>Ga0157369_10003583_pt1 | contig 18441 bp, 17 predicted proteins | sample C25metaG_FD_113461 | JGI IMG/M metagenome (GOLD analysis project Ga0157369, IMG submission 113461) | Corn rhizosphere microbial communities from Kellogg Biological Station, Michigan, USA - C2-5 metaG | ecosystem: Host-associated > Plants > Roots > Rhizosphere > Soil | place: USA: Michigan... | reverse complement strand
TTCAACCTGTTCAACAGCCGCCGCATCGATGCGGTGAATGTGACAGTGAAAACGGAGCCGCACGCATGATTGAACTGCTGGTTATCTCCCGCCTGCTTGAGTACCCGGATGCTGCCCTGTGGCAGCATCAGCAGGAGCTGTTTGATGCGCTGGCCTCCGGCGACAATCTGTCGAAAGCGGACGCCCAGCAGGTAGGCATTTTTTTACGCGACCTGACTTCGCAGGATCTGCTCGATGCGCAGGCTACCTACAGCGAGCTGTTCGATCGCGGTCGCGCCACCTCGCTGCTGCTGTTTGAACATGTGCACGGTGAATCGCGCGATCGTGGTCAGGCGATGGTGGACCTGTTGGCGCAGTATGAGCGCCACGGGCTGCAGCTCGACAGCCGCGAGCTGCCGGACCATCTGCCGCTCTATCTGGAGTATCTGGCGCAGTTACCAGCCGCTGAAGCGATTGGCGGTTTACAGGATATCGCGCCGATCCTGGCGCTGTTACAGGCGCGCTTACAGCAGCGTGAAAGCCACTACGCCTCACTGTTTGACGCGCTGCTGACGCTGACGAAAACCGCGGTGGATAACGCGCAGGTGGCGAAAAAAATTGCCGGCGAAGCGCGTGACGATACGCCGCAGGCGCTGGACGCAGTGTGGGAAGAGGAGCAGGTGAAGTTCTTTGCTGAACAGGGCTGTGGCGATTCCGACATTACTGCGCACCAGCGTCGTTTTGCCGGTGCCGTCGCGCCGCAATATCTGAATATCTCAACAGGAGGAGAGCGCTAATGCACTTCCTAAATATGTTCTTCTTTGACATCTATCCCTATATGGCGGGCGCAATCTTCCTGATTGGCAGCTGGCTGCGGTATGACTATGGGCAGTACAGCTGGCGTGCGGGTTCGAGCCAGATGCTCGACCGTAAAGGGATGAACATTGCGTCGAACCTGTTCCATTTAGGTATCCTTGGGATTTTCGCCGGTCACTTTCTTGGCATGCTGACGCCGCACTGGATGTACGAATCCTTCCTGCCGATTGAAGTGAAGCAGAAGATGGCGATGATCGGCGGCGGTGCCAGCGGTGTGCTGTGCCTGGTCGGCGGTCTGATGCTGCTGAAACGCCGTCTCTTTAACCCGCGTATTCGTGCCACGTCGACGGCGGCAGATATTCTGATCATGACCCTGCTGATGGTGCAGTGTACGCTCGGTCTGCTGACCATTCCGTTCTCCGCGCAGCATATGGACGGCAGCGAAATGATGAAGCTGGTGGCCTGGGCGCAGTCTGTGGTGACGTTCCATACTGGCGCCTCAGCGCATCTCGATGGCGTTGCCTTTATTTACCGCGTGCATCTGGTGCTTGGCATGACGCTGTTTGTGCTCTTCCCGTTCTCACGCCTGGTGCATATCTGGAGCGCGCCAGTGGAGTATTTAACGCGTAAATACCAGATTGTCCGCGCCCGTCGCTGATTACGCTGGATTGATGATGATAAACCCTGCTGCGGCAGGGTTTTTTGTTTTCGGCGCGGTGCGGTTTGCGTGCCGGATGGCGGCTGCGCCTTATCCGGCCTACGGGTTGGCACGATGCAGAACCGGACATGTTGCACGATTCAACACTGGGCGCTGGTTTGTAGGCCTGATAAGCGAAGCGCCATCGGGCAATGGCATGTTGCACGATTCAACATTGGGCGCTGGTTTGTAGGCCCGATAAGCGAAGCGCCATCAGGCAATACCATGTTGTACGATTCAACACTGGGCGCTGGTTTGTAGGCCTGATAAGCGAAGCGCCATCAGGCAATGGCATGTTGCACGATTCAACATTGGGCGCTGGTTTTGTAGGCCTGATAAGCGAAGCGCCATCGGGCAATGGCATGTTGCACGATTCAACATTGGGCGCTCGTTTTGTAGGCCCGATGAGCGAAGCGCCATCGGGCAATGCCATGTTGCACGATTCAACATTGGGAGCTGGTTTTGTAGGCCCGATAAGCGAAGCGCCATCGGGCAATGCAGCGGTTGCAAAACTGGTAAATATAAAAGAAGGGTTGCGGAATAAGCAGGGGGGAAGGATTACTCGTCGCTATGGTCCTCGCCCTTCGGGTCGTTGCCTGCGGCAACGCTCTCTCGCGATGCTCGAGTCGAACCTTAGTCGAAGCTTCTCATCCTTCCCCGAATGGAGAATATGAGTGAACAGAACATGCATAAGAGTGGGGGTTTTATTTAAGAGATGGTGGTGGGGGAAGGATTCGAACCTTCGAAGTCTGTGACGGCAGATTTACAGTCTGCTCCCTTTGGCCGCTCGGGAACCCCACCACGGGGTAATTCAAATTGTGATGCAGGACGTAGATGGTGGTGGGGGAAGGATTCGAACCTTCGAAGTCGATGACGGCAGATTTACAGTCTGCTCCCTTTGGCCGCTCGGGAACCCCACCACAGGGTCACTACATTATTGTGATGTTGCGAAGGAAGGATTATTCGGAGCTGCGCTCCTCACCCTTCGGGCCGTTGCCTGCGGCAACGTTCTCTCGCTGGTGCTCGAGTCGAACCTTCTAAGTCGATGACGGCAGATTTGCAGTCAGCTCCCTTATGATCGCTCGGGAACCCCACCACGGGGTCACTACATTTTACTGGCCGCTTCCTTCTCGGGAAGCGCGGCGCATCATACCAAATGACGCGTCTCTGTAAAGCATTCAATCGTGAAAAATGAATCGGTTGCCTGCTTTTTACCCGTAACGCTGTAAAGCCAGGCAACCTCAAGAGAAAGTGCTTAAAGAATGATCGTCCGGTTGCCGTAAACAAAGACGCGCTGGGCCAGCACCTGGTAGAGCGCGCGGCTAAGCACGTTCTTCTCGACGTCGCGACCGGCGCGCATCATATCTTCAGCAGTATAGGTGTGATCGACATGAATCACGTCCTGCATGATGATCGGGCCTTCATCCAGGTTGTCATTCACGTAGTGCGCCGTAGCACCAATAATTTTCACGCCGCGCTCGTAAGCCTGGTGATAAGGGCGTGCGCCAATAAACGCCGGCAGGAAGGAGTGGTGAATATTGATGATCTTATTCGGGAAACGCGAGACAAAGTCCGGCGTCAGGACGCGCATGTACTTTGCCAGCACCACGTAATCAGGCTGATGGGCTTCAATCGCTTTCACCATCAGGTTGTCATGCGCTTCGCGCGTTAAACCTTCATGGCTGACCAGCTCGAAAGGAATGTCGAAGCGTTCAACCAGCGGGCGCAGCGTTTCGTGGTTGCCAATAACCGCTGCAATCTCCACATCCAGGCCGCCATAGTTGGCTTTCATCAGCAGATCGCCCAGGCAGTGCGCCTCTTTGGTCACCAGAATCACCACCCGACGACGACCCGCCGCGTTCAGCTCGCGAACAGAGCCTTCCGGCAGCGCGCTGTCGAGATCGGCCAGCAGCGTGGCATCGTTAAAAATGCCCTCAAGCTCGGTACGCATAAAGAAGCGGCCGGTACGGTGGTCGACAAATTCATTATTCTGAACAATGTTCAGCTCGTGCTTATAACAAATGTTAGTAATGCGAGCGATAAGGCCCTTCTGATCGGGGCAGATGGTGCGCAGAATTTTACGTTGTAAAGAGTGCATTGCCGGGTAAATCCTGTTGAGTGTGTTTGTTAAGGGTGATGCCGGGCTTATTGCCCGCAGCACTTTTTAAATTTTTTACCTGACCCACAGGGGCAGGGATCGTTACGACCAAACTGTGGGCGCGTACCGTCAATGTAGTACCATTCGCCGTTTTCCTTTAAAAAACGGGAACGTTCAATAATTGCGCCATTTTTGTCATTCTCGCGAAAGCGAGCAACAAAACTGACATAACCTTCATTGTCATCGTGACCGTAAGCGTGCTCAAATAGCGTCAGTCCGAGCCAGGTTGTGGCGGCGAAACCGGCCTCAATCTGTTCCCGAAAGGTGTGTGCCGCGCAGGAGGGATGCCAGGTTTTCACCAGATAATCCGTTTGATGTAGGACAAAAGCGGTATAGCGAGAACGCATCAGGCGAGAAGGATCCGGCGCCATGTGATGCCCAGACAGATAAGGCTGGCAACATACGCTATACTCCTGAGCGCTACCGCAAGGACATGTTTGAGACAAAACAGCATTCCTGAAACAATAATAACGGCGCAGCACGCGCCAGGGTGGCAATATGTTAACTGAGCCGCCGCGTTGTGGCTACAGTAAGCCGGGGGAAGTGAAGCACGCGGAATGAGAACGGTAAAAATCGGTCTGGCGCTGGGTTCTGGCGCAGCCAGAGGTTGGTCGCATATCGGCGTCATTAATGCGTTAGAACGCGCCGGCATTACTATTGATGTCGTGGCGGGATGCTCAATCGGGTCATTAGTTGGCGCGGCATACTCCTGTGGACGTTTGTCTCTGCTGGAGAATTGGGTGCGCTCTTTCCGCTACTGGGACGTACTGCGGCTTATGGATCTCTCCTGGCGCCGCGGCGGTTTGCTGCGCGGTGAACGCGTGTTCAATCAATACCGCCAGCTCCTTCCTTTCGACGACTTTAGCCACTGCGAAAAGCGTTTTGGCGCGGTCGCAACCAATCTCAGCACCGGGCGTGAGTTATGGTTTACCGAGGGCGATCTGCACCGTGCTGTGCGCGCCTCGTGCAGTATTCCCGGTTTGATGTCGCCCGTTGCGCATAATGGCTACTGGCTGGTCGATGGCGCGGTGGTTAACCCGGTGCCGATCTCATTAACCCGTGCGCTGGGCGCTGACATCGTAATAGCCGTTGATCTCCAGCACGACGCCCATTTGATGCAGCAGGATTTGCTCTCCGTAACGCCCGCCGATAGCGAGATGGAAAAAGGCAGCGGCGAAGCACTGCACTGGCATCAGCGTCTGCGCGAGCGGCTAAGCTGCACCACGCCGAAGCGCCCGGTGACGCCGACCGCGATGGAGATTATGACCACCTCGATCCAGGTGCTGGAAAACCGCCTTAAACGCAACCGTATGGCGGGCGATCCGCCGGATATTTTGTTGCAACCCATTTGTCCGCAAATATCCACTCTCGATTTTCATCGTGCTGATGCGGCGATTGCCGCCGGGCAGTTAGCGGTGGAAAAGAGCATGGACGAGTTACTTCCGCTGGTGCGGACTTTAGCGTGAACATAATTTTTATAAGACTTCAGCAAATTCTGACAGGCGAGTGTCGGCGAAGCATGCCACTATTGATCTACTGTCAGGCAGGGGAGATGAGATGACGCAGCCGTTGGTCGGGAAACAGATATTGATAGTGGAAGACGAACTCGTTTTCCGATCGCTGCTGGATTCATGGTTGCAATCTCTTGGCGCAACGACGTTGCTGGCCGGAGACGGGGTGGATGCGCTGGAGCAGATGGCTGGCAATCAACCCGATTTAATTATTTGCGACCTGGCCATGCCGCGTATGAATGGTCTCGCGCTGGTTGAAGCGCTGCGCAACCAGGGCATGCAGACGCCGGTGCTGGTGATTTCCGCTACCGAAAATATGGCCGACATTGCAAAAGCGCTGCGTCTTGGCGTGCAGGATGTCGTGCTGAAGCCCGTTAAAGATTTCAATCGTCTGCGGGAAACTATCTTCGCCTGCATCTACCCAAATATGTTTAATTCCCGGGTGGAGGAGGAGGAGCGTTTATTCCAGGATTGGGATGCGCTGGTGGATAACCCGCAGGCCGCAGCCAATTTATTAAAAGAGCTTCAGCCGCCTGTTCAGCAGGTCATTTCCGGCTGCCGCGTAAATTATCGCCAGCTTGTTTCCGCCGAAAGCCCCGGGCTGGTGCTGGATATTGCACCGCTTTCCGGACACGATCTCGCTTTCTATTGTCTTGATGTTACCCGCGCCGGCAATAATGGCGTGCTGGCCGCGCTGCTACTGCGCGCATTATTTAATGGCTTACTTCAGGAACAATTGTCACATCAGCGCCAGCGCTTACCTGAAATGGGTGCTTTACTTAAGCAGGTAAACCAACTGTTGCACCAGGCAAATTTGCCGGGGCAGTTCCCGTTGCTGGTGGGGTATTACCACAGTGAGCTTAAGAATTTGTTATTAGTCTCGGCCGGTTTAAACGCGACGTTAAATACCGGGGAGCATCAAATTCAAATCAGCAGTGGTGTTCCTCTCGGTACGCTTGGGAATACCTATCTCAATCAGGTAAGCCAGCGCAGCGAAGCGTGGCAATGCCAGGTCTGGGGTGCAGGCGGGCGGTTACGCTTAATGTTGAACGCGGAATGAGCGATCGCGTGGCGAAGCTCAGATAGATTTACCCGTCATATAAAAACGGGTGCTAATATCGCCGCAGTTTCTTCGTATTAATCCTAATTAGTTGTTAGCGCGTCCTTTTCAGACCTGGTCATTGGGTTGGTACTGATATACTCAGACGCGAGTTAATTCATGAACCTGTTCAAATCATGGACAGTCCAGGAGATTTCAATGGCTGCAATAAATTCGAAAGTGACTAAAGCAGTAATCCCGGTCGCGGGGTTGGGAACGAGGATGCTACCAGCTACGAAGGCAATTCCGAAAGAAATGTTGCCGCTGGTTGATAAGCCATTAATTCAGTACGTGGTCAATGAGTGCATTGCCGCGGGTATTACTGAAATCGTTCTGGTAACACATTCATCTAAAAACTCTATTGAAAACCACTTCGATACCAGCTTTGAGCTTGAAGCCATGCTGGAGAAGCGCGTTAAACGTCAGCTTCTCGAAGAAGTGCAATCTATTTGCCCGCCGCACGTCACCATCATGCAGGTGCGTCAGGGTCTGGCGAAGGGTCTGGGTCATGCCGTTATGTGCGCGCATCCGGTTGTCGGCAACGAGCCGGTCGCCGTAATCCTGCCAGACGTTATCCTTGATGAGTTCGAGTCCGATCTGTCGCAGGATAACCTTGCTGAGATGATCAAACGCTTCGACGAATCCGGTGCCAGCCAGATCATGGTTGAGCCGGTAGATGACGTTACCGCTTACGGCGTAGTGGACTGCAAAGGCGCCACGCTGAACCCGGGCGACAGCGTGCCGATGGTTGGCGTGGTTGAGAAACCGAAAGCGAACGTCGCGCCGTCAAACCTGGCAGTTGTAGGTCGTTATGTCCTGAGCGCTGAGATTTGGCCGCTGCTGGCGAAAACGCCTCCGGGAGCCGGTGATGAGATCCAGCTTACCGATGCTATCGATATGCTGATCGAAAAAGAGACCGTTGAAGCCTATCACATGAAAGGCAAAAGCCATGACTGTGGTAATAAACTCGGCTATATGCGCGCCTTTGTAGAATATGGCATTCGCCATAAATCACTGGGCGAAGAGTTTAAAGCCTGGCTGAACGAAACGGTAGGCGCTGCTAAAGCATAACCCCCAGCGCAGACCGTAAATAAGGTCGACGTTAATCGTGCTCAGCACTGATTATCGTCGGCCTTTTTTATTGCGTGTTTATCAGCGGCCCGCTGTGAAAAGGGGGCATAAGAAAAAGCGTATAATGCTGGTAATAAAAATGGCGGGTTTTTGAGCGCTGCCCATGACGAAAACAAACGACGCCATTGTCCGGGCTATTTGTGAAGAAATTGTGTAGAACGGATAAAAAAATCCCGCCAGCGGCGGGATATTAAAAGCAGATAAGATTTTACTCACTTACGCGAGCAGGAAATCTTCCAGCTTTTTACCTTGTTCATCGATAGCTTTTTTGATTACTGCTGGAGTACGACCCTGGCCGGTCCAGGTTTTCGTTTCGCCATTTTCATCTACGTAGCTATATTTAGCCGGGCGCGCAGCGCGTTTTGCTTTGGTACCCGTTTTAGCCGCAGCCATGCTGTTCAGCAATTCATTCGGGTCAATACCATCAGCAATTAACATTTCACGATACTGCTGCAGTTTACGGGTACGCTCTTCAACTTCAGCTGCGGCAGCGTTCTCTTCTTCACGACGCTCATTAACCACAACTTCTAATTTTTCCAGCATCTCTTCCAGTGTTTCCAGCGTGCATTCTCTTGCCTGTGCGCGCAGAGTACGGATGTTGTTCAGAATTTTAAGGGCTTCGCTCATTGTAGTAATCTCAAACTTATATTGGGGTGGTTTGTTGGGCTAATAATAGAGCGTTAAATTCAGCAGTGCAATAGCCGCGAATGTAAGGAATTCAAAATAGCCCTTTATTTAAGTTTTTTCTAAATACCGTTATCTTAAATTTTTAATCAACAACCACACTGCCAAACAGGTATAAGCGTGCAATCCAGGTTCGGTCATATGCAAAGGTGAAGCGATATTTTTTGATTATTCCTTTGGGAGAAATAGCCATAATGGATAAATAACAACCGCGTTTATTACCGAGCTAAATGCGGTTACTTTAGTAAAATATTAATAATTTCTGAATGATATGATGAGAATCATCGCATAAGAACAGTATGCTAACCTCCTGAATTTGTTATGGCTGTTTCTTTTGCAGCTACAACCGCTGCGATCGGAAAGTGCGCATTTATGCGTAAATCTGTCTACAGGATTAACCTAACCTACATCGGTTGCTCAGGTCCGGCCGTTAAAACATGATACAATTCGCCGCAGGATCATCACACTTTGATTAGGGTTTTGCGCGCAATGGCACAGCTTTATTTCTACTATTCAGCAATGAATGCAGGGAAATCGACGGCATTACTACAGTCCTCGTACAATTATCAAGAGCGAGGCATGAGAACGGTAGTTTATACCGCAGAAATTGATAACCGCTTTGGTGCAGGGAAAGTCACTTCCCGGATTGGTTTATCCTCGCCCGCACGTCTGTTTAATCAGCACACCTCGCTGTTTGACGACATTAAAGCTCAACACCAGCAAGAAGCCGTGCACTGTGTACTGGTGGACGAATGCCAGTTTTTGACGCGAGAGCAGGTATACGCCCTGTCAGAAGTGGTGGATGAGCTTGATATTCCCGTGCTCTGTTATGGGCTGAGAACGGATTTCCGCGGCGAACTCTTCGGCGGGAGCCAGTATTTGCTGGCGTGGTCAGATAAATTAGTGGAGCTTAAAACCGTCTGTTTTTGCGGACGCAAGGCAAGCATGGTGCTGCGACTTGACCACGAAGGGCGTCCTTATAATGAAGGCGAGCAGGTGGTTATTGGCGGCAATGAGCGCTACGTCTCCGTTTGCCGTAAACATTATAAGGAAGCGCTGTCAGAAGGCTCGCTTGCAACAATACAGGCGCGGGTAAGAGGGGAGTGATTGCATTGTCAGTAGCTCAGTAAATACCTTCTGGTAAGCAGAAAATAAAAAACCCGCCGAAGCGGGTTTTTTTATGACGCTATACCATTACGCGGGTTTCTTCGCTTTTTTGTCAGCTTTAACCGGGGCGGCTTCCACTTTTGGTGCAGGAGCGGCTTCACCCTCTTTATATTCGCGGCCGTAGAAGGTATCCAGCAGGATCTGCTTCAACTCTGCGATCAGCGGGTAACGCGGGTTGGCGCCGGTGCACTGGTCGTCAAACGCATCTTCAGAGAGTTTGTCGACGTTAGCCAGGAAGTCTGCTTCCTGTACGCCAGCTTCACGAATCGACTTCGGAATACCCAGCTCCGCTTTCAGGCTCTCCAGCCAGGCCAGCAGTTTCTCAATTTTCGCAGCGGTACGGTCGCCCGGTGCAGAGAGACCCAGGTGATCGGCAATCTCTGCGTAACGGCGGCGTGCCTGCGGACGGTCATACTGGCTGAACGCGGTCTGCTTGGTCGGGTTGTCATTCGCGTTGTAGCGGATAACGTTGCTGATCAACAGGGCGTTAGCCAGGCCGTGCGGAATATGGAACTGCGAGCCCAGTTTGTGCGCCATGGAGTGACACACACCGAGGAAGGCGTTAGCGAACGCAATACCTGCGATGGTTGCGGCACTGTGGACACGCTCGCGGGCAACCGGGTTTTTCGACCCTTCGTTATAAGAAGCCGGCAGGTTCTCTTTCAGCAATTTAAGTGCCTGCAGCGCCTGACCGTCGGAGAACTCAGAAGCCAGAACCGAGACGTATGCTTCCAGCGCGTGGGTTACCGCATCCAGGCCACCAAAGGCGCAGAGGGATTTCGGCATATCCATCACCAGGTTGGCGTCGACAACTGCCATATCCGGGGTGAGGGCGTAATCCGCCAGCGGATATTTCTGGCCGGTAGCATCATCGGTAACCACCGCAAACGGCGTCACTTCAGAACCGGTACCGGAGGTGGTGGTCACGGCGATCATTTTTGCTTTGACGCCCATTTTTGGGAACTTGTAGATACGTTTACGGATATCCATAAAGCGCAGCGCCAGCTCTTCGAAGTGGGTTTCCGGATGTTCGTACATCACCCACATGATTTTCGCAGCATCCATCGGGGAGCCGCCGCCGAGGGCGATAATCACGTCCGGCTTAAAGGAGTTCGCCAGCTCAGCGCCTTTACGCACCACGGTCAGCGTCGGATCCGCTTCCACCTCGAAGAACACTTCGGTTTCCACGCCCGCAGCTTTCAGCACGGAGGTGATCTGGTCAGCATAGCCGTTGTTGAAGAGGAAACGGTCGGTCACGATCATCGCGCGTTTGTGACCATCAGTAATCACTTCATCCAGCGCGATAGGCAGAGAGCCGCGGCGGAAGTAGATTGATTTCGGAAGTTTATGCCACAACATGTTCTCAGCTCGCTTAGCAACGGTTTTCTTGTTGATCAGGTGCTTAGGACCAACGTTTTCAGAGATGGAGTTACCACCCCATGAACCACAACCCAGAGTCAGGGAAGGCGCAAGTTTGAAGTTGTAGAGGTCACCGATACCACCCTGAGAAGCCGGGGTGTTGATAAGGATACGCGCGGTTTTCATCATCTGGCCGAAGTGCGCCACACGCTCAGGCTGGTTGTCCTGGTCGGTGTAGAGGCAGGAGGTGTGCCCGATACCGCCCATGGCGACCAGTTTCTCCGCTTTCACCACCGCGTCGTCGAAATCTTTCGCGCGATACATTGCCAGGGTCGGAGAGAGTTTTTCATGTGCAAACGGTTCGCTCTCATCCACCACGGTGACTTCACCGATAAGGATTTTGGTGCTTGCCGGTACGCTAAAGCCCGCCAGTTCAGCAATTTTGTGCGCCGGTTGGCCAACGATAGCCGCGTTGAGCGCGCCGTTTTTCAGGATGATGTCCTGAACCGCTTTCAGCTCCTGGCCCTGCAGCATGTAGCCGCCGTGGCTGGCGAAACGCTCACGCACGGCGTCATACACAGAGTCGACAACCACAACAGACTGTTCAGAAGCACAGATAACGCCGTTGTCGAAGGTTTTCGACATCAGCACTGACGCGACAGCGCGTTTGATATCGGCGGTTTCGTCGATAACAACTGGGGTGTTACCTGCACCCACGCCGATAGCCGGTTTACCGGAGCTGTAAGCGGCTTTCACCATGCCCGGACCGCCGGTCGCGAGGATCAGGTTGATATCCGGGTGATGCATTAACGCATTTGAGAGTTCGACGGAAGGCTGATCAATCCAGCCGATAAGGTCTTTCGGCGCACCTGCCGCGATTGCTGCCTGCAGCACGATGTCCGCTGCTTTGTTGGTGGCATCTTTTGCACGTGGGTGCGGAGAGAAGATGATTGCGTTACGGGTTTTCAGGCTAATCAGTGATTTAAAGATTGCAGTAGAGGTGGGGTTAGTGGTCGGTACGATACCGCAGATAATGCCGATAGGCTCAGCGATAGTGATCGTGCCGAAGGTATCATCTTCCGATAATACGCCGCAGGTTTTCTCATCTTTATACGCGTTGTAGATATACTCAGAAGCAAAGTGGTTTTTAATCACTTTATCTTCGACGATACCCATGCCGGATTCAGCTACGGCCATTTTCGCGAGGGGGATTCGAGCATCTGCGGCAGCCAGGGCGGCGGCGCGGAAGATTTTATCTACTTGCTCTTGAGTAAAGTTGGCATATTCACGCTGGGCTTTCTTCACACGTTCAACGAGTGCGTTCAGTTCAGCGACATTAGTAACAGCCATAATGCTCTCCTGATAATGTTTAAACTCTTTTAGTAAACCATCTGCGCAAACTGTCAGTATAGACAGCGCCGAAACAGGTTGTGTAAAGCTATGTAAGTCAATAAGTTACACAGCATAAATACCGCTGGTTTACTAAAAGAGCCTTAACGAACCGGGAGCAATTATTGACATTTCTGCTCTCTATTCGTGGCATCAAGATTACCCACTTCTGAGTAAATAATGCGTGATCCATATCAAGTTTTCACTAGGCTGACACCTTTCAGCTTGGCCATTACTGGCGAGTTGTATCAATTGTTAACGTTTATCCGCTAAAGAAGGCTCGGATTTTTCACATTTGCCTTAACTCAATAACACACTGTTTTATCAGGGTTATTAGCGAATGAACTGGTGGACTCCACAAAAAAATCGCGTATCTTCTGCATGGATTTTCCTGTCACGCTATTGTTTCTAAGGTACTGGCGATAACGCGGAGCTTGCTGTGGATCACTTTGGGTTTGATTTTCCTCTCTATTTTAAATTTTTCGTCGGTCTTTTTGCGCTGGTGAACCCGGTTGGCATCATCCCGGTTTTTATCAGTATGACCAGTTATCAAATGGCCGATGCCCGTAATAAAACTAACCTTACGGCGAATGTTTCGGTCGCAATCATTCTCTGGACATCACTCTTTCTGGGCGACACCATCCTGCAGCTGTTTGGTATCTCAATTGACTCTTTCCGCATTGCCGGCGGGATCCTGGTTGTTACCATCGCAATGTCGATGATCAGCGGCAAGCTGGGGGAGGATAAGCAGAATAAGCAGGAGAAATCAGAAACCGCTATCCGTGAAAGCGTGGGCGTAGTGCCGCTGGCATTGCCCTTAATGGCAGGGCCGGGCGCAATCAGCTCCACGATCGTTTGGGGGACGCGTTATCACACGCTTGCACACCTGATTGGCTTCTCACTGGCGATAGCACTGTTTGCGCTCTGCTCATGGGGACTGTTCCGCATTGCGCCCTGGCTGGTTCGCCTGCTCAGGCAAACCGGCATTAACGTCATTACGCGTATTATGGGGCTACTGCTGATGGCGTTAGGCATTGAGTTTATTGTTGCCGGCGCGAAGTCGCTTTTCCCCGGCCTGCTGAATTGATTCATTCTTTCATTTATATAGGTTTTATTTTTTCGGGGCGCGATAACTTCGCGCTTTCGAATGTAAGCCTGCTCGCATAATTAGCAAAAGATATGAAGAATCAGCAGAAGGGCGGCAGGCATAACAAATTACAATAATCAGAAAAGCTGTTTTCTATCATAGAATTATAAGTTTCATGAATCATTGATGTCTGCATTTTGAGCAATTAACTCTGTTATTTCTCTCACATCATACTATTGGGCTTGCCGAGTCATTATCGAAATGATATTAGTACTTTCAATATCCTCGCAGAGTAATGTGCTAAAAAGTAGTCAATTGTTGATTTTTTGTGCAAATCTCTGTGAAGGCAGCCAACAAGTATCACAAGGCGGTGATACTTCTTTATCTGATTGATAATTCATAAGAAAAAACCAACAGGGAGACGCAGTCGTCATCTCGCTGCGGCTGTCGCTACGCCGTAAAAGAGAAATGGTTAACAAATTTGCAAAATGTATTGGCGGCGGTCTCGGGCATTTGTTATTTTCCGGCGAATGTCTTTATCAGCCTCATAATTTACAGCGTAAAGCGATTTGTTGAGAATCGTTTTCAATTAGAAAATAAATACCATGAATACAACGCGTCTCGACAGGGGAGGCGCGTTAATGAATCGACGCGAGATTGCCGTTCGAGCGATCCGTAATAAAAAAGTCGGTGATAGCAGAAGTAAAAAAAAGATGTCTGAAAGCGCCAAAAGCTCCTGCGCTATTCAGGCCCCCGAACAGGGGATGATACAGCTGGCATAAATGTCGGTAATTATAATGATTGGAGTCACAACACAATGTCCATCATCACAAAGAAAAGCGTAGTTGCAGCGGGTATTTTAGCAGCGCTAATTTCCGGTAACGCCGCCTTCGCGGCCGACGTACCGGCCGGCGTTCAACTAGCGGAAAAACAGACGCTGGTGCGTAATAACGGTGCTGAAGTGCAATCTCTCGATCCGCATAAAATCGAGGGCGTTCCGGAATCAAACGTTAGCCGTGACCTGTTTGAAGGTCTGCTTATTTCCGATGTTGAAGGCCACCCGACTGCCGGTGTTGCTGAAAAGTGGGAAAACAAAGATTTTAAAGTCTGGACATTCCATCTGCGTAAAAACGCCAAATGGTCAGACGGCACCCCGGTTACCGCCCATGACTTCGTCTATAGCTGGCAGCGCCTGGCAGATCCGAAAACGGCTTCTCCGTACGCCAGCTATCTGCAATATGGCCACATCGCCAATATCGATGATGTTATCGCCGGCAAAAAACCGACCAGCGAACTGGGCGTAAAAGCGATCGATGATAATACCTTCGAAGTCACGCTGAGCGAGCCGGTTCCCTATTTCTATAAACTGCTGGTTCACCCGTCCGTTTCCGCTGTGCCAAAAGCCGCGATTGAAAAATTTGGCGATAAGTGGACCCAGCCTGCAAATATTGTCACCAACGGCGCTTATAAGCTGAAAGATTGGGTGGTCAACGAACGTATCGTTCTTGAGCGCAACACCAATTACTGGGACAACGACAAAACCGTTATTACCCAGGTAACCTACCTGCCAATCTCTGCAGAAGTGACGGACGTTAACCGCTACCGCAGCGGCGAAATCGACATGACCTATAACAACATGCCGATTGAACTGTTCCAGAAACTGAAAAAAGAGATCCCGAAAGAAGTTCACGTCGATCCGTACCTCTGTACTTATTACTACGAGATCAACAACCAGAAAGCGCCATTCACTGACGTTCGCGTGCGTACGGCCCTTAAACTGGCGCTGGACCGCGATATCATCGTTAATAAAGTGAAAAACCAGGGCGACCTGCCTGCTTACAGCTACACCCCGCCATATACCGACGGTGCAAAACTGACCGAACCGGCCTGGTTCAAAATGACCCAGGAGCAGCGTAACGCCGAAGCGAAAAAACTGCTTGCCGAAGCGGGTTACACAGCCGACAAACCGCTGAGCTTCAGCCTGCTGTATAACACCTCCGAACTGCATAAAAAACTGGCGATTGCCGTTGCCTCGATCTGGAAGAAAAACCTCGGTGCCAACGTCAAGCTGGAGAACCAGGAGTGGAAAACCTTCCTCGATACGCGTCATCAGGGCACCTTTGATGTAGCACGTGCCGGCTGGTGCGCGGATTACAACGAGCCGACCTCCTTCCTGAACACCATGCTTTCAGATAGCTCGAACAACACCGCGCACTATAAGAGCCCGGCGTTTGACAAGCTGATCGGCGACACGCTGAAAGTGACCGACGAAGCGCAGCGCGCTGAGCTTTACTCCAAAGCTGAACAGCAGCTTGATAAAGACTCCGCCATCGTTCCGGTTTACTACTACGTGAACGCCCGTCTGGTGAAACCGTGGGTGGGTGGCTACACCGGTAAAGACCCGTTAGATAATATCTACGTGAAAAACTTGTATATTATCAAGCATTAATGGCAATGAGTGGGGCAGGGCAACCTGCCTCACAGTGTCTTATTTTTATCGCACCAGAACACACATCGGTCGCAGACGGCACCTGGGTCGTCTGAAAGAGAATGTGTAAAAGGCACAGGCCAGAAGGTACGGGCAATGTTGAAATTTATCCTGCGTCGCTTTCTTGAAGCGATTCCAACACTCTTTATTCTGATTACGATTTCGTTCTTTATGATGCGTCTTGCACCGGGAAGTCCTTTTACCGGTGAACGTGCGCTTGCGCCGGAAGTAATGGCCAATATCGAGGCGAAATACCATTTGAACGATCCCATCACCACCCAGTATTTCAGCTACCTGAAACAGCTGGCGCATCTGGATTTTGGTCCGTCGTTTAAATACAAAGATTACACCGTGAATGACCTGGTGGCGGCGAGCTTCCCGGTTTCCGCCAAATTGGGCGCCGCGGCGTTTATCCTCGCGATTGTGTTCGGCGTGACGGCAGGCGTTATCGCCGCGTTAAACCAGAACACCAAATGGGACTACACGGTAATGGGGTTAGCCATGACCGGGGTAGTGATACCCAGCTTCGTTGTCGCTCCTCTGTTAGTGATGATATTTGCCATTGTGCTGCAGTGGCTACCGGCCGGCGGCTGGAATGGCGGGGCACCTAAATTTATGATCCTGCCGATGGTCGCGCTCTCGCTCGCCTATATCGCCAGCATCGCGCGTATCACCCGTGGTTCGATGATTGAAGTGCTGCACTCCAACTTCATCCGCACCGCGCGCGCGAAAGGGCTGCCGATGCGCCGGATCATCTTCCGTCACGCGCTGAAACCGGCGCTGCTGCCCGTGCTCTCCTATATGGGCCCGGCTTTTGTCGGCATCATTACTGGCTCCATGGTTATCGAAACGATTTATGGCTTGCCGGGTATCGGCCAGCTGTTCGTGAACGGCGCGCTTAACCGCGACTACTCGCTGGTGCTGAGCCTGACGATTCTGGTCGGCGCGCTGACCATCACCTTCAACGCGATTGTTGATGTGCTCTACGCCATCATCGATCCGAAAATTCGTTATTGAGACTGGAGTTCGCCATGATGTTAAGTAAGAAAAACAGCGAGGCGCTGGAAAACTTCAGTGAGAAACTCGAAGTCGAAGGGCGTAGCCTTTGGCAGGACGCGCGTCGTCGCTTTATGCACAACCGCGCAGCGGTCGCCAGCCTGTTTGTACTGGTGCTGATTGCGCTGTTCGTGACGCTGGCACCGATGCTGTCGCAGTTCAGCTACTTTGATACCGACTGGGCGATGATGTCTAACGCGCCGGATATGGAGTCAGGGCACTATTTCGGCACCGACTCCTCCGGACGCGATCTGCTGGTGCGTGTGGCTATCGGCGGGCGTATCTCGCTGATGGTCGGCATCGCCGCGGCGCTGGTGGCGGTGGTTCTCGGTACGCTCTACGGTTCGCTCTCTGGCTACCTGGGCGGCAAAACCGACTCGGTGATGATGCGTCTGCTGGAGATCCTCAACTCCTTCCCGTTTATGTTCTTCGTTATCCTGCTGGTCACCTTTTTCGGGCAGAACATCCTGCTGATCTTTGTGGCTATCGGCATGGTCTCCTGGCTGGATATGGCGCGTATTGTGCGCGGCCAGACCCTGAGCCTGAAGCGTAAAGAGTTTATCGAAGCGGCGCAGGTGGGCGGGGTCTCTACCGCCAATATCGTGATGCGCCATATCGTGCCGAACGTGCTGGGCGTGGTGGTGGTGTATGCCTCGCTGCTGGTGCCGAGCATGATCCTGTTCGAATCCTTCCTGAGCTTCCTCGGCCTCGGTACGCAGGAGCCGCTCAGCAGCTGGGGCGCGCTGTTAAGCGATGGCGCAAACTCAATGGAGGTTTCTCCATGGTTGCTGCTCTTCCCGGCGGGTTTCCTTGTGATCACCCTGTTCTGTTTCAACTTTATCGGCGATGGCCTGCGTGATGCCCTCGACCCGAAAGATCGTTAAGGAGTGCCGTTATGAGCATGACTGAAACCGTAGTAGCGTCAACGACGCGGCAGCAAACGGACCTCCTGCTGGATGTGAAAGATCTCCGTGTGACCTTTGGCACGCCGGATGGCGATGTCACCGCGGTCAACGACCTGAACTTCTCCCTGCGCGCCGGCGAGACGCTGGGTATCGTGGGCGAATCGGGCTCCGGTAAATCCCAGACCGCATTTGCGCTGATGGGGCTGCTGGCTTCCAACGGGCGTATTGGTGGCTCGGCGCTGTTCAACGGCAAAGAGATCCTGAACCTGCCGGAACATGCGCTGAACAAGCTGCGCGCCGAGCAGATCTCGATGATTTTCCAGGACCCGATGACCTCGCTGAACCCTTACATGCGCGTCGGCGAACAGTTGATGGAAGTGTTGATGCTGCACAAAGGCATGAACAAAGCCGAAGCCTTTGAAGAGTCAGTAAAAATGCTCGACGCGGTCAAAATGCCGGAAGCGCGTAAGCGCATGCGCATGTACCCGCACGAGTTCTCCGGCGGGATGCGCCAGCGCGTGATGATCGCCATGGCGCTGATGTGCAGGCCAAAGCTGCTGATTGCCGACGAACCCACAACCGCGCTCGACGTTACCGTGCAGGCGCAGATTATGACGCTGCTCAATGAGCTGAAGCGCGAATTCAATACCGCGATTATCATGATCACCCATGACCTCGGCGTGGTAGCAGGTATCTGCGATAAAGTGCTGGTGATGTATGCCGGTCGAACCATGGAGTATGGCAAAGCGCGCGATGTCTTCTATCAGCCGTCGCACCCGTACTCTATCGGCCTGCTGCATGCGGTGCCGCGTCTGGATGCCGATGGCGAAGCGATGTTGACCATTCCGGGCAACCCGCCAAACCTGTTGCGTCTGCCGAAAGGCTGCCCGTTCCAGCCGCGCTGTCCGCACGCGC
>Ga0157369_10003579_pt1 | contig 18465 bp, 11 predicted proteins | sample C25metaG_FD_113461 | JGI IMG/M metagenome (GOLD analysis project Ga0157369, IMG submission 113461) | Corn rhizosphere microbial communities from Kellogg Biological Station, Michigan, USA - C2-5 metaG | ecosystem: Host-associated > Plants > Roots > Rhizosphere > Soil | place: USA: Michigan... | reverse complement strand
CGCGCACGAGTGGCGCTGGGAATTTGGCGTGTCCGCCCTGCCGGCGATTCTGTTTCTGGTGATGTTGTGGGGCATACCGCACAGCCCGCGCTGGCTGGCCACCATGGGGCGCACCGCAGAGGCCCGCGAGACGCTGGCGCTCATCGGAACGGCCGCACCCGAGGCGGAACTCGAGTCCATACTCGAATCGCTGCGGGAGGAGCATGCCACCAGGCGCGAGCCGCTCTTCAAGCGGCAATACCGCAAGCCGATCCTGCTGGCCTTTGCCATTGCCGCATTCAACCAGCTCTCCGGGATCAACGCCGTCCTCTATTACCTGAACGACATCTTCGCCTCCGCGGGATTCAGCAAGGTATCCGGCGGCCTGCAAACGGTGATCGTGGGCACGGTGAACCTGGTGGCCACGCTGATTGCCATGACCCTGATCGACAAGATCGGTCGCAAGACGCTGCTGCTGATCGGCTGCGTGGGCATGGCCATCGGGCTGAGCGGCATCGCGGCCGTGTTTTTCACCGGCCGGGGGCGCGGCGCGCTGATCTACCTGATGACCGGATACACGGCGAGCTTCGCCCTCTCATCGGGGTCGGTGATCTGGGTGTACATCAGCGAGATCTTTCCCAACGCGGTGCGCGCCAAGGGACAGGCGTTTGGCAGCAGCATTCTGTGGGTGATGAACGGCATAATCTCGCAGGTGTTCCCCTTGCTGGCGGCGCGTTCGGAGTCGGCGCCGTTCGCAATTTTCGCGCTGCTGATGGCGGCGCAGTTCTTCGTGACCCTATGGTTCTTCCCGGAGACGAAAGGGCTCTCGCTCGAACAACTGCAGGGCGTGATGGGGGCGTCGGAAGCCGATGCCACAGGCGCCGGCGCGAACCCGACCCGCACATCGAATTGAAATTCCGACGGAAGGTTTAGCAATGGAGCAATCCTGGAGATGGTTCGGACCGCGCGATAGAGTGACGCTTGCCGACGCGCGGCAAGCCGGTGTGGAGACGATCGTGTCCGCACTGCACGACATACCGATCGGCGAAGTCTGGCCCGTGGAGGCAATCGAGTACCACCAGGAACTGGTGCGCGCGGCGGGGCTGGAATGGACGGTCGTCGAAAGCCTGGATGTAAGCGAGCGCATTAAGCTGCGCGAGCCTGGGTTCGAACAGGACATCGAGAGATACATCCAGTCGCTTCGGAACCTGGCGGCGTGCGGCATCCGCGTGGTGGCTTATAACCTGATGCCGGTATTTACGTGGATGCGGACGGAACTGGAGTACCCGCTGCCCACGGGAGCGACGGCCACGCGCTTCGACGCCACGGCGTTCGCCGCATTCGATGTGTACGAACTGAAGCGCAAGGGCGCGGAGGAGGAGTGGGGCGAGGAGCGGTGCCGGGCGGCGCGCGCGCTGCTCAATATCCTTTCACAGGCCGAGAAGGATCGGCTGTTCGCGACGATCCTGCAGGGCCTGCCGGGCGGATGCGGAGACTTCACGCTGGAAGACGCGCGGCGCGGAATTGCGCGCTACGCAGGGCTGGACTGCGCAACCTTCCGCGCCAACGCCGCGGGGTTCCTGAAGGCCGTGTGCCCGGTGTCCGAGGAGCTTGGAATTCGACTGGCGGTGCATCCCGACGATCCGCCGCGTACGCTGTTCGGGCTGCCGCGCATCGTCAGCACCGAAGAGGATATCGCGTATCTTCTGAGCCAGTGGACGGGCGAAGCGAACGGGGTCACGTTCTGCACGGGGGCGCTGGGCGTGAGAGCCGAAAACGAACTTCTCGCTATGGCGCGGCGGTTCGCTCCCCGCATCTGGTTCGCGCATCTGCGCTCCACAGAACGGGAAACGGACGAGATGAGCTTTCATGAGGCGGCGCACCTGGAAGGAGATGCCGACCTGGTGAGTATCGTGGGAGAGCTGGTTCGCGAAGAGCGCCGCCGCAGGCGGGCGGGAGATGCGCGGAGTCTGCCGTTCCGGCCCGATCACGGGCAACAGCTTCTCACCGATCGCGAGCGCCACGCACAGGCGGGTTATCCGGCGATCGGCCGGCTACGTGGCCTGGCGGAGCTGCGCGGCGTTATGCGCGCCTGCGAACGATTTCTTCCGGCATGAGGAGACGATGAGCAGCTATAGCGGAAAAAACGCATTGGTAATTGGGGGAACATCGGGGATTGGGCTGGCGGCAGCGCAGTTGCTGGCGGAGCGCGGGGCTGCCGTGACCGTCGCCGGCCTGGAGACAGCCCGCCCCGACTCGCTCGCAGGCACGCCGAAGATTCAGTGGGTGCCATGCGACGTGCGCGATCCCGCGCATGTGGAGCGGGCCGTTGACATTGCCGCCGGGCAGGGGCCGGTCAATTGGCTCGTCTACAGCGCCGGAATTCAGCGTTATGGCAACGCGGTGGAAACGCCCGTGGAGGAGTGGGACCTGGTGCAGGCGGTGAATGCGCGGGGCGCGTTTCTGACCGCGCACTTCTGCGTGCCGCGCATGGCCACGGGGGGCGCGATTGTGCACGTCTCGTCGGTGCAGGGGCTTTCCTGCCAGGCGGGAGTGGCAGCCTACGCGGCCAGCAAGGGCACGATCGATGCGCTCACGCGCTCCATGGCGCTCGACTTTGCCGGCCGCGGCATTCGCGTGAATGCGGTGCTGCCCGGCACAGTGGACACGCCGATGGTGCGCGCCTCCGCGGAACGGTTCAGCAGCCCGGAGCAGCCTGCCGATGCGCTGGTGGAGCAGTGGGGCCGCATGCATCCGCTGGGGCGCATGGCGCAGGCGCGCGAAGTGGCGCAGGCCATCGTGTTCCTGCTCAGCGACGAGGCTTCGTTCGTGACCGGCGTGTCGCTGCCGGTGGACGGCGGCTTGCTGGCGCAGCTCTCAGTGAAGCTTTAGCAAGTGCAAGAGCTGGCGGTGCCGGAGGAAGGTTCATCTGTAAAGGCATTTTTTCTGTGGCCGTGGTTATCGCAGTTTTTCCAAATCCCCTATGGAGAGAATCATGCGAATCCTGGTTCGTTGTTTCATGGCGGTGTTTCTCGCTTCCACCCTGGCCGGCGGCCAGACCTGTCCGCAGCAGGTTGGCGCCGGAACTCCCGACGCCTTCTTCAACGCAGTGTTTACGCAGAACGGTCCGGGGTGGACGGGCGGAGACAGCACCTATTCGCGCGCACTTCTGGACGGACGAACCCTGTTCTTCTTTTCGGATTCGTTTCTGGCATCCAGCCCGGTGCCCAACGGCGCGACGGTGGACCCGCAGACGCGCATGCGCAGCAACCCCATCTTTCAGGGGCACAACAGCATTGTCGTGGTGAACACGGATGGCAGCGTCAGCACGCTGTACGGCGGAAACTCGGTGAATCCCACATCGTTGTTCACGCCCGCAAACTCGAATGACCTTTACTGGATGGGCGACTCCCTCGTGGTGCAGCCCTCGGCGGACGTTTACCAGTTGAAGCTGTTCCTGCTGGAATTCAACAGCTCCACCTACGCGTATGTGGGAAGCTCGGTAGCCACGCTCTCGCTTCCCGATCTAACCGTGCAGAGCATTCAGCCGCTCGCCATCGCGGCCGGAGTCGAGTGGGGCAGCGCGCTGGTGGATCGGCAAGGGACGGTGTTCGTCTACGGCATTGAGGACCTGCCCACCGGGAAGTATCCGCACATCGCGCGCGCCAAGGAAGCCATGCTGTCCAACCCGTCCGCGTGGGAGTTCTGGGATGGTTCGGAGTGGCAGGCCAATGCTGCGAATTCGGCCCGGATCATTGATGCTCCCGACAGCATCAGCAACGAGTTCAGCGTGAATCCGATTCACGCGGCGGGCGGCAACTCGTATGTGCTCACCACGATGGATACCAGCGTGCCCTTCGGCACGTGGCAGAGCATCGTTCTCTATTTTTCCTGCTCGCCGCAGGGGCCATGGTCACCCAGGCAGGTGGTCTACGCGACGCCGGAGACCGGGACCAGGGATCACAGCGGACTCGGCACGATGCTGACCTATAACCCGCACGCGCATTTTGAATACGCGGCCAACGGCGCGGTGCTGATCTCCTATGATCTGAACTCGACCAACGGCAACGACCTGATCTACGCGGACGACTACCGTCCGATGTTCATCCGCGTGCCGATTACCGGATTGCAGTAGGAAGTGGGGCGGACGCCGGACCAGCGCCCGCCTTTACACCCGCGCCACCTGGATGCCGCGGGTTTCGAACGGGGCGATCATCTCGTCCGAGGCGCCGGTGTCGGTGATGATGGTCTGAATGCTGTTGATGTCGCAGATGCGCCAGCCCGCCACCACGTTGAACTTGGTGTGATCGACGACGGCGATGCGACGCCGCGCGCGGCGGATGAGCGCGCCGTTGAATTCCGACTCGTCGGCATTGTGGCAGCTCGCGCCCCACTCGGCGTCGAGCCCGTCGGCTCCGATGAACAGCTTGTGAATAAGCAGGTTGTTGAGAGCCTGCACGGCGGTGGCTCCCACCAGCGAGAACCAGTCTCCGCGCAAATGGCCGCCGGTCACGAACACGTTGATGTCCTTGCGCTTGGACAGCTCCATGGCGATGTTGACGGTATTGGTGACGACGGTGATGTTGGAATGGAACGGCAGTCCGCGAACGATTTCCGCGGTGGTGGTGCCGGGCGTAATTGCGATGGTCTCGCCGGGCTGGACCATGGCGGCGGCGGCGCGGCCGATGCGGTGCTTTTCGTCGGCAAGGCGCTTGACCTGCTCCATGAACGAACGATCGTTTTTGAACGGCTCGTAGAAAAGCGGATGACCGGAGACCGCGCCGCCGTGGGTGCGGTTCAACAGGCCCTGCTGCGCCAGATCATCCAGGTCCCGGCGGATGGTCACCACGGAAACTTTGAGCCGGGCGCTCAACTCCTCAACGGCGATGGATCCGCTCTGCTGGAGCGCATCGAGGATCGCCTGGTAGCGCCGGTTTCTCTTGCCGGCCCCCACGGTCTTCGCCTCAAAGCTGGAAGAAGCGGCGGGGTCTGTCGATCGTGTCATAGGTTACTCTGCCTCACCGGAAGCTACGTTTGCGGAGGATAGGCGGATGCGAAGGTCAGGATACGATTCCGATCGCACCTGTGGCCATCGCGAAAGCGGCGGTTTCTGATCCGAGGTAAGATTCTCACTATGTTTTCCGCTCCGTTTGCCGCCACGTTCGACTGGAGTTCCGGAGTTCTGCGGGGTGATACGGTCCATCGCAGCAGTAAAACGCTGGGGCAGATGCGAGGCCTGTTTCGCCACGGCGCCACAAGCGCCCTGCCCGACGACACGCTGCTTTACAGCGTGCAGTGGGTGGCGCCCGGGACGCCTCAGGCGGCCGGGGCGCTGCTGTTCGGATGCACGCATCTCGAACCCGGACGGGTGGGCGATGAATACTTCATGACCCACGGGCACTTTCACGCCCTGAGCTCGCGCGCCGAATTTTACCTGCCTGTTTCCGGCTCCGGCGTGCTGCTGCTCATGACTCGCGGCGGCGAGACCTGGGCGGAGGAGATGCTCCCCGGTAAAGTGCTGCACATCGATGGCGCGCACGCGCACCGGGCGGTGAATACAGGCGCGGAGCCGTTGGTGTTCTGGGCGTGCTGGCCCGCCGACGCGGGATACGATTACGCCACCATCGCGGAGCGCGGTTTCGGCCTGCGCGTGGTGGAGCACAAGGGCCGTACCGTGTTGGCGGATCAGCAGCAATGAGCTTCCTCCCCCTGCGCTTCGACTGCGGCCTGAGCCTCGCCTTCGATGCGAGCCATCTTGCGTTTCAGTTTGGCGCCGATGTGTTCGGACCGGAGGCGGAGATGCGCTCCCTGGATGCGATTCGCCGCAGCCTGCTCGATCCGAGCTGCGCCGGGCCCGATCCGGTCTACGGCATCTGCATGGATGTCGGTCAGTCAGGGCATCGGCAGGAGCTGGAGCGGCGTTATCTTTTGTTCGGCGTGGTGGCGTATGCCGCCGGCTGCCTCGGCCCGGAGCCGGTTCGCAGCCAGGGCCATGTGCATGCCACGGCTCCGCACTCCGGCTGGTCGCCTCCCGAGCTGTTCGAAATCTGGCAGGGGCGCGCCGTGGTTTACATGCAGGAGCGGCTGGCCGAGGACCCAGGGCGCTGCTTTGCCGTGGAGGCGGGAGTCGGGGATCACGTGGTTGTTCCCCCCGGATGGGCGCACTTTGTGGCCAACGCTGACCCGCACAGCACCATGGTCTTCGCCGCGCTGTGCGATCGCCAGTACGGTTTCGTGTACGACGGGGTGCGCGCCCGCGGCGGCCTGGCGTGGTTTCCGGTGTGTGCCGGCGCATCGCTTGACTGGCAGGCGAACCCGGCGTACGGCCGATCATGCCTGCGGACCGGCGTGGCGCGCGGCTGCTCCGCCTTCGGAGTGCGGCCGGGAATTCCCCTGTACCGGCAATTCGCCGAGGCCCCGGACGCGCTGCAGTGGGTCTCGGAACCCGGCCGCGCGGCCGAGCTGTGGAACGGCTTCGATCCGCTCGATTTGCCGGTGCGCGCCTGCTACTCGCGCACGTAAGCCAGTACGGTCGCACATTCCCTGCCCTCGGAAGGCCCGTGCGGGCGGATGGTATACGGCCCCACCGCGGCGGGCACGATGAATGTCTCGGCATAATGCACGGAAAAGGGCGCGAAGGCGCCGGACGGACTTTCCACCAGCGCTTGTTCGCCTTCCACGAGATTGAGCACGTGGACGGTTCCGCGCGTGTCATGCGGCACCGTGCCGGTGAACCAGTGGCGGCGCGTCTCAATGAACTCCAGCGGATGCAGGCCGGTGCGCTCCTCGCGCCATCTCTCCCCGCGGCCCACCGGCTCGAACTGATTCACGAGCGAGTTCCGCGCCCACGCCGTGGTGCGATCCCACTGGATGTTTTTCTTCCCATGCTCGAGGTGGATGGGGCGCGGCCTGCCGTCCAGGCCCAGGCGGCCCCAGTCCCACAGCTTGAACGTGAAGATGTAAGGCGTGGCGCTGATCTCCAGCACCATGCTGCCCTTGCCGCTGCAGTGCACGGTGCCGGCGGGGATGAGGAAGTGATCGTGCTTGCGCGCCGGAAACTGGTTGACGTACTGTTCCGCAGGAAACGAGATTTCTCCCTGCTGGGCGCGTTCGAGGTCGCGCAGCATGGCCGCCGGATGGATGCCCTCCTTAAGCCCCAGGTACACGGTAGCGCCGGGTTCGGCATCGAGCAGGTAATAGCTCTCATCCTGCGTGTAGTCCATGCCGAACTGCTCGCGAATGTAGGAAGTGAGCGGATGCACCTGCAGGGAGAGGTTGCCGCCGCCCATGGTATCGAGGAAATCGAAGCGGATGGGAAACTCCGCGCCGAAGCGCTCGTAGACGTGTTCGCCGAGCAGCTCGCGGGGATGGGCAAAGACCAGGTCCGCCGCCGGAATCTCGACTCTGCGGTCGCCGAAGCCAAGCAGCAGGCTGTTCTCTTCCGGCACGCAGTCGAAGCACCATGCGTGATTGGGCGCCCCGGTGTCGGGCAGGTTGCAGACGCGCTCCATCCAGTGGCCGCCCCACGGCCCGGGATCGAAGAACGGCACCACGCGAAAGGGCTGGCTGGCGGCAAGGCGCAGACCGGTGCGGAAGGCTTGGCCGTCGACCATGCGGGGTTGGCTGCGGTCATTGGTGTCGAGCAGAAAATCGATGCGTCCCAGCAGGCGCTGCTTCAGCTTGTCAGCCGCTCGCCAGTCGAGGAAGAACGCCCGTTTGTACTTGAGCGAGGCCCGCTCGTCGTAGTTTTGCAGGCCCAGGTTGGCAACCAGGTTGCCGCGCTGGCGGCGCTGAATCTCCCAGCGCGCCATGTCCGCATACACGAGGAGAGAGTCCTGGGGAGCGACGAGGCTGGCGCCGGTGCCGAGCACAATGACTTTCCGCAGGCCGGCGATGCGGGCCTCCAGCTTTTCGAGATCGAAGAAGTCCTCGATTCCGGCATCGCTCATGCGGCCGAAGACGGGGTCTTCGGTGAGCTGCGGATCGAACTTCGCATGCAACTCGGCGGGGCTGAGAAACGCCGGCTCGGTGCGGACCACCTTCCACGCGGAAAGGTGTCGCGCCAGGCCGCGCTCGATTTCGTCGACCAACACTCCCGGGTAGCACTCGATGCAAATGAGGTCGCCTGCCGCGTGGCGCAGGGCGTCCGCAATGGCCTCCCATTCCGTCAGGCATTCGGCCTGGTTTCCTACAGCGATAAACGGTGTACGGTCATACATTTGCGGCGATCCCTCGGTGGCGGACACATTGGCGCGCCGGAGCGAGACGGGGTCCGGCAGGGTGCGTGTGCAGGGCCACTATAGCAACACGGCAGCGGGGGATGGCAAGAAAAACTTTCGATATCGGCTGCAAACGAACATTATCCGCTTTCGATTGATGCATGTGGTTCCTCACTAGCCGAACTTCCGAAATTGCCCCAAACACCGCGTAATGATCCGGAAAATGGGCGCAGGCCCGGCTCCGTACGGGGGCGCGAGTCCGGTCTGGTTTCTGTCTGCAGCAGACGGCAATATGTTCTTTTCTAGCACAAACGAAAATTACATTGACGTTCTTGTGGCGATTTGCATAGGATTTCGGCAGTTGGAAAGCCCTTTTTTGGTGCGAAATTCTGGAGGCTACGACGCTACCATGACCCATTCCCAATCTCCGAACCGCTGGACCTCCGTGGCCCTGCGGCCTTTGCTTCCCCTGCTGGCATGGATCTGCTTTGCCGTGCCGGCGCTGCACGCGCAGTTCGATACCGGCACGATTACCGGTACCGTAACCGACAGCACCGGCGCGGTGGTGAACAACGCTGCGGTTGTGATCGAGAACCTCGGGACCGGGAAGAAGGTATCGGCAACCACGAACGGAGCCGGCAATTTCACGGCCAGCGCGCTGCCATTCGGGCATTACGTCGTGGCAGCCAGCGCGCCGGGCTTTGGCGAAACCCGCAGCAGCGACATTAACCTCACGGTAGGCGCAGCGGTCCACGTAGCGCTCAAGATGAACGTGGCCACCGCGCAGGAGACGGTGAGCGTGACCGGGACCGAGACCACGGTGCAGACGGACAACACCACCGCCGGCACCACGCTCAACTCCGAACAGGTGGAGAACCTGCCCGTCAACGGGCGCGATGTGAGCAACTTCCTGGAGATTGCGCCGGGCTCGGTCGGCTCCACTGGATTCTTCCAGGGCAGTGTGAACGGCCTGGAAAACATCTTTACGGGTCTGAACGTGACGGTCGACGGCCAGAACGCCACGCGCGGCGACATCAATGGCTTCCTCAACACTGAGGGCCAGGAGGCGGCACATGTCACGCGGTCCAGCCTCGACAGCATCCAGGAGATCGATTTTTCCAACAACGGGTATACCGCAGAGACGGGCCACTCGCTCGGGCCGCAGATGAACATTGTGACCAAGAGCGGCACGAACAAGTGGCACGGCACGCTGTTCGAGTTCCTGCGCAATGATGCGCTCGACGCCCGCGATTACTTCGAGACCGGCCTCAAGCAGCCGCTCAAGCTGAATCAGTTTGGCGGAAATCTCTCCGGGCCCGTGGTGCACAACAGGCTGTTCTTTTTCGTGAACTATGAAGGGGACCGCGAGCACATTACCACGCTGAATCCCCTGAACCACACGCTGAGCGCCTATGCCCGCTCGAAGTTTGTCTCCTCCATGGCTCCGGTGCTGCAGCAGATGGCGCCGCTACCCGCCGATTGCACGGCTATTCCGGCGCCAGCCTCCTGCGCATATCCGGGATCGGACAGCGGCACCGCGGGAGGCGCCAACATGGTGTACGATCCCACCACGTTGCCGACCATTCTGCGTGAAGACACAGGCTCCATCCGGGCGGATTACGACGTCAGCCAGAACGATCGGCTGATGTTCCGCTACAACATCAACGACTCGCTGACAAACTATACCTACGGCGCAAATGCTGGACAGACGTCGCCGCAGGCCCTGCGCACGCAGCTCACCAAGGTCGATGAGACCCACACCTTCGGTCCGACGCTGCTCAACCAGGTGGGCATCGGAGTCAACCGCTTCTACTCCGATACGGAGTCGAACACGCCGCAGCCGTACTACACAATCGCGGGCTTCTTCACCGATCTGGGCTCGCTGCCGGGCGCCAACAACTTTAACCAGGTGACGCCGTTCACGGTGCTCGAAGCCTTCGATAACGTGACAAAGACCATGGGAGCGTCGAACCTGCGATTCGGCATCCAGATCCGGGCCAACCGCCAGAACGAGTGGCTCAAACCGGAACAGACGTATGATTACGCGAGCTTCAGCGATCTGGAGAACAACAACCCCTTTGTGTTGGCCAAGATCGGCTTCCCCGGCTTCCTGGGGATTCGCAGCTCCAACTGGGACGAGTACATTCAGGACAACTGGCGCGTCAACCGCAAGCTGGTGCTCAACCTGGGCCTGCGCTACGACTACAACACGGTGTGGCGCGAGGGCCAGAACCGGATGACTAACTTCGATGTAGCCACGCAAAGCTTCACCTCGCCGACGAAGCCGCCGTACACCGCACCCAAGTCCGATTTCGCGCCGCGCATCGGCATCGCCTACGATCCCTTCGGCACCGGCAAGACGGTGATCCACGCCTACGGCGGACTGTTCTACATGCCCATGGAGTTCAGCTTCGGGCTCACGTCCAACATCCCGGCCTACGCCAACTACAACGTGAACCTGTTCGATGCGTTCTTCGGCGGGTATTCCATCGCGTTCCCCTCGCCCAATCCTCCGCTGACGCCGGGCACGCAGGTAGTGAACGCGTTCCCCACGCATCCGAAGGATCCGTATGCGATCAACTGGCTGTTCGGGCTCCAGCAGGAACTGCCCGGCCACATGGTGGCCACGCTGAACTACAGCGCCAACTCCACCAAGCACATGCAGGCGGGCGTCTCGTTTGCGGCCATCAATCTGAATCCCGCCAACACGGTGACGGGGGTGCCGCAGGTCTACTCGGGCTACTCCAGCGAGAACTACCTGGGCGACGTGCTGGGCACCAACTATAGTGCGCTGCAGGCGCAGTTGCGGCGCAACCTGGGCCGCTTGAACGCGGAAGTGAATTACACGTGGTCGCATGAAATCGATGACACGGTGAACGTCTTCAGCGGCTACTCCAATCCGTTCGATCCCTCTGTGGACCGGAGCAGCGGCGACATCGACGTGCGGCACAACATCACCGGAAGCGTGGTCTACAATTTCGCGGACCTGGCCGGCGACCGGCGCCTGAAACGCGAAGTGCTGGGCGGCTGGCAGGCTTCAAGCATCGTCCAGGCGCGCTCCGGACTGCCCACCAACATCTCGCTCGTCAGCGGCTTCTTCGGCAATCCCATGCGGCCCAACCGGGTGCAGGGCCAATCGCCCTATCTTTCGTCGGTGAAGTGGCCCACGCAGAGCTACAACATCAATGCATTCTCTGTTCCCGCCGGCTACGACGGCTCGTGGGGCACCAACCTGGGCGACGTGGGCCGCAACGATCTGCGCGGACCGGCGTTCTTCCAGTGGGACTTCTCGACCATGAAGAACTTCCCGCTGACCGAATCCTCACGGCTGCAGTTCCGCACGGACCTCTTCAACATCCTCAATCATCCCAACTTCGCCAACCCCGATGGCGGCATCTGCCTGGCCGTGGCTCCGGCGGCCAACGGCCAGCCCGCCTCGTGCATTGCCAATCCGAACTTCGGCCGCTCGGGCCAGACCATCGCCGGTGCGTCAGGCGGCCTGGTGGGCAACGGCACGGCACGGCAGGTGCAGTTCTCTCTCAAGCTCCTCTTCTAGATTTGCTGCGAAGCACAGCCGGCCACCGCGCGTGGCCGGCTTCTCTCTTTGCCGGCCGATGCAACAGGCCGATGTTGCCACAGCGCTCGGGGCGATTCGCAGCCGCCTAGTTCTGCGCCCCTGAAGCCGATCGGTGATTGCCAAAGTGGCGATGTCGGTTGCGACCAGTGTCCTCGGGAAGATCTTCGCCGGTCCCGACGTACTATGATCGAACCGTTCCGTAGAAGTGCATAAAAGTGATTCCCCAAAACCGGTCGCGAGCGCTCGCATCTGCGGCCCCACGGAGGTAGGAATGAGATTGCAGGTCTCTGCCATCGCGGTGGCCTTGATGTTGTCCCTTTCATCGGCTGCTCAAACCCCGGGGAAAAGCGTCTGGCGTGTGGGAGTCTTCGACCGCTCCTCCGGTGAATTTGCGGATGGCGCCCCTCAGCAGCCGGTGAAATTCGTCGCTGGCCGGGATCAGCCCCAAACGGCCTGGTATGCGTTTGCCCCGGTGCAGGCTGGCGGGACGTCGCCGGACCTGCCCGCCGCACCGCGCGATATCCGCTTTTCGATTCCCGGCCAGCCTTCGCACATGTATCGGCTGAAGGTTTCGCTGCTCATTGAGAATTCCAGCGTTCCGGCTCTGCGCGTGGGAATCAATGGACGCAGCGGCACGTTCTATCTACATCCCACCCTCGACTACACCATGGGCGATATGGTGGCGGCGTTCTATCCGGCTTATTCGCACGCCGACATCGAGTTCGAATTTGCCGGATCTCTGTTGCACTCTGGCCAGAACGATGTCTCGCTGCAAGCCGTGTCGGCGGGCGGAAAAAACATTCCCGATAGCGGATTCCATTACGACGCCATGGAACTGCAGGAGATTGATTCTGCCCCTGCGCCCATCAGCGTACAGACGCTGCCCACCATCTTTTACCAGAAGCACGGCGCAAGCACGGACGAGCGGGTCGACGTCTTTGTCCGGTACTCCCAGCGTGCGCGCTCGGGGCGCGTTCAGCTTGTGGTTGCAGGCCGCACCTTTACAAGTCCCTTGCGCGGCGATCAGGACTTTGGAGAAGAACGCATCAGCTTCTACGTTCCCGAGTTCGCCGCCAAGACACCTGCCCGGGTGAACGTGTCTCTGGACGGCCACTCGGCGCATGTTGCGGAGACACTCGAGCCGCAGAAGAAGTGGACGCTGTTCCTGGTGCCCCACGTGCATCTGGATGTCGGTTACACGGATTACCAGGCCAAGGTCTCCGCAATTCAGAGCCGCATCCTCGATGAAGCCATGGACCTTGCCGAAAAGCATCCCGCCTTTAGATTCAGCACGGACGGGGAGTGGAACCTGGACCAGTTTCTGCAGACGCGCACGCCCGAGGAAAAGCAGCGCATCGTTCACGCCATCCAGGACCGGAAGATCTATATCCCAGCACAGTCCAGCAATGTTCTGACGGGATTTCCAACCGCGGAGACGCTCATCCGGTCGCTCTACCCGAGCGCCAATTTCAGCCGCACGCACGGCACACCTTTCAACTACGCCAATATCACCGACGTGCCCTCGTACTCCTGGTCCTACGCGTCGATTCTGGCGGCTGCCGGCATTCCATATTTCTTCGCGGGCAGCAACAACGACCGCGCGCCGGTGCTGCTGCAGGGCCACCTGAACGAAAACACCCCCTTCTGGTGGCAGGGACCGGACGGCGGCAAGGTGCTCATGTGGTATTCGCGGCATTACATGCAGATGCAGTTCCTGTTTGGCCTGCCTCCGCTCACGCAAACCGGCGAAGAGGTTCTGCCTCTCTTTCTGCAGATGTACCAGCACCCGAGCTACCGCGCGAACGCCGCAATCATCTTCGGCACGCAAGTTGAGAATACCGACCTGTTTCCCCAGCAGGCCGAACTGGCGGACCAGTGGAATGCGCTCTACGCCTACCCGCACATCGAGTACTCCGGCTTCCACGATGCGCTCGCCAACATTGCGGCTCAGTTCGGCGACGACCTTCCCACCGTCCGCGGCGACGGCGGCCCTTACTGGGAAGACGGCATCGGCTCCGATGCGCTCTATGCGGCTATCGAGCGCGAGAATGAGAGCCGCGGTCCCTCGGCTGAAAAGCTCGCCACGATCAGCGCGCTCGTTAATCCGCATCTCGCCGTCAATCGCGCCGAGTTGAATTCGATGTGGGCGAATATGGTGCTGATGGACGAGCACACGTGGGCTTCCTGGAATAGCGTCTCCGATCCGGACAGCGATGAAGCTGTCAAGCAGCTTCAGGTGAAGGATTCGCGGGCGACCACCGCTGCTGACCAGCGCAGCGATCTTTTGCGCAGCAGCATGGCGGCCCTGGCGGACTCGATGGCCGCGGGCGTGAACAGCCTGGTCGTTTTCAACCCGCTGAACTGGAAACGCGACGGCCAGGTCACGACGGATCTCGACAAGAACATGGATATTGTGGACCCAGTCACAGGCCGCGCCATCCCCTACCTGGTTCTGGACGAGAGGGTAAACTCCCGCCGAATCGAGTTCCGCGCAACCGATGTTCCGGCGATGGGCTACCGGGTGTACGAGTTAAGGAAGGCCAGCTCTTCGCCCTCCGCTCCACAAACGTCGACCTCGACCACGCTCGACAGTCCGTATTATCGCGTGGAACTCGATCCTTCGTCGGGCAGTATTCGCAGCATCTTCGACAAGCAGCTCGGCAAGGAGTTAGTGAATACCGACAGCCCCTGGCGCTTCGGCCAATATGTCTATGTGAGCGGAGGCGACGAGGAGCCAAACAGTATCCTGCAATATCGCGCCGTATCGCCTGCACCGAAGCTGCAGCTTCATGGCGCCGAACACGGGCGCTTGATTTCAGTCGAGCGGACTCCGTGGGGCTGGCGCGCCGAGCTCGAGTCCTCCGCGGAGAACACCCCGACCCTGCATACGGAGATACGTCTCTTCGAAGACGAGAAGAAGATCGAACTGATTGAAGATCTCGAAAAGAAATCGGAACGGAAGAAGGAAGCTGTCTATTTTGCCTTCCCGTTCGCCATGGCGCATCCCGAATTCCAATATGAAATCCAGAACGGCGTGGTTGATCCGGCGAAGGACATGTATCCCGGCGCCGGCCACGAATGGTTCTCGGTGCAGCATTGGGTTTCGGTTCAGCAAGATGGCGTCTCCGTCGCCGTGATGCCTCTCGATGCCTCCCTGGTTACGCTCGGGGACATCAATCGCGGCGCATGGCCGACCGATTTCGGCCGGCGGCCGGGCAATATCTTCTCCTACGTGATGAACAACTACTGGCACACTAACTACCGTGCAGCGCAGGGCGGCCACTTCCGCTTCCGGTACGTAATCACGAGCTCCGCGCAGACCGATGCTCAATCTCTGAGCCGCATGGCCTGGGGAGAGATGACGCCGCTCGAAAAGGACCAGATCCAATCACAGGACAAGGCTGTAGAGCTGCCCCGGCCGCTGAATGGCAAACAGGGGAGCTTTCTCTCAATTGACGACCCCAACATCGTTCTCGACACGTGGAAGCCCGCGGAGGATGGGAATGGAACCGTTCTGCGGTTCATCGACCTGGGCGGTCCATCGCGCTCCGTCGCAGTGCATGTCCCGTTATTCTCGATCGCAAAGGTCACTTTGACTGACGCGGTCGAACGGGACCAGAAACCCATTGCCACGGATGACCCGCACAGCTTCCACCTCACTGTTCGGCCGCACCAGATCCTGACCGTTCGTCTCATCACCCAAGGGTCGTAGGTTCAAATCCTGCCGCCGCAACCAATTCAATCAAGCAGCGGGTTCTGCGCAGGTGCCGCAGAGCGTCCGCAACGCTTTCGCGATTGCTTGGTCCATCACGGGATCGGCCGGGACCAGGACCAGCTTGTATCGGCACAGATCCCCGTGCCCGATGTTACCCGTGAACAGGAGACGCCGACCGCTCCTTAAAAAGGCCGGCTTTCGCCGCGGTCTTGTGTCATTCCATGGAGCGCGTCAATTTGACCAGCACGACGTCATTGCTATTCATCGGAACCGTGAACCCGAGGCTTCCATCGACGCCGGTGCGCAGCAGTTTGTCCGTCTCCGGAAGATCCTGCGTGAGCGCGTTCATGTGTGCTACCTGCTCCGCAGTCAGTTCCCTGGGAGACCCCATCTCGAGATACGCGGTGTAAGCGTCGTTGGCGTGATATCCGGCGCGATGCACCTGCAGCCGATAACCGGCATTGGGAACAAGATGCGTGACCTGCATCTGCAATGGAGCAGCCGCGTGCGAAGGAATGGGTTTGGTGTAGAAAGAGCGGTTGCTGACCTTCTGGTCCGGCTGCTCGAAATCCCAGATCACGCCGGTTAGGTTACCAGCGTCGGTTGACAACATAGCCTGGGAATCGCTCGTGGCGAGGCTTGCGCCTTGAAGTGCATGAAGGTACTTGTATGCGAAGTACGCGGGCTTGCGAATGCCCTGTGGATTCAGAAGTCCGAAGCCACCTTGAAAAGGAGCTGTCGGAGGTCCCGGCTCCTCGAATAGGTCGGTGTAAGTCCAGTAACTCATCCCCTGGACCAGCCCCTGACAAGCTTTAAGCTTCGTCAGGATGTAGGGCGAGCTGATGTAAGAGTCGTGCACAGAGTCGCGCGGCGTATAGCTGGTGCTCCACTCCGTGAAGTAAAGCGGCAGTCCGGGGAATGGAGAAGCGGTAATCTGGTCGCGCACTCGCCGCACATCCCCGACAATCGCATCCGGTGAGGGGTCGAGCTTTGTATCCGATTTCCCAAACTCATCGAGGAATCCGCCGAGAACGCCGTAGGTGTGTGTGGTGACGAAGTCGACCGGGGTTCCTGTCTGCTTCACGTGCGCCAGGAATTCGGGAACCCAGGCGGCGCCGGCTGTGCTCGGACCTCCAACTTTCAGTGCGGGATCGACGGCCTTGATGGTCTTCGCAGTCATATCATAAAGTTCGAAGTACGCCTTCTGATCGGCGCCCTCCCAGAAGCCGGAGAGATTTGGTTCGTTCCAAACTTCAAAAAACCACGTACGCACCTCGTCCTTCCCGTAGCGGGATTCGATGTGTCGAGTGAACGCTTCGATGAGATCGCGCCAGCCATCCGGATTTGGGTGCGATGTGTTGCCGTGCCAATAGAAAATGCTGCTCTTCGACGTCGCCAGCGCATTCGGCGTAAATCCGAGCTCGACAAATGGCTTGATATGGCGGCCCAGCAGGTCGTCGTAGAGCTGGTCGATCTTCGTCCAGTCGTAGACCGTTTTGCCGTTCTCCATCTTCACAGTGTTCAGCACGTCGTGGAAGATGGCGTGGAAGCGGAGATAGCGAAAGCCAAGCTCGTCCGTAACCAGCTTGAGCTGCGCCTGGCTGTCGTCGCGAATCAGCGTGCCCGGATAGTCGGAGCCCACCGACAGGTCGAAGAAGCGATCGACCGGGCCGGTCGAGTCCTTGATATTCACAACAATGAATCGGGGTTGGAGTTGTTGCGCCTGCGCCGCACAAGAGAACACGGGAGAGGTGGCAAACAAAGCTATGGCAAGAGCTGCAAGGGCCTGCAAAAACGGTTTGACTATCAATGCTGTAGTTTCCTCAAACGGATTAGGTTCTCACTCTATCGAGTGTTCTGGTCACTTGCAAATGGTCGACAAGATGGCCGTGTAAAAAAAGATCGATCGCTGCACGCTATCTCATTTGCCGGATTTGATGTTGATCGGCTCTTCCACCGTCACATAACGATCTGCTGCCAGATCGCTTAGTTTCTGGACGATGCCGCTCGGCCAGCGAATTTCAACTGCTTTTGCATGTGTATCGGCCCCCATGCCAAAATGGGCGCGCACATCGCTGGCAGAAAGATAACTCGAAGTCGTGGTGACGGTGTACCACTGCGATCCAGCCGAAGTGTCTACTCGGATCACAGCCCCGATTCCATCCCGATTGCTCTTGTGACCTACAAGTTTGAAACCGATCCAGTGATGGTTAGTCTGCGTATGGTTCATCAAGATATGAGCGGGGCCGCCGTTCTCTGAAATCACGACATCTAGGCGGCCGTCGTTATCGATGTCTCCTATGGCAAGTCCTCGGCCTACCCATTTCTGGCGGAATAAGTCGCCAGAGCTCGAGCCGACATCTACAAATCGTTTGCCGCCAACGTTGCGCAGTAGCATAGGTGCTTCACGATAGTGCAATTCCGGAAAGCTCTTCTCGATCGTGTCCAGGTCGTGTCCCTGCGCGATGAACAGGTCCTTCCAGCCATCGTTGTCATAGTCCATGAAGCGCATACCCCAGCCGGAGTGCAACGCGGTAATTTCGCCAACGCGCGTGGCAACGCTGTCGTACGTGAATGTGCCGTTACCGCTGTTGTGGTAAATCGCGTAATTCTGATTGGCGAGATCAGTAACTGCAATATCGGGCCAGCCATCATTGTCGTAGTCTGAAAAATCGACGCCCATTCCCGCGAATGTTTGTCCGTCGGCGTTCGCCGCCACTCCGGCTTCGAGGGCCACTTCCTCAAACGTTCCATTGCCTTTGTTGCGAAAGAGGTATTCGAGCATTGAATCGTTGGCGACGAAGATGTCTGGATGTCCGTCGCGATCGTAATCGCTAATGGCGATCCCCAGCGCTTTGGCGGGCTTGTCGAGGCCAAGCTTGTGCGACTCTTCAGTAAACGTCCCGTCGCCGTTGTTGCGATATACCAGCATCGAAATCGGTTGAAATACATCCGGATGGCAATATCCGCGATTG
>Ga0157369_10003578_pt1 | contig 18465 bp, 16 predicted proteins | sample C25metaG_FD_113461 | JGI IMG/M metagenome (GOLD analysis project Ga0157369, IMG submission 113461) | Corn rhizosphere microbial communities from Kellogg Biological Station, Michigan, USA - C2-5 metaG | ecosystem: Host-associated > Plants > Roots > Rhizosphere > Soil | place: USA: Michigan... | reverse complement strand
TGCGTCCATGCCCCTTGCCCCCGTCGCATCACCCGTCACCCCGGCGCAGCGCCGCCGCGGGCCCCCGGCCCTGCCCCCTCAGGTGCACCACGCCGATGCTCAGACCGACCCTAAAGCCCTGTCCGGCCGCTTCGAATTGCAGGGTACCCACGCAGCAGCGCAGTCGCTCGGCAACCGCCTCGGCCTGGGCCGGCGTACGATTTTCCAGCAGCACGCCGAATTCGTCGCCACCCAGGCGCGCCAGGCAGTCGTCCTCGCCCAGCTGCTGGCCGAGCAATTCGCACAGCTGGCGCAGCAGGCGATCGCCATGGAAATGGCCGGAGGTGTCGTTAACGATCTTGAACTGATCCAGATCGATGAACAGCAGCGAGGCACAGGCCAGGTCCTCGCTTGCCAGCAGGCGCTCCAGACGGGTCTCGAATTCGCGGCGATTGAGCAGCCCGGTAAGGGCATCGTGACTGGCCTGCCAGGCCAGATCATGCAGGAAGGCGCGCTCGCGGGTCTGGTCGTGCATGACCAGCACCACCCCGGTGCCGGATTCGTCCCGCGGCAGCGTGGTCACCGTCAGGGCCACCGGCACCCGGGTGCCGTCGACGCGCACCAGCTGGTGCGCCAGGGGCTCGTCGCCCACCAGCCAGTCCTGGCTGCGCAAGCGCTCGGCCAGCGGTCGGGTCGACGCCGGCTGATCCTCGGTCTGGATGTCGAACAGGTGGGTGACGGGCGTGCCCGCGGCCAGCCCCGGCCGCGCCAGCAGGCGCTCTGCCGCCGGGTTGTGATAGAGCAGCCGCCCCTGGGCATTCAGCGCCAGTACCGCATCGCCGAGGGAAGCCAGGATGACCTGGATATGTTCCTTCTCGGCCTGCAGCGCCTGCTCGGAGCGCCAGCGCTGCTGTACCAGGCTGTGCATGCGCCAGAGCGCCAGGAGCACCAGCAGGGCGCCGACCAGGACGTTGGCGATGAACAAGGCCTCGACCAACTGGCGCGAGGCCGACCCGAGGCGCTCCGAGAAGGCCACCGTTTCCGGCATCATCCGGTCATGCAGATCCAGCAGCTGGCGTTTCAGCGGAATCAGCGCCGGTCCCGGTCCCTGCAGCTTGATCAATTCGAAGCCGGTGCGTGCCAGGGCCTGGAATTCGTCCATGTAGGGATCGGTGATCTGCCAGCGGGCGATCACCCCTTCGAAGGGCTCCACATGGCGAGCCATTTGAAAGAGGGCGATAAGGCCGTCGATATCGTCAGGGTGGTTGCCCGCCAGGCGCAGCAGGCGCGCTGCCTCGGCAGGATTGCCGTCGGTATCCAGCTCCTGCCGCGCCGCCCGGTCGAGATCGTTGACGCTGATGGACGCCAGATAATCCCGATAGGACTCCGAGCGCCCCTCATCCAGATAGGCGCCAAGCGACAGCATGGCGTTGCCGAGGCTCTTGCTCCACAGACTTTCCGCGGAAACGTAGGCACGCACCGTCGACAGCAGTTGCAGGCTGACGATGGCGACCAGTGCCTGGCAGGACAGGATGATGACGAAGGGCCAGACGACCCGCAGCGTACGCAGCGCAGAGGAAGGCGACAGTGAAGACATACAGCGATCCGCAAAAGGAGACAGGCGAATTCTTGCCATTGAGCAGGCATGTCGGCCGTTTCGCGGAAAACTGTTGGCATGGAAAACTGCTGCGCTGGATTACCGGCGCCAAACAAGCGACATAGACGGCCTCTGGCCATGCTGCTGCCAGAGGTTGCCGACGAACGGTAGGTCAGACGCCACCGCTAGTTGAAGGACGCCTCCAGCCGGGCCTTCACCTCGGGCCATTCGCGATCGGTGATGCTGTACATCACGGTGTCGTCGAGCCGGCCATCCGCCAGCCGGCGATGATGACGCAGCAGGCCTTCGCGAACCGCGCCCAACTTCTCGATGGCCGCCTGGGATCTGAGATTGGTCGCGGCCGTCTTGAGCTGCACGCGCACCAGCTGCCACTGCTCGAAGGCATGGCGCAGCATCAGGTACTTGATGTTGCCGTTGAGCCCGCTGCCATGCTGCTCGCTGTCGAGCCAGGTCCAGCCGATCTCGGCGGCGGGCAGTGCTGGCAGGAAGTCGGCGAAGCGGGTAGTGCCTACCAGCCGGTCGGCGATGCGCACGGCGAAGGGCAAGGCGCGCCCCTCGCGCTGCTCGGCCAGCGCCTGGCGATACCAGTCCGGACGCAGAGGACCGCTCAGGTAGTGCAGCGCTTCGCGATTGCGCTCGGCCAGGCTGACCAGCTCCAGCACGTCACCTTCCGCCAGGGGGTCCAGGCGCAGCGCACCACGTTGCAGGGAAATGGGCTGCGCTTGGAACATGGCGGTCTCTCTCGCTTGAATCAGCCCGCAAACCTAACAGGGCCAGCCGTCCGGCTCAACCCACGGCGTCTCTCCACGTGCCGGAACTGACGTCTGGCAGCCCAAGGTGCGACACTTTGTCCGGGCGCGATGGGCGCCTGGAATGTCTGGAGTCGCCATGTCCCTGCCCAGCGGGCTGATCATCACCGTTACCCTCGGCTACCTGGCCCTGCTGTTCGCCATCGCCTTCTATGGCGATCGCCGGCCACCGCTCAAGCCGCGCCTGCGGGCCTGGGTCTACAGCCTGTCGCTGGCCGTCTACTGCACCAGCTGGACCTTCTTCGGTGCGGTCGGCCAGGCCGCCGATCAGCTCTGGTCCTTTCTGCCCATCTACCTGGGGCCCATCCTGTTCCTGCTGCTGGCGCCGCAACTGGTCAAGAAGATGGTGCTGATCAGCAAGAAGGAAAACATCACCTCCATCGCCGACTTCATCGCCTCCCGCTACGGCAAGTCGCAGACCCTGGCCATCGTCGTCGCGCTCATCTGCCTGGTCGGCGTCCTGCCCTACCTGGCGCTGCAGCTCAAGGGCATCGTCATCGGCGTCAACCTGCTGACCGGCATCAATGCCGAGTCCCTGAGCACCCGCGCCCAAGACACCGCGCTGTTCGTCTCCCTGGTGCTGGCGGTCTTCGCCATTCTCTTCGGCACCCGCAACCTGGACGTCACCGAGCACCATCGCGGCATGATGCTGGCGATCGCCTTCGAATCCCTGGTCAAGCTCGCCGCCTTCATCGCCGTCGGCCTCTGGGTCACCTATGGCCTGCACGACGGCTTCGCCGATCTGCTGACCCGGTCGCAGCAGGCGCCGCAACTGCAGGAATACTGGCGCGAGACGCTGGACTGGCCGGGCCTGCTGATCCAGACCGGCGTGGCCTTCATCGCCGTGATGTGCCTGCCGCGCCAGTTCCATGTCACGGTGGTGGAAAACACCGATACCCGGGACGTCAACCTGGCGCGCTGGGTGTTTCCGCTCTATCTGGCGCTGGCCGCCCTGTTCGTCATCCCCATCGCCCTGGCCGGCCAGCTGCACCTGCCCGGCGGCGTACTGCCCGACTCCTTCGTCATCAGCCTGCCGCTGGCCCAGGAGCGTCCCTGGCTGGCCTTGCTGGCCTTCCTGGGCGGCGCCTCGGCCGCCACCGGCATGGTGATCGTCGCCTGCGTGGCCCTCTCCACCATGATCTCCAACGACATCGTCCTGCCCTGGCTACTCAAGCGCCGGGGCCAGGTGGAGAGTCCCCATGCGGTGTTCAGCCACTGGATGCTCACGGTGCGCCGCGCCAGCATCGTGGTCATCCTGGTCCTGGCCTATTGCAGCTATCGGCTGCTGGGCTCCAATGCCAGCCTGGCCACCATCGGCCAGATCGCCTTCGCCGCCATCGCCCAGCTCGGACCGGCCATGGTCGGGGCGCTGTTCTGGAAGGCCGCCAATCGCCGCGGCGTCTTTGCCGGCCTCACCGCCGGGGCCCTGCTATGGGGCTACCTGATGGTGCTGCCGGTGGTGGCCACCAGTCTGCAGTGGCCGTTGCACGCCTTTCCCGGCCTCGCCTGGTTCGAGCAACCCGCGGGGGAGCGGACGCTGCAACCAACTACGGTCGGTGCCCTGGTCTCCCTGGCCGGCAACTTCCTGCTGTTCGCCCTGGTGTCGCTGCTCTCGCGGACCCGGGTATCGGAATACTGGCAAGCCGGGCGCTTCATCGCCCAGTACGCCCTGCCCCGACCGCGCAATCGCGCCCTGCTGGCGGTCAAGCTGGAGGACCTGCGGCTGCTCGCCGCCCGCTTCGTCGGCGACGAGCGCGCCCGCCTGAGCTTCAGTCGCTTCGCCGAGCAGAGCGGCCTGACCTATCACCCCGCGATGAATGCCAACAGCGAATGGATCGCCCAGACCGAGCGCCTGCTGGCCGGGGTGATCGGCGCCTCCTCGGCACGCGCCGTGGTCAAGGCCGCCATCGAAGGCCGCGACATGCAGGTCGACGACGTGGTGCGCATCGCCGACGAGGCCTCGGAGGTGCTGGAATTCAACCGGGCGCTCTTGCAGGGCGCCATCGAGAACATCTCCCAGGGCCTCAGCGTGGTCGACCAGTCGCTGCGGCTGGTGGCCTGGAACCAGCGCTACCTGGAGCTGTTCGACTATCCTGACGGCATGATCCAGGTCGGCCGGCCCATCGCCGAGATCATCCGCTACAACGCCCTGCGCGGCCTCTGCGGACCGGGCGATCCCGACGAGCACGTGGCCCGGCGGGTGGAGCGGATGCGCCAGGGCATCCCCCACACCTCGGAACGCACCTTTCCCAATGGCCGGGTGATCGAGCTGATCGGCAGTCCCATGCCTGGGCGCGGCTTCGTGATGAGCTTTACCGACATCACCGCCTTCCGCGAGGCCGAGCGCGCTCTGCGCGAAGCCAACGAGGGCCTGGAGCAGCGCGTCGAGGAACGCACCCGCGAACTGTCCCAGCTCAACCAGGCGCTGGAGGAAGCCAAGGCTCATGCGGAAGCGGCCAACCAGTCGAAGAGCCGCTTCCTCACCGCGGTCAGCCACGACCTCATGCAGCCGCTGAGCGCCGCCCGCCTGTTCACCGCCGCCCTCGCCCACCAGGACGGCCTGGCCCAGGAAGCCCAGGAACTGGTGCGCAACATGGACAGCGCCCTGAGATCCAGCGAAGACCTGATCGCCGATCTGCTGGACATCTCGCGACTGGAGAACGGTCGCATCCTGGCCACGCCGGCACCCTTTTCCCTGGCCACCCTGTTCGAGGCCCTGGGCGTGGAATTCAAGGCTCTGGCGCAGAACCAGGGCACCAAGCTGCGCATCCGCAGCAGTCGGCTGGTGGTCAACAGCGACAGCAAGTTGCTGCGGCGGGTGCTGCAGAATTTCCTCACCAATGCCCTGAGATATGCCCATGGCCGAGTGCTGCTCGGGGTCCGCCGCCAGGGCCAGAGCGTGAGCCTGGAGGTCTGGGACAGCGGCCCCGGCATCCCGGCGGACAAGCTGGAGCTGATCTTCGAGGAATTCAAGCGCCTGGACAGCCACCAGACCCGCGCGGAAAAGGGCCTGGGGCTCGGCCTGGCGATCGCCGATCGCCTTTGCCGGGTGCTGGGTCACGAACTCTCGGTGCGCTCCTGGCCGGGTCATGGCAGCGTCTTCAGCGTCAAGGTGCCCCTGGCACCCGCGCTGGCCATCCAGGCGGCGACCGCCAGCGAAACCGCCCAGCCCCTGGCCGGCGATCCGGTGCTGTGCATCGACAACGAAGACAGCATCCTGCTTGGGTTGCGCAGCCTGCTGGGCCGCTGGGGCTGCCAGGTCTGGACCGCACGCAGTCGCGAGGAATGCGCTGCCCTGCTCGCCCAGGGCGTGGTACCGCGACTGCTCATCGTCGACTATCACCTGAGCGATGCCGACACCGGTCCGGATGTCGCCGAATGGATTCGCCAGGCCCTGGGCCAGGACATCCCCGGCATCGTCATCAGTGCCGATGGCCGACCGGAATGCCTGGACCGGGTGCGTCAGGCGCGACTGGATTTTCTGCCCAAGCCGGTCAAGCCGGCCTCGCTACGTGCCTTGCTGAGTCGGCAACTGGCGCTCTCCGGTTGAGGGAACACACAGACGGCACGTCACGACGCCGAACGGCCTTTCGTTCAGCGTCGATTAAGGTTGCCAGAGGCCTGAGAGACAGAACAATCCACAGCTTCTGTTGATAACTTTGTTGAAAACATGGTGGAAAAGAACCCGGAGCCTTGCTCTGCGGGCTCCCCAAACAAGTTGGTCATTTTTTAATCACTTTAATAAGTTCAACATAATCAACAACTTAATTCAAAAGCAGGATTTTCGGCAGGGAAAACTCCAGGCCAGACAGGGCTTGACATGCGCTAGCACAACTTGTGCACAACTCTAGGTAAAAAAGACCAACGGATACCTCGCAGCTGTCGCACAATTGTCAAGTATTCGTGAAACAAATTTTTTCGAGCCTCCCGGGAGGCCGTATCGGGAGGCGGGCCGCAGGCTAGAGCCGACAGCTGGGGCCGCACGCAGGCCAAACGCTAGCCTTGTCCTCTGCCGGTCATCGGGTAGACTGCCTGCTTTTGCTCAGGGCTGTCGTGGCGACGCCCAACCTGTCAATCAGGCATGGACGCGCCAGCCCTTCTGGAATAGCTCAGTCACATGAACGTCTTCATCGCGGGTCAACACGGCCAACTTTCTCAGGCGCTGCAACAACTGCTGGCCGCCAAGGCCCGGATAACCGTCATCGGCCGGGCTCAGGTGGATTTCACCCAGCTGGAGGCACTCCACGAACGCGTCCTGGCCGCAAAGCCCGACGTTATCATCAATGCCGCCGCCTACACCGCCGTGGACGCCGCCGAGAGTGATCCCCAGACCGCTGCCCTGATCAACGAGCGGGTGCCCGAGGTCTTCGCCCGGGCCGCACAGCAGCTCGGCATTCCGATGGTCCACTACTCCACCGACTATGTTTTCGATGGCAGCAAGGAAGGCCGTTACCGGGAAGAGGATTCGACCTGCCCACTCAATGTCTATGGTCGGACCAAGCTGGCCGGCGAGAACGCCGTGCGTGAACACGCCGAGCGCCACCTCATCCTGCGCACCAGCTGGGTCTATTCCTGGCAGGGCAACAATTTCCTGCGCACCATGGTGCGGCTGCTCAGCGAGCGCGACGAACTGAACATCGTCGACGACCAGATCGGCGCGCCCACCTGGACCCGCACCATCGCCGCCGCCACCGACCGACTGCTCGCCCACAGCGACCAGGACGAACTCTGGGGTACCTATCACCTGACCGCCAACGGCACCACCTCCTGGTTCGGATTCGCCGAGCAGATCGCCCGGCGCCTGCGCGAGACCGGCCAGCTGAAGGCCCGCCTCAATCCCATCCCCAGCAGTTCCTATCCCACCCCGGCCCATCGCCCCATCAATTCCCGCCTGTCCACTGAAAAGCTGGCGGCGGTGCTGGGTGAGCCGCTACCCGACTGGCAAGCGGCTTTCGCCCAGTGCTGGAGCGAGCGCGAACTTCAGGTGAGCGGCTGAAACGGGCCGTCGGTCATACTTCTGGGATCTGCTCCAGAACTACCCCAGCCTCTCGAAGTCAATGGCACTGACCCCGCTCACGCCAGTCAGGTACGTCATGGACAACCCTTTCCAACTCATCGCCGCGGCTTTCGAGCATGACTTCCGGGTCAATTTCCGCATCGAGCGCCTCGACGGCAGCGTCAGCCTGACGCTGTCCGACGACAGCGGCGTCAAGGTCAAGCGGTTGATCAGCAAGCAGCAATTGCATGACCACACCCGCCTCTCTCGATTGATCGACAGCATCCGCCTGGGTATCGCCATCGATGAAGGTCATGGCGTCACGGCCTTGCTGGCCGGCGGCAGTGGCACCGTGAATCGTCTGACCGTAGCGAACTGAGCAGGAAGCAGCACTATGCACACCATGGAAGGCATCAGCGACGGCCTGCTACCGGGCCCTAGCCCGGTCACCCTGCTCGATGGCCTGGAGACGGCAGCTGCGCTGCATACCCCACGCGCCTCGCTGTACCAGCTCACCTGCGCCCGTCTCGACGAGCAACTGGCGCCACTCAAGGTCTGGCCAACGCTGCCGGACCGGACCGGGCGCTTTTCCTTTACCTTGCTGGACCGCTGCGGACGCATCCTCTACCGCTCGCCGACCTTGCGTCAGGCGCTGTATCGGGAAGAGGAACTGCTCAATGGTGTGATCGCCAGTGCGCGGCTGGCTGCCGTGCAAGCCGGACAGGGCTTTCCGTCCTGGGGTGTAGTGGACGTCGCCTGCCCCATGTATGAGCTGCCTGTCACCCAACTGCCCTGTGCGGGATGCCGGCTGCTGAAGTGCAAGAGCTGAGAGAAGCGTTACGGCTAAAACTCTGACGCTAACTACTTGTTTAGTATCTTTTTTAGCATCTTTGAATCTTCAACGTTCGAGACCAACGAATGCCAGGGCATCCGTACTGCAAGTCTCGCGCTGAAGCTTTCTGCGCCGAGTCGTTACTCGGAATATCTCAGCATGTTGGCGCCCGTGGCCCGCAGCACCGCCATGGATTGCGGCGCCAGCGCGCCGGCCCGCAGCGATACGTCCTTGCGAACCTCGTCGATTACCGTTTTCAGCAGCTGGCTCTCGCCCAGTTGCCGGGCGCTGACCACCCGGTTCACCCGCGCATCGTCACACTGCTGATCCTGCACCGTCAGCACAATACTGCCATCAGGGCGAGGCGCCGTGACCGAGCATTTATAAGTACTGAAAGCGGCAGTCAGTCTATCTATGGCGTTTTCCATTCTTCCCCCTCTTATTTGTCTAGAAGTGCATGGACGATCAAATACGACGCAACTGACAGTGATAGAAACAGCAAAGTTCTTGCGCTCTACTTGAATAAGACCCGCAATGGCGCTAGTGCCCGATTTTGTGAGCCAGCTCTGCTAATCGGGTTTTGCTGCGGAACTTTCAGCAGAGCAAAATCGATAAGGTATGACCATTCGTCCGCCTTGCCGGTCGTTGGGCATCCTGTCTCCCGCCCTCATAAAGGCGCCGGTAGAGCGCCATGGCGGTCCTGATCGGTGGAACCTTTGCTTCCAGCGCTCACTCGAAAGGGCTGAAACGGATACCCATCGCCTATCAGGAGCGCTCCATGAACGACAAAATCCCTCCCGTGATCAAAGACGAGCTAGCCGCTGATATCGATGAGCAGGCACACAAGCAGAACGCTGACCGGGTCCGTCGTCATCTGGGCGAGGCCGAGCAGGCACTGACCGACGAATTCCACACCCTGCTGGCAGATGCCGAGCAGCTGCTCAAGCACACCGCCAGCATGGCCGGTGAGCAGGCAGACGAACTGCGTGCCAAGTTGAGCTCCAGCCTGGAACGCTCCCGCGATGTGCTCAAGTCCAAGCAGGACGATCTCTATCGCCAGGGCGTCGCGGCCAAGGAAACCACCGAGGAATACGTGGTCGACAATCCCTTCAAGGCCCTCGGCATCGCTGCTGGCGTCGGCTTCCTGATTGGCCTGCTGGCCTCGCGCCGCTAAGCCTGGGGGACTGCCATGGACACCTCCTCTCCTCCACGGGAGCTGCCTGACGAGGCGCCCAAGCCATCGGTCAAGCGCCTCGCCGGCGCAGTGGTCGGCCTGCTGCAGAGTCACCTGGAACTGCTGGGCATCGAGGTTCAGGAAGAGAAGGTCCGTACCTTCCAGCTGTTTCTCTTTACCGGCCTGAGCCTGATCTTCGGCTTGCTGGTACTGGTCGGCGTCTCGGCAGCGGTCATCATCGCCTTCTGGGATACCTACCGCATGGCCGCAACGCTGGGCCTGTGCGCCTTCTATGCGGTGGCACTGGTTATCTGCATCCTGCGGGCCCTGAGCCTGGTCAAGGGTGCGGCGCCCTTCCATGCCACCCTGGAAGAACTCAACCGTAACCGGGAGCGCCTACTGCCATGAACCAGCCGCTTACCTCTGCCACCAGCCAGGCAAAGCGCAAGGAACTGGTCCGGTTGCGCATGGAGATGTATCGCCAGCAGCTGATCTACAACGCCCAGCCCCTGCACAATCCCATCAGCCTCATCGGTGACCTGGTGCGACCGAACCGGGACAAGGTGGCCAGCTCGGCGAAGAAGCCGTTGATGCTGGGTGCCACGGTGTTCCTGTCGCTGTTCGGCAAACGCCTGGGCGCGTTGGGTCGGCTGGCCCGCATCGGCCTGGCGCTCTACCCGATCGTCAACCGCTTGCAGAATCGCCATCGCGAGCAGGCTGACCAGCCGCTGCCGCCGCCCCGCTAGCGGCGTTATGAAGAATGGCTCCCTCGGGAGCCATTCTGTCATCTGGCACCCTTATCGCATGGCTAAGCTGAACGCTCCGCCTACGATAAGGATAGCCCTGTGTTTTCTGGCCAGCCCACTGCCTTCTTCCAACCCTTCATCGACACCGCGACCGGGCGCATCGCCGGCGTCGAAGCCCTGGGCCGTCTGCGTCAGGCCGATGGCCGCCACGCCTCCGTCGGCCCCCTGTTCGCCAATCCCGATACTCCGACCGCGGAGCTGCTGCAGCTCGACCGCACCCTCAGGGACGATGCGCTGCGGCGCTTCGCCGGCGCGCCGGAGGACTGGTTTCTCAGCCTCAACCTCTCGCCACGCTGGATCAGCCAGCTGGACGATGGCGTCGCCTTGCCCAGCCTGGCGCAATTGCAGCGTTCCGGTATCGACCCGACGCGGATCGTCTACGAGATCACCGAGGCGGCCGGCGATCTGCCGAGCCTGACCCAGGCCGTCGCCCGCTACCGCGAACTCGGCATCCGCATCGCCATCGACGATTTCGGTTCCGGCTATTCACAACTGGATCGGGTGTTGGATCTGCAGCCGGATATCCTCAAGCTGGACATGCGGCTATTCCAGGCCGCCGCGCGAGGTGGCCCCCGGGGCGACGCGGTCAAGGCACTGGCGCAGATGGCCGAAAAGACCGGCTGCTGGCTGATCGCCGAGGGCGTCGAGACCGAGACCGAACTCGACTTCGCCCTGGAATGCGGCGCCCGCTACGTGCAGGGCTTTCTCTTCGCCGAGGCCACCGCCGAACTGGGCGCGAGCGACAGCCATCAGCAACGCTTCGCTGCCCTGCGCAGCCGCTTCGTCGATGGCAAGCTGGCCCAGCAGACCCGGTTACTGGAATTGCGCCAGCAACTCGCCGAATTCGTCACCCGGCTCAGACCGTGGGCGGAACACGGCGGCCCCCTGAGCGCGCTGCCCGATCCCCAGGCCTTTCCCGGACTGCTGCGCATCTACCAGTGCGACCGCGCCGGTACCCAGATCACCCCGAATCTGGAATGGAACGGCATGTTCTGGCGCGAGAATCGCCGCTACCTCAATCACAACTGGTCCTGGCGCCCCTACTTCTACGCCCTGCTGGCCGAAGGCTGGAACGAGCGCCGCCTGGCGCTTTCGACGGTCTACCGCGACGCCACCACCAACCAGTACTGCCTGACCGCCAGCCAGTTCCTGGAAAGCGGTCAGCGCCTGCTGCTGATCGACCTGGACGCTAGTCAATTGCCGGGCTTTGCCAAGTGAGCGGTGATGATCGTATGTTGCCGAGGTCAGAACGCAGAAGCGCCGCACGGCAACCGGCGGCGCTCCCCTTATCGGTGATAGCTCGAGGACGGCCTTGGACTGGCAGACACTTCTTATCCGCGAACGGCTGGGCAAACCCCTGCACAGCCCGGATGAACTGGGGCGCAGCCCCTTTCACAAGGACCACGACCGCATCATCTTTTCCGGTGCCTTTCGCCGGCTGGGGCGCAAGACCCAGGTTCACCCCGTCACCAGCAACGATCACATCCACACCCGCCTGACCCACAGCCTGGAAGTCAGCTGCGTCGGGCGCTCGCTGGGCATGCGCGTGGGCGAGAGCCTGAGGGGGGCGCTGCCCGACTGGTGCGATCCAAGCGATCTCGGCATGGTGGTGCAGTCGGCCTGCCTCGCCCACGACATCGGCAATCCGCCCTTCGGCCATTCCGGCGAAGACGCCATTCGCTACTGGTTCACCCAGGCCGCCGGCCGCGGCTGGCTGGACGACATGAGCGAGGCGGAGCGCCAGGACTTCCTGCATTTCGAAGGCAACGCCCAGGGCTTCCGGGTGCTGACCCAGCTTGAATACCACCAGTTCGACGGCGGCACCCGCCTGACCTACGCCACCCTCGGCACCTATCTCAAGTATCCCTGGACCTCGCGCTATGCTGCGGCGCCCGGGTACAAGAAGCACAAGTTCGGCTGCTACCAGAGCGAGCTGCCGCTGCTGGAGCAGATCGCCGAGAAACTCGAACTGCCGCTGCTGGGCCCGGAGCGCTGGGCACGGCATCCCCTGGTCTACCTGATGGAGGCCGCCGATGACATCTGCTACGGGCTGATCGATCTGGAAGACGGCCTGGAGATGGAGCTGCTGGACTATGCCGAGGTCGAGGCGCTGCTGCTGGGCCTGGTCGGCGACGACCTGCCGGAAACCTATCGGCAACTCGGCCCCAAGGATTCGCGGCGGCGCAAGCTGGCCATCCTGCGTGGCAAGGCCATCGAACACCTGACCAACGCCACCGCCCGCGCCTTCGTCGACCAGCAGGACGCCCTGCTCGCCGGCACCCTGGGCGATGACCTGGTCGAACACATGGCCGGGCCGGCCAAGCTCTGCGTGCAGCGCGCCAAGGCGCTGGCCCGGGAAAAGATCTTCCACGACAAGCGCAAGACCCTGCACGAGATCGGCGCCTACACCACCCTGGAGATCCTGCTCAACGCCTTCTGTGGCGCCGCCCTGGAGCAGCACCGCGGGCGTGAGCCGTCGTTCAAGAGCCGCCGCATCCTCGACCTGTTGGGCAACAGCGCGCCCGATCCTTCCTGGACCCTGCACCAGGCCTTCATGCGGGTGATCGATTTCATCGCCGGCATGACCGACAGCTACGCCACCGCCATGGCGGCCGAGATGACCGGGCGTTCGAACCCGGTCTAAGGAGCGCCACGATGGCCACCGTACCCCGTACGCGCAAGGGCCCTGGCAGTCGCTGGCTGGCCGCCCAGGGCTGGAAGGCCTTTCCCTTCCAGCGCGAGGTGGCCAAGGCCATCGCCGCCGGCGAATCCGGTCTGCTGCACGCCACCACCGGCTCGGGTAAGACCTACGCGGTCTGGCTCGCCGCCCTGGATGCCTTCGTCGCGCCCAGGCCGATCACCGCCAAGGGCCTGCCCAGCAAGCGCAAACAGGCGCCACCGCCGCTCACCGTGCTCTGGCTGACGCCCATGCGCGCCCTGGCGGCGGACACCCTGCGCGCCCTGGAGCGGCCGGTGCTCGACGAAGAACTGGAATGGACTCTAGGCCTGCGCACCGGCGATACCGGCAGCAGCGAGCGCGCCCGGCAGAATCGCCGCCTGCCAACGGCCCTGGTCACCACGCCGGAGAGCCTGTCGCTGTTGCTCTCCCGCGAAGACGCCCAGGAAGCCCTGTGCCAGGTTCGCCTGGTGGTCATCGACGAATGGCACGAATTGCTCGGCAACAAGCGCGGCACCCAGACGCAACTCGCCCTGGCCCGCCTGCGGCGCTGGAATCCCGGGCTGCAGACCTGGGGCCTGTCGGCCACCCTCGGCAATCAGGCCCATGCGCTGGACGTGCTGCTGGCCGGTGCCCCGGGCCAGCTCGTCCAGGGTCGTCAGGACAAGCGCCTGCAGGTGGACACCCTGCTGCCCGAAGGCGGCGTCGAACGCTTCGCCTGGGCCGGGCACCTGGGCATGCGGCTGCTGCAGCAGGTGATCCGCGAACTGGAAGACAGCCCCACCACCCTGGTCTTCACCAACACCCGCGCCCAGACCGAACTCTGGTACCAGGCCCTGTTGCAGGCGCGCCCGGACTGGGCCGGTCTGATCGCCCTGCACCATGGCTCCATCGAGAAGCAGGCCCGCGAATGGGTGGAGGCCGGTCTCAAGAATGGCCAGCTCAAGGCGGTGATCTGTACCTCCAGCCTCGACCTCGGGGTGGATTTCCTGCCGGTGGAGCGGGTGCTGCAGATCGGCTCGCCCAAGAGCATCGCCCGCCTGCTGCAACGCGCCGGCCGCAGTGGTCACGCCCCGGGCCGGGCCTCGCGGGCGACCCTGGTACCCACCTACAGCCTCGACCTGCTGGATGCGGCGGCCACTCGCCGTGCCATCACCGCGGGCGAGATCGAGGCGCGCACCGCCCCGGTCAAGCCCCTGGACGTCCTGGTGCAGCATCTGGTGACCGTCGCCCTGGGCGGCGGCTTCGAACCGGACGACCTGCTACCGGAGATCCGCAGCGCCTGGGCCTATCGCCAGCTCAGCGAAGGCGAATGGATCTGGGCGCTGGCCTTCGTTCGCAACGGGGGCGCCTCGCTGTCGGCCTATCCGGACTATCGCCGGGCCGAGCCCGATGCCGAAGGCATCTGGCGGGTGCCCGACAAGCAGCTGGCCAAGCGGCATCGGCTGGGCATCGGCACCATCGTCAGCGAGACCAGCCTCAATGTGCAGTTCTGGTCCAAGGGCGGCGGTGGCAATCGCCTGGGCAATATCGAGGAAGGCTTCATCGCCCGGCTGCGGCCCGGCGACCACTTTCTCTTCGCCGGTCGTACCCTGGAACTGGTACGGGTGGAAAACATGACGGTGTACGTGCGCCGTGCCAGCGGGCGCAAGGCCGCCATCCCGCGCTGGAGCGGCAGTCGCATGCCGCTCTCGGACACCCTCGCCCGGCACGTGCTGGCCCTGCTCGAAGACGCCGAGGCCCAGCGTTACGAAAGCCCGGAAATGCGCCTGCTGCAACCGCTGCTGGATGTACAGCGGCAGTGGTCGGCACTGCCCAGCGCCCATTACCTGCTCGCCGAGACCCTGGAATCCCGCGAAGGCTCGCACCTGTTCCTCTATCCCTTCGCCGGCCGGCATGCCCATCTGGGGCTGGCCAGCCTGCTGGCCTGGCGCCTGGCGCAGAGGAGACCCTGCACCTTTTCCATCGCCGTCAACGACTACGGCCTGGAACTGGTCTCACCGGTCAGCCTGGACTGGCAGGAGCTACTCGATGCCAGCCTCTTCACTACCGACAACCTGGTCAGCGATACCCTCGCCAGTCTCAACGCCGCCGAACTCGCCCAGCGCCGGTTTCGCGAGATCGCCCGCATCTCGGGGCTGATCTTTTCCGGCTATCCGGGGGCGCACAAGAGCAACCGCCAGCTGCAGGCCAGCAGCAGTCTCTTCTACCAGGTCTTTCGCCAGTACGACCCGGACAACCTGCTGCTCGGCCAGGCCCAGACCGAAGTCCTGCGCCAGGAACTCGATGCCGATCGCCTGCAGCAGACCCTGACCCGGACCGGCGCCCTGCCCCTGCGCCTGGTGAACCTGGACCATCCCTCGCCCTTCGCGCTGCCCCTCATGGTCGAGCGCTTGCGCGAGAGTCTGAGTTCGGAAAAGCTGGCCGACCGCATCACCCGCCTGGTCGGCGATCTGGAACGCGAAGCCGGGCCCGACGAGCGAGCACGCGCCTTCGATCCCGAATCCCTGGTGCAACCCAGCCATGACAGCGATCTGACGCCCCGCCGTGGCGCTACTGCGCGGCGTCCTCGCGTACAGAAATCCGGTCGTCCTCGATAACGATCCGGCCCTGGCGATAGAGATGGCCGATGGCCTTCTTGAAATTGCCCTTGCTGACGCCGAACAGCTGGTGTATCAGGGCTGGCGGACTGCTGTCGCTGAGCTCCAGCACCCCGCCGCGCGCCTTGGCCAGGGCGATGATCTGCTCGGCGAGATCGGCGCCCGCCGCGGCTCCCTGGGCCTGCAGGGTCAGGCTGATCTTGCCGTCCGCTCGGATCTCGCGAATGAAGCCGCGCTCGCGCTGACCCAGGCGCAGCGGCTTGAAGGCCTCATTGCGATGCACCAAGCCCCAGTGCTTGTTGTCGACGATCACCTTGTAGCCGAGGTCGGTCTGCTCGACCACCAGCAACGGCACCGGCTGGCCGACCTTGTAGCGCGGCGGGTCGCGGTCCAGATAGCGATCCAGGCGTGCGGTGGCGACGATCCGCCGGGTGCGGGCGTCCAGATGCACGTGCACCACGCAATGGTCGCCCACCTGCAGCGGACGCTTCTCTTCCGAATGCGGCAGCAGCAGGTCCTTGGGCAGGCCCCAGTCGAGGAAGATCCCTACCCGGCCGACCTCCACCACCCGCAGACTGGCGAAGCCGCCGACCTGCACCTTCGGCTTATCGGTGGTGGCGATCAGGCGGTCTTCGCTGTCCAGATAAAGGAAGACGTTGAGCCAGTCGCCTTCGGCGCAGGGTTCGTCACGCGGCGCATAACGACGCGGCAGCAGCACCTCGCCGTCGTTGCCGGCATCCAGGAACAGACCGATGGGGGTGTTGCGCAAAATCTGCAAGCTGTTGAAGCGACCCAGCAAGGCCATGAATGGAGACTCCTGTAGAAAGCGGTCCATTTTACCGCGATCATCAAGGCCACTGCTCGATCGCTAGCCTGCATCGTCGAAAAGGTCGCTCGGCGGCATGCGCAACGCTGATGGCGGCAAGGCAGTGCTCGTGTGACGAACCTCGACCTGACCTGACTCCATCCCCGCATAGCTCGGCGCCATGAGTTGCCGAAGGCACATCCGTAGGGCCGGAGCATCATGTTATTGGCGGCTGCTTGCGGCTTGGAACCGCAGGCTGAAGGGAAGCAGCCCACGCGCGAGGAGCGCGCCCACTGCTCCACGTCGAATCCAGTGACCGCCTGACTCAGGCAGTCAGGCAGTCAGGCAGTCAGGCAGTCAGGCAGTCAGGCAGTCAGCTGCGAGTGGAATATCTATGAAGAGACCGACCGTATCAGCCTCGACGCGCATCGCCGCCACGACCGTATTCAACAGGAACGGATTGGTAGCCTGCTCGTTGGTCACTATGCGCTGGGTCAGCTTGATCGCCTGGTGGGCGTGGTAAACCGCTATCAGTATCTCGTTGAGGTTCAGGCGACGAAGCTCGACGCGGTATCCGGCGAGGCCATGGCCCAGTGCGCGTCCTGCGCTTTCCAGTCCGTTTTTCACAGTAGATCCTTGGACCCTTGCGGTCCGGGGTAATAATTCGAACGAAATAATAGCACCTAGCCACCACCCGAATTGAGCAGGTCATCACCGTTTCGACACCACTGGCCTATGAGATCCGCCACGCCAGGCTAAGCCCTCGCCCGCAACGGCTGTGCATGGCTCAGGCCGGCCACGGAATAGCTCTGCCTGGACGCCAACTGGCGACATCTCGGCGCGCAGGACCAGGGTGCCGACCTGCAACGACGTTCAAAGGAGCCTGCAGGGGGCGCATAGGCTCCTGAAAAACCTGCAGAACCATCAGGTGCGCAATACGGCTTGCCGAACTCGACGTACTGCCCTGCGTCTCGCTCCCCGGTACCCTCCGTTCAGGAAACGATTCAGCACGGATCGCTGCTCGCAGTCGACGTGACCAGGCCCAGGACAGCGCCCGGCGCTCCCTCCGCCAACAGCCGTTTACCTGCTCCAGCTACCGCTTCGACCATGGTCGGTAAAGTCAACATCGGGCAGCTCAAAGGTCTTGTTTTGCGCAAGCCAGTCTGAGACCATCCATCGCTGTCAGGTGAGGCTGTCTCTACAAAGCGGCTCACCTGTCGAGAACCTGGAGTACATCAGGGCCAGCTTTCGCGGCATGGGTTTCTCCTCGTTTCAAAACTGTCGTCCTTTGGACAACAACGTCATCTTATTCAAGGAGAAATCCATGTCTACTCGCCAAACTGGCACCGTCAAGTGGTTCAACGACGAGAAAGGCTTCGGCTTCATCACTCCCCAGAGCGGTCCGGACGTGTTCGTTCACTACCGTTCCATTCAGGGTAACGGCTTCAAGAGCCTGCAAGAAGGCCAGGCTGTTTCCTTCCTGGTCGTGCAAGGCCAGAAAGGCCTGCAGGCCGATGAGGTGCAGGTGATCTAATCACCCGCCTTATCGAAAAAGCCCAACCCCCGGTTGGGCTTTTTTTTGCGCGGACGTTGGCCCCTGCCAGCTTTCGCTATCGCCACCTAGGGATGAGGTGCGTTTCATGAAGACTCTCGCTGCCCTGCTCTGCCTGCTTCTGCTCGCCGGTTGCGCCGCCTTTCCCGGTGACGAACTCTCTTCCCAGCCATTCCGCACGTCCCTGAGCGCGCCACCACAGCGGCCCAATGTGCTGGTGGAATTCAATTTCTATCGTGGCACTGTCGAGGACGCCAAGGAGGCGACGTCGATCGCCGTCGCCCGTGAAGGCCTGAAGCCCCGGCTGCGCGAGATCCTGGCAGGCTCCGGACTGTTCGACCGCATCACCCTGGTGCCGGAACCCGGCAGACCCGACGACGCCCTGCTGCGCCTCAAGCTCTACAACAGCACCTCCTACGCCGCCGCCATCGCCAGTGGCCTGATCACCGGCGCCACCTTCTTTCTCGTCCCGGGAACCGCCAGGGACGACTATGTGCTGACCGCCGAATGGATCGCGCCGGGAAGCGGACCGTCCACCCGCGTGCGCAACGCCAGCTCGGTGCGCAGGGGCTTTTCGTCCTTGGGCAGTTCGCGTTCGTCGGCTTTGCGCTTTTCTT
>Ga0157369_10003577_pt1 | contig 18468 bp, 20 predicted proteins | sample C25metaG_FD_113461 | JGI IMG/M metagenome (GOLD analysis project Ga0157369, IMG submission 113461) | Corn rhizosphere microbial communities from Kellogg Biological Station, Michigan, USA - C2-5 metaG | ecosystem: Host-associated > Plants > Roots > Rhizosphere > Soil | place: USA: Michigan... | reverse complement strand
CGGCCCTTTCTATTTCTGGAGAATTTTCGTGGCCCAGCCGCTCATGCCCCATGCGACCGCGTCCTGGCTGGTCGACAATACGTCGCTGAGCTTCCAGCAGATCGCCGAATTTTGCGGGCTCCATATCCTGGAGGTTCAGGCGATCGCGGACGATACCGCCGCGACCAAGCTTACCGGCCGCGATCCGGTCCGCGCGCACGAACTGACGCTGGAAGAGATCGACAAGGGCCAGAAGGACCCCGACTACAAGCTGCAGATGCAGAAGGGGCCGGAGCAGATCCGCCGCACCAAGGGCCCGCGCTACACGCCGGTTTCCAAGCGCCAGGACAAGCCCGACGGCATCGCCTGGATCATCCGCAACCATCCGGAAGTATCCGACGGCCAGATCAGCCAGCTGATCGGCACCACGCGCACCACGATCGCGGCGATCCGCGACCGCACGCACTGGAACATCGCCAACATCACGCCGAAGGACCCGGTCACGCTCGGCCTCACCAGCCAGCGCGAGCTGGACGCGGTCGTCGCCAAGGCGGCCAAGGCGGCGGGCATCGAGGCGCAGCCGGATTCGCGCCTGGAAGGCGATCGCGAGGCGCTGATCTCGCAGCTCCGCCACGAGCGCGAGCATGGCCATCAGGTCGCCGACCATGGCGGCGTGATGTCCGACGTCGACGCGCTGTTCGGCAAGCGCGACTGAAGTGATTGTGCGCTTCGGCATCCGCCGAAGCGTGGCGCCCCGACCGGCAGTGGGCGCGGCGCACGCGACGTACGCCGCGATCGAGACGATGCCGGCATGGTTCGTGCTGGCTGCCTGTGCCGCCGGGATCGGGCTCTGTGCCTCCTCACGCGTGGACGCGAAGCCACTCGATTCCGACCCGGGCAGGGTCATCGACAACATCTGTGTGGGCCGGCCGGGATCGGTTGGTCAGGCGGCTGCGGATTCCTTCGAACCTGCGCCGCCGCCCGACCGCGACATAGCGTGCGGGCCGGTAGCGCATGTTTATGCAAATCCCTTGCGGGCGAGGCCGGTAGCCGCACCCGCCTCCGGCACGGCGCGAGGCGACGAGGAGGGCGATCCGCTGGAGGTGGGCCTGAATATCGGGCGGGCCCGCCGCCATCGCGACAGCATGCGCGTCGGCTTCATCGTCCTCAACGGCCAGTTCGGCTTCATCCGCGATCGCGTGAGCAATGCGCGGCGCGCCAGGCTCCAATTGGGCTTTCAACCCGCGCCGCATGTGGACCTCGGCCTGTGCGCGACGGACGGCTTCAGCGATATCGCGCGAACCGGTCTGCGCGGACGCTGCCTCGCGACGATCGAGAGCGAATTCAGCTACGTCTTCGCGCCGGGTCTGGCTGCCTTCGTGTCGCGCGGCGAGCTCGGGGGCGTGGGCGGGAAGGTCGAATATGATCTCTCCAAGCCGATCAAGGATGACGCGGCGCTGGTCGCCAGCATGAGCTATCGGCGGGTGCCGACCATGATCGGGCGCGCGCCGGATATGAGGCGGTGGGAAAGCGCGATCAAATATCGCTTCTACGCCGCCGCATTGATGGGCGTCGATGTGGGCGTGACCCTGGGCAGGGGAACGGAGCCCAAGTCGCTGATGCAGGAAAACCGGATCCAGGCGGGCGTCGGGCTGACTTTCTAGCGCGTGCCGGCGGAAGCCGTCCGCTTGAGGCGGGCCGTACCCGCGCCACATTCGCGTCCATGCACGACGACAATCTCTCCTTCGACCGCCCGACCTTAATCTCTTGGCTGCGTGAATGTCCGACGTCGATGCGCCGTTCGGCAAGAAGGACGCCCAGGTTCCGTTTCGGAACGCCTGGAATTGGCCTTCCGCAAAAAGAGGGTTAACGCGCTTTCAATTTATATCGCAGTACGATATTACTCTCCTCATAACTCTATGGGGAGGGTTTAATCATGCGTATTTCGACGATGATGACGGCGGCCGCGATCGTGGGGCTGGCGCCGGCGGCTGCCGTGGCGCAGACCGCCTACAATTCCGCACCGACCGCCGGCTGGCATTATGGCACGGGCAACGATTACAGCCCGGCCAACAGCGCGGTGCTGACCACCGACGCGGGGGATCAGCTTTTCCTGCGCTGGCATGTTACCTACGACCAGGCTGCGGCCTCGTCGAACACCGGCCTGTACCAGTTCAGCCCGGGCCAGTTCGACCTGAACAACAACCATTCGCTCAGCTTCGACTGGGGTTTCGATTCGAGCGGGAGCGGCGGTTATGACGGCGCGACGCTGACGGTCGACGATCTCGGCGCGCATCGGAGCTACAGCTACAATGCGTTCGACCCGCTCAACCTGGGGTCGAACAATTTCAACGACAATTACAATGCGGGTGGGGTGGTCGAGAACAGCGCGCGGCTGAACTTCCCGTTCCTGATGGGCGGCGCTTTCGATCCGAACGCCGACGATACGTACCGCGTGACGCTGAGCGTGACCGGGCTCAACGGCGGCACCCGATCGCTTTCCACGCTTGCCCAGGTCGGGGCCGGCGTGGGCGCGGTGCCCGAGCCGGCGAGCTGGGCGATGATGCTCGGCGGTTTCGGCCTGGTCGGCGGCGCGATGCGCCGGCGCAAGGTACAGCTCCGCTTCGGCTGACCGCGCGGCGCCGGCCGCGCAAATCCGCCTGCACGATATCGCGGGCGCGCTTCGCTTGACGCGGGGCGCGCCCGCTGCACATTCGCGGCCCATGCATGACGACAACCTCACCGCCGATCGGCCCACCTTTGTCTCCCATCTCGAATGCGGGATGACGGGCGAGCGTTATGAAGCCGGCCGCCTGCATGGCCTGTCACGGGTCGGACGGCCGCTGCTGGTACGGTATGATCTGGCGGGCGTGCGCGAGGCCTTGAACAAGGAGGCGCTGGCGAAGCGGCCCGCGGACATCTGGCGCTATCGCGAATTGCTGCCGGTGCGCGACAAGGCGAACATCATCAGCCTGGGCGAGCAGATGACGCCGATCGCGCCGCTGGAGCGACTTGCGAAGGAAAGCGGCGCGGCGACGATCCTGGTGAAGGACGAAGGCCGGCTGCCGACCGGATCGTTCAAGGCGCGCGGGCTGGTGATGGCGCTATCGATGGCGAAGGAGCTGGGCGTCACCCGGATCGCGATGCCGACCAACGGCAATGCGGGGGCTGCGGCGGCGGCCTATGCCAGCCGGGCCGGCATCGAGGCAGTGATCTTCTGTCCGGCCGACACGCCGGAGATCAATGTCCGCGAGATCGCGGCGCAGGGCGCGCGCGTCTATCGCGTCGACGGCTATATCGACGATTGCGGGAAGCTGGTCGGGCAGGGCGTGAAAGAACGCGGCTGGTTCGACCTGTCGACGCTAAAGGAGCCGTATCGGATCGAGGGCAAGAAGACGATGGGGCTGGAGCTGGCCGAGCAGCTCGGTTGGGAATTGCCCGACGTGATCTTTTATCCGACCGGCGGCGGTACCGGCCTGATCGGCATGTGGAAGGCGTTCGACGAGCTGGAGGCGCTGGGCTGGATCGGGCCAAAGCGCCCGCGCATGGTGGCGGTCCAGGCCGAGGGCTGCGCGCCGATCGTGCGGGCCTGGGCGGAAGGCGAGCGCCATGCGCGCCGCTGGGACAATGCGCAGACGATCGCGATGGGCATCCGCGTGCCGCAGGCGGTGGGGGATTTCCTGATCCTGGACGCGGTGCGCGCGAGCGGAGGCTTCGCGATCGCGGTGGCGGATGCGGATATCGCGCGAGCGGTCGAGGATGCGGGGCGCAAGGAGGGGCTGTTGCTGTGTCCGGAAGGCGGGGCGACCTTGGCCGCCTATCGCAAGGCGCGCGCCGAGGGACTGGTGCGCGCGGAGGATCGGGTGATGCTGTTCAATTGCTCGACGGGTTTGAAATATCCGCTGCCGGATCTGTCGAAGACGCTGGATACGGCGCATGTGGATTGGGGAGCGCTTTGACGGGCGAACCGACTATTTGATCGCCGATTGGTCTTCGCCACCCACATCATTCTCTTTCGCTATCGCCAAGGATCCGCCGTGAAGGTCATCGCTTTCCTGACCCCTGTTTTTGCCATGATCGCCTCCGCCGCATCGGCGCAAGCGACATCGGATCACAGCTTTTTTCCCGCGATCATGCGCGGCGACATTGCGGGGGCCGAAGCCCAGATCGCCGGCGATGTGAAGATTGCCGATTGGGAGCAAGCCCGGCTCAAGCGGAAATCCCTGACCCCCGCCGAATTCTTCGAGCGGGTCAAACCCTGCTATTTCCGGATCGCCTTCGCCAAATCAGACGACAAGAATGTGGAGGTCGGCGTGTGGATGTGCGCGCTGACGCCTACGGCGACGAACCCCAACCTGTCGAAGACGATCCTGGTGCAGGCCAGCTATCAAAAGGACAAAGTATCGCTCGATTCCTATAGCGAGGAAGAGAGTGCCAAACCCGCGCCGCCAGCCGGGCAATAATCTCATGAACGCGCCTTTGTTTGGCTTTTATCGCTGCTCACTGCCCCTGAGCTTATCGGTTGTAATGGCAGCTGCCGACCCAATTGCGGATGTTTCTGCTTGGAGATAGCCGCTATACCGAAATGTGGAAGTCGACGCTCCCCCTCGGCGCTTTTCTGCTGATTGCAGCTCACCCTGCAACTGACGCGAGCTGGGCACAGTGGAATCAGGGCCTGGAAAGATCTTGCCCCCATCGACACGTAAGCTGGATGGAAGAGGGAGGATATGACGAATTCCTCTACGCGTTCGGCAAGACGCTGTCTCCACGTTTAGATCGTCAATGGGGCATCGAAGCGGATTATGCACGGAAGTGCGCCGGAGAGGCGAACGGGGGAGCAGGATTTAGCTGCGAGATGGGCACCTACCTTCATGCAGCGAACAAGTTAGGTCTTCTTCGTCAAATGATCCGTTTCGGCTGCCGTACCGTCAAGTGCGAGGATCTCGCTTCCTGCAGCCGCTTTCCCCATTCCCCTGGGGTGAAGTAACGCTTCTGCCTTCTCGCCTAAATTCATCCGTTTTCGGTCGGATAGGCAATGGCAGCTTCCGACCCAGTTGCGGACCTTCCGAAATCCGCGCTACCGTCCTCAAAGCGGTGAGGCCAGCAACATGAAGCGTGTGGTTATGGCTGGTGTCTGGATCATGATCGCCGCTGTTATCTCCACGTTCCTCACCGCGCCTCTTGGCTACGGTACGGCGTCCGGCGTCGCTTTTGCGGGAGGAATGTTGCTCGCTTGGCTTGGCGGATTACTGCTGGTCGGACGAGGGATCACCAGTCGGCTCCGCTCGACACGTAACGGCAGCTAACCAGGCCCTAGCAGACATTCGCCTTCGCACTTGCTAGGCTGCCAGCATGCGGTCCTTCGATCAGCACAAACCGGCGGCCCCCGACCGTCTCCGCGCGGCGGAGTTGATTCTTTGGATCTTTCCTTGGGCACCCATTCTCGCGATTTTTGTGCTTCCTAGATCTGCCGGTGTCGCTTTGATTGCCCTGTTCTACGATGCAGTATGGCCATTTTTGGTCGTAGTTTGGCCCGTCGCGTTACTCGCTCGGCTTGTATTGCTCCGAAATCGGCAGCGCGCGAAGGTTTTATGAATGGCAACGCTGACTTTGCCGTGAGCATCGTTGATCGCGAGCGAATGCGGTACCAGGAGCCGGGCAGATCGCTGATCGTAAGCGCGGAAGCGCTATTGGGCGATCGACCGTTCGCGGTTTACTGGAACTACATGGTAACCGAAGTACCGGGTGTGGATGAATATTTGAACGAAGATGAACGACTTAAAATTGTAGATAATATCCAAGCTTGGTTTCGTCTCAGAGGATACGAAGTTGACTTCTTCCCGCCGCTAGATCCGGCGATGCGCTGGTCGAGCTTGTGATCGGCGGCTGCTTCCAATCGGCCACTAACGACCCACTAGGCGACGTTTGGAGGAGCTGGCATTTGACCTAGTAGCGGGAGAAAGACCGATGACAGAAGTCCTGTTTTCCGGGTTCGGAATTGACGTGCTGCGACGTGGATCTAGGTTTTTCCTCAGGTATGATGCCGGGGAAATTGCCGACAAGATCGTTGAGAGTGAAATCAGCGAAGGGGTGGCTCAAACGCGGTGCTAAGCGAGCAGGGAGCCTATGAGGTCATCTTGAAATGCCAATCGCGCTGTGAATGATCGTCCGCTTTCCACCCCATAGTGGCCGAAATCCAATCCCATCACACAAAGTCCGCGATAGTTAAGTTACTTGGGTTGATATTTTCGAGTCGTATCATGGAGTCGATCGCGCCGGATCCTGCGCCTGCGAAGATTAGATAGAGGTCGTGGCCTACCTCGGCTTCAACGACGGTCTGTCCGGCGGAAGTGCCTACTAGTGCATCCGCGGCGGCCTTTGCGGAAATCGCGTCCACGACGGAGCCTGCATCCCGCAGCGCCACGGGATGAAAGGGAAGCCAAATCTGATCGGCGCCGTGCGTGAAGTCTGTGATGGTGTCGACCTGTCCGGATGCAAGTTGGCCAGGCTGCGCATCCGCGAGATCGAACTTAAAGATATCTTGCCCCGCTCCGCCCGTGAGCAGATCCTGGCCCGGGCCGCCATCGAGAAGATCATCACCGGCATCGCCCCCCAGCGTGTCGCTTCCGTCACCGCCGTGGAGCTCATCATTGTCCTGACCGCCGCGGAGATCGTCGTTGCCGCCTCCACCGTATAGCGTGTCGTTGCCTTTGTTGCCGTTAAGATGGTCGTTGCCGTGAAAGATACCGCTTGGATCGGTCGTCGCAGCGTCCCCGAAAATGAGATCGTTGCCTGCGCCTCCGTAGAGACGGTCCGAACCGCTATCCCCGATTATGGTGTCGTCGCCAGCGTTGCCGTTGACATAGTCGGAGCCTGAACTGGCATAGATCGAGTCATTCCCGTCCGGCGCGCCAGCAACTGCGAATTGCGAATTTCCATAGATATGGTCGTTACCGATTCCACCAAAAAGCGTATCGTTCCCGCCACTAGTACCAACCGGGTCGTACCGGTCGTTGGGAGCTTGGCCTCCATTGATCCAATTCGCGCCGTCGTCTCCCACGACGAAATCGTCGCCGCTGCCACCGTAGACGGTGTCGGTCGTGGTCGAACCTCCGCTCACGTATATCGAATCATTTCCTGCGCGTCCGTTCGTCCAACCCGCGCCCGAGCCGACTATGCTAATGTGAATCTCATTCGGGCCCTCGGTGCCGGAAATATCCAATTCCCAACCCGGCGCTGAATAAGGAAGCGGGTATTGCACGCGGACGTTCTCGAAATTCGAGATCGTCAGATGTGAGATGCCGTCAGTTGCCTGACCGGCTTCCAGATCGATCTTCGCCCCTAGGGTAATGTCATGGGTGTCCCATTGGAGTTCATCCGTACCGGCGCCCGCGTCGATCGTTGGATTGCCGGAGAAGAAGGTCAGGCCCTCCGCCCTGTAGGTGTCGTTGCCGTCCCCCAGCGAAACCTGGTCGTTACCGCCATGGAACGTGACGCCGTCATCACCTGCGCCGGTCGAGATCGTATCGCTGCCCCGTCCATCTGAAACGGCGTCTGGCCCGCTGCCGCCGATGATCTTCCAGCCGGTCGTACCTCCGCTGCCACCCAGGAAAGTGCCGCCCGCCTCAGGGAGCCAGATCTCCTCCACGTTGCGGACATCGGCCACCGCGGTGTACACTTGGCCGTTGGCAGCTGAAGCATCTACGCCGATCGTGAGCTGCGTCGTCGTGTTGTTCGCTATGTCGAGATGAGGGCCGTCCCAGCCGCTCAGGTCGAGAATATCGTGACCGGAGCCACCGTCGATGATCGAATAGGGCTGGTTCCCAAGGGCAGGTTGCTTCCACAAGATGATACGATCATCGCCGTCGCCGGCGGCGATGGTATCGATGCCGCCCAATCCGTTGATTACATCATTATTAGCGGTCCCGAGCAGACTGTCGTTCCCGCTGGTCCCGTTGATGCTAGCCATTCGGTGTCCCAGAATTTTGCCGCGTGAAGTCGTAAGCGATAATTGTAGCGGGAAATCAACTCGATCTGGGTCCACTTCGCTGGGTGGCGTGACTGAACCAGGCGTCCCCAAACAGATCCCAATCGCGAGCAGCCTGAGTGCGCGACAGGAAGTGGACCGAAATCACTCCCGTCACACGTCTTGAGCGGCTGATTTCGAATAGAGCGGACCGAAAGCTGCCCGACCGCTTCCCACCCCATAGCGGCCATGCGGAGGCCAGGCTGAATCCATCGCTATTGGCTCGATGCGGTCCAAAGGCCGTGGCGGCTAGGCAAGCCTCGCGGTGGATTCCCGCCTTCGCGGGAATGACGGGATTGGGGGCAAGGCTTGTGCCGATCCGACAAGCCGCTGCCAGGCTGCTTGACCCGGTAACGCTCCGGTCCCAAGAGTCCGCGCGATGAGCGATGATCACACTATTTCCGACCTGTCGTTCGAGGATGCGCTGAAGCGGCTCGAGGCGATCGTCCATCGGCTGGAAAGCGGCGAGGCGAGCCTGGACGAATCGATCAGGCTCTATGCCGAGGGCGATCAGCTGCGCGGCCAGTGCGAGAAGAGGCTGCAGGACGCGCAGGCGCGGATCGAGAAGATCAGCCTGGGGCCCGACGGCAGCCCACGCGGTACCCAGACCTTCGATGCCGGCTGACACGACCATGGGTGTGGTTCCGCTGGCGCTCAAGACGGCGATGGACCGTATCTCCGGCGACATCGACCAGATGTTCGATCGGCTGCTGGCGGTGCCGCAGGATCCGCGCGCGCGGCTGTATGAGGCGATGCGGCACGCCGCGATCGGCGGGGGGAAAAGGCTGCGGCCGCTGCTGGTGCGCGCGGCGTCCGACCTGTTCCATATCGACCGTATGCCGGCCTTGCGGGTGGGCGTCGCGATCGAGTGCATCCATGTCTACAGCCTGATTCACGACGATCTGCCGTGCATGGACGATGACGACATGCGCCGGGGCAAGCCGACGGTGCACAAGGCCTATGACGAGGCGACCGCGGTGCTGGCGGGGGATACGCTCCAGGCGCTGGCATTCGAGGTGATCGCCGATCCCGAGACGCATGCCGACCCGTTCGTGCGCGCCGAATTGACGCTGGAGCTGGCCAAAGCGGCCGGAGCGAGCGGCATGGCGGGCGGGCAGATGATGGATATCGTCGCCGAGAGCGAGGATTTCGACCTGGCGGCGGTGACGCGGCTGCAGCAGCTCAAGACCGGCGCGCTGATCGGCTTCTGCCTGGAGGCGGGCGCGATATTGGGCCACGTTCCGCCCGAGGGACGGCGCGTGGTGCGCGCCTATGCGCGCGACATCGGGCTGGCCTTCCAGATCGCGGACGATCTGCTCGACGTCGAGGGCGCGCAGGAGGTCACGGGCAAGGCGGTGGGCAAGGACGCGGCGAAGGGCAAGGCGACCTTCGTCTCGCTGCTGGGCGTGGACCGTGCGCGCCAGCAGGCCGAAATGCTGGTCGACCAGGCGATCGGCCATCTCGCGGGTTTCGGGCCTGAGGCGAGCCTGTTGCGATCGATCGCGCGCTATGTGGTGGAACGCGACCGGTGAGCTGGATCGGCGTCTATACCGGCACGTTCGACCCGCCGACGCTCGGCCATCTGGATATCATTCGCCGCGCGCTGACCTTGTGCGACCGGCTGGTGCTGGGGGTCGCCAACAATAGCAGCAAGGCGCCGCTTTTCACATTGGAGGAGCGGGTCGAGCTGCTTCGGCGGGAGACCGGGGGGCTGGGCACGGTCGAGGTGCGCGAGTTCAGCGGGCTGGCGGTCGATTTTGCGCGCGCCGTTGGGGCGCGGTTCATCGTGCGCGGCCTACGCGGCGGCACGGACCTTGATTATGAAAGCCCGATGGCCGCGATGAACGCCACAATGGCGCCCGAAATAGAAACCATATTCCTGGCGGCGGCGCCGGCGTTCGCGCATATCGCCTCGTCACTGGTAAAGGACGTCGCCCGCGGCGGCGGCAATGTGGATTTGTTCGTATCGCCCACGGTGGCGGCCCAAATACGCGCTCACACGCGCTGACGAAAACGGAGTTCAAGCCTTTGTCTTTAAAGTTGTTCGTGCTGGGCTTGGTCGGCCTTGCCTCGGCACCTCTGTTCGCCCAGTCGACCGAAACCGGACCGCAGGGCTATGCCGAACCCAAGTTCAAGACCCTGGTCGTGAGCGAAGTGCCGCCCGCGCCCAAGCCGACGCCGGACAATACGTTCAACATCCAGCTTTCGAGCGGCGGCGTGGTCTCGATCGAGCTGCGGCCCGACAAGGCGCCGCTGTCGGTCGAGCGGATCAAGACGCTCGCCAACCGCAATTTCTATGACGGCACGATCTTCCACCGCGTGATCGAAGGCTTCATGGCGCAGGGCGGCGACCCCAAGGGCACGGGCGAGGGCGGTTCCGACCTTCCCGACCTCAAGGCCGAGTTCAACGACCTGCCGCATGTGCGCGGCGCCTTCGCAATGGCGCGCGCGGACAAGCCGGACAGCGCCAACAGCCAATTCTACATCATGCTCGCGCCCAATCTGACGCTCGACCGCAATTATACGGTGGTGGGCCGGGTCTATAGCGGCATGAAATATGCGGACGGCATCGCCAAGGGCGAGCCCCCCGAGCATCCGACCAAGATCATCCACGCCTGGATCGGCGCGCCGCCGGCCGACATCAACACGCCCGCGGTGCCGGACGCGCCGACGGCGGTGCCTGCGCCGGCGACTTTGACCGCGGCGGGGAAGCTGGCGGTGCCGGCGACCTTGGGCTCGGGCAATGCCACGCCGGCGGCAGAGGCGACACCGCCCACCGCCAAGGTACCGGCGAGGAAGAAGCCGAAGTAAGACTTTCTCACGTCGTCATCCAGCGAAAGCTGGAATCCGTCTCCTGCCGTTGCACCGAGCGATGCGCGCGGGTGGTGGACCCCAGCTTTCGCTGGGGTGACGGATTGGGTTTATAGGCACCCCATGCGCGTCGATCTGTTCGATTTCGAATTGCCGCCGGAGCGGATCGCGCTTCGGCCCGCGAGCCCGCGCGACAGCGCGCGCTTGCTGCTGGTCGAGGGCAAGGGGCTTCAAGATCGGTATGTAGGCGACCTGCCCGCGCTGCTGCGCGCGGGCGACTGCCTGGTGTTCAACGACACGCGGGTGATCCCGGCGCAGCTGGAAGGCATGCGCGGCGAGGCGAAGGTCGGCGCGACCCTGCACAAGCGCGAGGGGCCGCGCGCCTGGATCGCGTTTGTGCGCAACGCCAAGCGCGTAAAGACCGGCGATCGGATCGATTTCGGCAGCGGCGTCTCGGCGATCGCGAGCGAGCGCTACGAGGACGGGTCGATCCTGCTGGAATTCGAGGGCGACGAGCCGGTCGAGCTCTTGCTGGAAAAAGCGGGGCGGATGCCGCTGCCGCCTTATATCGCGGGCAAGCGCGCGGCGGATGCGCAGGACCGCGACGATTATCAGACGATGTTCGCGAATGAGCCCGGCGCGGTCGCGGCACCGACGGCGGCGCTTCACTTCACGCCCGAATTGATGGCCAGGCTGGAGGCGGCGGGGATCGAGCATGCCACGCTGACGCTCCATGTCGGCGCGGGTACTTTCCTGCCGGTCAAGGCGGATGATACCGCCGACCACAAGATGCACGCCGAATGGGGGCGGATCGACGCCCCGACCGCCGAGCGATTGAATGCTGTGCGTGCGCGCGGCAACCGGCTGATCGCGGTCGGGACGACCAGCCTGCGCCTGCTCGAGAGCGCGGCGGGTGAAGATGACGTGATCCGGCCGTTCGAGGGCGATACCGCGATCTTCATCACGCCCGGCTATCGCTTCAAGGCGATCGACGGGCTGGTGACCAACTTCCATCTGCCGCGTTCGACGCTCTTCATGCTCGTGTCGGCGTTGATGGGACGCGAGACGATGCAGGCGGCCTATGCCCATGCGATCGAAACCGGCTATCGCTTCTATTCCTATGGCGACGCCAGCCTGCTGCTGCCCGCAAAGTAAGGAGACCGGTCATTTCGCTCGACGCAGACCTCCAGGCGCTGATCCGGACCATCCCGGACCATCCCAAGCCGGGCATCCAGTTCCGCGACATCAGCACCTTGCTGCTCGACGGCCCGGGCTTCGCCGAGGCGGTCGACCGGATCGCCAAGCTGGTGGCGGGCGAGGGCGTGCAACTGGTCGCGGGGATCGAGGCGCGCGGCTTCGTGTTCGCGGCGGCGTTGGCCTACAAATTGAAATGCGGGCTCCTGATGCTGCGCAAGCCGGGCAAATTGCCGGGTGCGCGCGTGGGCGTGGATTATGAGCTCGAATATGGCACCGACCGGCTGGAGATGCATGCCGACGCCTGCGGCGAGGGGATGCGCGTCGTGCTGGTCGACGATCTGATCGCGACGGGCGGCACCGCGCTCGCGGCGGTAGAATTGCTCCGATCGGCAGGCGCGGTGATCGATACCGCGGCCTTCGTGATCGACCTTCCGGATCTGGGCGGGGCGGACAAGTTGCGCGCGGCGGGCGTCACGGTGCGGCATCTGATCGCGTTCGAGGGCGACTGAGAAGAACAACAGAGGATCGGGCGCAATGTTGATGATGCCGGCCGCTGCAATCGTAACGATGCCCTCCTCGGGTATCGGCGCGCCTTACCCGGGGGCCAGGATCGAGACGGCCCCCAATCTGCACCTGTGCTCCACCCGCTACCGCCTTTCGACCGAGGCAGGCATCACGCAGGTGGCGAACTTCTACATGGCAGAGGCGAAGCAGGCCGGGGTACCGCTGCTCGACGATACGGCGGCGAAGTTTAGCGACTACCGGACGCTGGCCTTCGTCGCGCAGCCGAAGCTGATGTTCGTCATCCTGGATCGGAAGGCGGGGCGGACCTTCATCGTCGTCACCTATCAGACACGCCCCGGGACGGAATGTCGCGAGCGGCACTGATGGGGGGCGTCCGGTTCGAGGGCGGCCAAGCGCTTTTTGCCGGGTCTGGTCGATCGGATCAGGTGCGAAAAAATTTTTGAGAGGCGTGTCGATTCCAGTCGCACTCGTTCGTCGCGGAGATGAGGGCCGTTTCCGGCCCCGACGCCAAAGGAGGCAGATATGCGTGTGATGGTTTTCGTGAAGGCGACCGCGGACAGCGAAAAGGGCATCATGCCCGAGCGCGAGATGTTCGAGGCGATGGGCAAGTTCAACGAGGAGCTGGCCGCGGCCGGGCTGATGCTGGCAGGCGACGGGCTCAAGCCCTCGTCGCAGGGCAAGCGCGTCGCGTTCGACGGGCCGAACCGCACCGTGATCGACGGTCCCTTCGCCGAGACGCGCGAGCTGGTCGCGGGTTACTGGATCTGGGAAGTGAAGGACATGGACGAGGCGGTCGCGTGGGTGAAGCGCTGCCCCAACCCGATGCCCGGACCGAGCGAGATCGAGATCCGTCCTTTCTATGAAATGGCGGATTTCGCCGGCGTGTTCTCCGACGAGGAGATCGCGCAGAAGGTCCAGAGGCGCGAAGAACTGGGCATGTAAGCCTGTGTCGCCCGGCTTGTCTCGCGCGGCCGCTTCCCCGATTGTGGAGGCATGGCGGACAGCGAGACAGGCCGGGCGATCGAGGCGGTGTTCCGGATCGAGCGCGCCCGGCTGATAGCCGGCCTGGCGCGCCTGACGCGCGACATGGATCGGGCGGAGGAGCTGGCGCAGGAGGCCTTGCTGACCGCGCTGGCGGAATGGCCGGCGCGGGGCGTTCCCGAAAATCCCGGCGCCTGGCTGATGGCGGCGGCCAAGCGCCGCGCGATCGATGGGCTGCGGCGCGATACGATGCGTGCGCGCAAGCATGACCAGATCGCGCGGGAGCTGGACGAGGCGGACAGCCCGATCGAGCGGATCGAGGCGGCGATGGATGACGATATCGGCGACGAATTGCTGGGCCTGATCTTCACGGCCTGCCATCCGATCCTGTCGGCGGATGCGCGCGCGGCCCTGACCCTGCGCGTGATCGGCGGGCTGACGGTGGAGGAGATTGCGCGCGCCTTCCTGTCGAACGAGGCGACGATCGCGCAGCGGATCGTGCGGGCGAAGAAGACGATCGGGAGCGCGGGGATTGCGTTCGAAGTGCCGCGCGGACGCGAGCTGGCGGCACGGCGCGCGGCGGTGCTGGAAGTGCTCTATCTGATCTTCAACGAGGGCTATGCCGCGACCGCGGGCGACGATTTGACCCGGCCCGCGCTCTGCGCGGAGGCGCAAAGGCTGGGGCGGATCCTGGCGGGGCTGATGCCGAGCGAGCCCGAGGTGTTCGGGCTGCTCGCCCTGATGGAGATACAGGCGTCGCGGCTGGCGGCGCGGGCGGGGCCGGACGGCGGCTTCATTCCCCTGACCGAACAGAACCGGGCGCGCTGGGATCAATTGCTGATCCGGCGCGGGCTCGATGCGCTTCAGCGGGCAGAGGCGCTGGGCGGAGCGCAAGGCCCTTATGCGCTACAGGCCGCGCTCGCCGCCTGCCATGCCCGCGCGCGAACCGCGGAGGAGACCGATTGGGCGCGGATCGCCGGGCTTTACGATCGGCTGGCCGAGGTGATGCCGTCACCAGTCGTAGCGCTCAATCGGGCGGTGGCGCACAGCATGGCCTATGGGCCGGAGGAAGGGCTGCGGTTGATCGACGAGATTGCCGGCATGAATGTGCTCGACAGCTATGCGCCTTTGCCCGCAGCGCGGGGGGATTTCCTGTTCCGTGCCGGGCGGATGGATGAAGCCAAGGCGGCGTTCGAGGCGGCGGCGCGGCTTAGTCGGAATGGGAGTGAGCGCGCCTTCCTGCTGTCGCGCGCGGAAGCGTGCGGCGAATGATCTGCGCGATGTCAGCCATCGCTGGTTCGACGTGGGCCATTCCGGCGCGTGCGTCGGCTTGCTAAAGCAAATAAGCCCCAAGTCATTGCAAACAGGCAAATATGCAATCAAGCGGCTTCAGGACATTCACCGTGGTCGTCGGGAGCGGCATTTTCGGCGCGACCGTCGGTGCGGCCTATCTATTGCTGCTGGGGCCAGGGAGCACGCGGACCAGCTTCGGCATGATCGGGTTGACCGTCCTAACTGGAGTAATCGCACCGTTCACGATCATGGGATCGGCCGTGCTCACCATCGTTCACGCAGCCCTGGCCAAGCGCGGCCGGCCGGCATTGGCGCGGGTGATATTGCTGGTGGTCGGGCCGCTTCTCGGGGCTCTAATGCTGCTTGGGTTTATAGCATCGCTTGGGGCTCCGTTCTTCGCGTGGAATGTGTCGCTGATCGGAGCGGGCTTCGGCCTGCTCACCACGATTTGGTGGCTGTTGCTGCACTTCATAGTGCGTGAGGCGTGACGGACGCGGCGCGGGCCTCTAAGCGACGCGCATGAATCCCCGTTTCCAATTCACCATCCACGCAACCGACGGCAAGGCTCGCACCGGCGAGATCGCGATGTGGCGCGGCACGATCCGCACGCCCGCCTTCATGCCGGTCGGCACCGCCGGCACGGTCAAGGCGATGCGGCCGGCCGAAGTGCGCGAGACCGGCGCGGATATCATCCTGGGCAATACCTATCACCTGATGCTTCGTCCCGGCGCGGAGCGGGTGGCCAAGCTGGGTGGACTGCACGGCTTTTCGGGCTGGGAAAGGCCGATCCTGACCGACAGCGGCGGCTATCAGGTGATGAGCCTTTCCGCGCTGACCAAGCGCAGCGAGGAGGGCGTGTCGTTCAAGAGCCACCTCGACGGGTCGGCGCATATGCTGAGCCCGGAGCGGTCGATCGAGATCCAGCGGCTGCTGGATTCGGACATCATCATGGCATTCGACGAGCTGGTACCGACCACATCGACGCGCGAGGTGCAGGCGGCGGCGATGGAGCGATCGATGCGCTGGGCGAAGCGCAGCCGGGCGGCGTTCGACGCGGGCGGGGAGCATGCGGAGCGTGCGGCGATCTTCGGCATCCAGCAGGGCGCGCTCGACGAGGGGTTGCGCAAGGCCTCGGCGGACGCTTTGCTGGATATCGGGTTCGACGGTTATGCCGTCGGCGGGCTGGCGGTGGGCGAGGGGCAGGAGGCGATGTTCGCCTGCCTCGATTATGCGCCCGGGCAGCTGGACGAGGCCAAGCCGCGTTACCTGATGGGCGTGGGCAAGCCTGACGACATCGTCGGTGCGGTCGAGCGCGGGATCGACATGCTCGATTGCGTGCTGCCGACGAGGTCGGGGCGCAACGGGCAGGCCTTCACCTGGGACGGGCCGGTCAACCTGCGCAATGCGAAATGGGCGGAGGATCTGACGCCGCTCGATCCGGAGTCGCCGATTGCGGGATGGAGCATGGCGTACCTGCATCACCTGACCAAGGCGGGTGAGATGCTGGGGGCGATGCTGCTGACGCAGCATAATCTGTGGTTCTACCAGCAGGTAATGGCAGGCCTGCGCGCGGCGATCGCCGAGCAGAGGCTGACGGAGTGGGCCAACGCGTTCCGGGCACGGTATTCGGCTAAGGCTTAGCCGTCATGCCGGACTTGTTCCGGCATCCACCGGGAGGCGGGCGCCAAGTTCGAGCGTGGACCCCGGAACAAGTCCGGGGTGACGAATAAGGGTGAAGTTCCGGAAACGGTGCGTTGGCATCGTTTCGTCTCCCGCGATCGCGTCGCAGGGCGTAAATCCGATCGCAACGGACAAGCTCCCGGCTTCGGAGGCGATCATGGCCTATCTCGATCTTACGGCAACCCATCCCTTCGAGGCGGTGGCTTGTGTCGCGGCGCCCAGGAAGCTGAGCGCGCAGGAGCGGCTGGTTGTCGTGCTGTCGCGCAACGATCCGCTTTGGAGCCTGCGCCCGCGCCACACGCATTCGAAGCTGCTGCGCTTCCTGTTCGGGATCGAGGCACCGCATCGTCTGGCGGACAAGAGGCTGGAGGCGCTGCGCAATTATGCGGTGACCTATCGGTTGCGCGATGCGAACCAGAGCGAAGCGGAGAATGTTGCGTTGCAAGCGGGGTTCGCGGCGAGCCAACTCAATCAGGTGCGGCATATGGTGGACGGCGCGCGTGCGTCGCGCGTGCGCAAGGGCGCGGGCGGGCTGATCCGTCAGGCGCTGTTCGCGCTGGTGGCCTTGCTGATCTTCGCGGGCGCGACGGCCTGGTTCAGCCCGAGCTTCGACAGCCGGCTGATCTCGTTCGTGTTCGTCGCGGTGGCGGTGCTGAGCTTCGCGTCGTTCGCCGGGAAAGAGCCGGTTAGGCGGTGATCTCCCTCTCCCCCGTGGGGGAGAGGGACGGGGTGAGGGTGCGAGCCGCAAGCGTTATGCTCGTGACTAGCTACTCACCCTCACCCTCCGACGCTGCGCGTCAGGTGCCCTCTCTCCCAAGGGGAGAGGAAGTCAGCGATCCTTGCAGGGGACGTAGTCGCGCTGGGTCGGGCCGGTGTAGAGCTGGCGCGGGCGGCCGATCTTCTGTTCGGGATCCGAGATCATCTCGTTCCACTGCGCGACCCAGCCCACGGTGCGGGCGAGCGCGAAGAGGACGGTGAACATCGTGGTCGGGAAGCCGATCGCCGACAGGATCACGCCCGAATAGAAGTCCACGTTCGGGTAGAGCTTCTTCACGATGAAATAATCGTCCTTGAGCGCGATCTGCTCGAGCTCGCGCGCCACGTCGAAGATCGGATCCTTGACGCCGAGCTTGTTGAGCACGTCGGCGGCGGTCTTCTGCATGACCTTCGCGCGCGGATCGAAATTCTTGTAGACGCGGTGGCCGAAGCCCATCAGCCGGAACGGATCGTCCTTGTTCTTGGCCCGCGCGATATATTCGGGGATGCGGTCCGGGGTCGCGATCTCGCGCAGCATGTTGAGCGCGGCCTCGTTTGCGCCGCCATGCGCGGGGCCCCACAGGCAGGCGATGCCGGCGGCGATGCACGCAAAGGGATTGGCACCCGACGAGCCCGACAGGCGCACGGTCGAGGTCGAAGCATTCTGCTCGTGGTCGGCGTGGAGAATGAAGATCTTGTCCATCGCATCGACGATCACGGGATCGGGCTCATATTCCTCGGCCGGGACCGAGAAGGTCATGCGCAGGAAATTGGCGGTGTAGGAATAATCGTTGCGCGGATAGACGAAGGGCTGACCGACAGAATATTTGTAGGCCATCGCCGCGATCGTCGGCATCTTCGCGATCAGGCGGTGCATCGCGATCATGCGCTGCTTGGGATCGGTGATGTTGGTCGAATCCGGATAGAAAGCCGAAAGCGCGCCGACCACGCCGCACATCACCGCCATCGGGTGCGCGTCGCGGCGGAAGCCCGAGAAAAAGCTGGCGAGCTGCTCGTGCACCATCGTGTGGCGCGTGATCGTGTGCATGAATTCGTCGAGCTCGGCCTTGTTGGGCAGCTCGCCATGAATCAACAGATAGGCGACCTCGAGGAAGCTCGACTGTTCGGCGAGCTGGTCGATCGGGTAGCCGCGATGGAGCAGGATGCCCGCGTCGCCGTCGATATAGGTCAGGCCGCTCTCGCAGCTCGCGGTCGAGGTG
>Ga0157369_10003575_pt1 | contig 18476 bp, 7 predicted proteins | sample C25metaG_FD_113461 | JGI IMG/M metagenome (GOLD analysis project Ga0157369, IMG submission 113461) | Corn rhizosphere microbial communities from Kellogg Biological Station, Michigan, USA - C2-5 metaG | ecosystem: Host-associated > Plants > Roots > Rhizosphere > Soil | place: USA: Michigan... | reverse complement strand
CCTGCGTGGCCCGTGCGGTTCTGGATCGATGACGCAGCCGGGCCTGATGGCCTGGCGGTCAATAAAAACAAGAGATCAGACCATCATGACTACCCTGTCGCTCGAAGCGGTTTCGACCGTGCGCTCTTCTGCCTACCGCAAAACGGCCTGGCGGCTGATGCCGTTCCTGATGCTGTGCTACCTGTGCGCTTATCTGGATCGGGTAAACGTCGGTTTCGCCAAGCTGCAAATGATGAACGATCTGGCCCTCAGCGAAACGGTCTACGGACTGGGCGCGGGGGTGTTTTTCATCGGCTATTTCCTCAGCGAAGTGCCCAGCAACATCATCCTGCACAAGGTCGGCGCGCGGGTGTGGATTGCGCGGATCATGATCACCTGGGGCATCGTTTCGGCGCTGTTCGCCTTTGTCGAAACCGCCTGGCAGTTCTATGCCCTGCGCTTTCTGCTGGGGATCGCCGAAGCCGGTCTGGCGCCGGGCCTGCTGCTCTACTTAACCTACTGGTTTCCGTCCTATCGGCGGGCGCGCATGACCGTGTTGTGGTTTATCGCCATTCCGCTGTCGGGCATGGTCGGTGGCCCGCTTTCGGGCTGGATCATGAACCACTTTGCCGGCGTGCACGGCTGGGCCGGCTGGCAGTGGATGTTCGTTCTCGAGGCGGTGCCCACCGTGGTCGTCGGCCTGCTGGTGCTGAGCTATCTGAAAGACGGCGTGCATCAGGCGACTTGGCTCAATGACGAAGAAAAAGCCTTGATCACTCGCGAGCAGGCCGAAGACGACCAGCAAAAGGTCACCCACGCCTCGATCGGCGAGTTCATCCGCGACCGGCGCTTGTGGCTACTGGCGGCGATCTACTTCTGTGTGGTCATGGGCCAATACGCGATCACCTTCTGGCTGCCGCCACTGGTGCGTAATGCAGGGGTTTCCGACCCATTGCACATCGGTTTCCTGACCAGCCTGCCCTATCTGTGCGCCATCGCCGCCATGCTCCTGGTCGGCCGCAGTGGCGACAAACATCGCGAGCGCCGCTGGCACCTGATCGTGCCGATGATCGCCGGTGCGATCGGTTTGAGCCTGGCAGCGATGATGGGCGGCAACCCGACCTTGTCGATCCTCAGCCTGTGTCTGGCCGCTTCCGGCATTCTGTCCGCCACCTCGTTGTTCTGGATGCTGCCCACCACGCTGCTCGGCGGCGTGTCTGCGGCGGCCGGCATCGCGGCGGTCAACAGCTTAGCCAACCTCGCCGGGTTCTGCTCGCCTTATCTGATCGGCTGGATCACCACCCTGACCGGTTCCAGCGCCATCGGCATGTACCTGATCACCGGTGTGCTGTTCCTCGGCGCCAGTCTGGTCCTGCGTATTCCTGCCGCTTTGGTCAATCGTTGAGTCAACGGAGTTTCATCATGACGACTAATCTTTCACACGCTGCATCGCTGAGCCTGACCCAGCGCGCGCACAATATTCGCCGCCACGCACTGCGCATGGGCCAGGTTCAGGGCCAGGGCTATGTGGGCCAGGCCCTTGGCGCGGCTGACCTGCTGGCGGTGTCTTACTTTCATGCAATGAACCATCGCCCGACAGATCCCGCATGGGAGCAGCGCGATCGCTTCTATCTCTCCATCGGCCACTACGCCATCGCGCTGTACGCAGCGCTGATCGAAGCCGAGATCATTCCGCTCGACGAGCTGGAAACCTACGGCTCGGATGACAGCCGCCTGCCGATGTCGGGCATGGCCGCCTACACCCCGGGGATGGAAATCACCGGCGGCTCGCTAGGTCAGGGCCTGGGTATCGCGGTCGGTGCCTGCCTGGGCCTCAAGCGCAAAGGCTCGACCTCGTTCGTCTACAACCTGCTGTCCGATGGCGAACTCAATGAAGGCTCGACCTGGGAAGCGGTGATGTCGGCTTCGCACTGGAAGCTCGACAACCTGATCGCCATCGTCGACGTCAACAACCAGCAGGCCGACGGTTACTCCAGCGAGATTCTTTCGTTCGAACCGATCGTCGATCGCTGGCAAGCCTTCGGCTGGTTCACCCAGCGCGTCGACGGCAATGACCTCGACGCCTTGGTCGCTGCATTCGATGCCGCGCGCAATCACCCCGGCGGGCAACCGCGCGTGATCATCTGCGACACAAAAATGGGCAAAGGCGTGCCGTTTCTGGAGAACCGGGAAAAGACCCACTTCATTCGCGTCGAAGAGCACGAATGGGACCTGGCACTGAGCAACCTTGAAGAAGGAAAAGACCAATGAGCAACGCCGCCAATACTGCGACTTCGACTTCTCCTGGCGCGCCGGTGAAAAAGCGCCTGACCACCTCGGCGATGATTGCCTCGATTGCTTCCGAGGGTCAGGCGACCCGCTCGGCACCGTTCGGCCATGCGCTCGCGGCGCTGGCAGAGCAGCGTGCAGACATCGTCGGTTTGTCGGCTGACCTGTCCAAGTACACCGACCTGCACATTTTCGCCAAGGCGCACCCGGAGCGTTTCTATCAGATGGGCATGGCCGAGCAACTGCTGATGAGCGCAGCTGCGGGCATGGCGCGTGAGGGGTTCGTACCGTTTGCCACCACCTACGCGGTGTTCGCCTCGCGCCGTGCTTACGACTTCATCTGCATGGCCATCGCCGAGGAAAACCTCAACGTCAAAATCGTCTGCGGCCTGCCCGGCCTGACCACGGGTTACGGGCCGAGCCACAGGCCACCGATGACCTCGCTATTTTCCGCGCCATGCCCAATCTGATGATTGTCGACCCGTGTGATGCGCTGGAAATCGAACAGGCCGTGCCGGCCATCGCTGCTCACCAAGGCCCGGTCTACATGCGTTTGCTGCGCGGCAATGTGCCATTGGTGCTGGACGAGTACGGCTATCAATTCGAGATCGGCAAGGCCACGACCCTGCGCACGGGCAACGACGTGCTGATCATCTCCACCGGGCTGATGACCATGCGTTCGCTGGAAGCGGCCAAGCAATTGCAGGCCGACGGCATTGATGTGGCTGTGCTGCACGTGCCGACCATCAAGCCGCTGGATGAGCAAACCATTCTCGCCGAAGCACGCAAATCCGGGCGTCTGGTGGTCACCGCCGAGAACAGCTCGATCATCGGCGGTCTGGGCGAAGCCGTCGCCGGTTTGTTGTTGCGCAATGGCGTGACGCCGACCTTCAGACAGATCGCGTTGCCCGACGCCTTCCTCGACGCCGGCGCCCTGCCGACGCTGCATGATCGCTATGGGATTTCGACGCCGGCCGTTTGCGCACAGATCAAGGCCTGGCTGTAACTCCATCATGAGCGGCGCCTCCATCCGAGGCGCCGCTCATTCGAGAACAGGAGGCAGAACGTGAAAGCACATGAATTGCTGGATCCCGACTTCCAAAGCTTTTTAACCCCCGGCGCACAAGCCTGGACTTTGGAAACGCTGCCCGCGATCAGGGAGCGTGTTCACGCGACGTTCAAATCTGCAGAACAAGCGCGCTGTGAAAGCCTGTGGACCAAGGCCCACGACGGTGAGGATTTGCGCCTGTGTCTTTACCGGCCCGCAGGCGCGGCACCGGACGGTGTTTTTGCGGTGATCCTGTACATCCACGGTGGGGGCTTCGTCCTTGGTTGTCCCGAAATGGCCGATGACTATCTGGCTAACCTCGCCGAAGAACTTCAGACGATCATCGTCGCTGTCGATTACCGTCTCGCGCCTGAACACCCCTTCCCCATTCCTCTCGAGGACTGCTACACCGCCCTCGCCTGGGTTTTCGCCCACCAGCAATTGCTGAATATCGCCGCCGCCAAAGTAATCGTCATGGGCCACAGTGCCGGCGCCGGGCTGGCAGCAGCGCTGGCGATTGCGGCGCGGGATCGCGGCGAATACTCCATCGCAGGCCAGGTGCTGGTTTATCCGATGCTCGATTACCGTTCGGGCAGCGCAGCCTCGCCTCACCGAAACAGCACGACCGGCGTGATTGGCTGGCCGGCGCAAGCCAACCAATTCTGCTGGCGGTGCCTGCGCGCTGACCACGCGCTGGATGATCAGCAACTCGGCTGGTTCTCCCCGGCCCTGCAGGATGATCTGGGTGACTTGCCACCGACGTTTCTGGCCGTCGGGGCGTTGGATCTGTTTCTTGAAGAGGACGTCGCATTTGCCCTGCGCCTGTCGCGCGCCGGGGTTGCCGTCGAGCTGCACGTCTACCCCGGGGCGCCACATATGTTTGATCAGTATCCCGGCGGTGTTACCGAGCAATCTGCGCTGGATATCGTCCGATCACTTCGACGAACGATAGCTAGCGCATTAACTGCCAGGCGACGGCAAGAAGAGCTGAAACGGTAAAACCGGATTTCTTATACAAAGCCTTCCTCTGCTTTTACGCTTATTGATTAATACCTTCGCAGACAGGCAAATGCGGAGGGTGGCTCAAGCTTTGAGAAATTCAATATCGCTTAGCCATCACCCTCTTCGGGTCCGCCCGCACTTTCTCCACCGCCACTTTTGATAATGTCGAAAACGACACATTTTGTTGCACCCAAAAATTGCTTGGATCCAACATCCCGACAAACGGTAGCGTGTGAAATAAAGCTAATTTTCAAATAGATAAGCGTGGGCAAATTGCCAATCCCGGCGCTCGCCAAAAATCAGGCAGCCCCATCCGACACTCCCTATCTATGGTTTTAAAACCACACGCGGACGTCCGCCCACCCATTTACAGGGAGTAGTAATGGACAACATCGTCATTGCCGACAAAGCCAATTCTCAGCTCACTGCCCAGAACTGGGGCAATGTTCAGCTCAGTCAGCCTTCAGTTGTACAAATGCCGGTCCGTCCCGACCAACTGGCGTCGACCAGTCGCAGCGGTCAGGATTTGATCGTCAATCTGAAGTCTGGCGAGCAAATCAAAATCTCCAATTTCTTCGTCACCAGCCCTGACGGCGTGCCCAATGACATTGTCTTTCAGGGTGACGACGCGACGCTGTGGCAGGCGCGCTACAGCGCCGAGCCGTTCAACGGCTTTACCTTTGACGAAATCAATTCGCTGGACGAGCTGATCGCTGGCGTCGGTGTGGTGGATGGCGCGACGCCGGCCTGGGCGATTGCCGGGCTTGGCCTGTTGGGCGCGGGGGGCGCAGCGGCCGCTACGGGCAGTGGTGGTGGGGGCGGCGGAGGCGGCGGCGGCGGCGGCGGTGGTGACGCGACGCCTCCCGCGCCTGCGACCGGATTGACCTTGTCGGCCGATGGCCGGGTGCTGAGTGGTTTTGGCGAAGTTGGCAGCGTCGTGCAGGTGCGCGACGCAGCGGGCAATCTCTTGGGCTCCGGAACGGTGGGCGCTGATGGCAGTTTCCAAGTCGATCTGGGTACGCCGCAGAACAATGGCCAGCCGCTCGACGTGACGCTCACCGACCCTGCGGGCAACGTGTCGACACCGGGCTCGATCACCGCGCCGGATACCACCGCGCCTACCGCCCCGGGCAACCTCAGCGTAAGCGCCGATGGCACGCAACTCGGCGGCACCGGTGAAGTCGGCTCGACCATCCAGGTGCGCGCCGCCGATGGCACCCTGCTCGGCAGCGCCGTCGTCGCGGCGGACGGCACTTTCAGCGTCGCCCTCAGCCCTGCGCAAACCGGCGGTCAGCCACTGACAGTGAATGCCACCGATGCCGCAGGCAACACCTCGACCGGCGCAACGGTCAGCGCGCCGGAGATCATCGCACAGACGACGCCAGGCAATCTTGGTTTGAGCAGCGACGGCAGCCAACTGACCGGCACCGCCCGAGCCGGCACCACGATTGAAGTCCGTGCCGCCAACGGCGAATTGCTCGGGCGTGCGGCGGTGGCCGCTGACGGCACTTTCCTGCTGACGCTGATTCGTGCGCAGGCCAACGGCGAAACATTCAGTGTCGTGGCGGTCAACAGTTCCGGTGCGCAATCGCCGAGCGTAACCTTCAATGCCCCGGACATCACCGGCCCCGGCGCTGCGACGGATGTGGCCGTGAGCAGCGATGGCTTCTCGGTCACCGGCCGTGGCGAGCCCGGCAGCACAGTCAGCGTCACCAATGCCCAGGGCACGCTGCTCGGCACGGCTTTGGTCGGCGCCGACGGCTCGTTCACCGTGCAACTCAACGCCGCGCAAATCGATGGTCAGGTGCTGAGCGTGCAGGTCACTGACGCCGCCGGCAACCCTTCGCCAGCAGCGACCGTTATCGCCATCGATCTCGATGGTCTGACTCACCCCAGCGACATCGCGGTAAGCGTCGACGGCACGCAGTTGAGCGGACGCGGCCAGCCCGGTTCGACCGTAACGGTGCGCGACGCCAACGGCAATGTGCTCGGTTCGGCCGTGGTGGCGGCGGACGGCACGTTCAGCCTGCAACTGAGCAGTCCGCAGAACAATGGCGAAACGCTGCAGATCAGCGCCAGTGACGCCGCTGGCAACACCTCTGCGCCGCTGAGCTACGTCACGCAGGACACTCAGGGACCGGCAGCGGTATCCGACCTCGTCCTCGATGGTCAGGGTCAGACGCTGACCGGCAAAGGTGAGTTGGGTGCGTCGATCACTGTGCGCGATCCGGCGGGCAACATCATCGGCACCGGCACGGTGGGTGCCGATGGCAATTTCACCGTCCCCCTTTCAACACCACAGACCGATGCACAACAGTTGCAAGTGATCCAGACCGACGCAGACGGCAATCCTTCGGCCCCGGTCAACGTGGTCGCACCCGATCTGACCACACCGGTAGCCGTAACCGATGTGAGCATTTCCGCCAATGGCGCCGTGGTCTCTGGCGCGGGTCAGGCCGGCGCGACCGTGACCGTCACTGACGCCAGTGGTGCGGTGTTGGGCACCGCCGTCGTCGGCAGCAACGGCCGTTTCGAAGTCACCCTGTCGTCGCCACAGACCAATGGCCAGAACCTTAGCGTTGTGCAGACCGATGGCTCGCCCTCAGGCTCCCCGGCAGTTCCGGTTGAAGCACCGGATATCCAGGCCCCCACTGCCCCTTCCAATCTGTCGCTGAATGCAGGCGGCACTGAACTGAGCGGCACAGGCGAACCCGGTGCCACGGTGTCGGTCAAGGATGCGGCCGGTAACACGCTGGGCACCGCGATCGTCGACGGCAGCGGTGCATTTACGGTGACGCTGAACAGCCCGCAACTCAACGGCCAGCAACTGCAAGTCAGCCAATCGGATGGCGTGAACGTTTCCCCCAGCACACCACTGACAGCAACGGACACCACTGCGCCGCTAGCCCCGGACAATGTCGTGCTCGCCAGCAACGGCGTGACGTTGACCGGCACCGGGCAAGCCGGCAGCACCGTAACCGTTAGCGCGCCTGATGGTACGGTGCTCGGCACTACAGTGGTCGCCAGCGACGGCAGTTTCAGCGTTAACCTGAATCCTGCTCAGCTCGACGGTCAGGTACTGAGCGTGATCCAGACCGATGCGAGTGCCCTGCCCTCGCCGGTCACGCCGGTCACCGCACCGGACATCACCGCCCCACCTGCACCGAGCGGTGTGCTCATCGATCCGGCGGGTGCCACGGTCACCGGCACCACGCAGCCCAATAACACGGTGCAGGTGCTGGATGCCGACGGCAACGTCATCGGCACCGCAACCGCTGACGGCACGGGCGCCTTCACGGTCAACCTCGATACTGCACAGATCAATGGCGAAGCCTTGCAAGTCGTGGCGTCGGACGGCACCAACAGTTCGCTTCCCGGCAATGTCACCGCGCCTGACAGCACGCCACCGGCGCCAGTCAGCGATCTCGCGCTCAACCCCGCCGGTACGCAAGTGTCGGGACTTGCTGAACCGGGCACGACGGTCACCGTCAGCATCGCTGGCGGCGGTCTCGTGCTGGGTACCGCAACGGCGGATGAGGACGGCCGCTTCGTCGTTACCCTGAATCCTGCGGCCGAGCCTGGCGGCAATCTGGAAGTGATCAGCACGGATGGCGGCGGCAATGATTCGCCCGTTGTGCCGCTGGCGGGTCTGGACGGTACGCAAGTTGCGACCCCGACCGATCTGGCCTTGAGTGCCGACGGTTTCACCCTGACCGGCGCCGGAACGCCCGGTTGCACCGTGACCGTGACCAGCAGCAGCGGCACGGTGCTCGGCTCAGGTCTGATCAACAGCTTCGGCCGCTTCACCCTGTTGCTCAGTAGCAAACAGATCAATGCGCAAGTTCTCCAGGTGACGGCCACCAGTCCCGACGGTGACGTCTCGATTCCAGGCACGGTGACGGCGGTCGATGGCACGGCGCCGGACGCGGTGACCGATCTGGCGCTGAATACCAACGGCACGACACTCACTGGACGCGGTGAGGCCGGAGCGACGGTCAGTGTCACCGACGCCACAGGCACCGTGCTCGGTACTGCACTGGTCGCCAGCAACGGCACGTTCAGCCTGACGCTGACGCCGGCGCAGCTCAATGGCCAGGCGCTCACCGCGATCCAGAGCGACGCCGCCGGCAACCTGTCGCAACCCGCCGGCATCATTGCCACCGATCTGCAACCGCCAGCCGCAGCGACTGGCGTTACGATCAATGACGTCGGCACCGTGGTCAAAGGCCAGGGCGAAGCCGGCAGCACCGTAACCGTGCGGGATGCCGCCGGTAACGTGTTGGCCACCGGCGTGGTCGATCAGAGCGGTAACTTCCAGGTCACGTTGCCCAACGCGCAGAACACCGGCGAAACCCTGCAGGTCAGCCTGACCGACGCCAACGGCAACGCCTCGATTTCCACTGGCGTGATCACCGTCGACGGCACCCCGCCGGCCGCCGTGCAGAATCCACTGATCAGTGCCGATGGCAGCACCCTCAGCGGCACGGGTGAGGCTGGCGCAACCGTCAATGTCACCACCGCCAACGGCACCCTGCTGGGCAGCGCCGTAGTTGGCGCGGACGGCTCGTTCAGCGTGACCCTGGCGCCAGCGCCGACCAATGGTGAAGCGCTCGCGATCAGCCAGACCGACCCTGCCGGCAATGTTTCACCGTCGGCCAGTGTCAACGCCCCCGACATCAGCCCGCCGGCAGCGCTGACCCAAGTCGCGGTGAATGCTGACGGTGTCACCGTCACCGGCCACGGCGAACCGGGCGCCACCGTTTCCGTGCGCAGCGCCGACGGCACGTTGCTTGGCACGGCGCAGGTCGGCAGTGGCGGCGCGTTCACGGTCACCCTCAACGCAGCACAACTGAATGCCGAAGTGCTGACCGTCACTCAGGAGGATCCGCCGGGCAACGTTTCGACGGCGGTTGAAGTCACCGCCGTGGATTTGACCGCGCCGGCGATTCCGAGCGCATTGACCCTGAACGCGGCTGGCGTGCAACTGGCCGGTAACGCCGAGGCCGGCAGCACAGTGACCGTGCGCGACAGCCAGGGCAATATCCTCGGCACTACCACAGCTGCCGCAAACGGCACTTTCCAAATCACCCTCAACAGCCCGCAAACCAACGGCCAGGCACTCAACGTGACAGCCACCGACGCGGCGGGCAATCCGTCTGCACCGGCTATCGTCAATGCCCTCGACAGCACCGCGCCGTTGGCGGCCAGCGATCTGGCAGTCAGCGCCAACGGTGCAACCCTGACCGGTATCGGTGAGGCTGGCGCCAGCGTGGAAGTGCGTGATGCCGGTGGTGTTTTGCTGGGTACCGCCACCGTTGCCAGCAACGGCAATTTCAGCGTCACGTTGTCCCCGGCGGCGGTGGCTGGAGCGAATCTTTCCGTAGTGCAGATCGATGCTGCCGGCAATACCGGGCCGGCAGGTCCGGTGACCGCGCCGGGCAATCTTGCGGAAAGCGCACCGACCAATCTGGCCCTCAGCGCTGACGGGCTGACCCTGACCGGCTCGGCCACCGCCGGCAGCACCGTGAGTATTCGCAATGCGTCGGGTGTGTTGCTCGGCAGTGCGCTGGTGGCGGCCAATGGCACTTTCAGCGTCACGCTAAATGCCGCACAACTCAACGGCGAACAGCTGTCTGCCGTGGCGACGTCGAGCACCGGCATCAATTCCTCCCCGACCGATTACACCGCAGCCGATGTCGCCGCGCCAACGCCGCTCAGCGAACTGAGCCTGGCGCCGAACGGCACGGCCCTGACCGGGCGCGGTGAAGCCGGCGCCACGGTGACCGTGCTCGGCACGGGCGGAGTGGTTCTCGGCAGCGCCGTGGTGGCGGCCAACGGCACGTTCAGCGTCTCCCTCAGCCCGGCCCAGACCTCGGGCCAGACCCTGAGCCTGAGCCAGGCCGACACCGCCGGCAACGAATCCAACAGCGTCAACCTGATCGCGCCGGACCTGCTCGCGCCCAATGCGCCGTCGGCGCTGGTGGCAAGCGCTGAAGGCACTTTGCTGTCGGGTACCGGTGAGGCCGGCACCACAGTCAAAGTGTACAACGCCGCCGGAGCGCTGGTCGGGACCGGTACCGTGAGCATCGACGGCACATTTGCAATCACCCTGACCACGCCGCAAGCCAACGGCCAGGCGCTGACCGTGTCGCTGACGGATGCGGCGGGCAACACCTCGGCAGCCACGCCGTTCACTTCGGTCGACAGCACACCGCCAGCGGCCGTTTCGCAACTGAGCATCGGCGGCGACGGCGCAAGCCTGACCGGGCGCGGCGAACCGGGCGCGCAGGTGCGCGTCATCGACAGCGACGGCAACGTGCTTGGCACCGCCGAGGTCAGCGCGACCGGCACCTTCACTCTGCCCTTGACTCCGGCGTTGACCAACGCAGAAGTCATCACCGTGGTGCAGGCCGACGCGGCGGGCAACGACTCGCCGGCAGTGAACCTGACCACGCCGGACTTCACTCCGCCCGACCCGCTGGCCAATGTCGACATCAACGCTTCAGGCGCGCTGGTCATCGGTACTGGCGAACCCGGCGCGACCGTCACCGTGCGCGATGCCAGTGGCACCTTGCTCGGCACCAGCGTGGTACTCGGCGACGGCACCTTCAGCGTCACCCTCAATCCGCCGCAGATCAACGAACAGATCCTCAGCGTGCAGCAGGCCGATCCACCCGGCAACGTCAGCGCCCCGGTGTCGGTTACCGCACCGGATCTGACCCCGCCAGCGACACCGGCCGATCTGCAACTGAATGCCGATGGCGACACGCTCACTGGTACCGGCGAGGTCGGCGCCATTGTCCGCGTGACATCGGCCGATGGCAGCGAACTGGGCACCGGTACGGTGGGCAGCGATGGGCGTTTCCAGATCACCGTGACCCCGGCGCAGACCGATGGCCAAGCGCTGTTCGTGGTGTTGGCGGATGCGGCCGGCAATGCCTCGCCTGCCGGCACCCTGACCGCGCCTGACAGCACGCCTCCTGCCGCGCTGACCGATGTCGATATCGACGCCAGCGGCAGCCTGATTACTGGTTCCGGCGCGGCTGGCTCGCAAGTGATCGTCACTAACGCGGTGGGCACCATCGTCGGCACCGGCACCGTCGCGGCCGATGGCAGCTTCAGCGTGACTCTGGATCAACCGCTGCTCAACGGTGAAGCCTTGTCGGTGATCCAGCGCGATGCGGCGGGCAATCCCTCGCCTATCGTGCCGGTCACTGCACCGGACACCACCGTGCCTGTCGCGCCTGCCAGTCTTGCCCTCACGCCCGATGGCGTGACGCTGACCGGTACCGGTGAAGCCGGCGCCACGGTGCGCGTGCTGAGCGCGACTGGCACGGTACTGGGCTCGGCAATCGTGGCCGCCAATGGCTCGTTCAGCGTGACTCTCAATCCGCCGCAAGTGAATGGCGAGCTGTTGAGCGTCAATCAGACTGATCCGGCTTCAAACATTTCCCCAACGGCACCTCTGCAAGCGGGCGACAGCACTGATCCGCTGGAAGTGGCCGACCTCAATGTCAGCCAGGACGGCTTGACCGTGACGGGTACCGGTGAGCCCGGGGCGATCGTCACCGTGCGTGACGGCACGGTGGTGCTCGGCACAGCGACCGTGGCCGCAGACGGCAGTTTCAGCGTGACGTTGTCGGCTGCGCAACTCGATGGTCGCGCACTTTCGGTCGTACAGGCCGACGCACAAAACAACGAGTCCGAGCCAGTACTGGTCGACGCACCGGACAGCACTGCACCGATCGCACCGACAGTCACATCGCTGACCGGCGCCGGCACCCTGCTCGCCGGTACCGCCGAAGCCGGCAGCACCGTGACTGTGCTGTCCGCCACCGGCACCGTGCTCGGCACAGCGGTGGCACTGGGCGACGGCACCTACACCGTTACGCTGAATCCAGCCCAGGCCAACGGTCAGTTGTTGTCGGTGATCGCGACGGCCGAGGCGCAAAACTCATCGCCGACATTCCTCTTCCCGGCACCTGACATCACTCCTCCCGATGCCGTTACCGGCCTGACCATCAGCGGTGATCTGACCCAGCTCGCCGGTCGCGGCGAAGCCGGCGCGAGTGTCGAAGTGACCGATGCGCTGGGCAATGTTGTCGGCACCGGCACGGTCGCGGCCAACGGCACATTCCTGATCGATCTGGACCCGGGCATCACCGCCGGCCAAGTGCTGACCGTGAAGCAAACAGATGTCGCGACCAACGTGTCTGCAGACGCCGACCTGACTGTTCCGGCAGTGCCAGCCCCGGCTGCGCCGGACAATCTTGTGCTGACAGCCGACGGCGTGACGCTGACCGGCACAGCGGCGATCGGCACCACCATCAATGTTTATGGGCCTGACAACAGTCTGATCGGCACCGGCGTCACCGGCGGGGATGGCACGTTCAGCGTGGTGCTGACGCCCGCGCAAACCAACGGCCAAAGCCTCGAAGTCACCGCCAACACTGCGTTGGGTGGCGCCTCGCTGCCGACTGAAATCACCGCAGGTGACACCTCGGCGCCGGCGCCACTCAGTGATCTGGCGGTCAATGCCAGCGGCACAGTCGTTACCGGTCGCGGCGAAGTCGGCGCGTCGGTGACCATCACCGGCGCGGGCGGCGTGGTGCTGGGCAATGCGACGGTCGGCGCCAATGGCACCTTCAGCGCGCAACTCAATGCACCGCAGGTCAATGGTCAGGTGCTCAATGCGACTCAGACCGATGCGGCACTCAACACTTCGCCGGGGCTTAACGTAACCGCGCCAGACATCACCCCTCCGGCGGCTCCGACGGCTCTCGTACTCAGCGGTGCCGGCCTGGTGCTCGGCGGGCTCGGTGAAGCCGGCGCCACCGTTACCGTTCGCGCTGCTGGCGGCACGGTACTGGGCACCGCAACGGTGGCGGGCAATGGCTCGTTCTCGGTGGCCTTGTCATCGGCGCAACTCAACGGCCAGCAACTGAGCGTCACGCAGAGCGATGCGGCGGGCAACGTTTCGCCGGTTACCAACCTCAGCGTCGCCGATACCACCGCGCCAGCGCCGCTGAGCAATGTCACCCTGAACGGCACCGGCCTGGCCGTCAGCGGCACGGGTGAAGCCGGCGCGACCGTCAGCGTGACTAACGCAGCCGGTACCGTACTCGGCACCGCCGTGGTCAATGCTGGCGGCACCTTCACCGTGCAACTCTCCAGCGCGCAACTCAACGGCCAACAGCTGAACGTTCAACAGGCCGACCCGGCGGGCAATCTGTCGCCGGTATTCAACCTGACGGCCCCTGACGTACAGGCGCCGATCGCGGCCAGCGGTTTGACGCTTGCTGCCAACGGTCTGACCTTGAGCGGTACAGGTGAAGCCGGTGCCACGGTCAATGTCTACGGCCCCGGCGGCGCGCTGCTCGGCACCACCACGGTGGGCAGTGGCGGCACGTTCAGCTTCAACCTGAACACCGCGCAATTGGACGGGCAGCTGTTGACCGTGCGTCTGGTCGACCCGGCCGGCAACCTGTCGCCCAATGCCAGCGTGACGGCGCCGGACAGCACCGCCCCCGGCGTGCCGACCGGCGTCAGCGTCAATGGCAGCGGCACCGTGCTCACTGGCGTCGGTGTGCCCGGCTCAACCATCAGCGTGCGTGGCGCCGGCGGTGTGGTGCTTGGCACCGCGACCGTCGCCGCCAACGGCAGCTTCTCCGTAGTACTGGCCTCGGCGCAGATCAACAGCCAAGTGCTCAGCGTCACCCAGGCCGATCCGAGCGGCAACGTATCGGCAGCGGCGACCGCGACGGCGCCAGACCTTACGCCTCCAGCCGCAGCCACGGCTTTGCTGGTCGGTGCCGATGGCCTGACCGTCACCGGTACCGGCGAAGCCGGCGCCACTGTCACCATCAAGTCGGCCAACGGCAGCGTGCTGGGCACCGGCACAGTCAACAACCTCGGCGTGTTTACCGTCACCCTGAGCAGTGCGCAGATCAACGGCGAAAGACTCACCATCAACCTCAGCGATGCACGCGGCAACGTCTCGCTCGCCGCCAACGTCACCGCGCCGGATGTCGACGTCAATGCGCCCGTGGTCGCCAGCGATAACCTCGCCGTCGGCACCGTCACCCTGGCCCCGGTCACCGCGTCGCAGACCTTCAACGACTCGTTCACCACGCTGCTGGCCGGCTTCTCGAAAACCTTCACCTTCACCGTGGCCGGCGGCACGCGTCTTGATCCGACCCTGACGCTGACCACCAGCAGCCTGATCTCGCTGATCGATGGCGTGGTCTACACCCTGCAAGTGAAAGATGCCAGCGGCAACTGGGTGACTCTGGATGTCAACGGCAGCGGCGGCCTGCTTGACCTGATTGCCTTGGCCGGCCAAGGCGTGCGAGTCGATATCGGTAACCTGCTGTCAGGCGATTATCGACTGACGGTATCGAGCACCGGCATCGGCGTGCTGACCACGGTCAATACCCAGCTGCAACTGGATGTCAGCAGCCTGACCCAGTTCAACGGCATTGCCGGGCCAGCGGTGACCGGCAACGTCATCACCAACGTCGGCGTCGATGGCACGGCCGATCAGACCGGCCCGGACAACGGCGCGCAGTTGCAGATCTTCAAGAACGGCGCCTGGGTCAGCGCCGGTGCCGGCACCACGGTGCAAGGCCTGTACGGCACGCTGACCATCGACGCCAACGGCAACTACAGCTACAAACCGAACGGCAGTGTTGGCAGTGTCGGCAAAGTCGACGTGTTCAACTATCAACTGGTGCACCCGAACGGCTTGAGCGACACCGCCAATCTGTACGTGCGCATCGACAGCCCGCAAGCCAGCGAAGTGTGGAATGACGCCAACCTTGGCAGCCCGGCATTGGTTGTGGATGCCACAGCGGACATCGCCTCGACTGACGTCACCCTGATCAACCGCGAAGTCACCACCAACTCCGCCCTCGGCACGTTCAATGTGCTGCTGGGCGGCGGCAGTGGTAACTACAACACGGTGGTCGCGGCGGACACCGTCAGTGATCTGACCGTGGTGGTCAATTCGAGCAACCTGTTGGCGCTGCTCGGTTCGATGACGGTGGGCCTGTACAAACTCAACACGGCGACCAACCAGTACGTGCTGGTGAAAAGCTACGGCGGCAATGCCCTGCTCAATCTCGGCGGCGGCAACTACGGGATCAAGATCGACGACCAGACCGCTGGCAGTTATCAAGTGCGGGTGGCAGTGGGCGGCCTCGGCCTGCTGACCAGCGTCAACACCAGCCTGATCAACGTCGCGACCTACAACAATCAGTTCGTGGTCGGCAGCTACACGCCAGTGTCAGGCAATCTGCTCACCGACACCGCTGGTGGCGGCGCCGATGTGTTGGGCTCGGTCTACACCTTGCTCAGCGTGCTGGTCGCCGGCAGTTACGTGGCGCCGGGTTACAACGGCGTGTCGCTGGTCGGCAACTACGGGACATTGGTGGTTCAGGCCAACGGCAACTACACCTACACGCTCAAGGCCGGGCTGACTGATGCGGTGATCGGCCAGGAAGACACCTTTACCTATCAGCTCACCCACCCCAACGGCACGGTCGATACCGCGACACTGACCATCGACCTGAACAAGGCCGGCGCTTTTGCTACCACGGCATTCGCGGCACTGGCCAGCGATGACCTCGGTCTGGCCCATGCCACTGGCAGCGAGTTGATCCAGGGCACCGAGGGCAACGACACCCTCGACGGCTCGCACGGTGGCGCCGTGACCCTGCAAGGTGGCGGTGGCGACGACACGCTGATCATCGCCGACCAGCAGTTCACTTCAGTCGATGGCGGCAGCGGCACCGACACCCTGCTCTGGGCCGGTGGCGACGTATCGATCAACCTCGGCGATCTGCAGAGCAAGATCCACAACGTCGAGATCCTCGACCTCAACCATTCCAGTGCGGTTGCGCTGACTTTGAACCTCAGCGATCTGCTGGCGATTACCTCTTCGGACAACAACACCCTGCTGATCAAGGGTGACGAAAAGGACAGCGTGCACATGACCGATGGCTGGGTCGCTGATGGCACGCAACAGGCCGACGGCATCGACTATGTTCAATACACGGCACAGGAGGATCCGAGCCATCACTTGTGGGTGCAGAACGGCATTCAAGTGGTTTGAAACAAGACATCAAACGTTGGTCTCTCAACAGTAAGGGAAGTCTGTGGAGTCAGTTTTTCGCCAGAAATGGCCGGTGGTCCTGTTGACCATCGGCCTCTACCCCGCTTTCACCGTCGGCGCTCGCGCCGACGACAATCTCGACAGCAGCTTGCGCAGCATCAGCCCGTCGCAACTGCAACAACCGGCAGGCAATGACAACCGTCAGCGCCCTGCCCTTGCTCTGAAAGCGTCCGCCGATGCGGACGCGTTGGGGCTGGAACAAGCGGTCAGGCTGGCCGTGGACTGGCACCCACGGATCGGCGAGGCCATCGGCACCCTGTTCCAGCAAGGCGAAGGGGTCAACGTCGCCGAATCCGGCTATTACCCGCAGGTCACCGGCGGCATCAAAGGTGGCTACACCAGCGGTTACGGCAGCGATGCCGGCAGCCAGTCGGTGAACATTTCCCTCAAGCAGATGCTGTACGATTTCGGCAAGGTTTCCAGTTCCGTCGACGCCGCCCGCGCCCGGGTGGCGCGCAGTCAGGCCGGGATTCTGCTGGCGATCGACGACATTGCCCGCGACACCGCCAAAGCCTATATCGAAGTGCAGCGTTATCAGCGTCTGCTCGAGGTTGCGCGTGAGCAGATTCAGGGCATCGGCGGCATCGTCGACCTGGCCAAACAGCGCAGCGACATGGGCGCCAGCACCCGCTCCGATATGGTCCAGGCGCAATCCCGGGCCGAAGGCGCGACGGCCACATTGCAGGAATTCAAGGCGCAATACGCGCGTTGGCAAGCGACCCTGACCAGCCTGCTCGGACGGCGCACGCCGCCGGCAGTCAGCGACGCGCCCGCGCCGACGCTGACTCAGGCCTGTGACGCCTCGCAGATCTCCGACACCCTGCCCGCTGTCCTCCAGGCCGCCGCGCAACGCACGCAGGCTCAGGCCGAACTGGCCCAGGCCAAAGCCGAAGCCTACCCGACCCTGTCGCTGCAACCCTCGGTCAATCAATATCTGGATGACCACTACGAAGATCAGAACTCGCGCGCCGACCGCACTCAGGTGGGGATTTTCCTCAACCTCGAAGTGCCGATCTATCAGGGCGGCGCTATCAGTGCGCGCAGCCGCGCGGCCGGCCATGCGCTGACCGCAGCGGACTCGGTCGAAGACTTCGCCCGGCTGCAAGCGCGCCAGGGTCTGGCCGAAGCCCAGGCGCAAACCTCGGGGCTGAACCGGCGGCTGCGCTCGCTGGAATCTCGCCAGACCAGCATCACCGAGGCGCGCATGTTGTATGGCCGCCAGTACCTGGAACTGGGCACGCGGCCGCTGCTGGACTTGCTCAACGCCGAGCAGGAAATCCATCAGTCGCGCTTCGATCTGGTCAACACCCAAGCCGAGCTGCAACGCCTGCAGATCGACTGCTTCTACAACAGCGGTGCGATTCGCCGGGTCTTCGGCATCGACCACAGCGCCATCCAGAATGTCGAGATCCTGCCATGACCAATGCCAGCATCACTGTTCCCGAACCCGCCGCTGCCGAGGCTCGCGAAGATTATTCGCCGTGGCTGGAAGCGGTGCTCAAGGTCGCCCGCCACTATCGCCTCGACGTCTCGCCGGAAAGCGTACGCCTGGCTTCGGTGCACAGCGAAGGCCGCGTCGAAGAAGTGGTTCGGCACATGGCGCGTCAGGCCGGTTTGAGCGTGAAATTCGCGGTATTCGACAACAAGAGCCTGAGTCGCTGGCGCACGCCGCTGGTGGTGCAACTGCGCGACGGGCAGGTCGGCGTGCTCGAAAGCATTGGCGAGACCGGCGAGCTGGGCATCTGCTTCAGTGGCGATCAAGGTTTGCAGAGTCGCATGGAGGCCGGCGCTCCGACCGAGCAGGCCCTGCGCACGGTGATTCTGCGTCCGACGCAACCGGTAGCGGACGTGCGCACCAACGATTACATCAAACCCTACGACGAGCACTGGTTCCGGCGCATCGTCCTCACCGATCTGCGGCCCTACAGCCAAGTGATGATCGCCTCACTGGTCGCGAATCTGCTGGGCATGGCCGGGGTGCTGTTT
>Ga0157369_10003574_pt1 | contig 18477 bp, 16 predicted proteins | sample C25metaG_FD_113461 | JGI IMG/M metagenome (GOLD analysis project Ga0157369, IMG submission 113461) | Corn rhizosphere microbial communities from Kellogg Biological Station, Michigan, USA - C2-5 metaG | ecosystem: Host-associated > Plants > Roots > Rhizosphere > Soil | place: USA: Michigan... | reverse complement strand
CGTGCACAACCGCGTGGAGTCGATCGAGCGTGCTGCCGCGCGGCTGCGCGACCTCGTGCCTGAGGCGCGCGTGCAAACCGCGCACGGGCAGATGAACGAGCACGAGCTCGAACGCATCATGATCGCGTTCTGGGAACGCGAGTTCGACGTGCTGGTCTGCACGACCATCGTCGAGAACGGCCTCGACGTCGCCAACGCCAACACCCTCATCGTCGAGCGCGGTGACCTGCTCGGCCTTTCCCAGCTGCATCAGCTGCGCGGTCGGGTCGGGCGCAGCCGCGAGCGCGCCTACTCTTACTTCCTGTATCCGCCGGACAAGCCGTTGACCGAGGAGGCGCACGACCGTCTGGCAACGATCGCGCAGCACTCCGACCTCGGCGCCGGCATGCACGTGGCGATGAAGGACCTCGAGATCCGCGGCGCCGGAAGCCTGCTGGGTGGTGAACAGTCCGGCCACATCGCGGCCGTCGGCTTCGACCTCTACGTGCGACTCGTCGGCGACGCGGTCGCGGAGTTCAAGGGTGAGGCCGGTGAGGAGACGCCGGAGGTCAAGGTCGATCTGCCGATCGACGCGCACCTGCCGCACGACTACATCCCGGGCGAGCGGCTGCGGCTAGAGGCATACAAGAAGCTCGCCGCCGCTCACACCGACGAGGAGCTGGCGTCAGTGCGGGAGGAGCTGCGCGATCGCTACGGCGAACCGCCGCAACCCGTCGACAACCTCCTCGCCGTCGCTGCCTTCCGGGTCTACGTGCGGCGGTTCGGCCTGGCCGACGTGGCCATCCAGGGCAAGTACGTGCGCTTCAGCCCGCTCGAGCTGCGCGAGTCCCAAACGGTCCGTCTCCAGCGCCTGTATCCGGGCTCCATTGTCAAGCCGGCCACCGCGACGGTGTTGGTGCCGACTCCCACGACCGCGCGGATCGGCGGCCAGCCGCTGCGCGATCTGGCCTTGCTGGAATGGTGCCGGAGCCTGCTCGATACCGTCGTAGCCGACCTCGCGGCGGCCGCCGCGGCTGCCGCTTCAGGAGACACACCAGCGTGAGACGTCTAATTGCCGTGGCCGTTCCGGCCGCCCTCGTCGCGGCGACGCTCGCCGGTTGTGACACCAGCCCCGGGGCGGCCGCGATCGTAGGCGGCGACCGCATCTCCGCCCAGAAGCTCCAGCAGACCGTCGACAGCGGTCTTGCCGATCCGCAGGCGCAGCAGCAACTCGGCGCCGATCGACCCGGATTCGTCCGCAAGGAGCTGTCCAGGCTGATCACCAACATCCTCGTGAGCAAGGCAGCGAGCGAGGAAGGCGTGACGGCGACCAACGCCGACATCGACTCGGAGCTCGCCAGCCTCGCTCAGCAAGCCGGAGGCGAGTCGCAGCTCGAGCAACAGGCAGGCGCCGCCGGTGTCCCGAAGAAAGACCTGCGCAACTTCATCTATTACTTCGTGTTGCAGCAGAAGATCGGTGAAAAGCTCGCCGCCGCCGTCCCGATCACGCAGCAGCAGCTCGAGGCGGCTTACCAGAGCCAGATCGACCAGTTCGACCAGGTCGACTCGGCCCACATCCTGGTCAAGACAAAGGCCGAGGCCGACAGCATCCTCGCCCAGGTGAAGGCAAATCCGTCGGCATTCGCGACGCTGGCGAAGAAGTTCTCCCTCGACACCGGCAGCAAGGCCGCCGGCGGCGAGCTCGGATTCCAGCCGCACAGCCAGTTCGTTGCTGCTTTCGCCGACGCCATCTTCAAGGCGAAGCCGGGCACTTTCATCGAGGTGCACTCGCAGTTCGGCTGGCACGTCGTCCACGTCATCGCGCACCGGACGACGACACTTGCCCAGGCGACGCCGCAGCTGAAGGCGCAGATCCTGCAGCCGGAGTCGCAGACGCTGGTCCAAAAGCAGCTGACGACGGTCGCCAACCGCATCGGCGTACACGTCAATCCTCGGTATGGCACCTGGGATCCGAAGACGACGTCGGTGGCGGCACCGTCGGACAAGGGCGGCGTGAGCAGTCCGGCTCCGACGTCGAAGAGCTGACGTCGGCGGCGCCACTGATGCGCATCGTCCTGCTCGTCACTTCGCCCCGCGTCGCACCAGGAGCGTTGACCTGGCAGGCCTGGGAGACGTTGCGGTCCGGGCCCGTGTTCACCCGTGAGCAGGAGCACCCCCAATGCGCTGCGCTGGCCGCTGCCGACATCGTTACCGAGGCGGTCGATCCCGAGCACTCGCCCCCGGCGATCGCGCGCATCCTGCGTGACGCCGCCACCCGCACCGGCACTGCTGTCTGGCTCGCCGGACCGGCCGGTGATGATGACATCGGTCGCGCGCTAGGCGAGCTGTCGACGCGCGCCGGTGAGCTGGGTGACGACGTCGAGATCGAGGTCTTGCTCGGCAGCTGGGACCAGCCGGGAGGGCGGCTGCTCGATGTCGTCGCGACGATGGATCGGTTGCGTTCTCCGGATGGATGCCCGTGGGACGCGCAGCAAACGCACGACTCGCTCGCGCCCTATCTGCTGGAAGAGGCTTACGAGGCGTTCCAGGCGATCGAGGACGAGGACTCCTCAGCCCTGCGCGAGGAGCTCGGCGACGTGCTGCTCCAAGTCGTGTTCCATGCGCGCCTGGCGGAGGAAGCCGACGAGGCCTGGTCGATCGATGACGTGGCGGCAGGTCTCGTGGCGAAGCTGGTACGACGGCACCCGCACGTCTTCGGCACGACCGCCGTCAGTGGCGCAGACGAAGTGGTGCACAACTGGGATGTCATCAAGCGCGCCGAAAAAGGCGATCGCGGAGCCTTGGAGGGCGTGCCGCTCGCGCAGGCGGCCCTGACGCTCGCGGCCACGCTGCAGCGCAAGGCAGCGAAGCTCGGAGTGCCGGCCGGCCTCATCGCGCCGGAGCTGGAAGCGTCCGCGACGTCGGCGGCAGCCGTTTCGGCGCTCGCTGCTGCGTTCGAGAACGAGCCGCAAGTCGACACCGCGGGTGCACTGCTCTGGACGACGGTCGCACTTTTGCGGCAGGCCGGCGTCGACGCTGAGTCAGCACTACGCGCCCGGTCCCGCGAGTTCCGTGAGCGCGTGGGCGCAGTCGAGCAGGCCGTGCACGCGGCTGGCGGCGACGTCCACGATTTCGACGAAGGCTCGTGGCACCGGCACTGGGAGATCCAGAGCTAGCTGATCCCGCAGTTGATCGGCTCGACCTTCTCGGTTGACGTCGGAACCGTCGTTGCCACCTTGTTCGCAGCCGGGAACGTTGCGGTCGCAGTCACTGTGTCAGGCAGAGCACGGTAGTGGTCGATGACGATCGTGTACTTGTGTCCGGCCAGCGGCTGAGGCACCACGGCGACTTCGCTCGTTCCGGCCGACGCGCCGCACTGCGCTACCGTGCCGCCGTTGTCCTGCACGACGTAGAGGTCGAAGTCCTCGACCGGGAACGTCCACGCGATGCGCACTGAGAACGGGCCCTTCTTGACGCCCTTGGCCGGCTTGTAGACGAAGGAGAACTTCGAGCAGCGTGGCGGGCTGCATTGGGTGCGATCGCTCGTGCCGAGCACGAAGTCCGAGTCGTGGTCCTGTGGCGCGGCGATCACGTCTTTGAACGTGAGCGTCTTCGTCTTCTTGCCGTCGAGGGTCTTCGTCGCTGCGTTCGCCGGGATGGCGGCCAGCAGCGCGGCGAGAGCCGCGACGACGACGGGGACACGTGCACGCATGACTTCCTCCTCGAACCTGCCTGTAAAGGAAGGATTTCGTCGTGCGGCGTGGGTCTCCTGCTCTCTTGTCGTCCGGCGATAGGCTCGCCAACGCCACTTCCCCACCGAGGAGCAACACCGTGCCGACCATCGAGGCGCTCGCAGCGCGCGAGATCTTGGACTCGCGTGGCAACCCCACCATCGAGGTGGAGGTGCTGCTCGACGACGGCACCGTCGGGCGCGCCGCGGTCCCGAGTGGCGCGTCGACGGGAGCGTTCGAGGCGGTCGAGAAACGCGACGGTGGCGAGCGCTACGGCGGCAAGGGAGTGCAGCAAGCGGTCGCCGCGGTCGAAGACGACATCGCCCCCGCCATCGTCGGCTACGAGGCAACGGAGCAGCGGCTGGTCGATCAGGCTCTGATCGACCTCGACGGCACACCGGAGAAGAGCCGCTTCGGGGCCAACGCGATCCTCGGCGTCTCGCTCGCGGTCGCTCTTGCCGCAGCCGAGGCCAGTGAACTACCGCTCTTCCGCTACGTCGGGGGCTCGCACGCGCACCTGTTGCCGGTGCCGATGATGAACATCCTCAACGGTGGCGCGCATGCCGACACCAACGTCGACATCCAGGAGTTCATGATTGCGCCGGTCGGCGCGTCGACGTTCTCCGAAGCACTGCGCATCGGTGCCGAGGTCTACCACGCGTTGAAGGCCGTGCTAAAAGGTCGTGGCCTATCCACCGGTCTCGGCGACGAGGGTGGTTTCGCGCCCGACCTGCCCGCCAACCGCGAGGCCCTCGACCTCATCCTGGAAGCAATCGGCAAGGCCGGCTACACACCCGGCCGCGACGTTGCGCTCGCACTCGACGTGGCTGCAACCGAGTTCTTCGCTGACGGCTCCTACCGGTTCGAGGGCGCCAGCCGCACCGTCGATGACATGACCGCTTACTACGACGAGATTCTCGGCACCTATCCGATCGTGTCGCTCGAGGACCCGCTGTCGGAGGAGGACTGGGCCGGCTGGGAGCGGCTCACGGCCGTCCTGGGTGGGCGCGTCCAGATAGTCGGCGACGACTTGTTCGTCACCAACCCGCAACGACTCGAACGAGGCGTCATGTCCGGCGCGGCAAACGCATTGCTCGTCAAGGTCAACCAGATCGGCACACTGTCCGAGACGCTTGATGCCGTCGACCTCGCTCACCGCAACGGCTACCGCTGCATGATGAGCCACCGGTCCGGCGAGACCGAGGACACGACCATCGCCGACCTCGCGGTCGCGACGAACTGTGGCCAGATCAAGACCGGCGCGCCGGCGCGCAGCGAGCGAGTCGCGAAGTACAACCAGCTGCTGCGGATCGAAGAGGAGCTCGAGGACGCTGCGCGCTACGCGGGCGCACGCGCGTTCCCGCGCTTCAGCCCACTCGAGGGGCAGGTCTAGGCATCGTGCGCGACACGGGACCGACGCGGCGGGGCCGCAGTGGCGCCGCTGGTCGTGCCCCGGGCACCAGCCGCACGGGCGCCGGCCGAAAGCGCGCGCCGACGACGCATCGCTCGCGGGCGGCGTTGCCGGCCCGCGCCGGCGCGACGACCGCTGCCGCCCGCCGCCGGCGTACGACGTTGACCGCGCGGGCCGCCGTCTTGGCGGTCGCCCTCGCGTCGGTCGCGTTGGCGCTGGCTCTTCCGTTCAAGATCTGGCTCGGGCAACGCGGCGAGATCTCGGCACTGCAGGCACAGACGCGGGCGCAGGAGAACCACGTTGCTGCGCTGCAGCACCAGCAGCAGCAGTGGCAGGATCCGGCGTACGTCGAACAACAGGCACGCGAGCGGTTGCACTACGTCAAGCCGGGCGAGAAGGCCTACATCGTGCTGAGCAAGCCGAAGCCGAAGGCCGCGGCGTCGGCCAAGACCCCGGTCACCGTTCCGGCGTTGCAGGGTCCTTGGTATTCAAGGCTTTGGCAGACCGTGCAGCTGGCCGGCTCGTCGACCAAGTGATCTCGGCGGAGGACCTGGCCGCCGTCGCCGAACAGCTGCACCGGCCACCACGGGCGACGCGTTCGGTTGCGCATCGGTGTGGCTGCGGCTTGCCCGATGTCGTCGAGACCTCGCCGCGACTGGACGACGGCACGCCGTTTCCGACGTTGTATTACCTGACGTGCCCTCGAGCCGCCTCGGCCGTTGGCCGGCTCGAGAACTCCGGGCTGATGCGCGACATGACGCAGCGGCTGGCGACCGATGCCGACCTGGCGGAGCGTTACCGTGCTGCGCACGAGTCCTACCTGTCGAGCCGTGACGCGATCGCACCGCTCGGCACGACGGTCACCGCAGGTGGCATGCCCGATCGGGTGAAGTGCCTGCACGTGCTCGTCGCGCACGCTCTTGCGGCCGGCCCAGGCGTGAACCCTCTGGGCGACGAGGCCCTGCAGTTGCTGCCCGAGTGGGGCGCGCACGGACAGTGTGTGCAGGTCGAGTCGTGAGCCGAGTCGCCGCAATCGACTGCGGAACCAACTCATTGCGGTTGCTTGTCGCGGACGTTGCCCGCGACGGTCTGTTGCATGACGTCGTGCGCGAGATGCGCATCGTCCGACTTGGCGAAGGGGTCGACCGCACCGGGCAGTTCAGTGCTGTCGCCCTGACACGTACGTTCGCGGTGCTCGACGACTATGCCGCGATGATCGCCACGCATGGCGTCGCGGCGGTCCGCATGGTCGCAACATCGGCCACGCGCGACGTGTCGAACCGGGAAGAGTTCCTCGCCGGCGTACGTGAACGCATCGGGACCGATCCCGACGTCATCGACGGCGATGAAGAAGCGCGGCTGTCGTTTGCCGGCGCGACCCGCGAGTTGCAGGGATCGTCGGTTGCCGCGCCGTATCTCGTCTGTGACATCGGCGGTGGATCGACGGAGTTCGTGCTTGGTGACGCGTCGGGTGTGCAGGCGGCGCGCTCGGTGAACATCGGTTGTGTGCGGATGACGGAACGCCATCTGCACGACGACCCGCCGACGACAGCGCAGATCGACGCGGCCCGCGCCGACATCGACGCCGCAATCGAGCTGGCAGCGCAAACCGTTCCGGTGCAGCAGGCGGCGACGCTTGTCGGGCTGGCCGGCTCGGTGACGACCGTCGTTGCGCTCGCGCTCGGCCTGCCGCACTATGACCCGGAGCGGATTCACCACACTCGGATCTCTGCCGTGGACGTGAGCAAGGTGGCTCAGTCGCTGCTGTCGATGACCCGGGCGGAGCGTGCGGCGCTGTCGGTGATGCATCCGGGACGCGTCGATGTCATCGGCGCCGGGGCGCTGGTGCTCGACCGGGTGCTGGCTGTTGGTGGCTTCGATGCCGTGCTTGCGAGCGAGCACGACATTCTCGACGGCATCGCGCTGTCCGCGGCGGGGCTACAGGAATGAGCGCAATTCCGGTCGCGCACTCGGCCGAGGACGTGGTGCGGCTGGCCGCCAATGCGCCATCTCTCGAGCGTGTTGACGCACGCGTCTCGGTCTGTCGCGCGTGCCCGCGGCTCGTTGCATGGCGCGAACAGGTCGCGGTCGAGAAGCGCGCGGCGTTCCGCGACGAGGACTACTGGGGCCGCCCGATCCCCGGCTGGGGTGATGACGGCGCGGCGATCCTGATCGTTGGGCTCGCGCCGGCGGCGCACGGCGGCAACCGCACGGGCCGGATCTTCACCGGCGACCGCAGCGGCGACTGGCTGTTCGCCGCGCTGCACCGCGCAGGCTTGGCCCGGCTGGCGACATCAGTCAGCGTTGATGACGGGCAGGAGCTCTCCGACGTACGGATCGCCGCCGCGGTTCGGTGCGCGCCGCCGGCGAACAAGCCGACCCCGCAGGAGCGGGATGCCTGCCGGCCGTGGCTGGCCCGTGAGCTCGTCTTCCTCAAGCCGGCACTGCGGGCGATCGTCGTGCTCGGTGCGTTCGGCTGGGCGGCGCTGTGGCCGGCTCTTGTCGAGGCCGGCTACGACGTGCCGGCGCGACGTACGGCCTTCGGACATCTCCGCGAAGTCGAAATGGCCGATTTGACGGTTATCGGCTCATATCACCCGAGTCAGCAAAACACGTTCACCGGGAAGCTGACCGAACCCATGCTCGACGCCGTTTTCACCCGAGCCCGGGAGGCTGCCGGGCTGGGCACCTTACCTCGGCGTCACCCTCGCATCGGCAATTAACACGCGTCACTTGAGTTCGGACACTAGGGGACGCCGCACCCCTTGTCCCGAGTGATGGCCTTGTGTCCGAATTTTTTTTGTCAGATCGGCGACCAATACTGCAATTGGCCTAGCGGCGTTACTCCATTTGGCCCAACATGGATCCCGTCCAGGGCTCCACGGGGAGGTGGATTGAAATGCGGTCTACGGCAGGCTGGTAACTCTGAGAACGCCGGGGGGCGTTCGCGATAAGCGACGAGGGGTTGAGAGTCGGCGGCGCTACGTCGAGTCTCAACCCCTTGGCATGTCCGGAGATGCTTCGTCGTGGGCTGCGACGTCGCGTGGCATCAACCACTCGGTCGCAGCGTCCTCGGGCATGGGCCTTCCGTAGAAGTAGCCCTGCACCTGGCGAACGCCGAGCGACTCGAGCACGTAGGCCTGAGACGCCTGCTCGACGCCTTCAGCGACTGTCGCGAGGCCGAGCGAGTCGCAGAGCTCGACGATCGCCCGCACAACCGCTCGGTCGGCGCCGTCGCCGTCAACGTGGTCGACGAAGGCCTTGTCGATCTTGACCTCATGGACCGGAAGCCCGCGTAGTTGGTGCAGCGATGAGTAGCCGGTGCCGAAGTCGTCGATCGACAGCCGGCACCCGAGCGATCGCAACTGCCGGAGCACCTCGAGGCTCCGCGCCGCGTTCTCGATGACGCTGCTCTCGGTGATCTCCAGCGTGAGCCAGCGGGGCTCCACACCGCTCGCCGTCAACATGGCAGCGACCTGGCCCACCAGCACGGGGTCATCGAGGCTGCGCGCGGAGATGTTCACCGCGACACCGACCGGGCGTCCCGCATCGTGCCATCGACGGCACGCGTCGAGGGCCATCCGCAGCACACCACTGGTGAGCGCGGAGATGAGACCGCTTGCTTCCGCCATCGGCACGAACTCCGCGGGGGAGATCGGTCCCAACTCCGGATGGGTCCAGCGGACGAGTGCTTCGAAGCCCGTTACCTCGCCGGTGCTGAGCTTGAGCTTCGGCTGGAACTGGACGGTCAAGGCGTTGGAGGCCAGCGCCTCCCGGACGCCGGCGAGCACCTGGAGGCGACGGGTGCCGTCTTCCTCGTAACCCGGCTCCCACTCACCGATACCGGTCGAGCTGCCCTTTGCGGCGGTCATCGCCATCTCGGCACGGCGCAGGATCGTCGGTGCGTCGTTGCCGTGGTCGGGCGCGCGAGCGATGCCGACGGTCACCCGTAGGTCGGCGCTGAAACTCGGAAAGCGCAACGGACCATCGATCCGGGACTTCACCGCCAACGCGGCCAACCGCGCGACTTCACCGCCGGCTGCACCGGGAATCGCCATCGCGAACTGATCGCCACCGACACGCGACACGAGGGCACCTTGGGAGGGAGCGGCCTCGAGACGGCGCGCCACCTCGACCAGGATCGCGTCTCCCGCGTCGTGGCCCAGGGTGTCGTTGATCTCCTGGAAGCGGTCGATGTCGAGGAGCAGCACGACGCCGCCCATGCCTTCTTCGAGCATCGTGGTGAGGAACGAACGCAGACTGTCGAGGTTGGCGAGATCGGTGAGGCTGTCTCGCGTGGCTGCGCGCCGTAGTCCCTCGATCAGACGACCTTTTTCGAGCGCAGTGGCCAATTGCTCGGCCGCGGCTTCGAGCAACCGTACGTCGGACCCATCGAACCCACCGCCATCGCCGGTGCGATCGCGAGCAGTCATGAAGGCCTGCGGATGATCGATCGGCCCCACCGGCACGACGATGCGGTTGTCGTCGGCGTCGCGACGCCAGGCCCGTAGGACACGCTGTGCGGGTCGGAAGATTCTGTTCCGGGTCGAGTCGTAGAGCCGTCGCACATCCACGTCGATCGGTTTGTCAGCGACAGCCACGCCCTCGCCGTCGTCGCGCTCGAACACCGTGATCACGTTGGCAAAGGCGGGGTCGCTCCCGATCATCGCCAGTTCGAGTGTCTCGGCGCGCATGATGCGACGGAGCTGGGTGAGCGCAGGTGCCAGATCGCTGGGATCGGCTGTCACCGGCCCCAGTTCGCGGGCGACCGCGTAAAGCTTGTCGAGCGCCGCGTGCCTGTCGGCGAGCCGGTGATACATGCGCACTGCAGCCATCGACAGAACCACAAAGATCGTGATGGCGAATGCCGTGGCCAGGTCGTAGCTCAACGCGCTTGCTGTGACCAGCGCGAGGAACGTGTTTACGATGCCGCTCGCCCCGAACATCGCGGCCATCTGCAAGGTCTGCGTTCGGTCCCAACCCGTGCGGCTCAGCAGGAACACGGCGATGAGCAGCAGGGTGGAGATGGCAGTGTCGGAGAAGACTGCGACGAAGGCTCCCAGCCAGCTCGCGGGGTGCACGCCAGCGCCGGCGGGGACGAGTCCACGGAAGATCGCTACCGCAGCAACGGTGCACAGCAGGTTGGCGGTCACGTTGAAGACCAGCCGTATCGGCGACTGGCGCTGGAAGATCGCGGCGGTTGCAGTCGCGATGCCGCGGGTCAGGACCAGTGCGACCGGCGTGAGGAAGAAGAGCCCGAGCACCAGCGGAACGTCGGTCAGCTGAAGCGTCCATGGGTGTCGTCGGAAGACGAAGCGAAGGGGAGCCGCGAATGCGATCAGGAACAGAAGAAGCAGCCACCAGGCCGGCAACCCGATCGGCGTAGCGGCGCGGTAGCTGTGCAAGATCCAAAGCAGCACCGCCGTCGCCGACGCCATGGCAGCGTTCAACCCCCACACCCGCGACTGCGAGTGCAGGCGCGAATGCGGCGGCTGCATGTGCTCCTCGTCCTGATTTGGCGTCTCGTCAGACATCGGTGCGTTCTGCAACGAACTTGACGAATACCGACGCGCGCCCAAGATCACGACGATTGCCAGCGCCGGGAGCGCGACGTCGGCTACCCCGATCGCTGGGCCGCGCACGTCGGCGATCGCGCCGGCCAGGGTGACGCCGACGCCCTGGCCCACCGCGATGCAGGCGGCTGCCACTCCGAAGGCGCGACCACGAAACTCGCGTGGCACCTTGTCGATGAAGACTCGGCCGGCGACCACCTGGACGGCACTGAAGGCCGAGCCGATGAGCCAAATGATGGCGGTCATGGCGATAGGGAAGTCGAAACCGGTGAGGGCCAAGATCGCCGTCGAGGCAAGTGCGCCCGGGAGGATCATCCGTTCGGCCACGACCGGCCGGAGCACTCGTCCGAGGACCGTCGTTCCGATGACGACCCCGAGCTCCATCAGTGCGACGAGCGCCCCTGCTGTCATCGCTCCGGCGTGGTGAGCGGCGGCGTACGGAACGGCAACGCCGGCCGTCGACAGAGCCGCCGCGATCACCACAGATGCCGTGAGCACGAGCCAGCGCAGTTCCGGGTCGCCGAAGACGACGGCGACGCCTTGGCGCATCTCGGCAACGATGTCGCGCGGACCTGCGTCCGCGGCTGCACGCGGATGCACCCAACGGACGACGAGCCAGGCCGAAAGCGCGAACGTGGCCGCATCGACGATGATGGACGTGCGAGCGCCCAGGATCGCCACTGCCGCTCCGCCCACGCCCCATCCCAGGACGCTGCCGAGCTGGATCGTCGTGTTCGAGAGCGTGGACGCGACCGCGTAGGTCTCGCCTTCGCCGACAAGGTCGGGCAAGAGCGATGCGCGGGCGGTGTTGAACGGGGGCTGCAGGCTCGCGACCGCTATCAGGAGTGGGAAGAGCGCGGCGATTGGTATGCCGGGAATAGCCAGACCCATGACGAGGAAGGCCCGGGCGAGGTCGCACGCGACCATGACATTGCGACGGGGGAGACGATCGGCGTAACCGCCGAGCAGTGGTCCCGCTACTGCCCACGGCAAGTACGAGAGACCGATGCTCAGGGCGCTCAGGAACGGCGAATGCGAGCGGCTGAACACGAGCAGCGCGACAGCAATTCGCGCCAGCTGGTCACCGATGATGCTGAACGCCTGGGCGAGGTAGACCGCGCGGAACTCACGGTTCGCCAGGACGTCACGGAACGTGACGCGGCGACCCGAGGTCTCAGCAGTCAAGACGCCCCCCAGAGCGCGGTACTAATGGGTCCACTGTCCCATCCGTCACGGGCCGTGACCGGCATTGATGAGATAACGATCACGAATTGGCCAGGGTGATCGCTGGGTAACCTCCGGGCCATGCCTGGATCGGTCCCCAAACGCGTCTTGATCGTCGGCGGCGGCTACGTCGGGATGTACGCCGCACTGCGGCTGCAGCGAAAGCTGCCCGCCGATGAGGTCGAGATCACGGTCGTCGATCCGCAGTCGTACATGACCTATCAGCCGTTTCTGCCGGAGGCGGGAGCGGGCAACCTCGAGCCGCGTCACGTCGTCGTACCGCTTCGTCGGGTGCTTCGCCGCTGCCGCGTGCTCGCCGGTCGGATCACGAGCGTCGAGCACGCTCGCCGGGTGGCAACGTTCGAGCCGATCGAGGGGGCACCTCGGGAGTTGGCGTACGACGTACTGATCCTGGCTCCCGGATCGATCGCCCGGACGCTGCCCATCCCTGGGCTGCGTGACGTCGGCATCGGCTTCAAAACGGTGGCCGAGGCGATCTACCTGCGCAACCACGTGCTCAGCCGCCTCGACATCGCCGCGTCGGCGGAAGACCTCGCCATCCGGCGGCGCTCGTTGACCTTCGTGTTCGTCGGCGGCGGCTACGCCGGCATCGAGGCAATGGCCGAGTTGGAAGACATGGCGCGCGACGCGATCCGGTTCTACGACGGGCTGTCGCCGGCCGACATGCGCTGGGTCATGGTCGAGGCGACGTCGCGCATCCTGCCCGAGGTCAGCCGACAGATGTCGGGTTACACGATCGACGTCCTCGAACGACGGGGCATCGAGATCAAGCTCAACACGCGCGTCGAGTCACTGACCGACGGTCACGTTGTCTTGTCCAGCGGCGAGCAGTTCGACGCCGAGACCGTTGTCTGGACCGCAGGCGTGCGTCCGAACCCCCTGCTCGAACGCACCGACCTTCCGCTGGACGACCACAAACGGTTGCGCTGCCGCGCGGACCTGCGCGTCGAAGGTGTTGACGGCGTCTGGTCCGCGGGCGACTGCGCGGCGGTTCCGGACTTGGCTTCCTCCGAGCCGGGGGCGACGACGGGGCCATCCGCACAGCACGCGGTGCGCCAAGCGAAGGTGCTCGCCGACAACGTCGTCGCGTCGTTGCGGGGCGACGCCCTGCGCGACTATCGCCACGAGTACGCCGGATCCGTTGCGTCGCTCGGCCTGCACAAGGGCGTTGCCGAGATCTACGGCGTGAAGCTCCGCGGCCTGCCCGCATGGTTCATGCACCGTACCTACCACATGACCCGAATGCCGACCTTCAACCGCAAGGTGCGCGTGGTCGCCGACTGGACGCTCGCTCTGTTCTTCCGCCGCGAGATCGTGTCGCTCGGCGACTTCGCCAATCCCCGCGCCGAGTTCGAGCAAGCCGCCGTACCCGCCGAGGCGCACCGCGGATAACGGTGTTGCGCCTTACCCTGATGACGTCGCCCGAGTAGCAGAACTGGCTTATGCAGGCGACTTAAACTCGCTGGCCCGCAAGGGCTTGTGGGTTCGAATCCCACCTCGGGCACGAGTTGTCAGCGCCAGGTGACCCTATGGGGTCGTGTGGCGCTGACAAGTCCGAGGTGGCCGGTCAGCCGGCGGCGTCGGGGCCGGCGCGGGTGAGCGCGACCTTGATGAGGACGCGCTGCTCGCGGGTCATCGCGGCCCGGTAATCCTCCCAGTCGGGGTGCTCGCCGGAAATCGACCGGTAGTAGTCGACGAGTCCGTCCATCGCCTCGGGTAGCGAGACGATCGTCACGTCCCCTTCGATCTGCACGAACGGTTCGCCGTAGAACGTGTCAGGAAACGCGCAGATCCAGGCGCGCGGATCCCGACGCAGGTTCTTGACCTTGATCGCCGTCTCGCGACTCGAGACAACGGCATAGCCGTCAGCGTCGATGGTGACCGCGACCGGCGACATCTGCGGCGTGCCGTCGCGGCGTACGGTCGCGAGGATGGCGCGGTGGTGCGACTTGATGTAGTCGCGGGCCTTGTCCAGGTCCAAGGCGGTCAGGCTCGCGACGCGGCGCGGCGCTTGTCGTGCTCGTGCACGATCGCGCGCGCGTAGCCGTGCGGCAGGTCGTGCTCGTCGCGCAGCCAGTTGACCCGCTCCTCGAAACGGAGCAGCGCAGGCCCCTGCTCGAGGGAATGTAGCCACGACGCCACGTCCCGGCCCGTCGCCTCAGGAATCTTCGCCAGAAGCGACTGATGGGTCTCCTCGGACTGTGGCATCGACATGGGGCTGCCTCCAGGGCTGTTTCGGCTTGCCCGTCAGAGTGCCTCAGCCGACCCGTCCCCGACAACCCCTGTTGGAAGATCCGTGAGTGCGCGTTCGGGGCGAGGGCGGACCAGCCGCTGATCTGGAGATGTTGGTACGCCGGCTGCGCTCCCTGTCGCAGCGATCCTGGGCGGTGGGCGGCCGCCGCGAGGCGGTCCGTCGGCTGCTCGCCGGGCTCGCGGAGATGACGGCTCCCGGACGCCAGGTGCCCTCGCTGCCCGACCACGCGCTGCCCGACGCCGTGGCGGTGCTGGGCCACGACGCGTTGGCGGAGCCAGGAAACGGCGAGGGCGTCGCGCAGTTGGTGCGCGACGCCCTCGATCGGACCAAATGAGCCCTAGCTGAGCCGCTCGATGACCATCGCCATGCCCTGGCCGCCGCCCACGCACATGGTCTCAAGACCCCACTGCTTGTCGTGGTACTGCAGGCCGTTGATCAACGTGCCGGTGATCCGGGCCCCGGTCATTCCGAACGGGTGACCCAAAGCGATGGCGCCGCCGTTGACGTTGAGCTTGTCACCGAACGGGTCGATGCCGAGCTCGCGCGCCGAGGGGATGACCTGGGCCGCGAAGGCCTCGTTGATCTCCACAAGGTCGATGTCGTCGATCGTCTTGCCGGCACGAGCAAGGGCCTTCTTCGACGCCTCGATCGGCCCGAGTCCCATGATCTCCGGCGAAAGGCCCGAAACGCCGGTAGAGACGATGCGCGCCAGCGGTGTGAGGCCGAGCTGCTTTGCCTTCGTGTCGCTCATGATGATCACCGCGGCGGCGCCGTCGTTGAGCGGGCACGCGTTGCCGGCCGTGACCGTGCCGTCCGGACGGAACACCGGCTTGAGGCCGGCCATGCCCTCGACGGTGACGCCGGCGCGCGGCCCGTCGTCCTTGGCGACCGCGGTGCCGTCCGGCTTCGTCACCGGCGTGATCTCGCGTTCGAAGAAGCCGTTGGCGATCGCCTTCTCGGAGAGGTTCTGCGAGCGGGCGCCGAACTCGTCCTGCTCCTGGCGGCTGACGCCCTTGAGCTCCGCGACGTTTTCCGCGGTCTGTCCCATCGCGATGTAGACGTCCGGAATCTTGTCCGCTTCGCGCGGGTCGTCCCAGTGGAAGCCGCCTTCGGCCGACTTCGCCGAACGGGCCTGTGCTTCGGCGAACACCGGGTTGGTCGTCTCGGGCAGCGAGTCGCTGTTGCCCTTCGTGTAGCGGCTGACCATCTCCACGCCGGCGCTGATGAAGGCGTCACCCTCGCCGGTCTTGATGGCGTGGAAGGCCATCCGCGTCGACTGCAGGCTGGAGGAGCAGTAGCGCGTGATCGTCGTACCGGGCAGGAAGTCGTAGCCGAGCATCACGGCGACGACGCGGCCGATGTTGTAGCCCTGCTCGCCGCCGGGCAGGCCGCAGCCCATGATCAGGTCGTCGATGTCGTGCGGGTCCAGCCCGGGCACCTTGTCGAGCGCCGTACGCACGATGGTCGTGGCGAGGTCGTCAGGGCGAAAGTCGACCAGTGAACCTTTGAACGCGCGACCGATCGGTGACCGCGCGGTGCTGACGATGACTGCTTCAGGCATGGGGAACTCCTCCACGTTGCGTACTGATCAATGTACGGTCCGGCTCATGGAGGTCTACGACTCGGTCGTCGAGCTCATCGGCAACACACCCTTGGTGCGGTTGCACGCAGTAGCCGAGGGCGTGCCGGGCCAGGTGCTGGCGAAAGTCGAGTACCTGAACCCCGGTGGGTCGGTGAAGGATCGCATCGCCGTGCGGATGGTCGACGCCGCCGAACAGTCCGGCGAGCTGAAGCCCGGCGGCACGATCGTCGAACCGACCAGTGGCAACACCGGAGTCGGTCTTGCCATCGTCGCGCAACGTCGCGGTTACAAGTGCGTCTTCGTCTGCCCCGACAAGGTGTCGCAAGACAAGATCAACGTGCTCAAGGCGTATGGCGCCGAGGTCGTCGTCTGCCCGACCGCCGTTCCACCCGAGCACCCGGAGTCCTACTACAACGTCTCCGACCGTCTTGCTCGTGAGCGGCCCGGCGGGTGGAAGCCTAACCAGTACGCGAACATCAACAACCCGCTGTCGCACTACGAGACGACTGGCCCCGAGATCTGGCAACAGACCGACGGTCTGGTTACGCACTTCGTCGCCGGCGTCGGCACGGGCGGCACGATCAGCGGCGCCGGCCGTTACCTCAAGGAGGTCTCCGACGGTCGGGTGCGTGTTGTCGGCGCCGACCCCGAGGGTTCTGTCTACTCCGGCGGAACCGGTCGTCCGTATCTCGTCGAAGGAGTGGGCGAGGACTTCTGGCCGGAGACTTACGACAAGGGAGTCTGCGACGAGATCGTCGCGGTCTCCGACGCCGACTCGTTTGACATGACCCGACGGCTTGCCCGTGAAGAGGGTCTTCTCGTCGGCGGCTCATGTGGGATGGCGGCGGTTGCCGCGGTGCAGGTCGCTGCTGCGGCCGGGCCGGATGCGGTCGTCGTCGTACTGCTTCCTGACGGTGGCCGCGGTTACCTGTCGAAGATCTTCAACGACGACTGGATGGCCGACTACGGCTTCCTGTCCGGCGGCGACCCGGGCGAGACGGTCGGCGAGGTGCTGTCGCGCAAAGGCGCGCAGCTGCCCGAGTTCGTGCACGTGCATCCGTCGGACACGGTGCGCGAGGCGATCGACATCCTGCGCGAGTACGGCGTCTCGCAGATGCCGGTCGTCAAGGAAGAGCCGCCGGTGATGGCGGCCGAGGTGGTCGGCTCGGTCGTCGAACGCGACCTTCTCGACGCGTTGTACGACGGACGGGCGCGCCTTGCCGACCCTCTGGAGCGGCATCTGTCTCCGGCGCTGCCGATGATCGGCGCCGGCGAGCCGGTCTCGGCCGCGATCACCGCGCTGCACGACGCCGACGCGGCGGTTGTCCTCGACGACGGCAAGCCTCGCGGGGTGGTCACGCGCCAGGATCTGCTCGGCTTCCTCGCCTCCCGCTGACCGATCGGCCGGCCAACCCCGGCGATGGGTTCCTTAGGCTGATCGTCGTGGCGGACGAGGCTTGGGGTTTTGACACGCGCGTGATTCACGGCGGTCAGCAGGCCGACCCGCGCACCGGCGCGGTTGTGCCGCCGATCTACCAGGTGTCGACCTACAAGCAGGACGGCGTGGGCGGCACTCGGGCCGGTTACGAATACTCCCGTTCGGCCAACCCCACGCGAGACGCGCTCGAGGCCAACCTGGCCAGCCTCGAGGGTGGCGCGCGCGGCCTCGCGTTCGCGAGCGGTCTCGCCGCCGAGGACACGTTGCTGCGCACCATCTGCAAGCCGGGCGACCACGTCGTCATCCCGGGTGATGCGTACGGCGGGACCTACCGGCTGTTTGCCAACGTGCTCGAGCGATGGGGACTCGACTACACGCCGGTCGACCAACACGAGCTCGACGAAGTGCGCAAAGCAATCCGGCCGACGACGACACTCATCTGGTGCGAGACACCGACCAACCCGCTGCTCAACGTCGCTGACATCGCCGCACTTGCCGGCATCGCGCGGGACAGCGACGCGAAGGTCGTCGTTGACAACACGTTTGCCTCGCCGGCGTTGCAGCAACCGCTAGAGCTCGGCGCCGATGTCGTCGTGCACTCGACGACCAAGTACCTCGGCGGTCACAGTGATGTCGTCGGCGGCGCTCTCATCACTCGTGACGCAGACCTCGGCGAGCGACTCGCCTACCACCAGAACGCGATGGGTGGTGTGTCCGGACCGTTCGACGCGTGGCTGGTGCTGCGAGGCATAAAGACATTGGCGATCCGCATGCAGCGGCACTGTGACAACGCCGAGCGTGTCGTCGCGATGCTTCGCGAGCATGACGCAGTGATCGACGTTCGCTACCCCGACAGCAACGAGGTTGCACGCAAGCAGATGGCGCGCTTCGGCGGCATGGTCTCGTTCCGCGCCCGCGGCGGTGAGCAACACGCGCTCGACATCTGCGCGCGCACGCGCATCTTCACCCTCGCCGAGTCACTCGGCGGTGTCGAGTCGCTCATCGAGCACCCGGGTCGCATGACCCATGCCAGCGCTGCGGGCTCCACTTTGGAGGTCCCGAGCGACCTGGTCCGGCTCTCGGTCGGCATCGAAGACCCCAAGGACCTGCTCGCCGACCTCCGGTCCGCCCTGGGTTGACTCTTGTTGGCCTGAGGCTCGCCGGGTCTCGGGCATCAGCGCGCCCATCGCGGTGGCGCCGGCGAGGATGCCGGCGGTCAACGCGAACGCGCCGGCGTACGACGACTCCGCCAGCGCACCGGTCG
>Ga0157369_10003570_pt1 | contig 18481 bp, 16 predicted proteins | sample C25metaG_FD_113461 | JGI IMG/M metagenome (GOLD analysis project Ga0157369, IMG submission 113461) | Corn rhizosphere microbial communities from Kellogg Biological Station, Michigan, USA - C2-5 metaG | ecosystem: Host-associated > Plants > Roots > Rhizosphere > Soil | place: USA: Michigan... | reverse complement strand
TGACCTCGACCGTCACCACGCCGTCGATCTACGCACTGGGCACGGTGACCACCGTCGTGTCGCTGCTGGTCATGGCCGTGGCGCTGGGCTCGGCCGCCATGCTGCGCCGGCGCTCCACCCGCAAACGCTAGCCGAGGGCTGCGCACCGGGCAGCCAGCAGCGTCTCGATGTCGTGCACACGCCGGCCCGTGGCATCGACAACGTTGCGCTAGGTTTCGATTCATCGCGGAAACGCTACTCCCTTGAAATCAACGGCATTTGCCCCGAGCACTCATTGGGATTGGAAATCGTATTTCATGAATAATGGAGTTCTTGGCGATTTAAATCGCTAATTTTGTAATTCCTACCAGAGTCAACTCTGCTTTGCTCAGTAGGTTAGCGCCAAATCTCTGGGTACGCAAATAAAAGCCATATACCGATAATTTGCCCCTTGGTTCGCTATGTTTTCTTCATAGCAATGCTCAAGATATCAGGGTCCTAAACGCGGCGAAGTGGGCTGCGCGCTCGCACGGCGCGGTCGTCGTGGAAACTATGGCTAGCTCTATGCTGTTAGAGCTGCTTCCAGTGCACGCTCCGGCCTAGCGCAGGATTTGGCTGGTTAGCGCTATTCAGTCGAACACAAGACAACTCGACACCCCTAGGCAGGCCTAACGGCCTCGCGCTGACGCACCTCTATTGAGTTCTACCGAATACTGATCTTCTACCCACGGCAATTTGCGTTTAAGGCTGATCCACGTAAAACCATGCCCTGCTCGTCTTTAAAAAGCAGAGCATCTTAAGAGTGATCGACGTGGCGACATTGAATGTCGCCAGACATTGGCCCTCTGCGAGTAGATGTCATGCGCGAGATCGCAAGGCATGCCTGTCTCGCAAGACCGTAAAAAAGTACCTGCGAGGTGCCGCATTACGCTAAGCAAACGACCTCGAGCAAGCTCGATCCGTATGCCGAGAAATTCGCGACCTGTCACGCGATCGAGCCACCAAATCGCGGAAACAGCGCTGCACTCTGCGGCAGACCCACACAATCGACTAGCTTGAAGGCGATCGCCCGATCCAAGCACTGCAAGACCCTCTCGAGAGTCTCCGCCTTGAGCAAAAGATCAAAAGCGCATGGGATCTCTTTGGTGCGGAGGGGGGGCGATTCGGACACTCCTTCCGTAAGCACCGCAGTTTGCTGGTGAATCCAATTGCTTAGAGCATGCGCTTCAAAACAAAGACGCTCATGAAATGTCGATCGTCGATGTAAAACCATTTGCCTATTTGACAATAAGAACCAATTGATATCAATTGTTAAATAGCCCATGCAAACCGTATGGTAATTTCATATCGTCCGCGTGCTCTTAGTAGCATTCATCGCCGCGTCCGAGCCTGCGATCGCAACCGTCAAAGGCATCCCGACAGAAGCAATCAGGCCGCCGTTGTTGGTCGGACAGGAAGCCTCAGATACCACGTCAACAGACATAAATGATTCCCGTTCTTTTTTCATTCTGATTGTTTGGAGGTGAACATCAATATTTAATACCAGCCATATTTCCAATTTACTAATTCAAAACTCAATCATGGAAAAAACAGGAATTCGCCCACTTAGCAACGAAGAATTGAACCAAGTCTCCGGAGGGCAACTAAGGGAGATTACGGTCACCGCGGATCGAGAATATCCGGCAATGCCTCCAGGGTATGGGGCATCCTTTATGGACCGGTTTGGTAGGGCAGGCATGGATATGCTGGGGCAATTTACTCGGCTAGAAGGAGAATTGCAAAAGCAAAGAGATTTTTCTCCTTCTAACTTTGCCCACCCGCCGATATTAGGGCCGGTCACCGACCGCGGTCACATGGGCATGATTGCTCCACTAAAAAGTCATCCAGGCGAAATCGCAATGGATCGAAACGGAAATGGTGTTTTCGACACGATATTGTATCTGCCAAACACCCAGGCCAATACAACACCTTATGTCTTTACGAACAGAGGAAATGGAATAACTCTAGGTTGGTATCCAAAGTAGCCCTGAACAATTTTAAGGCGTCACAAACCTGCGCTACAGATTCGTCTGTAGCGTCAAATTAAATAGATAATGACAACACTGTTCAGAAAGGAGGCCCTGGAAAATAAAAGTCTACGGTTGCACGGCACCGTGACACTAAAAAATACAACCAGGCTATCCATCATTGCCTATGCTTTGCTGGCGATAGCTGCAGCGCTGATTTGCGCAGCCCTGCTATCGCAGTATTCTCGAATTGAAGTTGTCCCCGGCGTTGTTATTACAACTCAGCCTACCGCCAAGGTTTTCGCTTCAAGAAGCGGTGTGATAAAAAAAATCTTGGTCCGAGAAAATGAAAAAGTACAAGTCGGCCAGCTCCTAGGCGTGGTTTCTGTCGACTATGTAGCGGACCAAGGGGCTCGAGTTGCCGAAGACAGCTTATCTGCACTCAACGAGCAAAAATCCGCCATTCGAGACCAGCAAAAGAGCTTAGAAATGGCAGTCTTGCAAGAAACAAAGCGACTGCAGCAACTCGCAAAGCAAAGCGACCAAGAAGTTATCAACTTTACGTCACAAATCGCACTTCAAAAACAGCTTGTTGCGTCAGCCGAATATCTATTCGAACTCAGCGATCTAGTGATTGGCGAAGGGATTGTTTCAAAAGTAGAGCACGAAAGAAGGCGTCAAGCCAGAATTCAAGAGAACCAAAAATTACAACAACTGGAGCAACAAAAAAGCTCTGCTATCGCACAACGACAGCAATTCGAAATTCAGCTAAAAAAGTCTTTTATTGACCATCAGAGGCAAATGGCAGCCCATGAAGGGAATATCAGCCTATTAGATCAGCAAAGATCTAAACTTCGAGCCGACGTCGATTACAACATCATATCGCCCGCTCACGGCCGCATCACAACCATTCAGTTAGCACAGGGACAAAACGCGGATCCGAGGGTTCCAATTATGACTATTGTGCCCGAACCCAGCGCCTTCAAGGTCGACGCCTATGCGCCATCCAGATCCATCGGGTTTATCCAAAAAGGACAGCCCGTGCGACTGATGTATGACGCGTTTCCATATCAACGATTTGGTTCATTTGAGGGTGTGATTGACGAGGTTTCGCGGGCAATTAGTTTGCCCAGCGAACTGGATGTCCCACTTCAACTAAAAGAAGCAGTGTATCGAATAAGAATAATCACCCCTGAGCAATCAATTAAAGCATTCGGAGCTACGTATGCCCTGCAATCCGGCATGACATTAAGAGTAAGCATCATTTTGGAAAAGCAAACCTTTTTAGATAAATTGCTTGAGCCGTTTTACGCAATGAGGGCTAAATCTTGAAGAGGAAGAAATTTTCGCAAGAAAACTATCAACGGCAATCCGAAACGGGAGAGTGCGGCTTAGCCTGCATATCAATGATCGCAAGTTACTACGGAAAGTCCGTAGGCCTCTCCAGCATCCGCAGGAAATTCCCCATTTCATCGAGGGGAACGACTCTTAAAATGCTTATTGAGCTAGCAGACGCTCTACAACTTCAAAGCCGAGCCGTTCGGCTGGATCTAGATAGTATTTCCGGACTTCAGCTGCCAGCCATCCTACATTGGGAGCTCAATCACTATGTAATTCTGATTGAGGTCTCGACAAAAAATGGAGAAATAACATACCTCCTTGCAGATCCTGCAATAGGAATTAGAAAAGCAGCAGAAAAAGAATTTTCTCAGGGATTCACGGGAGTCGCACTCGAAATCAACCCCAATAAAGAATTTCTTCCAGAGCGAGCCCATACAAGACTTCAGGTCAAGCAACTCTGGTCTGGAATGCACGGCATTGTCGCAGCCTTGCTGAAGGTGCTGGCCCTTTCTCTGCTCATACAGGCGATATCTCTTGTAATGCCGTTTTATCTTCAGACGGCTGTCGATACCGTTGTGCCCGCTCAAGACAAAGATCTAGCTAAGGTGCTGTTCGTTGGGTTTCTTGGGCTTCTGGCAATCAACACCGTTTCCTCTTGGACACGCTCCCAGTTGATGCTGATTTTGGGAAATAGACTCTCCCTTCAAACCACTACCAATTTATTTAGACATACCGTTTTCCTGCCGACGCTGTGGTTTGAAAGACGGCATCTAGGTGATGTTATATCTCGATTTGGCTCCATGCAACCCATTAACGATTTGATCAGCAGAGGGTTAGTCTCTGGAATTGTGGATGGCATCCTGGCGCTGCTTACGCTCGGATTGATGATTCTATATTCTCCCATTCTGTCAGGAATCGCGATTTTTGCCGTCTTTCTAATCTCGCTGATAAAAGTCTTTTATTTCAACGCAGCTAAGATACTGAGCGACAACCTTTTATCGGCACAGGCCAACGAAGAAAGCGTTTTTATAGAAAGCATCCGCGGGATTGAGACGATAAAAGGCTTCTGCCAAGAAAGCAGTCGTCAAAAGATTTGGCAAGGAAAAAAAAATGCTTCTGTTGAAGCGACGATCAACAACGGAAAACTCTCGGCCAATTTCGAAGCAGCGAGCGCGGCGGCAGTAGGCCTTGAGGCGCTCCTGTTTGTCTATATAGGCGCGAACCTTGTGATCAATGCGGAAGTCACATTGGGAATGATGTTCGCTTATCAAGCGTACAAACAGAATTTTATTGGTGCAGCAGTTCGATTAGTCGATCAATTAATGAGCTATAAGCTGCTAGGAGTTCATTTAGATCGAATTTCAGACATTGCATTTTCGCGGGGCGACTCCTTGCCTGACATGGAGGATTTCGCATCGGCGCCATTTAAAAACCTGGAGTTGAAAAACATTCAATTTCAATATTCACATGAATCACCAAAAGTCTTGGAAAATTTGGACCTGAAAATTCAATTTGGAAAGACGACCGCGATCATTGGAAAATCAGGCTGTGGAAAAACGACTTTGGTAAAAATTTTATGTGGAATACTCGAGGCCCAATCCGGTGAATTTTTGATCGATGGCATGCCGCTTGAAAACTATGGTCGGCGACGATATCGAAATCAGCTCGGGATAGTCAGTCAAAATGACACCTTATTTTCGGGGTCATTAGCTGAAAACATATCGTTCTTCGATCCAGACTATGACAAGGATTGGCTAGTAAGTTGTTGCCGTCAGGCTGCAATACACGATGAAATAAACTCAATGCCAATGGGTTATGACACCATGGTTGGGGACATGGGATCAAATTTATCCGGGGGTCAGAAGCAAAGAATTTTGCTTGCTCGCGCTCTGTATAAAAAACCAACCATCTTGATTATTGACGAAGGGACCGCGCATCTTGACATCAGTACAGAAAAACTCGTTGCCGCAAGCATCAAGGCCTTAGGTATTACACGAATTATTGTTGCCCACCGCCCTGAAACAATAGGGAGCGCAGACCATGTTGTGGAGATTTTTCACAAAGCATCAGCGACTTTAGCGAGCACCGATGGTTTAATTCGACAGTCAAGGCAAACCAATGCATTTTAGTGTTTGGCAAAAAAAACGCGCTCGAAAATGGGCAATTTATCTCCTAACTCTAATAGTTTTTCTTTTCCTATTGGCGCGGGATTCAGGGGTAATTAGAGATCGCATAATCGGGTACCTATATGGCATTACAATTAAAAACTCGCCTCCAACGCCCCTGGTTGCAGCCCAAAAGGAGTATGTTTGTTCGGCTAATGAGGTAACGCTATCTCCGTCGGGAAATTACGCAATTTTTGAGCGCGGAGAACGCAAAACCAACATCATGGCATCGAGTGGAACCGCGATGCAGGTAGTCGATCTGGTATGTTTAAAAAACAATAATCCAATGGAAAATTGTGCCGTTCATTTAGCTGGCTTTGATGGAATGCGCCCTTTTGCTTGGCTAAGAGATGAAAGTGCGATATTTGCAATTGAAAATGAAACAAATCTAATAAAAATCGCACTAAGCCCTGTGGGCTCTATGAATTCCCCCCGTATCGTAGAACGAGTCAAGTTTGATAGTTTTAGTGCAATCAGATCATTAACAAAATCCGGTGTGACTGATGATAGTTCTGCAAAAATTAACGTGGATCGCTTGAATGAATTGAATCGCGAAGTGTTTGAGCGTGTACGTAAAAATGACACCGTCGTAGGGATTTCGCTAATGGCAGACGGGAAAGTTGGAGTCTTTGCCAGGACCGAAGACTTGCAATCTGTCATATACGACGATTGGAGGCGCTTTGAACAAGGGACAAAAGAAATGGTGATCCATTCGTCTGTACTTGCTCCCGCTCCCGGCGGCGAGAGTGAAAAACTGCTGGTACTGGGGACAGGGTTTGCGACCCAGAGCGATGGCTTTGAAATTGCCAATTCCAACGCATCATATGCGAGCAAGCCTCTCTTATCTCCTCAAGACGGGCAATGGCTGGGGTGGTTCGACTTAAAAGATTTACGGCTTAGTCAGAATTTAATTAATGGCAATGCGGCAGAAAATGAGGTCAAAACTATTTTAAAGGACCCCTCACAGACAATTTCTGGCCTTTCTATTTCGGACTCTGGCGACTTTGCAATAATTTCAAGAGATTCTTTCGAAAATAAATTGATTACTATCGGGGATCGCGAAGGAAAATTTGCGATCGATTGCCCAAACCTGTACCCCATAGCGTTTGGAAGTCTTGAGAACTCTCTTGAAGACCGAGCATTTAAAGCCGCAGTTGATGTTGTCTCTCTCGGCACATCAGAATGGCCGCTGTACGGAATTTCGCTTGTGCAACCCAACCCACATGGGTTGGCGGTTGTATTCGGTGGAGGGCCTGGAAATTCGGGACTCAATCAATTAAGAACAAATTCCTCCGCTCACATGTACCGGCGCCTCGGGTACAACGTACTTATTGTGGACTACAGCAGCAGTCCGGTGTACGGGTTACGGGTGGCAGAGCGAATCAGGCTTCTCGGATTGAATGCACTAACGCGGGATAGCGACCTTGTTGCTCGCTATATCTTGGAGAAGCATCCGGAAGAGAAAAATATCGTTGTGCATGGAGAGAGTTTCGGAGGCCTTCCTGCAGTTTCCCTGAGTGCTTCGATTTCAGGCCCGAACAATCTAGTATTGATGGCTCCATTTTTAAAATACTTAAAACCAGAAGAATGGGTTTTTGATGCCAAAGGAGCATCAAATTCGGCGCGTTCGAATTATCAGCACGCATGGGACAAAGCTGTTATGGGCGTTGATTCAAAGGACTCCAACGAATTCGAGATTCAACTTCGAAAATTTGTCGAGCGGAAAAATCCTGAATCTCGGATTTTTGTTGCGTTCGGCGATGCGGACGTAATGTCTAAAAAGGAGCACCTCCCAAATTCTTGGGATGAAGGGTTGGAAACTCAAGTATTTTCGGGAAATCACGAGATGCTCTCGCTGAATCCCGCGCTTTGGCCAGCTGTGGCGGAATGGTTGGGCCTAGCAAAATGAGATGTCCTAAGGGAGTGAATCTTTCCTGTTAGTGCCGGTGCAATCGTGATCGGCGGTTTAGCTGGTCAAAATTGCGTCGGCCCTAACGGGCTAACCAACTCAACGGCGTTGTCGACCTCAATAGACCTCCGCACAGCCGAGCCGGGCCCACACATCGACAGAGTGAATCATCTCTGCTAGTCATGCGACGTGTGCTACCCCGCACGGAAGGCATTGAGGCCAATATACAAAGGTAAGCGATTGGTTCCAAGGTTTAGTTGCGCTCGAGCCGCCTCGTCGAAAAACACCGCGCGACCTAAAATCCGCCGCACAACAAGCACAACGCAACCCTGAGGGGGTCCCATGCTCGACATCGACAAACTCAACGAATTCACCAACAACCATGGCGAACTGCGCCGCGGCCAGGGGCTGGTCACGGGCACGATCGCCCTGAGCCTGGCCATCCTGTGCTTCCTGGGCGTGCTCGCGTTCCACTTTCCGCAGTACCTCACCACGCCGGAGCTGCGCAAGAGCTACAACGTCGACGTGATGCGCATCATCCTGCTGACGGCGCTGGTCATCTCGGGCGGGCTGTCGCTGGTGAACATCATCTTCAACCGCTCGCGCTGGCTGTCGTCGGCGGCGTTCCTGCTGGTGGTTGCGTCGGCGCTGCTGGGCGGGCACAAGGTGCCGGTGCACGACTTCGCGGACCACACGCCGTACATCGGGCTCGACTGGTTCATCCTCGACCTGCTGGGCTCGTCGCTGATCTTCATCTTCATCGAGAAGCTGTTCGCGCTGCGCAAGGACCAGCCCGTGTTCCGCGAGGAGTGGCAGACCGACTTCCATCACTTCGTGGTGAACCACATGATCGTGGGCTTCGTGCTGCTGGCCACCAACCTGCTGGTGCACAAGCTCTTCGGCTGGGCCGCCAACGACGGCATCCGCGGCTGGGTCGGCAACCTGCCGTTCTGGGCCGGGCTGCTGCTGATCATCCTGGTGGCCGACCTGGTGCAGTACTGGACGCACCGCGCCTACCACGAGGTGCCCGTGCTGTGGCGCCTGCACGCGGTGCACCACAGCGTGAAGAGCATGGACTGGATGGCCGGCTCGCGCCAGCACATCCTGGAGCTGCTGATCACCCGTACGCTGGTGCTGGCGCCCATCTACGTGCTGGGCTTCAGCAAGGAAGTGATCGACGCCTACATCGTGGTGGTCGGCTTCCAGGCGGTGTTCAACCACTGCAACGTGAGCGTGCGGCTCGGCCCGCTGCGTTACTTGATCGTGACGCCCAACTTCCACCACTGGCACCACAGCCAGGACATCGAGGCGCTCGACAAGAACTATGCGGCGCACTACGCCTTCCTCGACTACATCTTCGGCACGGCCGTGAAGAGCACCAAGCTCTGGCCCGAGAAATACGGCGTGCTGGGCGACTACGTGCCCAACGGCTTCTTCAAGCAGTTGAAGTTCCCGTTCGTCTGGAAGGGCTGATGCGCGCTGCCTTCAAGACCCGCGCGGCCCTGGCGGCCGCGAGCGCCGCACTGCTCATGCTGACGGCCTGCGCCACCCGCCTCGACCTGCCCTCCAAGGACGCCGGGCTGCGCCTGCGCGTGCAAAGCTCGGTCATCGCGCCGGGCAATGGCGGCGAGCTCATCGCGGCCGATGCGCTGGAGGCGGGCGACATCCTGCTGACCTCCATCGCCACGGTCAATTCCTTCGGCATCCGGCTGGGCACCTTCTCGCCGGTGAGCCACGCGGTGCTGTACCTCGGCGACGGCCAGATCGCCGAAGCCGTGGGTACCGGCGTGCGCGCACGGCCGCTGGCCGAGGTGGTCGACGAGGAACAGATGGTCGTGGCCTTTCGCGTGCCGGGCGTCGACGCCGCCGGCGCCACACGCCTGCGCGAATGGGCGATGTCGCAGGTCGGCACGCGCTACAACACCGTGGGCGTGCTGCTGAACGCGCCCTTCGTGCTCAACCGCCGCCTGTGCGAACTTCCGCTGATGCCCGAGGCCGTCAGCAGCTACTGCATGAGCGGCATGGCGATGGTGCAGCTGGGCGCGAGCCGCAACGACCAGTTCTTCTGCTCGCAGTTCGTGCTGGAGGCCTACAGGCAAGCCGGCCTGCCGATCACCCGCGCCGACCCGCGCTGGGTGAGCCCGGCCGACCTGCTGCACATGCGCGAAGGCGACGTGCCCTCGATCGCCGCCACGCAGCCGCTGCGCTACGTGGGCCACCTGAAATACAACCCGCCGCCGCTGCTCGCGGCGGATGGCCCTTGAGCGCGGCGGACGTGTCCCACCGGTTCGACGTCGTCGTGATCGGTGCCGGCGCTGCCGGGCTGTTCTGCGCCGGCGTGGCGGGCCAGCGCGGGATCAAGGTGCTGGTGGTGGACCACAGCGAGAAGGTGGGCGAGAAGATCCGCATCTCGGGCGGCGGGCGCGCCAACTTCACCAATCGCGACCTCGACGTGCGGGCGCCGCAGCGCCACTTCATCGGCGACAACCCGAATTTCTGCCGCTCTGCGCTGTCGCGTTACGCGCCGCAGCAGTTCATCGACCTGGTGCAGAAGCACGGCATCGCCTTCCACGAGAAGCACAAGGGGCAGTTGTTCTGCGACGGTTCCTCGCAGCAGATCGTCGACATGCTGCTCGCCGAATGCGCGGCGGGTGGCGTCGAACGGTGGCAGCCGTGCAGGATCGGGAACATCGCCTTGACGGGCTCAGGCAGCTATCGAATCGAGAGCAGCCGGGGCCCCATCGAGACACCGAAGATCGTGGTTGCCACCGGCGGCCTGTCGATCCCGCAGATCGGCGCCACCGATTTCGGCTACCGCGTCGCCGAGCAGTTCGGCCTGCGCGTGGTCACGCCGCGGCCGGCGCTGGTGCCGCTGACCTTCGGCGGCGAAGCCTGGGAGCCCTACGCGGGGCTGGCCGGGCTGGCGCTGCCGGTGCGCATCGAAACAGGGGCCAAGAAGGAAAAAATGGCCTTCCTCGAAGACCTGCTGTTCACCCACCGCGGGCTTTCTGGCCCGGCGGTGCTGCAGATTTCGAGCTTCTGGAAGCCCGGCGCCCCGCTGACGCTGGATTTCGCCCCCGGCGTGGACGTGGCCCAGGCGCTGGGCGAAGCCAAGCTGCGCTCGAAAAAGCGCATCGCCAACGAACTGGCCGCCCTGGTGCCTTCGCGCCTGGCCGACGCCTGGGTCGGCCAGGACCCGGCGCTGCAGCGCCCCGTGAACGAGGCCGCCGACAAGGCGCTGGCCGCGCTGTCGGAGCGCATCGCCCGCTGGCAGATCACCCCCAGCGGCACCGAAGGTTACAAAAAAGCCGAGGTCACGGCCGGTGGCGTCGACACCCGCGACCTGTCGTCCCAGACCATGGAATCGAAGCAGCCCGGGCTGTTTTTCATCGGCGAAGTGGTCGATGTCACAGGCTGGCTGGGCGGATACAACTTTCAGTGGGCGTGGGCGAGCGCCCATGCGTGCGCACAGGCCCTTTGATCCCCACGGACTCCCTTCCAGGGCACCGTGGAACCGGCTTCGCCGGGCCACAGGTGCCGCCCCCGGCGAGGGGGAAGGCGAAGCGACACGAAGTGCGCGCAGCCTGGGGGAGTGCTATAATCGCGGGCTAACTCTGGCCTCCCCTCAACGGCCGCAAACAGTTTTCAGTTGAGGAACCCCGGCTTGGGGCCTCGATCTCTCCAGGCCAAATTCATTTCAACGATTCATCAATGACCACCATCCGCGTTAAAGAAAACGAGCCCTTCGACGTCGCACTGCGCCGTTTCAAGCGCACCATCGAAAAGCTCGGCCTGCTGACCGACCTGCGTGCCCGCGAGTTCTACGAAAAGCCGACCGCCGAGCGCAAGCGCAAGAAGGCAGCCGCGGTCAAGCGCCACTACAAGCGCGTGCGCAGCATGCAGCTGCCCAAGAAGCTGTACTAAGCAACGCCCGGGCGGCCGGCTCCAGACGAAAGTCAGCACCGCCGCCCAGTTGCCTCAGCCGCGCCAGGGAAACCTGCCGCGGCTTTTGTTTTTTCCGAAAGGTTGCCGAATGACACTCAAAGAACAGATCACCGAAGACATGAAGACGGCGATGCGCGCCAAGGACTCCGAGCGCCTGGCCACCATCCGCCTGCTGCTGGCCGCCATGAAGCAGAAGGAAGTCGACGAGCGCGTGGAGCTCGACGACGCCATGGTCGTCGCCATCGTCGACAAGATGGTCAAGCAGCGCAAGGACTCGATCGCCGCCTTCACCACCGGCGGCCGCGCCGACCTCGCCGACAAGGAAGCCGCCGAGATCAAGGTGCTGGAGGTCTACCTGCCCCAGCGCATGAGCGCCGATGAAACGGTGGCCGCGGTGAAGGCCATCGTGTCCGAGCTGGGCGCCAGCGGCCCCGGCGACATGGGCAAGGTGATGGGCGTGGTCAAGACCCGCCTCGCCGGCAAGGCCGACATGGGCCAGGTCAGCGCAGCGGTCAAGGCCGCTCTGGCGGGCGCCTGATGCCGATGAACACCGGCAGCCGCTCCGTCGCCATTCCCAAGGCCTGCGCCTGCCTGGTCGACGCACGGGGCCGGCTGCTGGTGTTCCGCCATCCCGAGGATGGCAACATGCAGCTCCCCAAGGGCACCATCGAGCCTGGCGAAGCGCCCGAGGCGGCGGTGCGCCGCGAACTGCTCGAGGAATCGGGCATCGACCACCGCGGCCCGCTGCAGTCGCTGGGCACGCTGGACCGCGAATGCGAGGCCGGCGTCGAAGGCAACACCCATCGCCACCCGCAGCTGTGGCACCTGTTCCTGATGCGTGCCGAAAGCCCGCTGCCCGAGAGCTTCACGCACACGGCAACGGGCAGCCCCGAAGAGGAAGGCCTGGTGTTCCTGTTCAGCTGGCTCGAAGCCGGCGACGCGCTGGACGACTTCGCCCTGCCCTACCGCCAGACCATCGAGCGCGTCCGCGCCGCCCTGCTGCTCGCAGCCTGACGCCGGCTCACAGGCCGGCGCGCGCGGCCATGTAGAGCCCGAGCAGCGCCAGCCCGATCAGGAAGCAGCGCTTGAACACGGCCACCGGCAGCCGCCGCCGCAGCCAGGTCCCCAGCACCATGCCGCCGATGGCCGGCACCAGCATCGCGAACGAGCCGCCCAGCGCCGACACCGGATAGCCCCCGTTTCCGATCAGCCCGACGGCCAGCACCACCGTCGAGGTGGTGAACGAGATCCCCATCGCCTGGATCAGCGAATCGCGCTGGAACCCCAGCGCCTGCAGGTACGGCACCGCCGGCACCGCGAACACCCCGGTCACCGCCGTCACCAGCCCCGTGACGATGCCCACCAGCGGCCCCAGCCAGCGCGCCCGCGCGTCGCTCACGTGCAATTGCCGCCCGGTCAGCCCCCAGACCGCGTAGACCACCAGCGCCACCCCGAGCGCGAACGAAGCCCAGGCCCCCGCCGGCACGCCCAGCCACAACGCCCCGCCCAAGGTGCCGACCACCACGCCCACCTGCATGCCGCCGATGCGCCTCAGCACCGGCATGAAGGTCTCGCGCGGCCCGGTCTGCCAGATGTTGGTGACGAGCGAAGGCACGATCAGCAGCGCCGCCGCCTGCACGGGCGACATCCACAGCGCCAGCAGCCCCATCGACACCGTCGGCAGCCCGAGGCCGACCACGCCCTTGATCACCCCGGCCAGCAGGTACACCGCCGCGGCGGCGGCCCAGAAGCTCATGGCGTCGTTCGTCGGCATCGTCATGGCGGCCGAGTCTGCCGTGGAGGCCAGCGCCCGCAAATGCGGCATTCGCGCAGCCGGCCTCAGGCTGGGCCTGAGGCTCCTGGTGCACACTCCGGCGGATCATGCGATTCGATCTCACCGACCTGCGGCTGTTCCTCAACGTGGTCGAGGCCGGCAGCCTCACCGGCGGCGCCGGCCGCTCGCACATGACACTGGCCTCCGCCAGCCAGCGGGTGCGCGGCATGGAAGACGCGCTGGGCACCCCGCTGCTCACGCGCCATGCACAGGGCGTGCGCGCCACCGAGGCCGGCCGCACGCTGCTGCACCATGCGCGCGTCGTGCTGCAGCAGATGGAGCGGCTGCGCGGCGAACTCGGCGAATACGGCCAGGGCCTCAAAGGCCACGTGCGCTTCATGTGCGGCACTTCGGCGCTGACCGAGCACCTGCCCGAAGTGCTGAGCCGCTGTCTCGCGCAGCATCCGCGCATCTCCGTGGACCTGGAAGAACGCGCCAGCCCCGACACGGTGGAAGCGCTGCGCGCCGGCCTGTGCGACATCGGCATCGTCTCGGACGCCATCGACAGCGAAGGCCTCGAATGCCACACCTTTCGCCGCGACGACCTCGTGCTCGTCATGCCGCGCGGCCACGCGCTGGCCGGGCGCAGGCGGCTGAAGCTGGCCGAGGTGGTCGACAACGAATTCGTGGGCCTGCCGGCGGACAGCGCGCTGCAGCAGCTGATCACCCAGCATGTGCGCGCGCTCGGCAAGCACCTCGCCTACCGGGTTCGCGTGCGCAACTTCGAGGCGGTGTGCCGCATGGTCGAGTACGGCATCGGCGTGGGCATCGTGCCGCAGACGGCCGCCGAGCGCTGTGCCCGCTCGATGAAGATCGCGCGCGCCTCGCTTGCGGACAAATGGGCCGAGCGCACGCTGATGGCCTGCGTGCGCTCGTCGGAAGAACTGCCGCTCAATGCCAGGCGCATGCTCGAGCACCTGATCGCGCCGGTGGAAGAACCAGCCAGGCCGCGGCGGGCCGCGGAACAAGCCCGACCCGGTTGACCCAGGACCTCAGGCGCCGGCCACCTTCATGCGGTTCACCAGCACCGACCCGGTGGTCTTGGCGCCGAAGGTGTAGGCATCGGCACCGATGGCCTCGATGCCCATGAGCATGTCTTTCAGGTTGCCGGCGATGGTGATCTCCTGCACCGGGAAGGCGATCTTGCCCTTCTCGACCCAGAAGCCGCTGGCGCCGCGCGAGTAGTCGCCGGTCACGTAGTTCACGCCCTGGCCCATCAGCTCGATCACGAAGAGGCCGGTGCCCAGCTTGGCGAGCATGGCGTCGAGGTCGTCGGTGTGCTTGGTGAGGCGCGAACTCAGCGTCAGGTTGTGCGAACCGCCGGCGTTGCCGGTGGTCTTCATGCCCAGCTTGCGGGCCGAATAGGTCGAGAGAAAGTAGCCTTCGAGGCGGCCGGCATCGACTACCTTGCGCGCCCGGGTGGTCACGCCTTCGTCGTCGAAGGGCGAGCTGCCCTTGCCGCGCATCACGTGCGGGTCTTCGGCCACGTCGATGTGCTTGGGCAGCACGGGCTTGCCCAGCGAATCGAGCAGGAAGCTGCTCTTGCGGTACAGCGCCCCGCCGCTCACGGCCTGCACAAGCCCGCCCAGCAGGCCCACGGCCAGGGGCGACTCGAACAGCACCGGGCATTCGGTGGTCTTGATCTTGCGCGACTTCAGGCGGCTCAGCGCCCGTTCGGCGGCGTAGCGGCCCACGGCCTGCGGGCTGGCCAGTTCGTCGGCAGAGCGCATGGAGCTGTACCAGGCGTCGCGCTGCATGTCGTCGCCCTTGCCGGCGATGGGCGCCACCGAAATCGAGTGCCGCGAGCTGGCGTAGCCGCCGCGGAAGCCGTGCGTGTGGGCACTGAAGAAGTGGCTCTGCTGGGCCGAGACGCCCGCGCCTTCGCTGTTGGTGATGCGCTTGTCGGTCGACAGGGCGGCCGCTTCGCATTCCAGCGCCAGCCTGGCGGCCTGCTCGCTCGTCACGTCCCAGGGATGGAACAGGTCGAGCTCGGGGTGTTCCTTGGCGATGTCGTCCTCGTCGGGCAGGCCGCTCACCGGGTCTTCGGCGGTGAAGCGGGCGATGTCGTAGGCCGCCTGGACGGTCTGCTCGATGGCGGCTTCGGAGAAATCGGAGGTGCTGGCGTTGCCGCGGCGGTGGCCCACGTAGACCGTGATGCCCAGCGACTTGTCGCGGTTGCGCTCGACGTTCTCGAGCTCGCCCTTGCGCACGGAGACGCTCAGGCCGCAGCCCTCGGACGCCTCGGCGCCGGCATCGGTCGCCCCGAGCTTCTTGGCGTGCGCCAAGGCCGAGTCGACCAGGTTTTCGAAGAAGGAACGGCTGTAGGCGAAGCCGGAATCGGCGCGCGAGGAGGATGTCGTCATGTGGTGGCTATGATACTTGCGCCCCCCAATCCCCGTTTACCCCCTGCTTCCCACCGCGCATTGCATGCGTTGCAACGCCTCGCGGTGCGGCCCAGAATCCATCCCATGTCCCGCAAACCCAAAAAAGGCTATTTCGTCCGTGGCCAGTTCGTCGCCGAAGGCAGCGAGCTCGACCTGGAGCTCAAGCGCGAGCTCAAGGGCACCGACGACGCCAGCCGCACCGACCTCAAGCGCGAGAGCGACGAACTCCAGAAGCTGGGCGGCGAACTGCTCACGCTGCGCGCCGGCCTGTTCGACGCGCTCCCGCTCGACGAAAAGCTGGTCGACGCCATCGCCGAAGCCAAGCGCATCACCAATTTCGAGGGCAAGCGCCGCCAGATGCAGTTCATCGGCAAGCTCATGCGCAAGCTGGAGCCCGAGGTGCTGGAGGCCGTCAGGCAGGCCCTGTCGGAGCAGGCCAGCGTGCCGGCCGCCGAAACCGCCGCCCTGCACGAGGCCGAGCGCTGGCGCGACCGGCTGATTGCCGACGACGACGCCCTCGGCGGCTGGATCGAGACCCACCCCGCCACCGACTCCCAGCAACTGCGCGCCCTGGTGCGCCAGGCCCGCAAGGACATGAAGACCGGCCCGGCCGGTGAAGCGCCCCGCCAGGGCAAGGCCTACCGAGAGATCTTCCAGCTGGTGCGCGCACAGCTGGCGGTGCACGGCGGCGACGACCACGCAGCCGCAGCGGCGGAACAAGACCGGGAAGAGGACGCATGAAGCGCCCGTATTTCTCCCTCCCCTTCCGGGGGAGGGCCGGGGTGGGGGCACGCAGCGCATCCATCGGGCACTCTGCCAGCCCCCATCCCAACCTTCCCCCGAAAGGGGAAGGAGCCGCTCCATGAACGCGCCTGAACCGGTCCGCATCGGCATCGTCTCGGTCAGCGACCGCGCCTCCAGCGGCGCCTACGAAGACAAGGGCCTGCCCGCGCTGAAGGAATGGCTGGGCAAGGCGCTGAAGAACCCAGTCGAATTCGAGCCCCGGCTGATTCCCGACGAGGCCGCGCGCATCAGCGCCGCGCTGGTCGAGCTGGTCGATGCCGGCTGCTCGCTGGTGCTGACCACCGGCGGCACCGGCCCCGCACTGCGCGACGTGACGCCCGAGGCCACGCTGGCCGTCGCCCACAAGGAAATGCCCGGCTTCGGCGAGCAGATGCGCCAGATCAGCCTGCGCTTCGTGCCGACCGCGATCCTGTCGCGGCAGGTGGCGGTGATCCGCGACAAGAGCCTGATCATCAACCTGCCGGGCCAGCCCAAGTCGATCGCGGAAACGCTCGAGGGACTGAAGGACGCGAACGGCGCGCAGCTGGTGCCCGGCATCTTTGCGGCGGTGCCCTACTGCATCGACCTGATCGGCGGGCCGTACCTGGAAACCGACGATTCGGTGTGCAAGGCCTTCCGGCCGAAGTCGGCCATCCGCACACGCGCCTGATCAGCGCGGACCAACGGCCCTTTCAGCCGCTGCAGCCGCTACTGCGGCGGAAGGCTCCTGGCCTCCACGTCCTTCAGGCACGCACTGACCGCCGCCTGCGATGCCTGCTCGTGGCAGCGCGCGGCCGCGGCACGCGCGGCCTTCTGCTGCACACGGCGCTCCTCGGCACTGTCGATCTGGTAGCTCATGAGCCATTTCATGGACAGCGCCAGCACGATGCCCAGCCCGAGCGACATGCCCACCACCGTGGAGCGCCAGGTCCGCGCACTGGGCACGGCGGGCTCGGCCACGGGGCTGACGTCGAACGCCATGGGCGGATGTGAAGGTGAGCCGCCATGGACCCGGCGGCGCTGCGAAGCGCGCGGCTCGGCGGTAGCAGTGGGGCGTGCGGAAGACTTGTCGTAGCTGACCATCGAGCCGATTGTCCGCGAATCGGCAGCCCCCGCCGCAACGCGCCGGGGGCTTTTCAGGCTCAGGCCAGGTCGAACCTGTCGAGGTTCATCACCTTCGTCCACGCGGCCACGAAGTCGTTCACGAACTTCTCCTGTGCGTCCGAGCTCGCGTAGATCTCGGCAATGGCACGCAGCTGCGCATTCGAGCCGAAGACCAGGTCGGCGCGCGTGCCGGTCCACTTCAGTTCGCCCGACTTGCGGTCACGGCCTTCGTACTTCTCGTTGCCGGCCGGAGCGGCCTTCCACTCCGTGCCCATGTCGAGCAGGTTGACGAAGAAGTCGTTGCTCAGCGTGCCCGGCTTCCTGGTGAAGACGCCGTCCTGGCTCTGGCCGACATTGGCGCCGATCACGCGCAGGCCGCCGATGAGCACGGTCAGCTCCGGTGCGGTCAGCGTCAGCAATTGCGCCCGGTCGACGAGCAGCACTTCCGCCGGCACGCTGAACCGCGCCTTCGTGTAGTTGCGGAAACCGTCGGCCACCGGCTCCAGCGGTTCGAAGGACTGCACGTCGGTCTGCTCCTGCGACGCGTCGGTACGTCCCGGCGAGAACGGCACCTTCAGTTCGCGTCCGGCATTGCGCGCGGCCTGCTCCACGCCCGCGCCGCCGGCCAGCACGATCAGGTCGGCCAGCGAGATCTTCTTGCCGCCCTGCTGCGCTGCGTTGAACTCATCGCGGATGCCTTCGAGCACCTGCAGCACCATGGCCAGCTGCGTCGGCTCGTTCACCGCCCAGTCCTTCTGGGGCGCCAGGCGAATGCGCGCGCCGTTCGCGCCGCCCCGCTTGTCGGAGCCGCGGAAGGTCGACGCCGATGCCCATGCCGTCGAGACGAGCTGCGCCGGCGTGAGGCCCGAGGCCAGCACCTTCTTCGCGAGCGCCTCCACGTCCTGCGTATCGACCAGCGCGTGGTCGACGGCGGGAATCGGGTCTTGCCAGATCAGCTCTTCGGCCGGTACCTCAGGGCCGAGGTAGCGTGCGCGCGGGCCCATGTCGCGGTGCGTGAGCTTGAACCATGC
>Ga0157369_10003569_pt1 | contig 18482 bp, 14 predicted proteins | sample C25metaG_FD_113461 | JGI IMG/M metagenome (GOLD analysis project Ga0157369, IMG submission 113461) | Corn rhizosphere microbial communities from Kellogg Biological Station, Michigan, USA - C2-5 metaG | ecosystem: Host-associated > Plants > Roots > Rhizosphere > Soil | place: USA: Michigan... | reverse complement strand
GTCGTCTCGCCGATCGCCTGGGTCGGGAAGTCGGCGAAGCAGATCGAGATGTCCATCGCGGTGATGACGAACTCGACCGCCTTCGCGAACGTCGGCGCGTCGAACGTGTCGTCGTCCTTCAGGAACTTCAGCAGGTTGAGCGACGCGAGGTTGCACGAGGAGTTGTCGAGGTGCATGTATTCGCTGCACGGGTTCGACGCGGTGATCCGGCCGGACTCCGGGCAGGTGTGCCAGTCGTTGATCGTGTCGTCGTACTGCATGCCGGGGTCGGCGCACTCCCACGCCGCCTTCGCCATCTTGCGGAACAGCGTCTTGGCGTCGACGGTCTCGATGACCTCGCCGGTGTGCCGCGCCTTGAGGCCGAACTCCTTGCCGCCCTCGACCGCGCGCATGAACTCGTCGTTGACCCGCACCGAGTTGTTGGCGTTCTGGTATTGCACGGAGACGATGTCGCGGCCGCCGAGATCCATGTCGAAGCCGGCGTCGCGCAGCGCGCGGATCTTGTCTTCCTCGCGCGCCTTCGTCTCGATGAACTCCTCGATGTCGGGGTGGTCGACGTCGAGGATGACCATCTTCGCGGCGCGGCGGGTCGCGCCGCCGGACTTGATCGTGCCGGCGCTCGCGTCCGCGCCGCGCATGAAGCTGACCGGGCCGCTCGCGGTGCCGCCGGAGGACAGCAGCTCCTTCGACGAGCGGATGCGGGAGAGGTTGAGCCCGGCGCCGGAGCCGCCCTTGAAGATCAGGCCCTCCTCGCGGTACCAGTTGAGGATCGAGTCCATCGTGTCGTCCACCGCGAGGATGAAGCAGGCGCTGACCTGCTGCGGCGCGGGCGTGCCGACGTTGAACCAGACCGGCGAGTTGAAGCTGAACACCTGGTGCAGGAGCATGTGCGTCAGCTCGTGCTCGAACACCTCGGCGTCGGCCGACGTCGCGAAGTAGCCGTGCTCCTCGCCGGCCTTCCGGTAGGTGAGGACGACGCGGTCGATCAGCTGGCGCAGGCTCGACTCGCGCGTCGCGCTGCCGACGGCGCCGCGGAAGTACTTCGTCGTGACGATGTTGGCCGCGTTGACCGACCAGAAGTCCGGGAACTCGACGCCGCGCTGCTCGAAGTTGACCGAGCCGTCACGCCAGTTGGTCATGACGACGTCGCGCCGCTCCCACGTCACCGCGTCGTACGGGTGCACGCCGGCCGTCGTGTAGACCCGGTCGAGTCGCAGGCCGCGGCCCTTGCGCTGGGCTCCCCCGCGCTGGGTCGCGAGCCCACTCGTCCCGGCGCCGTTCACCGTCTCGGTCATCTGCGTCCTCTCCATGCCTTCTGTTACAACGCCGGGTGGGCCGAGGATCGTCCTCGGTAGAGCACTTTTGTAGGCCGGGCCTACGACAGTTTTGGGGCAGTTTTCGGGCAGTTCTTGGGCGGCGCCGCCCCCGGGGTCTGGGTCTGCGAGGGTCTGGGTCCCGTGAGGGTCAGCGCGCGGACGTGGCGTGCACCGGGGGCGGCGCCGGGTCGTGCGCCCCGCCGTAGCGAGGTACGGCGGAGGTGCCGGTGGTGGCGAGCAGGTTCTGGTGCGCCCGGAGCTCGGCGATCTCCGCCTCGAACGCGGCGACGTCTTCGAACCCGCGGTAGACGCTGGCGAAGCGCAGGTAGGCCACGTCGTCCAGCTCGCGCAGCGGCGCGAGGATGGCCAGCCCGACCTCGTGGGCGGCGATCTCGGCGGCGCCGCTGGCCCGCACGGCCTCCTCGACCTGCTGGGCGAGCCGGGCGAGCGCGTCCTCGTCCACCGGGCGGCCCGAGCAGGCCTTGCGGACGCCGGAGATGACCTTTGCCCGGCTGAACGGCTCGGTCGCGCCGGAGCGCTTGAGCACGGTCAGGCTGGCCGTCTCGACGGTGGTGAACCGCTTGTTGCAGGCCGGGCAGGCGCGGCGGCGGCGGATGGCCACGCCGTCGTCGGCCTCGCGCGAGTCGACCACGCGGGAATCGGGGTGGCGGCAGAACGGGCAGTGCATCTGCGGCCTCCCTTCCGTCGCGGGCCTGTGGATCTGTGGATGAGCTGTGTCACAACCTGTGGACCGAATTACAACCGTGTAACACAAGATGTTGGGGTCAGAACGTAGGCGGGATCGACCGGCTACGCAAGCACTTCGGCAAAAGTCATCGCGTGTCGGCTCTGCACCGGCGTGTCGCCCGCCGCTGGTACCACGCGCAAATGAGCACATCGGGCTATCGACCCCGAACCGGTCATTCCGGAAGCATCGAGGGCAATCCACCCAAACTTTCCGGGAGTACCTCGTGCCCTTGCGGACGCCGTCCGTCCTGTCCCGCCCGCGCCTGCTGTGGGCGGTGCCGACCGTCCTGCTCGCCGCCGCCGTCGCCGCGGCGGCCGCGCCACCGCCCGCGTACGCCGACACCACCGACCCGGCGACCGTGCCGGGCGCGCCCGCGTCGCTGACGATTCAGCCGCAAGACGGGGCGCTCGCCATCCAGTGGACAGCGCCGGCGGCGGACACCACGGCAACGGTTACCGAGTACGACGTCGCCGCCGTCCCGGCCGACCCGGCGAACGGCACCACACCTGTCACTGCCACGACCGACGGCGCGACGATGAGCGTGACCCTCTCCGGGCTCGCCGACGGCGTCGCCTACGTCGTCACGGTCGCCGCCGCGAACACGGCCGGCGCCGGCCTGCCCGCCACCGCGGACGCGACCCCGCGGACGGTCCCCTCGGCGGTCGTCCTCACCGGCGTGTCCGCGGCCGACCACACCGCGACCGCGACCTGGCAGCCGCCGGCCTCCACCGGCGGGGCGGCGATCGAGAGCTACGTCGTGACCGCCCAGCCCTCCGGCCGCTCGGTCACGGTCACGGCCGACGCCACCAGCGCGTCCGTCGCCGGCCTCACCGACGGGGCGGCCACGACGCTGTCGGTGTCGCCCGTCAACGCCGCCGGCGTCGGCGCGGCCGCCGTCACCGCCGCGGTCACCCCGCGCCAGCCCGCCCGGCTGGTCGTCGTCGTACCGGCGGCCCGCGTCGTCACCTACGGCGGCGCCATCCACCTCACCGCGGCCCTCCTCGACGCCGCCGGGCACGGCCTGCCGGCCCGGCGCGTCGTCCTGCTCTACCGGGTCGGCACCGGCGCCTACCGCACCGCGGGGATCGGCACGACGAACAGCTTGGGCCGCATCGCCTTCGGCGCCACGTTGCCGGCCAGCGCCGCGCTGCTGCTCAACCACGACCCCGACGCCCTGGCCCGTACGACGGCCGCGGCCGGGTCCGTGCTGGTCGCCCGCAAGGTCACCGAATCCGCCCCTCGCGCGATTCGCCTCGGCCAGGTCGTCGTGACCACCGGCGCCGTGTCGCCGCGGCGGCCGATCGGGGCGCGCGTGTACCTCCAGCGGCTCGCAAGCGGGCACTGGTGGACGGTCGCGACCGGAAGCATGACCACGCGCTCGTCGTACCGGGTGGCCTGGAAGCCCGCGGGCGCCGGCACGTACACCCTGCGCGTCCTCGTGCCGGCCGACGCGTTGTACGCCTCCGGCGCGGCGCCGGCCTGGCGCCAGCACGTCGCGCTCGAGACGGTCGCGACGGTGTCGGCCGACATCCTGCGCAACACCCGGATCACGCTCGCCACCGCGCACGAGAGCGGCGTCAGCGACAACGCCACGGCCAAGGCCGACATGCTGGCGCTGGCCGCGGGCCACTGGGCGCCGCGCTCGGCGTACCAGAACGCGCCCGGCGGCAGCACGCCCGTCGACCTCCGGCTGCTGCGCGCGCTGCGCGGGCTCGGGACCAAGGCGCGGGTCGAGGTGAGCGAGATCGCCGGCGGCAGCCACGCGGTCGGCTCCTCGCACTACCGCGGCGAGGCCATGGACATCACCGTCGTCAACGGGGTGAGCATCTCGGCCGGCGGCAACTACTCCCTGGTTGCCTCGGTGTGCCGCAGCTACGGCGCGAGCGTCGTCTACGACCCGGCGTACGACCCGTACGGCGGGCACGGGAACCACGTGCACTGCCAGTGGGGCGCGCTCAGTAGCGACTAGCCGGCGCCCCGGGTCGCCCGGGGTCGCGCGCTAGCGGCGGGGAAGCTTCAGCTGCTGGCCGGTCACGACCTGGCCGTCGTGCAGGTGGTTGAGGGCCTCGATCTGGTCCACCAGCGCGCGGCGGTCGGCGGTCGGGTCGACGCGGGCGGCGATCTGCCACAGCGTCTCGCCCGGCGTGACCGTCACGGTCGGCAACGGCCGGTGCGCAGCGGGCCCGGCGGCCTGGCTGGAGGCCCGGCCGAGCGTGAATCCGGCCACGACGAGCGCCAGCAGCATGGCCAGCACGATCACCACTCGCCCGCGCCGGGTGAGCCGGACCGGGTGCGGCCCTTCGAAAGACTGTTCGATCGAACGCATGTTTGAGTTGTACCACGGTCCTCGGACAAAATCACGACACGTTCGAACAGATGTTTGAACTCCGGCCCTGGAGTGGCTACGGTCCCCCCATGAGCCGAAACGCCGACGACGCCAGCACCGACAGCGGCACCCCAGGCGCCTCCGTCCGCGAGATTCCCGACGGCCCGCCGGACGCGACCGGCCTCACGCCGCGCCAGCGCCGCGTGCTCGAGGTCATCCGCGACTCGGTCGAGCGCCGCGGCTACCCGCCGTCCATGCGCGAGATCGGCGAGGCGGTCGGGCTGACCAGCACCAGCAGCGTCGCCCACCAGCTGACCGCTCTCGAGCGCAAGGGCTTCCTGCGCCGCGACGCCAACCGGCCGCGCGCGGTCGAGGTCAAGGTGCCGGCCGCCCCGGTGGAGGTCGACGCGACCGGCGAGGGCGACGCCCGCCCGGCCCCGGCGTACGTTCCGCTCGTCGGCCGGATCGCCGCCGGCGGGCCGATCCTGGCCGAGCAGGTCGTCGAGGACGTGTTCCCGCTCCCCCGCCAGCTCGTCGGTGACGGGCAGCTGTTCCTGTTGCAGGTCGCGGGCGAGTCGATGATCGAGGCGGCGATCGCCGATGGCGACTGGGTGGTGGTGCGCCAGCAGCCGACCGCCGACAACGGCGACATCGTCGCGGCGCTGATCGACGGCGAGGCGACGGTCAAGACGTTCCGCCGCCGCGACGGTCATGTCTCCCTGATGCCGGCCAACCCGCTGTTCTCGCCGATCGACGGCGACAACGCGACCATCCTCGGCCGGGTCACCGCCGTACTGCGCCGGGTCTGAATAAGCGCCGGGTCTGATCAATACGAATTGCCGTACGGCGCGCAGTCGAGCACCCGGTGGTACGGCGGTAGGAACGGCGTCATCAGGTAGACATCGCCGTCCGGGCCGATCGTCAGCCGGCCGTACGTCCCGTCCACCGACCCGAGCGCCGGGCAGAGCACCGCGCACGTGTCGATCGAACCGTCGCACGACGCGTCGCGGCCGGCAGCCGCGAGGGTCTCATATACGTCCCAGACGGCCGCCGGGGGAATCTCGATCAGCTGGACCGCCGGGCACTCGCTGTCCGTGCTGCCGTCGGCCCACGCAACGGCGATGCAGAAGCCGATCTCGTCCTCCGGTCCGGCGTTGTACGCGAACGAATGCGCGCCGGCCTGCACGCCCCGGACGCCTCCGAGGTCGCCGTAGCTGTGCCGGGTGCCCGGGGCCTCTACGCCGTTGACCGTCAGCCAGCAGGTGACGACCGCCGATTCCGGCATGCCGGTGGAGTCGAACGTCGCCGAGACGTCGTAGATCGCGCCGGACCATGAATCGCCGGTGGTCGGCTCGGCGTGGTACCCGCAACCACCCCGAATGCTGCCTGCGCTCGCCGCGTGCGTCACCGGCTCGACCGAAGCGCCCGCAACCAGGATCAGGGCCGTGAGAATGAGTCGTCGCATGCCCGTACTACCGGACCGAACGCCGGTTGCTTACGGCTAGGCCCCGAGCAGCTCCGCCGCGGCCGGCGAGGTACGGCGCTGCGCCGGCAGCTCGCCGATCCCCTGCGACGACAGCAGCATCGTCACGCCGTTCGCCGGCATCGGCCGGCCGAACAGGAACCCCTGCCCGAACCCGCAGCCCATCTCGACCAGCGCCTGGCGCTGCACCGACGTCTCGATGCCCTCCGCCACCGTCGCGAGCCGCAGCGAGCGGCCGAGCTGGACGATCGTGCGGGCCAGCTCCGAGCCGTTCGGCGAGTCGTCGATGAAGCCCTTGTCGATCTTCAGTACGTCGACCGGGAACCGGGCGAGGTAGGACAGCGACGAGAAGCCGGTGCCGAAGTCGTCGATCGCGATGCGCACCCCGAGCCGCTTGAGCGACCGCAAGACGTCGACCGCCTGCTCGGTGCGCCCGAGCAGGACGCTCTCGGTCATCTCCAGCAGCAACGCGGCCGGCGGCAGCGAGGACTCGGCGAGCGCGGCCGCGACGACGTCGACCAGCGACGGCGAGACCTGACGAGCCGAGATGTTGACGCCCACGGAGAACGCCGTACCGGGGGCGGCGAACCGCTGCCAGGCCGCGCCTTGACGGCACGCCTCGAACAACGCCCACTGCCCCATCGCCTCGATGAAGCCGTTCTCCTCCGCCACCCCGATGAACTCCTGCGGCGGCACGATGCCGCAGCCCGGGCGGTACCACCGCATCAAGGCCTCGACCCCGATCGGTCGGCCGGTCGCGAGCTCGACGGTCGGCTGGTAGTGCAGCACCAGTTCGCCGCCGCCGAGCGCCGCGCGCAGGTCGTCCTCGACCTTGAGCCGAGCCAAGAGCGCGTCGTGCATCGCGCGCTCGAACACGACGACGGCGACGTCCTGCTCGGCCTTCGCGCGGTACATCGCGAGGTCGGCGTTGCGCAGCAACAGGTCGACCGAGTCAGCGTCCGGGTCGGCGAGCGCGATGCCGACGCTGACCCCGACCCGCAGCTCGCGATCGTCCAGCGTGAACGGCCGCCGTAGCGATTCCTCGATCCGGTCGGCGACCTCGCGGGCCGCGTGCAGGCCGTCTGTGTCGGTGACGAGTACGGCGAACTCGTCGCCGCCGAAGCGCGCAACGAGGTCGTCGGCGCGCACGCAGTAGAGCAGCCGCTGCGCGACCAGGCCGAGCAGCGCGTCGCCGACGTCGTGGCCCTGCGAGTCGTTGACCGCCTTGAACCCGTCGAGGTCACAGAACAGTACGGCGACCTGCGTCGCGGCCGGGCTGGCGAGCGCGGCGGCGAGCCGCTCTTGGAACAGCGCGCGGTTCGCGAGGCCGGTCAGCTCGTCGTGGTACGCCTGGTGCGCGAGCCGCTCGGCGAGCTGCTTGCGGTCCGTGACGTCACGGGTGTTGAGCACGAGGCCGCGGACGTCGGGTACGTCGATGAGGCTCGTGATGACCGTCTCCGTGTCGCGCCACGTCCCGTCGCGGTGCGCCATCGGGAACTCCAGCACGAACGACGCGCCGGGCAGATCGGCGGCCCGCGCCATCGCGGCCTGCAGCCTCGCCGCGTCGGACGGCTGGAGCAGCACCGACACCGACTCGCCGACGATCGCCGCGGGGTCGTGGCCGAACAACCGCTCCGACGCCGGCGACTGGTAGCGCACGATCCCGCTCGGGTCGATCACGGTGACGACGTCCGAGGAGTGCTGCACGAGCGAGCGGAACCACTGCTCGCGGGTGACGATCTCCAGCGTCCGCTCGGCGACCTGCGACTCGAGCGTGCGGGACAGGACGAGGTTGTCGAGCGACGCGACGATGAGCCGGGCGAGCAGCAGACCGGACAGCAGCATCACGCCGCCGGCGAGCAGCGTGGGCAGCCGGTGCTCGGTCACCTGGTAGACGCTGACCGCGAGGGCGGCCAGGACGACCGGCCCGACGGCGGCACTCACCGCGACCCGCTCGCGGCGCGGCATCACCGCGGTGTCGTCGGCGTCCTGGGTCATGGCCGCGGCGAAGATCAGCAGCAGGCCGGAGCCGAGGAACAGCTGCCCCGGCCCGTTGACGGTGGCCTCGCCGGCGAGCCGCAGCCCGGAGAGCCCGGCGTCACCGGCGGCGAGGGAGACGACGCCGGCGCAGATCGGCAGCAGCGCGCGCAGGCTCGCCCCGCCGGGGTAGCGCGCCCGCGACAGGATGAGCAGGCCGGCGACCGCGAGCGCGACGTCGGCGGCGGCGACGGTGACCGCCGACGCGAGGGCCGCGGCCGAGATGCGCTCGCCCTGGGCCGGCGCGAGGATCGCGTTGCCGGTGACGAGGCCGACCGCGCAGACCATCGTTGCGGCGTCGAGGAGCGTACGGCGGCTCGCCGCCCGGTCAGGTGCCGGCGCGCGCAGCCCGGCGACGCCGGCGGTCGCGACGATGGCGGCGACGAGGTGCAGCACGGGCAGCTTGGAGTGCGTGAACGACCAGCCGGCGAGCTCGGTAGCGCGCTGGCCGGCTTCGAGCGCGCAGGCGACACCGACGGCCAGCCAGGGCAGCCGCAGGTCCCGGGCCCGCCAGGCACGCACGAGCGCAGCTGTCGCCGCGGCGCCGCCAGCCCCGCCGACGAACGCCGCGGCGGCGAGCGCGAACGGCTCGCGGTGACCGACGTGGGAGGCGAGCAGCACGAAGGCCGCGGCAGCGGCGATCGCCGCAGCGGCTATGGCCGCGCGTACCCCCCGAATCCTGCGCACGGACAGTGTCTCGGCACCGCGGCGGTCACAGTGTGTAGTCGGCTGGGATGGTTAGGCACGCCTGGCGCGGACTAACCCGTCCGGCCCAACGCCGCGCCCGCCCCTGCCGCCGCCCTGCTTCGTGATCATGGCGTTTGACGGCGGCGAACGCCATGATCACGCCCAAAAGCGCGGCCAACGCCATGATCACGGACAGGTCAGCCCCGGGGGCGGCCGGTGACGCGGTTCAGCCGGTGACGAGGTTCAGCCGGCGACGGCGGCCGGGTTGTCCAGCGGCGCGGCCGGCGACGGGACGACCCGGGGCAGGACGACCGTGAACCGGCTGCCCTCGCCGACGGTCGAGCTCACGTCGATGACCCCGCCCATCGCCTCGACCAGGCCGCGGCAGATCGACAGGCCGAGACCGACGCCGTGATCGCGCCGGGTGTCGCCGAGCTCGGCCTGGGTGAACGGCTCGAAGAGGTGCGGCAGGAACTCGCTGTCGATGCCCCGGCCCTGGTCGGCGACCCAGACCTCGACGCCGCGCTCGGTGAGCGACGCGCCGATCTGGATCTCCGAGCCGACCGGGGAGTACTTGCGCGCGTTGTCGACCAGGTTGCCGACGACCTGCTCCAGCCGGACCGGGTCGGCGATCACCACCGGCAGTCCCGGGTCGACCAGGGCGGTGAGCCGGTGGACGCTGTCCGGTACCGACGCGACGACGTGGTCCACGACCTCGGCGACGCGTACCGGTCCGTTGGAGACGCGCAGCGCGCCGCGGTCGAGGTGGGCCTCGTCCAGCAGGTCCTCGACCAGCCGGTGCAACCGCCGCGCCTGTGTCTCGATCCGGTCGAGCAGTCGCGCCTGCTCCTCCTCGGCGAGGCTGCTGCCGCGACCCTGCAACGTCCGGGCGAAACCGATGACGGCGGTCAGCGGTGTGCGCAGCTCGTGCGAGACGTTGGCGAGGAAGCTCGACTTCATCCGGTTGAGCTCGGCCATCCGCTCGACGGTCGCGCGTTCGCGTTCGGAGCGCCGCGCGTTGTCGACGCCGACCGCGACCTGCGCGGCGAGCGCGACGAGGAACGCGTCGGCTTCCTGCTCGGTGCGTTCGAGCAGCAGCGCGCCGGTCGTCACGCCGTCGGAGGCGAGTGCGGCGAGCACGCACTCGTGCCCGTCGAACTCCGCCCGCCGTACCCGCTCGGGGAAGTCCGGCAGCGTCTGCGGCGGCTTCCAGTCCGCGGCCCGTACGGCGTAGAGCGTGAGCTGGCGGTCGTCGTCCAAGAGATAGACGGCGGCGGTCGTGGTCTCCGTCATCCGGGAGAGCACATCGACGGCGGCGTCGAGGACGAGCGGCAGCTTCGAGGAGCTCGACGTGGCGGTCGTCATCGCGATCAGCGCGGTGAGCTCGTTCTGCCGGCGGCGGATGTTGTCGCCGAGGACGGCGTTGGCCTGCTGAAGCTGGCCGACCAGCTCGGCGTTGCGCATCCGCAGCCAGCGCCGGTCCAACCCGTTGCGCACGGCGGTCAGCAGGTTCTCCGGCCGCACCGGCTTCACGAGGAAGTCCTCGACCTTGCCGACCGCGACGAGCGCGGTCTCGGCCGCGGCGTACCCGGTCATCAGCAGCACCGGCAGGTCCGGATCGTTGGCCTTGATCGCTTCAGCCAGCTCGATGCCGGTCGCGTCCGGGAGGCGTTGGTCGAGGATGGCGAGGGCGATCGACTCCTCGGCGAGAATGGCCTGCGCGGCCGCCGCCGTACCCGCCGTCACGGCCGCGATGTCGTGCGCGCCGAGGATCTCGGAGAGGGTCTCGCGCATGCCCGCGTCGTCGTCGACGACGAGGACCCGCCAGGTCGACGGTTCGGTCATGCGGCCACGGCGCCCGCGAGCACGTCGAGGAGGTGCGGTGCCGCGAACGGCTTCTGCAGCACGGCATGCACGCCGCCGGCCCGGGCCTCCTGCAGCCGTTCCTCCAGCGCGTACGCGGTCATCAGCACGACCGGCGGCGGCGGCGCACCGGACTCGGTGAGGACGGCGACGCCGTCGCGTCCCGGCATCCGGACGTCCATGAGGACGAGGTCGTAGCCGCCGCGCAGCAGGTGCTCCAGCGCGGAGTCGCCGTTGTTGACCGCGGTCACGTTGTAGCCGGCGCTGGTGAGGATGTCGCTCAACGTCTCGAGCATCCCGGGCTCGTCGTCGACGAGCAGCAGTTGCAGGCTCATGACGCGCTCACCTCGGTCGCCACGTCCTGTCCGCTCGCCTGCTTCGGTACGGCGACGCGCGGCAGCGTGACCGTGAACGTCGTGCCCTGCCCAGGACTGGAGACGACGGAGATCTCGCCGCCGTGTGCCTCCACGATGCGCCGGGTGACGGCGAGGCCGAGGCCGACGCCGCGCGCCTTCGTCGTATAGAACGGCTCGAACACCCGCCGGCTCACCTCGGGCGCCATGCCGATGCCGGTGTCGGTCACCGAGATGTGCAGCCGGGCGCCGTCCGTGGTCAGGCCGACGGTGACGCTGCCGCCCTCGATCATCGCCTGGTAGGCGTTGCCGATGAGGTTGAGCAGCACCTGGCGGAGCATGTCGCGGTCAGCGGCGAGCAGCACCGGCGGCGGCGGAAGGTTGCGTACGGCGGTGATGCCCGACGGCGGCGGCAGCACGGTGAGCGCCTCGTCCACGAGGGCCACCGCGTCGACGTCGGTCGTCACCGGATCGCGTTGCTTCGCGAACTCCAGCAGGTCCGACACGATGACCGTCGCGGCCGAGACCTCGCGCTCAGCGGTCGAGAGGTGCCGGCTGGCGGCGTCGGTGGGGGTCGGGCCGAGGTCGCCGCGCAGCAGGTAGACCGCGTTGCTGATGACGCCGAGCGGGTTGCGCAGTTCATGGCCGATGGTCGAGGCGAGCTCGCCGATCGCGGCCAGCCGCTCGGAGCGGACGAGCTGCTCCTGCGCGCCGGCCAACTCACGCATCGAGTCCTTCAGCTCTTCGGTGCGCTCGTCGGCGACGGCGAGTGCGTACTCGCGGCGGCGGGCCAGCGTCTCGACCACCATGACGCCGAGCAAGCCGACGACCAGGACGGCGCCGAACAGGATCCACGGCGTCGCGGTCGCGGCCGAGCCGACGAGCGGCCGACGCGCCTTCGCGACGAGCAACCACGGATCGCCTTCGCCGATCGGAGACTTCGCCGACGCGACATCGCCGCGCAGCGGTGCCTTGAACCCGCCGGTGACCGCGATGAGCTGGCTCGCGTCGACCCGCGGCCCCGCGTACACGGCCGCGACGAGCTCGCTGAACGGCTGCCCCGACGTGGTCGGGCTCGACACCTGCGGATGCACGTCGTCCTCGGCGTACAGGGCGTAGCCGGGCAGCGCGGGCGAGGTGTAGGCAAAGCCGAGCTTGCGCGTCTTCGCGTCGCCGCCGAACAGCGGCGTGCTCACCAGGCCACCGGTCAGCCCGGCCTTCGACACCGCGGACTGTACGGCGGTGGCGCGCGCGCCATCCAACGTGGTCGGTATGACTTGTCCGGATTGGGCGACGACCTGCGGCGTCCCGTTCAAACGGACGAGCGCGATTGTGGCGAACCCGCCGGGCGCCGCGGTGAGCAGCTTCGTGCTGCGGCGGAAGGCGTCCGGGCTCGCGTTCGTGGCGGCCGCCGTACCGGCGAGCGAGGAGAACTCCGAGCGGACCGAGCCGAGCAGGCTCGACAGGTAGAGCGAGGCTTCGTCGGTGCGCTGCTTGAGCAGCTTGTGCTCCTGGTCGGACACGACGTGGCGGGTGAACACGAAGCTCGCCACGGCCAAGCCGGCGACTGCGAGCAGGACGAGCAACGACAGCGGACGCAACTTCATCCGCGTTGCCGGGATATCCGGCAGGCCGGCAGCCACCACACGGCCCCCTTCGGGCGCTAGAGCAGTGTCCTAATTCGAGCAGCGGCGGGTGCTTTTGGGAATGGCACTAAGGGACTAACCCGGCGGGTCAGTGAAGGCTGGGCATATCGGTAAATCGGGCCACATCCCCGGCCAACCAGGCCGGAAGCCGCGCTTCGAGCCGGGTGCCGTCGGCGACGTGCTCCACCGCGTCGACGTGGCCGTGCTCGTGCACCTTCGCGACGACGTCGCCCCGGTCGTACGGGACGAGCAGCGTGACGGGGACGTCGTACTCCGGCAGCAGCTCCGCGACCCGCAGCCGCAGCGCGTCGATGCCGGCGCCGGTCCGCGCGGACACGCTGACGGCGTCCGGGTGGCTGCGGCGGATCCGCTCGACCTCGACGGGGTCGGCGATGTCGGCCTTGTTGACGACGACCAGCTCGCGGACGTCCTGCGCGCCGATGTCCGCGAGCACCTCGCGGACGGCGGAGAGCTGCCCGGCCGGGTCCGGGTGCGATCCGTCGACCACGTGCAGGACGAGATCCGCCTCGCCGACCTCCTCCAGCGTCGAGCGGAACGCCTCGACCAGCTGGTGCGGCAGGTGCCGGACGAACCCGACCGTGTCGGCGAGCGTGTAAAGCCGGCCGTCGGGGGTCTCGGCCCGCCGTACCGTCGGGTCCAGCGTCGCGAACAGCGCGTTCTCGACCAGGACGCCGGCGCCGGTCAACCGGTTGAGCAACGACGACTTCCCGGCATTGGTGTAGCCGGCGATGACGACGCTCGGCACCGAGCGGCGGCGGCGCTCCTGGCGCTTCACCTCGCGGGCCGTGCGCATCGCGGCGATGTCGCGGCGCAGCTTGGCGGTGCGCATCCGGATCCGGCGGCGGTCGGTCTCGATCTTCGTCTCGCCGGGCCCGCGGGTGCCGATGCCGCCGCCGCCCGCGACGCGGCCACCGGCCTGCCGGGACAGCGACTCGCCCCAGCCGCGCAGCCGCGGCAGCATGTACTCCATCTGCGCCAGCTCGACCTGCGCCTTGCCCTCGCGGCTGCGCGCGTGCTGGGCGAAGATGTCGAGGATCAGCGCGGTCCGGTCGATCACCTTGACCTTGATGACCTCTTCGAGCTGGCGGAGCTGGCCGGGGGTCAGCTCGCCGTCGCAGATGACGGTGTCGGCGCCGGTCGCGACGACGATGTCGCGCAGGTCCTTCGCCTTGCCGGAGCCGATGAACGTCGCGGCGTCCGGCTTGTCCCGGCGCTGGATGAGGCCTTCGAGCACCTGCGATCCCGCGGTCTCCGCGAGCGCCTTCAGCTCCTGCAGGCTCGTCTCCGCCTCGGCCAGCGTGCCGGTCGTCCAGACACCGATGAGGACGACGCGTTCGAGCCGCAGCTGGCGGTACTCGACCTCGGAGACGTCTTCGAGCTCGGTGGTGATGCCGGCGACGCGGCGCAGGCCGCGCCGGGCGTCGAGCTCCAGATCGACCCGCTCAGCGCCGTAGAGGTCGATCGCGGATTCGGCGAGGTCGTCGCTTGGCAGGGATGTCATGGGTTCAGTCATCGTCGCAGAGGTCAACGCCCCGCGTCGCCCGGATATTCGCCGTGGAAGGTCAGTACGGCGGGGCCGGTCAGCAGCACCTCGCCGTCGTCGCGCCACGTCACCGTGAGCCGGCCCCCGGGAACGTCGACGTCGTACGACGTCCGCTCGCCCCGCGCCGCCATCACGGCGACCGCGGCGGCGCACGCGCCGGTGCCGCAGGAGCGGGTCTCGCCGACGCCGCGCTCGTGCACGCGCATCCGGATGGCGCCTCCGCCGGGTCGGGCCTCGACCAGCTCGACGTTGACGCCGTCCGGGAAGGCTCCCGGCGGGTCGATCGGCGGCGGCCCCGCCGCCAGGTCGGCGGCGTCGATGTCGAGGTCGGCATCCGCGACGACGAGGTGCGGGTTGCCCATCGACCACCCGGCGGCCGGCCACCACTTGTCGGCGAGCTGCACCTTCGCGTCCGGCAGCTTCGTCGCCGGGCCCATGCCGACGGTGATGTCGTCGTACGACGGCATCGTGACGGTCTTGACGCCGGCGCGGGTGCCGATCAGCAGGTCGCCGGGTTCTTCCAGGCCGCTGTCGACGAGGTAGCGCGCGAACACGCGGATGCCGTTGCCGCACATCTCGGCGAGGCCGCCGTCGGCGTTGCGGTAGTCCATGAACCAGCGCGGGTCGGCCTCGGTCGGCGCGGCGACGCGGACGACCGCGAGGACGCCGTCGGCGCCGATGCCCCGCCGCCGGTCGCACAGTGCCTGCACGGTCGCGGCGTCGAGCCCGTCGGCGCCGTCGGGCAGCAGCACGAAGTCGTTCTCGGTGCCGTGACCCTTGACGAACCGCACGGCTACCAGCGTAGGCGCCCACCCGACGCCCACCCCACCCGTCGACTGTGACGTTGTGTGTCAGTGCGGACCCGGAACTGACACGAAACGTCGCAGTCAACGAGGAAGTCGGCTACGTCAGCGGGTGCAGGGTGCGGTCGGCGCGCGGGGTCGGGACCCGGCCGCTCCCCTGCCAGCCGGTGCCGTGCGCGAGCATCAGCCGGGCCTGCTCCGCCCGCTGCGGCCCGCTGAACAGGTAGCCGAGCGCGCGGTCGCAGCCGAGCTCGCACAGCCGCGCGCCCTCGGCCCACGACTCGACGCCTTCGGCGACGACGCGGATGCCGTGCGCGTGCGCGAGCTCGATGACCGACGACACGATCGTGTCGTTCTCGAGGTCGTTGCCGACGCCGCGGACGAACGACTGGTCGAGCTTCACCGCCTCGATCGGGATCTCGCCGAGGGTCGACAGCGAGGAGTACCACGTGCCGAAGTCGTCCAGCGCGAGCGCGATGCCGGCGTCGCGCAGCTCGGCCAGCAACGCGGCGGTGTGCCGGCTGCCCCCGCCGATCCCCTCCTCGGTGACCTCGAGGCCGAGGACGCCGGGCGGCAGCGCGCTGTCGTGCATCAGGCCGAGCAGGCGGTCCACGAAGTCGGCTTCGAGCAGCTGCGACCCGGAGACGTTGACCCACATCTGCCGCCGCGACCCGTCGACGGTCGGCGGCAGCGGCCGCCAGCTCTCCAGCTCGGCGACGCAGCGCTCGAGCACCCACCAGCCGAGCTTCGGCAGCAGCCCCGCGCCGTCGGCGACGGCGAGGAAGTCGGCCGGCCACAGCAATCCGCGTTGCGGGTGTTGCCAGCGCAGCAGCGCTTCCATGCCGACGACCGCCCCGCTCGCGAGGTCGACCTCCGGCTGGAAGTGCAGCACCAGCGCATCGGTGTCGAGCGCGCGGGACAGCGCGGGGACGAGATCGAGGTCCAGACTCGGCATGCGTGCTCCTCGTGGGCGCGAGAATCCGCTATGTCCGGCAGTGTGCGGCCCCCGGGCACGCGCCGGTATGGCCCGAACGGCCTAGTTTTCCGCGCCGACCAGATCGAGCGCGCGCGCGACGAGGTCCGGCGCGGCGGCGTCGAGCCACCGGATCCGCGGATCGCGCCGGAACCACGACCGCTGCCGCCGGACGAACCGCCGAGTCGCCGTCGCGGTCGCCGCGGCCGCCTCCGCCTCGCTGCACTCACCGTCGAGCATGGCGAGGACCTGCTGGTAGCCGAGCGCCCTGGAAGCCGTACGTCCGTCTTGCAATCCAAGGGCGACGAGGCCGCGGACCTCCTCGATCAGCCCGGCCGCGAACATCGCCGCGACCCGGTCGTCGACCCGCCGGTCGAGCGTCTCGTCATCGAGGTCGAGCCCGATCGGTACGACGTCGTACAGCGCGTTCTCTTGGGCGTCGTACGAGGGCAACGCGGCCGTGAACGGGCGGCCGGTGAGCGCCACGACCTCGAGCGCGCGGACGATCCGCCGGCCGTTGCTCGGCAGGATGGCCGCGGCCGCGGCGGGGTCGAGGCCGGCGAGCCGTTCGTGCAGCGGGCCGGGCCCGCCGGCGGCCAGCTCCTCTTCCAGCGCGGCCCGCAACTGCGGGTCGGTGCCGGGGAAGTCGATCCGGTCGAGCGCGGCGCGGACGTAGAGCCCGCTGCCGCCGGCGAGGACGGGTACGACGCCGCGTTGGTGCAGTTCGTCGATGACCGCGCGCGCACGCTGCTGGTACTCCGCGACCGACGCCGGATAGGTCACCGGCCAGATGTCGAGCAGGTGGTGCGCGACCTCGGCGCGCTCGGCCGGCCCGACCTTCGCGGTGCCGATGTCCATGCCCTGGTAGAGCTGCATCGAGTCGGCGTTGACGACCTCGCCGCCGACCGCCTTCGCGATCGCGATCGCGAGCGCCGACTTGCCGGTCGCGGTCGGCCCGACGACCGCGACGACCCGGCTCGCTACCGCCATGTCCAGGCGGCGACGTGGTAGCCGACGCCGTACGGCGCAACGAACGCCGGCTCGATCGCGACGGTCCCCGCGCCGGCCGTGACGGCGGCGCCGGCGAGGACCTGCCACGGCGCGCGGCCGGCGACGAGCAGGTCGTCGGCCAGCGTCGCGTCGAGCCCGCGCACCGCGGACCAGTCGCTCCCCGCGAAAGCCGTACGTACGGTTTGGTCGAAGGACGGGGCGCGCTCATCGACGTACCCGGGCGCTTTCGCGTCATGGCGCGCCGACCCGTCACCCATCACGAGCAGCGCCACGGCATCCGCCGACGCCGCGAGCTCGGCCCCGAGCGCCGCGCACTCGTCGCCGTCGAGCGACGGGTCGACCGCGACGAACGACCGGTGCCGGCCGCGGGTGAGCCAGGCCCCGAGGAGTACGGCGAGCGGCAACGGTTCCGGTACGTCGACCGCGACGTCGACGCCCCACGGGGCGAACGACGTCGCGTGCGGGCCGGTGTCCACGCCGACGACGTAGAGCACGTCGTACGGGCTCAACGCGTCGACCGCGGCGGCGCATGCGGTGCGCATCGTGTCGAGTTCGCTGGCAGCGCCGGCGGCGAGCTCCGGGACGAGCAGCGGTGGGTGCGGGCAGACCGCGGCGGCGGTCAGCACCGGCCGGCGACGGACGGCATCCCGACGAAGACGCCGGCCGGTTGCGCAGGTTGCGCGCGCGGCGCGCGGCGCCGTACCGACAGCACCTCGTCGGCGACGAGATGGTGCGGCGCGGCGTATGTCACCCGAACCGTCGCGACGTCGCCGGGCAGCGCGTCGCAGGGAGCGAGGTGCACGAGCCGGTTGTCGCGGGCGCGGCCGGACAGGCGCCGGGTCGCGTCGTCCTTGCGGCCCTCGCCCTCGGCGACGAGCACCTCGAGCACCGCGCCGTGCAACGCCTTGTTCTCCGACCACGCGATGTCGTCGACGAGAGCGACGAGTCGCTGGTAGCGCTCGGCGACGACGTCGGCCGGCACCTGGTCGGGCATGTCGGCGGCGGGCGTGCCGGGGCGCTTGGAGTACTGGAAGGTGAACGCGCCGGCGAACCGCGCGGCGCGCACGACGTCGAGCGTCTGCGCGAAGTCGTCGTCGGTCTCGCCCGGGAACCCGACGATGATGTCGGTCGTGATCGCCGCGTCGGGCATGGCCGTGCGGACGCGGTCGAGAATGCCGAGATACTTCTCCGCGCGGTAGGAGCGGCGCATCGCCTTCAGCACGCGATCACTGCCGGACTGCAACGGCATGTGCAGGCTCGGCATGACGTTCGGCGTCTCGGCCATCGCGTCGATGACGTCGTCGGTGAAGTCGCGCGGGTGCGGGCTGGTGAAGCGCACGCGTTCGAGCCCGTCGATGTCGCCGCATGCGCGCAGCAACTTCCCGAACGCCTCCCGGTCGCCGAACTCCGCGCCGTACGAGTTGACGTTCTGCCCGAGCAACGTGATCTCGATGACGCCGTCGGCGACCAGCGCCTCGATCTCGCGCAGGATGTCGCCGGGCCGTCGGTCGCGTTCCTTGCCGCGCAGCGACGGGACGATGCAGAACGTGCAGGTGTTGTTGCAGCCGACGCTGATGCTGACCCACGCGCGGTACGCCGACTCACGCCGCGTCGGCAATGTCGACGGGAAGACCTCGAGCGCTTCGAGCAGCTCGACCTGCGACTCCTGCTC
>Ga0157369_10003566_pt1 | contig 18492 bp, 16 predicted proteins | sample C25metaG_FD_113461 | JGI IMG/M metagenome (GOLD analysis project Ga0157369, IMG submission 113461) | Corn rhizosphere microbial communities from Kellogg Biological Station, Michigan, USA - C2-5 metaG | ecosystem: Host-associated > Plants > Roots > Rhizosphere > Soil | place: USA: Michigan... | reverse complement strand
CACCTTCCTGATCGTGAGCTTCGGCACGGTCGTGACCGCGAGCTACGGCGTCGCCGTCAACGTGTTCAATGTCGTGATCATTCCGGCGATGGGATTTTCGATGGCGACGTCGACGCTCGTCGGCCAGAACATCGGTGCCGGCAACATGGCGCGCGCGGAGAAGGTCGCCCGCCTCGCCGCGATCATCACCTTCGGCATGCTCACGGCCATCGGTCTTCTGTGCGTGGCGATAGCGCCCGCGATTGTGCGCTTCTTCGTGCCGGAGGATCCCGCCGTCATCAAGGAAGGCGCGACCTTCATCCGCATCGTGTCGTGGAGCTTCGGCTTTGTCGGCCTTCAGTTCGCGCTGATGGGCGTGCTGCGCGCGGCGGGCGAGATGATTCCCGCGATGGTGATCAGCCTCATCTCGCAATGGGTGCTGCAGATCCCGCTGGCTTATGTGCTCTCCAAGCACACATCGCTCGGCGCCAACGGCGTGTGGTGGTCCACGCCCATCGCCAACGTCGTGATCGCCATCGTGGCAGGCCTCTGGTTCTCCCGCGGCACCTGGAAGACCCGCCGCCTGATCGCCCATACCCCGCTCCAGGTCGGGCAGGAAAAGGTCGAAGAACTCGCGCAGATGGATCCGTGACGCGGCACCTTTCCGTGCCTCATCTAGCGCCAGCGGTGCGATACCAAAAAACCACCAGCACTTGATTTCTGAAATCGACTTTGCAACAAAAACCCTACCCCCCTCCCCCCTCCCCTCTCCGAACGTCGCGCGAGATGTCGTGTTTGGCGCGATTGCGGAGCAGTCGTTTTTCATTTCGCCGCACACCCTCTCCCGTTCCACTCCCCTCTTCCTTGAGGCAGCGAAAACGTTTCATCCCAAGCTCCGCAAAGCGCACCGGCGCTAGAACGCCCTAACCCTGCATGGACGGGCGCCATTTGGCGGGCAGAGCCTGGATAGAACAAAAAGGAAGATACAAGAGCCGATCAAGGGGCGGGGGACGACTTTTTTTGCAGGACTTCCGGTGTCAGCGCCGCCCTTTTTATTTGCAGGCAATTCGGTGTTGAGGCAATTCGGTGTGAGGGTAGAAACTCGCAGCCGATCCGAGCCCTGAAGTCCCTCAAAAGCAAGTTTAACTGTCTGCGCCCAAACTTGAAACACGATCTGCCAGTTCGCAGTTTCATCCGCGAGTTCCAAATCTGACCCTGACCTCGCGGGTCAGCCCGAGCGGCGGAAAAGCACCCGGTTGAAGCCGCACGCGAACAATTTGCTGTATTCTGTTCACGACGCCCCTTCGCTTAATCTTCAGGGTAAGGGGCGTAGGCCAACGGTCTAGCAACGAGGCGCCCTGCACCGCGCTGCACAATAGTTGTTAAATACAGTGATAAAGCCTGGCAAACGCAACCGCTGCCAGCTCACAAAATCCTGCGGCGGAAAAGGAACGGTTGTCGTTTAAATTTGATACTGACTTGGCATCGCATATTTTCATCATCGCGAACAACGACTTTTTACCCAAGTCGAATCCAACCTTTCCCGTATCAAGCACTAAGTTGTCTATCTTTATTGCAGAGGTCCTTCCCGGGTTAACTCCCATCATTACATCGAGTTGTACAGGCGAGTTGTGTTTACGTGATGCTTCGACCGAGATGCTGGAAGGGTTTGTTTCGACCATACAGGATCCGCTGGAGTCAGAATATCCGCACGACATATTCCAATCACCGGAGCTAACGGCCACGCTGGCTGAGGGAAATAGTCCCAGATTTTCTTTGAAACATTCTTCTCTTGCTTGGGTCGATGGCGATGGAAGTACCTTTGAATAGCCCTTCACAAATTTCTCGGGGAAAAATATAGGCGAGCCGTTTGCATAGGCGTCAAACCAGCCGATTCGATACCCGTCGGAGATGTTTCCGTCAGAGTCAGTACGTCCATATACTATTCTATCCTCAGACGTGCTCGCGGTTTCGCTATGCACGAAATTGGATAACTCGACAGATTGCGACGCCTCTATCCTGTACCCATCCTTGAGAACGCCGTGTTCAAAGATGCCGTCCATTTCAACTTCCGGACTGATGTAGTGAGCATGTCCGTCTAGGTCACCAGTTCTCCAGCGCCCTGATATTTCAACTCGCTTAGCTGGAATGTCGTTCGAGATGACCAATTTTCCGTCACCGTTGTATACGATCATAAAGGGCCCGATTGGAATCGTGGCAAACGGTTTCCGGGTACCGAAGGGTGCGCTGAGCGGAACACCGGTGACACCTCCATGATAGGTGGCAGCACCTTCGAACGTAACGCCTAGATAATCGAGACTCTGCTTGATTCCCACGTCGGGGTCCCGAATATCGAGATCACATTGTCCCGCAACGATGTCGCCTTCTTGCATGACTACATCACAGGTACTTTCACACCAATTTTTTTGGCATCGTTTCTTGTCTCGAAGAATGCCCTTGCCTTCCAACCGCCCATTTCGCACCTGCCCTGTATAGGACCAATAGCTATCGTCGATCTGGTCGTTTAGGGACTCTACCAAGGCGTTCATCGAATTTGGTCCGGTCGTGGCTGAAATCGAACCCGAATAGAGAAAGGAATAGTTCAAAGGGTCATCGATCCTTAACCTGCGAGCGTTTGTTATGGTCACAATCGTGTTTGGGGAAGACTCAAGTGAGTGCGATTGTACGACAAGCATCACTGAGTACTTATTAGCAGGCTTCAATCCTTCAAACTCGACGCTGCCCGATGCGATCGGTACAGTCTTGCTTTGCACTGACGTGCTTTTCTCTCCGGTGACCTCCTCAAGACTAGCCGAAACTGTCGCTTCGCTGTCCGGATACGTATCCCACACTATCGAAATTGAAGAGTCAGTCACTGCCACGGCCCTGGGACTAGTAAGGCCATTGGCTTTGGTACCCTCCGAGAAAAATCTTCGCAGTGCTTCGGGATGGCCGGTAAATAGAAATGAAAGCACGCCAAAAAAAGCGAGCGTCAAACCAACCAGCGCGGCTGATGCGAGGACAATTCCAAGAGTTTGCCAAGTTGGACTGGTGGATCGCGCCATTCGGTCGAAAGCGAATAGCGCGAGCATAAAGCCGATCACCACGATACCAACAATAATGTAAACACCGAGCTTGCCCGCCGACCAGTTGGCGATGACAGCTACAATCCCGAATAGAAAAAGAACGGCATAGCCGTATCGGACTACGGATTTTGGGGTTTCACGCGGATTTTCTATGATTGAAGTAGGTGTGATCTTGCGTTTACTGGGCATTCTTGGCCCCTGTGAGCAACCGAGCAACTTTAGTACGCTGCGGGCCCGTAATTCAATGAGCGGTTGATGCGCAGGGGAGGTTGGAAGCGTTATCTCAGCTCTAGTGAGGTCCAACCTTTAGCAGCGAGGTTACGTTCTTCGGGACCAAGCGCCTCCGAGTAGATTGCAGTCGTCTCAATACGTTCGTCCCTAAGCCACTTCTGTACGATGTTCGAGAGAACACCAGTTGTCCCGCATCAATAGCAAATGCGTGGCGCAGCGCTTTGGGTTTGCAACATATTGATATTGCGCCAGCCTCTTTCATTACGGCTTTTACGACCTTCCATCCCGTAGTCCTGCCCCAAGGTGAAAGTCGCTGCCCCGACCTCAAACCCAACGCAGAAAATCGATCAAGTAGAAAGTCTGGAACGGGAACAGCCTGAAATTTCTCTTTGGAACGGTGTTTGAGCGTGCGGAAGACGATGACCCTATCGGCGAAGTCGATGTTGTCAAAACTTAATGCGAGGACTTCTGAGATGCGTGCACCGGTTAGAGCGAGCGTAAGACAAACGCTGCCGTTCTATCGTCTTGGCGTAAGGCGGCCTTAACGAAAGCCCTTCGCTCGTTTGCGACCAGATATTTGCGTGCACCAGTGCGATCATAAACTGATCCCGTCATGCTACGCACAATTCCAGATTTGCCGACGGAATTCTAAACCGGTTGATTGACGCAGAAACGATAGCGTGAACAGAATACAGCATTCTGTTCACGCCATGTGTTGGGTACGGCCGGGTTTAGTGGGTGTGCCAGATATCCCCGGTTCCCCCCTCACATCTTCCCGTAGTCCTTCGCCGTCCGGTCGATGGCGTTCTTGGCCTTGGCGACGGGTTCGTCGACTTCCGCTTCGCTGATCGTGAAGGGCGGCGCGCACACCATCGTGTCGCGGATCGCGCGCATGATGAGGCCGCTTCCGAAGCAATAGTTGCGGCAATGTGTGCCGACCGTGCCGGGGTCGGGATAGAAGCTGCGCGCCTTTTTGTCCGCGATCAGCTCGATCGCGCAGAGCAGCCCGCGCCCGCGTGCCTCGCCGACCATTGGTGGCCTTCGAAGGTTTCGCGCATGCGGCGCTGCAGATAGGGGCCGATGTCGGTCTTTACGCGCGCCACAAGGCCGTCGTGCTCGATCACTTCGAGTGGCGCAGACCCTCTCCAGGTCGGGCAGGAGAAGGTCGAAGAACTGGCTCAGATGGAGGCCTGATCTTTCGGGGAGATGCCGCGTCCCGCTGAGATGCGGGCGCTGGCTTTGTTATCGCGCCGCAACTTTCCGTGCTCTCGTCTTTTTCACAGGCGGCGGAGGCGCGTCGAGCGCGGCCTGGCGGTCTTCTTCTTCCTTGGCAAGGCGGAGCGCACGCAGCTTCGCGGTCTTGGCATCGGTGGCGGCGCGTTCGGCCGCGATCATCTGCTTGACGACCGAGTCGCGCTGTTCGCTGGCCGTAAAATGGTTCTGCGCCCGCTTGCGCACGATGTCCTTGCTGGTGGTATCGGCCATGTTCGAAATCCTTATCGAAAACGAAAACGGGCGGCGGACGAGCCGCCACCCGCATCGCAAACCTTAAACGGCCTTGAGATTGGCCGCCTTGGAGCCGCGCGCATCCGGCTGGATGTCGAACGACACTTTCTGGCCTTCGTTCAGCGAACGCAGACCCGCCGCTTCGACTGCGGTGGCATGGACGAACACGTCCTTGCCGCCGTCGTCCGGCGAGATGAACCCGAAACCCTTGGAGGTATTGAAAAACTTCACGGTACCGATCGTCATTGTATTTCCTTAAGTGCATTGAGAGCCGCAACGCGCGACATGCGCATCACGGACGTGAAAGAACGGACAATCAGCTTTGGGAAGTTTTCCGGCTGGTTCGGCGCGCTTGTCGGCGGGTCGCAACAACAGAAGCGCTTCGTCTGACGGACGTAGAACCACGTAAGACAACAAATAGGCGTTTTGCCCTCAAAATACAATAAAAGCGCGAAAAGCCCAGCATTCCGCCGGTTTCCGCACGTTTAGTCCGTGCATTTGCGCACGTTCGGGCCTATATCAACCTGGCGGCGTAACCTCGCCTCCGCCTTTGAAAGGCACACCTTAGGTTTCGTTCCAGCCAGGCCGCTGCGCCTTCGCGCGCAGAATGCCCCACGGGCGATGTTCTGCGTTGCGATGTCCGCGCGTATGGCTGAGTCGGAGGGCACGCGCGCCGCCCCCACCCGTGCATCGGCCGCAGGGGTTGCAATGACCACGCGCACATCGCGCACGAGGAAGAGATAGAATGACGACAATGGCAAATGATGATTTCCGGATGGGCCGCGGGGTTTCGAAAGTCAGTGGCGAAGAGGGCGAAATCAGCATTGCCGAATTCGACCGTCCCGAATCCGCCGCACCCCGCAAACCGGCGAGGAAGCGTTACGATCGGACACTGCTCAGGGATCTCATCGATTTGCTGGAAGCAAACCCACGGGGGCTTCGCCGCTGGTCGGTGATGCGCGGCCTGCGAACGCGGCGCGAGCGCGCCGGCCATGAGATCACGATGAAATTCGAGGATGAGGTCGAGCATCTGTTTCGCGAACACTGCATGAGCGAGCCGCCGCGCGAAAATGAAACGCGCCCCTTCTACAAGCCGAAAGACAAGGCGGGCGAAGTCTGGGCTGTAGACTCCGCGCGGCTCACGGCCTTCCGGGAACGCGAACGCGAAGCCGGCTGAGCGATAGAACGGATCGAGACGTCCACTGGCTCATGACGCAGCCGGAGTCGATTTGTTAACCGCCGTCTATCGATCGTTGTTCAGACGGGATCGCTCTCACGCACATGCGCGACCATGTCCTTGATCACACAGCGAACATGGTCGTCGGCAAGCGCATAGAACACCAGCTTGCCCCGCCGTTCCGCTTTCAGCATTCGGGCGGCGCGCAGCAGGCGAAGGTGATGGCTGACGAGTGAGGGCGCCAACCGCGTGGCTTCCGCGATATCCGAGACGCAACGGGCCTTCCCGACACAAGCCAGAATTATTCTCAAGCGGCTTGCGTCGCCGACAATGCGGAACATCTCCGCCAGTTCGACAGCCTGATCGCCGGTGATTGACAGTTTTTCGGGCACGGTACATAACCAACAACTGAACAGCTATTCATATGTATTTTGATCAGAGCTGGCAAGCAGGATGAATTCGCACAGCCATCTTCACGATCATGCCGGTCACGACCATGCGGGTCACCATCATCACGGCGGCGCGGTGGACGAGCGCCGGATGGCGGCGGCATTTGCGATCATCCTCGTCTTTATGGTCGTCGAGGTTGTGGGGGGTGCCCTCTCAGGTTCTCTCGCTCTGCTCGCCGACGCCGGTCACATGATTTCCGACGTTGCCGCGCTCGGCATGAGCTGGCTTGCCATACATGTCGGAAAGCGGCCCGCCGATGCCGCACGCTCTTTCGGATACCGCCGCCTGGAAGTGCTGGCCGCTTTCGTCAACGGCTGTGCGCTATTTGTCGTGGCCGGCTGGGTGACGTTTGAAGCAATTCGCCGTTTGGGAACACCGGTCCCTGTTCTTGGAGGCCCGATGCTGGGCGTTGCCGTGGCCGGTACGCTCGCGAACCTGGCCGCGTTTTTCGTTCTCTCGGGCGGCGGTCGCGCAAATCTCAATGTCCAAAGCGCATGGATTCATGTGCTGGGCGACCTCTTCGGTCAGGTCGCCGCCGTGGTTGCGGCCGGCATTATTCTGTTGACCGGCTGGTTTCCCATCGATCCGATTTTATCCGTCGTCGTCGCCCTCATCATCCTGAAGAGTGCCTACGGTATCGTGCGGGCTTCTTCCCACATCCTGCTCGAGGGGACGCCGCCCGGCCTCGACCTCGAAGCCATGCGGGCCGATCTCAAGACCGTCGTTCCTCCGACGGCGGACGTTCATCACGTGCATGTCTGGTCGCTGACGACCGAAGAGCCCCTGATCACGCTTCACGTCTCGTGCGCGGGAGACGAAAACCCCCAGTCCCTGATGACCGCACTACGCGAGCGGCTCAGGGACCGTTACGGCATAAATCATTCCACGATTCAGGTCGAACCATTTGGCTGTGAAGACAAGGCACATTAGGAAGGCTGCTCACGCCTTCCCATAGTCTTTCGCGGTGCGGTCGATGGCGTCCTTGGCCTTGGCGACGAGTTCGTCGACCTCCGCCTCGCTGATCGTGAACGGTGGCGCGCACACCATCGTGTCACGGATCGCGCGCATGATGAGACCGCTCGAGAAGCAATAGTTGCGGCAATGCGCACCGACCGTGCCGGGATCGGGATAGAAGCTGCGCGCGCTCTTGTCGGCGACCAGCTCGATCGCGCAGAGGAGCCCGCGCCCGCGCACCTCGCCCACCATCGGGTGGCCTTCGAAGGTCTCGCGCATGCGGCGCTGCAGATAAGGCCCGATGCTGTTCTTCACGCGCGGCACAAGGCCGTCGCGTTCGATCACTTCGAGGTTCTTGAGCGCCACCGCACACGCGACCGGATGGCCGGAATAGGTGTAGCCATGGACGAGTTCTTCATTCGAATTGGTGATGACGTCGCCCATGCGCGGGCCCAGCGAGATCGCCGAAATCGGCTGATAGCCCGACGACAATCCCTTCGCCATGGTCGAGATGTCGGGAACGAAGCCATAAGCCTGTGAGCCGAACCATTCCCCGATGCGTCCGAAACCGGTGATCACCTCGTCGGCGTGCAGCAGCACGTCGTATTTCGCGCAGATTTTCTGAACCGCGGGCCAATAGGAGTCCGGCGGGAACAGGAGACCGCCCGCACCCTGCACTGGCTCGCCCGAGAACGAGGCGACGCGGTCGGGACCGATCTCCAGGATGCGTTCCTCGAGTCTCTGCGCGATCAGCGCGCCGAACTCTTCCGGCGCGATGTCGCCATAGCCGGCCGCCTTCGCGCCATACCAGTAGGGCGCAGGCACCTTCTGGAATCCGGCGAGCGGCAGATCGAATTGCGGATGCATTGGCGTCAGCCCGGAGAGCGACGCCGCCGCCATTGTCACGCCGTGATAGGCCATCTCGCGCGAGAGATGGATTTTCTTTTCGGGCTTGCCCTTCAAGTTCCAGTAATAGCGGATGAGCTTCAACGCCGTGTCGTTCGCCTCCGATCCGGAATTGGCGAACAGGACGCGTTCATGACCCTCGGGCAGGACGGTCGCAAGCTTCGCCGCGAGTTCGATCGTGTAGGGGTTCGAGGTCTTGAAGAAGTGGTTGTAGTAGGGAAGCTGTTTCAGCGCCTCGTAACCGGCCTCGGCCAGTTCGTGATTGCCGTATCCGATCTGCACGCACCAAAGCCCCGACATGCCGTCGAGGATCTTCTTGCCCTCGGAATCCCACAGATATACGCCGTCGGCATGGGTGATGACGCGCACGCCTTCCTTGTTGAGCGCCGCGGTGTCGGAGAACGGATGGATGTGATGGGCGGCGTCGAGCGCCTGCCAATGCTTGGTCTGGTTGTGCGTTGGAGATGACATGGCTTACCTCTGCCGTTTGCCGTGAAAAGGGGATGCGAATGCGCGCTTCGGGCGCGCAGGCGATCTAGCGGCGCGGCGGGTTGTAGCCGATCCGGGCACAGAGGACGAGGAGCGAACGCTTGTTCGACATGGAAGCAGTGTAGCAGCCAATTCCTGGACCGTCACCAGCATTGGGCCATTCTCAATCGAATTTTAAGTGTTGCGGCGCGGGAATGCCGATTGGCCTCCTCTCAACCTGTCATCCCGGCCAAGCGCTGCGTTAGCAGCGCGCCGTGCCGGGACCCAAGGTGCGAGCGGCCCTATGGGTCCCGGCCTTCGCTACGCTCAGCCGGGATGACAACCGTGATCGAAAATGCGCAGAACCCGTGATTCCACCGTTGCCTTGAATGAGCCGCAGGTTCGAGGCAAACCGCACATCATGTACCGCTGGCTCGCCTGGATTCCCCGTTACGAACGACAGCTTTCCGCCGCCGGCATGGTGGCCGGATTCGTCACCGACAATTTCATGTTCCGGCGCGTGGACCTGCCGAACACGCAGTTCATCTTCATCGCCTATCTGGCGGGTGCAGCGATTTCGATCCTGCTGCTGCACATCCTGAATGCCCACAGCGATCCCGAGACGCCCCCGCCACGCTGGCGAGCATTCATCCCGATGGCGACGCAGTTCGCGCTGGGCGGGTTGTGGAGCGGGTTCCTCATCTTCTACACGCGCAGCGCCGTGCTGCTCGCATCATGGCCGTTCCTTTTGGTGCTGGCCGCGATCTTCATCGGCAACGAGATCTTCAAGCATTATCACGAGCGCCTCGCCTTCACCTCGGTGCTGCTGTTCTTCGCGCTCTTCTCTTACGCGATCGTGACTGTGCCGATCTTCACCCGCTCGGTTGGCGTTTTCACGTTCCTGCTGAGCGGCGTGCTTGCGGTTGGCGTGTTCGCGCTGTTCCTGTGGGTGATCAACACCTTCGGGCACCGCTCTTTCGCGGCTTCGAAATTGCCCATCGTGCTCGGCTCGTTCGGCGTGTATTCGCTGATCAATGTGTTCTGGTTTACCAATGTGCTGCCGCCGCTTCCGATCGCGCTGGCGCGCGCCGACGTCTTCAACATGGTCAAGCACGTCGGCGACAGCTACATCGGCACCACCGAGCCGCAGCCCTGGTACACCAAGGTAGTCTCACGCCCGGTCGTGCATGTGGCGCCGGGCCAGCCGCTCTACGCCTACACCGCGATTTTCGCGCCGGTGCATTTCACGATGAAGATCGTGCACAGCTGGCAGCATTACAACGGCAAGCGTAAAGGCTGGGTGCCAGTGTCGGTCGTGTCCTACCCGATCAATGGCGGACGCGACGGCGGCTATCGCGGCTACACAATCAAGAGCAACCCCGGCCCCGGCGAATGGCGCGTCGACATCTCGACCGGCGACGGCCATCTCCTCGGCCGCATCCGCTTCAGCGTCGACCAAACACCCCCCGCGAACCCGGTACAGCAGACGCTGGATTAATTGATCCTCCCCCGTTGCGCGGGGGAGGATTGCAACGTCCTCACGCCGCCTGGGGCATCGTGGCCATTTTGAGGGTCTGCTGCCAAGCGGGAAGTGCAGAAAGGCCCGCATACCAGCGGCTGATCTCGCCATAGGATTCGAGCGGCAAGGATGCCGGCTGCGCCATGATCAGCGGCGCTCCGACGGCGAAGTCGGCTGCGCTCAGCTTGTCGCCACAGAGATAGTTGCGGCCCTTAAGATGCGTGTTCAGAACGCCGGCGGCGCGATTGAACTGTGTGAGCCCCTTCTCGACTTCCACCGGATCGGCAGCACCGCGCCCGAAAAACCCTTTCACGAAACGCTCGAAAATCAGGATGGCGCACGCCTGGTCCCAATGCGCGCTTTCCCAGAACATCCATTTGCTCACATCGGCGCGCGCACGCTCGTCGAGCGGCAGGAGGCCGAGTTCGGGCTTCTTGGTAGCGAGATACTGGACGATCGCGTTGGATTCCCACAGCGACCAGCCGTCTTCTTCGAGCACGGGCATGCGCTGGTTGATGTTGAGCGCGGTGAATTCCGGCGTCCGCTGCGCGCCTTTGGTCAGATCGACCAGCACGAACTCGTATGGAATGCCGATGTGATTGGCGAAGCTCAGCACCTTGAATGCCCGCGGGCTGGCGGGGAACGCGTGAATCTTCAGGCTCATGGCTGTTCTCCTTTGGGGCGCGGCGTCGACGCCGAGCCGGTTTCGATGAGTTGTTTCAGGCGATAGAACTGGAGGCCGAGCACGCCGTCGGCCGTTTTCGGAAGCGACTGATAGCCGCCCCAGATGTAGCCGCCGAGATTGTATGCGACGACGAGATTGGTGCCGGAGCCTTTCGGCTCGAACACGATGTTCATCGTGCCTTCCATGCCGGTGCTCTGGAACGGCCCGAGCCCACCATGCAGCCGGAGCACCTTGCCGGGATCGGCCAGGACGACCGTCATGTGCAGCACGCTGCCGCCGTTCTTGAGCGTCTCGCACCAGCATCCGCCGGCGCGGGCATCGAACGTCATGTTCTTCGCATCGCCGGAAAGCGTATGCGCGGAATCCCACCATTTCGACGGATCGATGAACGCCGCATAGACCTTGTCCGGCGGCGCGTTGATCGTCTCCGTGTGCTGCAGGCTGAACCCATTCGCCTGCTGGTCGACGACTCCCGCGTGACAGCTCGCGCTCTGCAGCGAGATCAAAGCGATCGCGAGGCTCGCGCCGCCGAGTACGGATCTGATCGTTTCAGAACGCATGCTACGCTCCCTTTTCAACGGCGTTGCGGAACGCTTCGAGCAGGCCGCCCCAACCACCTGGCGAGTCGACGGCGGCGCGCGCGGTCTCTGCAGTTTTGCCCATGCGTTCGATGTAACGGTGTTCGAGTTGGACCAGCGTGCCCTCGCCTTCCGGCGTGAAGTTCAGTTCGACTTCGGTGTCGAGGTCCTTGTCGTATTGCCACTCGGCATTGAGCTGCCAAACCAGCACCAGGCGATGCGGCGGCTCCCACACGCGCACCAGTCCGGTTTCGCAGGTCGAACCATCTTCGCCCAAATGATACCAGCGTCCGCCGGCGCGCGGTTCGACCACTGCTTCTTTGAACGGCGACTTCAGGATCGTGTGGGTAGGCGGCCACCATGCCGACATCTTCGCGGTAAAGACGTCGAAGGCGCGCGCGGGCGGCGCCTTCACCAGCACCGATTTGCGCACGGGCGCGACGGTGATCATCTGCGTCATGGATTTTCCTTCTTCGGATGGATGTCGTTGTCGCGCTCGACCTCTGCGGCGAAAGCATCGAGCGCGTTTTCCCAGAACTGGTCGAAATAGCGCCTGACCGCAGCAAGACCGTGCGGGTCGATGCTGTAGACGCGGCGCGTTCCTTCGGCACGATCCGTCACGAGACCGGCCTCCTTTAGAACCTTGAGATGCTGTGAAACAGCAGGCCGGCTGACCGGCAGGCCTTCGGCGATCTGCCCTACCGACCGTGAACCGCGCCGCAAGCGCTCGAACACATGGCGGCGTGTCGGATCGGCCAGGGCTACCAGGGCAGTTTCATAAGCCATGACTTACCGTAAGCAGTAACTTACATACTGTCAACACACATTGAACAGGAGAAATGGCCGACACAACATTTGCGTGATAGACAGCGCTGACATTGGGGGAATTCCACGTGAAATTGATGATAACCGGCGTGGCCATTCTGCTGGCCGCGGTTCTGACGGCCTGTTCGAGTCTTCCCGGTCCCGGCCCGAAGAAACCAGCTGGCGATCCCCTGCTCTACCCCCTGTTCCAGGATCACGCCGTCCTCCAGCGCGACCGGGCGATCAAGCTTTGGGGCCATACGGCGCCGTCGGCCGACGTAACCGTCACGGTCGCTGGCACAACGGCGACCGCGCACGCCGATGCGTCCGGCCGCTGGAGCGCTTCCCTGCCGCCTATGGCAGCGGGTGGTCCGTATGTCCTCGCCGCACGGTCCAGTGCCGGCGAGAACCAGACGATCCACGACGTCCTGATCGGCGACGTCTTTCTGTGCTCCGGCCAGTCGAACATGGAATTGCACGTCTATGAGGCGGCGCAGTCCTATTTGGAGATCAGCGGCGCAGCGAACGACCGGATCCGCCTTCTCACCGTCGACCGCTTCAGCAGTCCAAGCCCCCGCAACAGTTTCGGCGCGCCGGTGGGTTGGGCGGCCGTGACACCGGCCAGCGTGCGCGACTTTTCCGCCGTCTGCTATTTCTTCGGGCGCGAGTTGCAGAAGAGCGTCAACGTTCCGATCGGATTGATCCATTCCTCCTGGGGCGGCTCTCTGATCGAAAGCTGGATCGACGCGCAGCAGGCGAAAAAACTTGGCGGCTACGACGAACCGCTCGCGGTGCTGGACACCTATGTCACGGCGCCCAAGACCGCCGAAGCCAACTGGCGCAGGAAGATGGAGTTGTGGTGGCAGGCGCACGATCCGGCCAGCACCGCCTCTCCGCCCTGGAGCGCGGTGGAGCTGGACGACAGCGCATGGCCGACCCAGGTGCTCACGGGCTGGTGGGAGAGCTGGGGCGTCAAGGACCTCGCGCAATTCGACGGCATCGTCTGGTTCCGCACGACCGTCAATCTCACCAAGGCGCAGGCCGCAGGCGATGCCACGCTGTCGCTGGGGCCGATCGACGATATCGACACGACATGGATCAACGGGATCCACGTCGGTGAACTCGAAGGCTGGGACCTGCCGCGGGTCTACACCGTGCCTGCCGGCGTCCTTCATGAAGGCGCGAACACGATCGCGGTTGGTGTGCTCGACACGGGCGCGGGCGGCGGCATGTATGGCCCGGCCGCCAAAAAGACGCTGAAGCTGTCCAACGGCACCGTCATTACGTTGAACACACCGTGGCGCTACAGGATTTCCGCACCCCTCAAACAGACCGGCAGTGCGCCACACGCACCGTGGCTCAACGAAAGCGGACTGACGACGCTCTACAACGGCATGATCGCGCCGGTTGCGCCTTATGGGTTGCGCGGTGTGCTCTGGTATCAGGGCGAAGCGAACACTGACAATCCGAAGGATTATGCGCGCCTCCTGCCGGGCATGATGGCGCAGTGGCGGAGCGCATTCGAAGCTCCGGACCTGCCGTTCCTGATCGTGCAGCTGCCCGCCTTCGGACCGGCGAGCGATGTGCCGGAGAAGTCGGGCTGGGCGGAATTGCGCGAAGTCCAGCGTCAGGCCGTTGCGAAGGATGGCAATGCCGCACTGGCTGTCACGATCGATCTCGGTGATCGCAACAATGTGCACCCGACCAACAAACAGGATGTCGGCGTGCGTTTATCCCTCGCCGCGCGGCGGCTGATCTATGGCGAGAAGATCACCGATTCCGGGCCGTCGCCGGCGTCTGCGGTCGTTCAAAACGGGAAGATCGCTGTCGCGTTCGATCATGCCGGCAAACTTGTGACGTACAGCGCGAACCGCGTGATCGGATTCGAGACCTGTGATGCGGGCAGGCACTGCACCTTTGCGGATGCGAAAATCGAAGGCGATCATGTCGTGGTCGATGCCCCGTCGAAGCCGGACTTTGTCCGCTTCTGCTGGGGCGACAGTCCGGTCTGCAATCTCTACAACGCCGACGGCCTGCCGGCAGTCCCGTTCGAGCTGGCGGTGAAGTAGCTCTCGGCGTTCAGACGTTCAGCAGCAGATGCTGACGTTCCCAGGGGGAGATCACCTGCTGATAGGCGTCGTGCTCGGACGCCTTCACGTCGCTGAACAGCGAAACGAATTCATCGCCCAGCACTTCCTTGAGATCGGACGAACTGCGGAAGCGCGCGACGGCATCGAGGATGTGGCGCGGCAACTGATAGCGCGAGGATTCATACGCATTGCCCTCCATCGCCCGCGTCGGCGACAGGTTCTCGACCATGCCGAGATAGCCGCAGGCAAGCGACGCCGCGATGGCGAGGTAGGGATTGGCATCGGCGCCCGGCACGCGGTTCTCGACGCGGCGGTTCTTCGCATCGGAGATCGGCACGCGCAGGCCCACGGTGCGGTTGTCGTGTCCCCAATGCGTATTGATCGGCGCAGACAGGAAACGAACCAGGCGGCGATAGGAATTCACGAACGGCGCGATCATCGGCATCGCCGCCGGCAGGTATTTCTGCAAGCCCGCGATGTGCGCGAGGAACAGGCGCGTGTCCTTGCCGTTTTTGCCCGCGAACAGGCTCTTGCCCTTCTCGTTCACCACGCTCTGGTGGATGTGCATCGCAGAACCCGGCTCCTGCTCGTAAGGCTTGGCCATGAACGTTGCATAGATGTCGTGGCGCAACGCCGCCTGGCGCACCGTGCGCTTGAACAGGAAGGTCTGGTCGGCGAGCGCTAGCGGATCGCCGTGATTGAAGTTCATCTCGACCTGCGCCACGCCCTCTTCGTGGATCAGGCTGTCGATGCCGATGTCCTGCTTCTCGCAATAGTCGTAGACATCTTCAAACAACGGATCGAATTCGTTCACCGCGTCGATGCCGTAAGCCTGGCGGCCGGATTGCGGACGGCCGTTCTTGCCCGCCGGCGGCTGCAGCGGATAATCGGGATCGATGTTCTTGGCTGCGAGGAAGAATTCGAGTTCGGGTGCGATTACCGCCCGCCAGCCCTTGTCCTCGTACAGCGCGAGCACGCGCTGCAGCACGGCGCGCGGCGAATAACCGATCCTGTCGCCATTCTGTTTGTGGCAATCGCAGATCACCTGCGCCGTCGCCTCCTGATACCAGGGCACGATGCGCAGCGTGTCGAAATCTGGCACAAGCGCCATGTCCGGCGCCTGATAAGTGAGCGTCTCGGTCTCGGCATCGGCGCCGGTGACCATCTGGCCGAAAATGGATTCGGGCAGCCGCAATGTGCTGCTGCGAACCGCGCTCAGGAATTTCGCCGTCGGCAGGATCTTGCCGCGCGCAATACCGCCCATATCGGCGACAAGGCATTCCACTTCGCCGATCCGGCGTTCCTTCAGCCACTCTGCGATGTCGTCATAGGTCTGGCGGTTCATGACCGTTGCTCCCTGAGCGCCTCGCCGAACGATGAGAAGATCGCGCGCGACAATTCGTCCTCCGCCCAGCGCCATTCCGGATGCCATTGCACGCCGAGGAGGAAGGCCTTCGCGTCCGGCATGGATACCGCTTCGATCTGGCCATCGGGCGCCGTGGCATCGGCGTTCAGCGATGCTGCAAGGCGGTCGATGCCCTGCGAATGCAGCGAGTTCACTTGGAAGATTCCGGCGCCCACGATGTCGGCGAGAAGGCATCCAGGCGCGACTGAAATGGAATGCACCGGCGCATATTGCTGTTCGAGGTCCGCGTCCTTGTCCTCGCGATGATCGGAGCGGCCCGGGACTTCCTGCACATGCTGAAACAGCGTTCCGCCGAACGCGACATTCAGTTCCTGGAAGCCGCGGCAGACGCACAGCACTGGCTTGCCCGCCGCGATTGCGGCCTTGAGCAGCGGCAGTGTCGTGTCGTCGCGGCGCTCGTCCTGCAGCACGCCTTCGCGCGGCGCGGGGCCCGCATAATGTTTTGGTGCGACGTTGGATGGCGAACCAGTGAAGAGAAAACCGTCGACACTCGCGATCAGATCTGCGGGTGCAACAGGCGGCGACAGGACCGGGATAAGCATGGGTACGGCACCCGCCCCATCGCGCACAGCGGTGATGTATTTCTCGCCGACCATGTGGAAAGGATGCTTGCCGACCATACGATGGTCGCAAGGGATGCCGACAATGGGGGCACGGGGACGCATGAGAGAGCCTTTAGCGGGGCTGGCCTAGCATGGCCCTTTGAGGGGCGGCAAGCGGGGCAACTTTATGCCGTTTTGCGGCCGCGCTTGACTTTATTTTCCACCGAAAATCTGGGGCCGTTTCTCAAGAACGACGGGAAAATCAATCTATTTCGCGCCCAATCGAAGCGTTCGATAGACGCCCTTCCGCCAATCGTAGGCGAGGATGGTTCTCGGTAAATGGGTGAATTGTATCTTCAGCGTTTTTCCGAAATCGATATCTCCACTGATCAAGCGTTTGCCGTCACCGGGAAGATTCGGAAACCGATACATCCCAATGCCGGGACGCAACAAATTGCCGGTAAGCGCCTCCGACTGAATGTCCTGCGGCACGCCCGCGAGGACATCGAAGGCACAGGGAGGAATTTCGACCGACAGGGACTTGGTCGACGGATCGTAGCTCGTGTTCCCCTGCCCGGCGCGCTGACACCCCCGGACCTGGTTGAGGAAAACGATATCGAGATTGAAATTCCAGGTCCTGGCGATGAAAACGGGCGCCGACAGCATGGCAGGCGCATCGACGACAAAAACGCTGCGGCCATCCTGAGGCAAAGACCGGAGCCCAGCAAAAAGCGCTTTCTCGCCGCTCCCTTCCGCGGACTCAGTGGCGACGGCGTGCCGCAGGAAATCGCCGGCCCGGAGCATTGTCACAAACGACAAGATCAGGACCGGCACCAGCCTCACAAAATTCGGCCAGGGCCGCGCGAACAAGAACTGAGCGAAAAAAAGAAGCAGGAACGCATAGAAACTTGCCCCAAAGCGGATATGCGGCCGCGTGAGCATGCAGAACGACAGCGCGCCCAGAAGCCAGATCAGAAGAACCGTCTGCAGCTTTGAATCCGCTTGCTCGGGCGTCCGCCTTAGCGCGCGAGCGTCTTGCCAGCCGGCGTAAACGAGGATCGCCCACAGCACGGCGTTCACGAGCAGCAACGCGATCAGCACAACGCCGTGCACGCCGGTCAGTCGAAGAGGAAAACTTACTGGGACCGCGCCGCTTGGCCAAATGAGCAGGCCCTTGCCGATATTGATGAGGATATCGCCAGCCGTGGAGGGCGATTCAAATGTTCCCCCGATCACGGCATGAAACGCCAACCATCTGGCAGCGATCCAGGCTGGCAACGGTGCGAGCATCGCCGCGGACCATTTCGCGTCCCGCTTCTGGATGAAAACGGTGATGGCCGCAGCGACGGGCGCGAAGATCGCCGTCTCTTTCATGAAAACGGCCGCGACGATCAGCGCAAGTGCAAATCCATACCGGTATTCGAGCAACAGGGCGAAGGCCGCAAGCAGCAACAGGCTTGCGAACACATCGAACTGGAATCCCGGATAGACGAACCCGAAATTCAGGAAAGCGGGATTGAACAGAAACAGGATCGCGAAAAGCAGAGCGGGCCTCGACGGTACGCCCAGCAATCGCAGCACGCGCAGGAACAGAAGTGTCCCCAGATATTGCAGCACGCAATAGGCGAGGAACCACGCCCAGTATCGCTGTCCGAAGACGCTTTCCTCGACATAGATGATCAGATTCCAAACCGGCCGGTAGAAGTTCGAAAAGGCTTGCTGCGGCCATTCGGGATAGACGTGGTAGTAGCCGGACATTCCCTGCGTGAGCCAACCGCGGGGTCCTCCTGCCATCGTCCCGCCGATGTTGCCCGGATCGTCCCTCATCAGCAGGTAGCTGTTGTAGAGCCGGAGCCAGAAATACGAATAGACAGAGAGAAGAACCAGCAAGCCGGCCGACATCGCAGCCACGGTTTCGCGGCTCGCGCGCGAGGTCTCGTCAGACTGGAGCGGTGTTTCCGGCGTCGACAAGAACGGCCCCCCGGCCCGATCCGTTGGACAAATACCGCAGCGAGGCTAATCGCTCTGCTTGCGTAGGCTCAAGGCCTTCTGCGGCAACACGAACGAAACATTCGAGACGTCGGCCCCGAT
>Ga0157369_10003565_pt1 | contig 18495 bp, 35 predicted proteins | sample C25metaG_FD_113461 | JGI IMG/M metagenome (GOLD analysis project Ga0157369, IMG submission 113461) | Corn rhizosphere microbial communities from Kellogg Biological Station, Michigan, USA - C2-5 metaG | ecosystem: Host-associated > Plants > Roots > Rhizosphere > Soil | place: USA: Michigan... | reverse complement strand
CGGAGCAGCTGCGCTCGTTCCTCGATATCGACTGATCGTGTCGGGCGAACGGTAGAAAAGCGAAAAGCCCCGCGAAAGCGGGGCTTTTCTTTTGTGCCGGGGAGAACGCCTCAACCCATGTCGTAAAAGAACTGCTCCTTGTCGACCTTGCCGTCCTTGTTGACGTGGTAGACGCAGATCTCCGTCATGTTGACCCGACCGTATTCCTTCATCGTCACGTCCAGCGTCATTTCCATGCTGAACCAGTTGCCCGCCACCACCGGGTCGCTGACGTGGCCGCCATGCACTTCCACGATCGATTCCTGGAACTTGCGGCCCTTCTCGAAAATGGCATCCAGCCCCTTCACATTACCCAGCGCGCCACCCGGCGCGCCCTCCGGCTCGATGCTCTCCGCATCCTTGGCGTACAACTCCTTCTGCGCCTCCTCGTACTTGCCCTCGCGACACAAAGCCACCAACCGCTTCGCTACCGATTCCGTGCTCATCGTGCACCTCCGGGTCAAAGGGCTTACCAGCCTACGCCGGGTGCGATAAGTCCGGATGTGCCGTTGACCCGGTCTTTGTGGTCTCGACGGTCCCGGGGTGCGCGGCTAACATGAAGGGCTGCCGAGCCGTGCAATGCGGCCGGCACGCTACGGGCCTATAGCTCAACGGTTAGAGCAGGGGACTCATAATCCCTTGGTTGCAGGTTCGAATCCTGCTGGGCCCACCATCTGCGGTGTGCGCGCTTACGCTGACCATCATCACAACTGCCGCAGCTGCTTGCGCAAGTCGAAGCCAAGCCTTTCTTGCCGCAGGCGACCGCGCACGTTCCGCTTCGATCAACGGCAACCAGTGAGCCAGCTTTTCACCCGTAACCGCGCACATTTTTTCGACCAGGTCGGCTTCGGGGTGACCTAGCTCAGTCCGCCACCGGCTGACCGTTGCGCGAGTGATCCCGAGGTCTTGGGCGCAAGCGTTATCGGAGGTGATCCCCCGCATCGTCTTGTACTTGTCCAGCAGGGTCAGGGAAGCATTCATGTCACGGGCCTATTGACAGTGATGTCACGGACTACTATACATGCGCCCCATGTCACGGACCCAGTGACATTACAGGGGATCAAGGATGTACGCGCTAGCCGCTCTCTGCGTTGCTGTACCGGCCATCTGGCTGTGGGCCGCCGCTCAAACCCTCCGTGAGCTGACCGCCCGCCAGCGGGTCACCCTGGAAGGGGTGCGGCCATGAGCCTGGAAATATACGAAGGCTTGCCCGGCGATGGGATGAAACTCCCGGCGCTGCCGCCCGCCAGGGTCGCATCTGTCACCGAACCTCAGTACGCCGTGCAGTCCAAGATCGGCGCCCGCTGGGTCACCGTTGAACTGTTTGCGACGCGCGCCGCCGCACACGACTGGCTCAAGCCCGTCATCAAGCGTTGCGGCAACAGCGACGGCCTGCGCGTGAAGCGGGTGCGGTCATGAGGTACACCCAGCCGCTCACCGCCGACGAACAGAGCGTTGACGCCGCCATGCGTCAGCAGCACCGCAGCGAGTGCGAACAGGACCGCGCGCTGACGCTCTACCGGATGGCTCACCGCGCGTCGACGAAAGAGGCCGCCACGGAGCGCCTTGACCGCGTTGCGGAATTGCTGACTGGGGTGCGCGCATGAGCCGTCTCGACCTGGCCCCCGTTGCAGTGCTGTTTGCGCGTAGTGATTCGAACTATCGAGCGGTGCCGGGAGCCGATGTCTTTGACCTGGCGCGCGACGCGCTCACGTTCTCTGGTGGAATGTCCGTAGTGGCGCATCCTCCTTGCCGCGCGTGGGGCCGGCTACGGCAGTTCGCGAAGCCGTTGCCGCATGAGAAGGCCATGGCGGTGTTCGCTGTCGAGCAAGTGCGCCGCTGGTGCGGGGTGTTGGAACATCCAGCACACAGCACACTGTTCGACGCGTGCGCTATGCCACGACCTGGTGCTGCTGCCGATTCGTACGGCGGCTATACGGTGGAGGTCAAGCAGTTCCATTTCGGACACCGTGCGGAAAAGCTCACCTGGCTTTACATCGTAGGTTGCGATCGCGAAGAGCTTCCCGAGTTCCCGCACCGTCACGGCGAGCCGACCCACTGCATCCGCCCGTCTAAGGCCTACCCGCGCCTGCCGTCGGTTACGAAGGCGGAGCGTGAACACACCCCGCCCCTTCTCTGTACCTGGCTGGTCGACGTAGCGCGCCGCTGTTTCGCGCGTAATGCGAGGGCGGTCGCATGAACCGCATTCTCACCGCCGACGTGATCCTGACGCTTACCGCCGACCAAGCGCGCGAGCTGGCCGCCGAGCTGAAATGCCCTGACTCGCAGGTGCTGACAGCGGGCACCGTCGACGTGATCTTGCAGCAGTGCGTCAAGCAGGGAGTGCAGCTCTGATGTTCTGCATCGACCGCGCTCACTGGCTCTACAACTTCGCCCACACCGGCAACCTAGTGCTGCTTGCACTCATTGTCGGTCACGTATCCGGCGCCTTCCTCGCGGAGTGGTTCCGCGTCACACGCCTGCGCATCAAGCGCCGTATGCGAGGTCTCGCATGATCGCCCCCGATTTTGCCTCCATCACTTCCGGCCTTGATGCCGGCCCGGTGATCGCGCTCATTCTTGTTGGCGTCACCATGGTGGTCGGCGTCGGCTTCGGCATATGGACGTCCGGCTCCGTCGCGCGGTTCTTCACCGGCGCGCCTTCCGATCCGATGAAAGACAAGTCCTCTCCTGAGTATCGCGCTGCGTGGGAAGAGCGCATGCGCCGCGAGACCGAAGAGTTGAAGCAGTACAACCGCGAGCACCCCGAGTCGCAACGCTCTCGCCCCGCTTCGGCCACGTCGACGCGTGCACCCGTGCGAGAGGAAAGCGGTTATCGCGATGACGGCCCTAGCGTGGCTGATCTGTTCATTGCGGACGCGCTTGTGTCGTCGTCCACGTCTACACCAAGCAGCAGCGATAGCACGTCTTCCGACTTCTCCGGTGGTGGCGGTGATTTCGGTGGTGGCGGGTCATCTGGCGAATGGTGATCAAGGAGCAAGCATCGTGAGCAAGTGCCCCCAGTGCGGTACGGATGAGCTGGAAGACATCGCCAGTTCCGATAACGCCTATTGCCCCGAGTGCGGCGAGGTGGTGGAGCCCGCAGAAGACGGCGAAAGCGAGGCGTGGTGCGACACGTGCGGCGATTTCCGCGTAGCCGATGGCGATGGCTTCTGCGCGCGCTGCGGTGGTCTGATCGAAGGCACCGAGCGCGCATCCGAATTCGATGACGGCGATGACGAAGACGCCGACGAAGACGACGAAGAGGAGGACTACTGATGCAAACCTTCCTTGCATTGCTCGCGGTGTATGTCTTCGTGCTCGGCGTGGGCCGGTTCTACCGGCAATGCTGCCGCGTGTTCTCGTGGGTCCGTGACCGGGTGATGCTGTGACCGGCCGCGCGCAGACCGATGTCATTCTCGACGCGGCGACAGTGTTTGCCGAAGGTCGGCTATCCGGCTTCCGCGACGCCTGCAACATGCTCGAAAAGGGCAACGGAGGACTGCTCAACAACTACCAGCGCCGTACTGTCGAACAGGTATTCAGCCGCTGCGCCGACAAGGCCGGCGATGCCCCGTGGTGGCGTGACGAGTACCGCACGCTGATGGCGCAGTTAAGCGTTTGCGAGCTATCTGTTCCGCCGAGCATGGCCGCCAAGGTGCGCGAGGCGCGCGCCATCGTCATTCACAACATGTGGCTCGCCCAGCAGGGCCGCCCGGCTGACCTTCCGAATCTTCCGCCGCGTGAGCAATTGCTTTCGCGCATCCACGCGTACCTGATTCAGTACCCGGATACCGACAATGCCTATTGACGACACCTCGCGGGTCTCGCTCGCGGACGGCCTGGCTGTGGTCGAACAGCTGCGCGAGCTGCACACGCGTTGCGTTCACAACGGCCAGATGCTGTTCGCAACGGTGTTCGGCATGACGTGTGATGCGCTCGCCGAAAGCCTCAGCAATGCCGATGACATGCTCGGCGACGAACCGGACGACGGCGGATGCTGACGGTCGACGCCATCGACCGCGTAGACCGCGCCATTCGCTTTCTCAAGCGCGCGGAATGGGCCGGGTGGGGCAAGGTACCGGAGTACCGCGCACCCGGTCCGCTGGTCCCCGAGCACACGCTACAGCAGCGCGAGCGACCGCCGCTTATCGAAGACGACTACGCACGCACCCAGGCGGCCAAAGCGGCCCGCCGCGCACGTGTGTACGTCGCGCAACAGCGCGCGCTCGACGCGCCTTTTGAGGCCATCGCCAAGGCCAAGGCAACGTCCGGGCAGGTAGAGGCGCAGGGGGTGTCCCGCGCGCGAAGCGCGCGGGACACCCTGGGGCTTGTCTCCTATGCAACAAGTGGGACGCAGACCCATGAAGAGGCACGGCGGCCGCCTCGCGAAAAGCTGCTCATCAACCGCAATGCGCAGCGCGTGAAGCGCATGCGGACCACGGTGGGCCATGCGGCTCGCCTGCTGCACTTCGACGCGCACAGCGAGCGCGACGCGCAGCGATGGAACAAGAAGTTCATCACGCTCACCTACGCCAACGGCGACGACTGGCGCCCTGGGCACTTCTCGAAGTTCCGCGATGCGCTTCGCCAGTGGTGCAAGCGCCGCAAGGTGAAATGCCGCTTCGTGTGGGTGGCTGAGCTGCAAATGCGCGGCGCGCTGCACTACCACGTTGTGGTGTGGCTGCCCAAGGGCGAGTTCCTTCCGTTCGCGGATACGCGTGGTTGGTGGCCGCATGGCAAGACCAACATCGTGACGGCGCAGTCGCCGATCTCCTACATCACCAAGTACGCGAGCAAAACCACGTCGGCCGAAGCCGGTGGTTATCCGCGTGGTGCACGCATGCACGGACACGGCGGCCTCGATGTCGAGTCTCGCCGGCATGTCCGCTACTGGATGGCTCCGATTTGGGTGCGTGATGCCCTGTCGGGCCGTGCCGACATTCGCAAGGTGGTCGGCGGCTACATGGACAAATTTACGGGCGAGTTCCTCGCTTCGCCTTGGCGCGTAAGTGTCGGCCCAGGTGGCGAGGTGTGGGCCTATCGAGTCGATCAACAGGAGACGGTGCAATGAAAATCCAAGTTCTCAAGCGTGCGGCTGAGCATGTGCAGGTCACGTTCGATGGCGTGACGCGCGACCGCGTCAAGCAGTGGTGCATGTACGAAATCGACGGCCTTCCCACGTCGTTTCAGGTGACTGTCGATCCCGGAAAGGAGTACGCCCCCGGCGAGTACATGCTTGCGCCGGAGTGCTACGGCGTTACGAACGGCCGCCTCACGCTCAGCCGTGTCGTGCTGATCCCCGTCGAACAGCCGAAGCCGCAGCAGCAGCCCACCAAGTCCGCTGCGGCGGCGTAAGGATTCGATGCCATGGCCCTGTGCGTGACTCTGAATCAAGACGGCACGTTGACCCCGACGGGTCAGCCGGTCGGCGAGTGCACGGGTTACGTGTTGGTCTCTGGCAGCGAGTACGGCGTCTACCAAGTTGTACAGGACGCCCTGGGGACGCCCACCCCGGAACAAGCCATGGGCTGGTTCTTCGGCGCGTGGGGCGCGGTGATGGTGTTTTACATCGCGTCGCGTGCGGCGGGAGCCGTAATCGCAATGTTCAAGTGAACAACCACCAACCCAACAAGGGAGAAAACGCAATGCGCAAGATCAACCTCAGCAAGATGAAGGCTGCCGCGATGGCTCTGCTGGGCGGCACCGCCCTGACCGGTAGCGCCGCGTTCGCCCAGGCGACCGGCAACGACTACAGCGGCATCCTGTCCGGTCTCAGCACCGCCACGGCCATCACCGCGATCATCTCGGCGGGCGCGCTGCTGGCCGGCGTCGGCTTCGCCAAGTGGGCGACGAAGAAGGTCGCTCGCTTCTTCGGCTGATGTTCGACAACCACGGCAGGTAACGACGGGCGGGGTGCACACCGCCCTTCGTTTTTTGGAGTCTCACACCATGCTTCTCGATCTGTTTTGCGGCTTCCTGGGTGCGTTGTGCGCGTGGGCGTGTGCAAAGGGGCTTGACGATGATTAGCGCTCTTCGTGTTCTATCGGCTGCACTGATTGTTCTGGCTCTTGCCGCCGTGTTGCCGACGCAAGCAATCGCACAGTCGACAGATTGCCCTCAGTCTGCGGTGGCGCAGGCGAAGTGTGAGCAACAGCGCCAGAGCCAGCTGCAGGCCGGCTACCAGGTCGTCACGGAATGTGTTCAGCGGCAAGTTGCTGGCCAGATGTATTGGCATTTCGAGTACTCAAACCAAGGCTGGCAGACGCCATTTGTTTACGACGGGCCATATACCTGCGCGGCCAGTGCATGTCCTTCGGGGGTTGCGCCACCTATCGGTACGCAATTTCAGTCGTGGAAGTCCAGCGGGCTGACTTGCTACAACGGTTGTTCCATGTCTCTTGCTATTGGTGGCGCGAACAATGGACAGATGGTCTATAGCGGCGATGCTTGTCCGGTTAACCCGAACAACACGGCGCCTGATCCTACGCCCCCGCCGCCGCCTTCCGAGGCGTGCCACGCCGATGGCACGTGCACGTGGTGCGAGAGCATCTCCGGCAAGTGCGTGACCGCCGGCAAGCCGCCTCAAACCGTTCCGCCTTCGTCTTCGTCGACCAGCGGACCGAACAACACCACGACGATGAACAGCACGACGAACAACAGCGGCACGACGTCGACCACCAACACCACGTCCACGACCACAAGCAATGGCACTTGGTCGAGTGACGGCGGCAGTGCCGGCGGCGGCACGGGTACCAGTGGCACGACTTCGGGCACCAGTACGACGACGGGAAGCAGCACGACGACACAGCCGGCTAGTAGCTCATCAACGCAAAGCAAGTGCACAAGCGGCGTGTGCGATGTCGGGCAGGCGGACGGCGACACGGGCGCCTTGTACTCGGCTGGCGTAGATACGCCTGGGAGCGTGTATGCAGATTTCAAATCTCGGGTGTCTACCTCCCCGCTCATCTCAGCGGCCACGGGCTTCTTCACCATCAACGCGTCCGGCTCGTGCCCGACCTGGCACATTCCCGGCAATGCGTACTGGGGCCAAGGCGGCTTTGATTTCACCTTTTTCTGCGACTCCGGCATTCTCGCGATTCTCGCGTTCGCCGGCTGGGTTGTTCTCGCTGTGGCTGCGTTCAGTGCGTTCCGCATTGCTCTCTACTAGCGCGGCGGCGCTCATGCTGTTGGTCGCACTGGCGGCTCTTACGCCGCACGTGGCACGCGCTCAATCCAGCGTGCCGGGCGTGACGTGCTCGATGCAGCAGGGCGTGTACGTGTGCACCGATGGCAGCACCGGATCAACGGGCCCGGTGTGCATCGTGGAGACCGCGACCGGCAAGCAGACCTGCCTGACCAATGGCGGGGGTAGTTCGTCCTCCCTGATCGGCCAGCTCGGAAAGGGTTTCGGCCAGGTCAAGGATCTGCCGGCGCAAGTGAGTGGCTCGGGCTGGCTGAGCAAGCTGACCGGATGGATTGCCAACGTGGTGCATACCTTCTTCGTCGCCATCGTGCAGGTGTTGAAGGATTTGGTGACCTATGTTTTCTCGGCGGTTCTCGATCTTGTTGCCGATGCCATCAGCTCGATTTCACCGCCGTCGTTCCTGACCAACTATTCCATGGGCGCAATGCTCGGCCAGGCCGGCCCCATCGTCGGCTTTTTCCTCGTGCAGCTACGCATCGGCGAAGGTCTCGCGCTGGTTGGCGCGGGCTACGCATTTCGCTTGCTGCGCAAGTTCCTCACTCTCTTCCAGTGGTGACCTATGCTCGTCTTTAACGAAGGCGTGCCGCGTTCCGGCAAAAGCTATGACTCGATCAAAGAGCATGTGCTGCCGGCATTGAAGCGTGGCCGCAAGGTGTATGCGCGCATCAATGGCCTGGACGATCCGGAGCGTCGCGGCAAGATCGCCGTCTATTTGGGCATCGATACGGAGCGCCTCGATGAGCTGCTTATTTTCGTGCCGACAGCTAAGGTCAAGCGGCTGTTTGTGGCCACCAAGGATCACGAATCCGAGGATGGCGAATGGAAGATTGCGCCTGAGCTGAAAGACGCCTTGTTCGTGATCGATGAATGCCACGAGTTTTACGTGGCATCGCGTGAGCCCATTCATCCCGCTATCGAACAGTTCTTTGCCCTCTGTGGCCAGAACGGCATGGACGGCGTGTTGATGTCGCAGTGGTATCGGCGCCTGCACTCAGCCGTGCGTGCTCGCCTGGAGCGCAAGAACGTCTTTCAGAAGTTGACGGCCGTTGGCCTGCAGAAACGCTATCTGGTGACGCGCTACCACGCAGTTTCACCCGATCGCTACGAGAAGGTCGGCGCCCACACGCTGGCCTATGACCCAGAAATTTTCCCGCTGTACAAGGGCTACGCGGACGGTGCGGAAAACACTGAGGTCTACACCGCCGGCGGTCGGACGGTGTGGCACAAGATCGGCATGCTGGCGTTCGCGGTGGTGCCTGCCGTGGGCGTTGCGCTGTGGGTGTTCCTGCATTTCTTCGGCGGTGATTCTGGCCTGGCCAAGGAGACGACCGGTAAGTCACGCCTGGGGCCGGCTCCGACGACGGTAGGGGTGCAGGCTGGCCAGCCCATGCCACCGCCTTCCGCGGAGAAGTCGGCGCCCGTGAAGCCGGCCGCCTCGCCGAACAGCCTGCATCCATCGTATGACACCAAGGGCATGCCGCCGGAGGTGGGTTACCTCTTTAACATGTCCGCCCAGGCGCGCCCGCGCCTCGCCGCCATAGCGCACGTCGAGGGCGGGAAGGATTGGGGCGTGATCGAGTGGCGGGAGGATCAGGGGCACGTCTTGGAGCGCCTGAGCCTCGATCAGGTGCGGGAGCTGGGTGTGGTCGCGGAGGTGCACGGGTACGGCGTGAAGCTGCGTTACGGGCCGCAGGTAATCGTGGTGACCGCGTGGCCGGTGGACATGCCCGGCACCTCTGCGGAGGCCAACCAGGCGCAGGCAGCGCAGGACCGTCGCCAAGGTAGCTACGTGACGGTCGCCGCCCCCGGCAGGGGCGACGGCGCTGGCGCGTCTAGTGGGTGGAAAGAGAACCGACTATCCTGGGCATACACCCCGCCTGAACAAGTGAAGGGGCCGGGGGCGTCGGATTGGAGACCGGGGCGCTGATTGCCTGCCATAAAAGATTCGAATATGCAATAACGCATAAATCGCGCCATTCATGGAACGTTCATTTTATGGTTAGCTTTCGTTCATTGCTGGCCCGCATCCGCGAGATTTGGGCCATGCGCAGCACCCGGGCATACGCCGCATGGATGGATCGCGACTTCCACCGTTGGCGGCAGAGCCGCAACCGGCCGTAGGGGTGTAGGGGCAAAGCCCCTACGGATACGCCTTTGATCTAGGACTACAGCGAAGACCAGGACCTGCGCGGCCGTGTGTCGTGCATGGGTTCATCGGTTCCCATGGCCACCTCGCCAACCCCGCTTTTGAACCCCTCCGAGATCCTGAGTGGGTTCGTTTTGCGCACATGACCTCTCGTAAACCGCATAGTGACGCGGGTTTCCGGCGATCACCGATCGAGGCCGGGGACGCTGCTACGCTTTACCCCAAGGAGCCAGGGGAAAGGAAATGCGACTCAAGGACGCGCTGTACTACAGCATCGCCGTGCTTTTGTTTCTCGCCACGGTGCCGATATACCGGTACATCATCGGGCACGCTCGCGCGGATGTTGCCCGTGAGGAAGCGATGGCTCACCAGCCACCGCCGAAGCCAGCGGCTCAACCGCTGCCCGACTTCACGCACGAGATCTGCTGGACAAAGCGGGTACGCGGCACGTGCGCCTATCTGTCGGAGGCGGAGGAAGCCTTGGCCAACGGCAAGGCAAGGTGCATGGGTGGGCTGGTTATGGTGGTCCGCAAGCAGGGCGAGACTACCGTGGTCGAGGAATGGCCGCGACGCACACAGTGCTATTTCTGACCATGGTGGCAGCGTCCATGCACTGCGGTCCTGTTCGTGCTCGTTGGACTGATAGATGCACACGTGGGATGACGCTGCGCGGCTGTGGCTGGTTGAGAAAAAGCACAAGGCCGACATTGATCGCGATACGCAAAAGCTGGAATGGCTCAAGCCTTACTTCGGTGGTAAGCCATTGGCTCAGATTGACCGAGAAGCCGTGATGGCTGTTGCCTGGGAAAAAGCTAAGGCAACGTCACCGGCAACTGCGAATCGCCTACTTGCCTTGATTCGCGCCATTTTCCGGCGCGCGTGCCGTGTGTGGGAGTGGATCGACCGCATGCCCTTCGTGGAGCTGTTCCCGGAATCTGAGGGGCGGGTGCGGTGGATCACTCCCGACCAGGCGCGCGCACTGTTTAACGAGCTTCCACCTCACCAACTGGACATGGTGCTTTTTGCTCTTGCGACAGGGCTGCGCCAAGGCAACGTGCTTCGCCTGGAATGGTCGCAGGTGGACATGCGCCGCAAGCTGGCCTGGATTCACAAGGACCAGGCGAAGGGTCGACGTTCATTCTCTGTCCCATTGAATGAGACGGCGATGGCTACACTTAACCGTTGCAAAGGGAAGCACCCTAGCAGGGTGTTTACATATCGAGGCCGTCCTATCGCGTGGGCCAACACGAAAGCGTGGCGCCAGGCCCTTAGACGCGCAGGAATTCAGAACTTTCGATGGCATGACCTACGACACACGTGGGCTAGTTGGCATGTGCAACATGGAACGCCCCTGTATGTTGTGCAGGATCTGGGCGCCTGGCGTAGTGAGGCTATGGTTCGCCGGTACGCTCACCTTGCGCCGTCTCAGTACGCGGAGCATGCTTCGGCCATAGATCGGGCGTTCGGCCATAAAAGATTCCGATAAATCAGTATCTTGCATTGATTTTCGAAGGTTTGGCTATACTTTTAGGTTGAATGGAGATAGCCCGTGATCGAGCGGCAGTACGCAAACGCCCTACTTGCAAAGCACTGGTCTGGCAGAACCCTGCCGATAGACCCGGCTGCAATTGCGTCATCGGAAGGCGTCGGGGTCACACCATTCGGTTTTGACGAACTAGCCGCAGCGAGCGGTTGGTATCGGCTTGTCGACGGTCGACCTGTTATCTTCTACAACCCGACTGAAGCACCTACCCGGCAACGATTCACGATTGCACATGAGCTAGGGCACCACGCTATGGCTCACGGCCCTCGTCCTCGTGACGGAGCTGCTGCGTTCAATCTAATGAACTACGATCCGATTGAGGCCTCTGCGAATCGTTTCGCGGCAGAGTTGCTAATGCCTGAAGCCACGCTACGCCTCATGGTGGCGGACAGGAATTACGCTTCAATCCAAAGCTTAGCGTCTGCATTCAACGTTTCCGAAGTCGCGATGACTTATCGCCTTAAGAATCTCGGGATTGTCGAGTAATGAGCGATCAAAATCCGCCGACCGGAGACTCGAATCCCGGCGGACAGGTACCGCCTGACGCCGCCTCTGACCAGCCAAGCCCGTTGCCGGAGCTTGGCTCTTTTGACTTAGCTGGTGGCAAGCTGCGCCCTGTCGAAGAGCAAAATCTCAATGCTCTTCTGGCGTGGGATTCGCACCGACAGAAGATGCAATGGTGGGCTTTCCTGGGCCTTGGAATCGTGTGCTTAGTTTTCCTTCTTTTTCTAATGGCGATCATGTACGACATGATTACCGACAAGGAAGCTCTGGCCGTTGTTATCCATGCTGCCGATTGGCACATACTTACTTTTCTAGGGATTGCATTGATCGTTTTCGCTTCAGTCCCGCTCTCGATAGCGCTCGCAATTCTTAGGATGGTGAGTCAAGGCGGACCAACTGAAAATAAAGAATCGAAGGACGATCCGGCTCTTACTACACCGCAGCTAGAGCTAGTCAAGATGGTCATCGTTGAAGTAACCAAGGCCCTTAAAGGGTCATAGAATTTTGAGGCACGATATGGCTTGGTATAAGTACTCGCAGTTTCTTCAAGTTAGCGCGAGCAATGAGTACGACAAAGCCTATTCGCCTGGGCAGCTAGTGCCCTTCTCCGGGATCTATCGATGCGAAGGGTGCGGCAGGGAAATTGCCTGCAATCAGGGCCAGCCGTTCCCTCCGCAAAATCATCACCAACATCCGGGGACTCTTCTCACAGGCATTAAGCCAATTACATGGCGACTGATAGTTTTCGCCGACGGGACGCCCAAGGATTAATTAGCAGGGACACTAAGCAATCAAGCATTAGTGTCTGCCGGAGCTTCCGCCGCACATCTTTCAGCAGGTCTGCGGGACTCATAATCCCTAATGCTTATGGACCACCTGGAGCTCTGACTCTTAAGGTGATGGCAACTCGCCCCTGTAGATCATTCCGCTGCTATTGTTGCCTCCCAACCAGGCTTCTATCTATAAAAATGAAACTATCCAGGTACATGCCACGAACCCGCTTCACTGTTGAAGTCTTAAAAGAGGCAACTGAAGCACTATTTGAGAGCATAGACGGAGAGCGTGATTACTACCTCATCGTAGGTCTCCCAGAAGGCACGTGGTCGCACGAAAATCTTGAGGAGTACTTCGCCGACTACAGGCGCTCCAGGAGTGGTGTTGGGGTGTATCAGGTGGACGCAAAGAGGCACATGTTACGCATACAGAATCTCGAAGATAATTTGGTCCTGGTCGAAGTGGAGGCTCCGAACCGAGATAGGGCTCGAGTGCTTTCAACGTTCGAAGTGTTTGAGAGGAATAGGGACGCCTGTGCTGTTCCGGCACCTATCGCTAAACGTAAGCCCGCCGTTTTCATTGGACATGGTCGTAGTGCTCTGTGGAGAGATCTCAAAGATCACTTAACAGATCAACATGGTTACGATGTTGTGGCATTCGAAAGCGGCGCCCGCGCCGGGCATACGATTCGCGACATCCTCCATTCGATGATGCAAAACAGTTCCTTTGCATTGCTCGTCATGACTGGTGAGGATGAGACCGCCACTGGCGCGCTCCGGCCGCGGCAGAATGTGGTTCACGAGGCAGGCTTATTTCAAGGGAAACTTGGATTTGAGCGAGCTATTGTGCTGCTAGAAGACGGCGTTGAAGAGTTCTCAAACATCCATGGCGTCACTCAAATAAGATTCTCTAAGGGAAACATTCGCGAGACGTACGGCGATGTGCTGGCTACGTTGCGGCGAGAGTTTCCACCGGCTGACTAGTCGCATCTAAGAGCGGCATCCGGCGCCAGAGTAGTGTCCGCTTCCGACTTGAAGATGACATGTCTAAGCACTGCGTAACGCCAACGAGAATTCCACTCTGCGAAGAATCATGGAGTTGGAATGGCCATATGTCTTTCCACCAAATATAGCCAGGCACTTCTGAAGAAGTGACCGAACTTTGTGGAACAGCCGACGCGTATCGACCCTTGTCCCCGGGGTCTCATAATCCCTTGGTTGCAGGTTCGAATCCTGCTGGGCCCACCACCAACCGGCATCAATCACGGCGTAGGTGCACCTACAGCAGGTAGGGACTTGCTGCGGCTGGAGCGATCCTGGAACACTCCGTATGTCTGCTTTCGACCCGAAGCGGACAGATTTCAAAGGGGACAATATGGCCGAGAAGGACGACAGCTGGCTCACCGATCCGGCGGATCACCTAATCGGCGTCACGCTTACACATCGCGAATGGACTCCGGCTTCTGTTCGTGACGATCATGACCATTGCGCACTCTGCTGGGCCAAGTTCGCGAAACTGGGTGTGCCCGGCGAATTGCATGTGGGATGGTGTACATCGGATAGGCTGCACTGGGTCTGCCAGCAATGTATCGACGACTTTAAGGTGCGCTTTCAATGGATTTTGAACGACAACCCGAACCCTGGGGTTGATTGAGACGTCTGCTTCCGACCCGAAGCGGACATAATCAGAAACATGACAAAACTCCTCGCCACCACTGCGCTCGTGTTATTCGTTGCCACCGGGTGCGCAGTCCCCAAGGAGGCCAACATGACAGAACAACCTTTGATGGGGCACGCCGCTGATCGGTGGTACGCGCGTTCCGTGCTGTTCGTCTCGGACGTCCAGCGATCTCTCGATTTCTATGTCGGCAAGCTGGGATTTGAGAAGCAATGGCACGAAGCGGACGGCAAAGGTGGCGTGTGCCAGGTCCATCGGTCCGGATGCGAAATCATCCTGTGCGAAGACGTTGCCCGCCATGACCGTGGTCGTCTCTTTATCGAGTTGACGCGCGAGGGGTTGGATATGTTGCTTCGGGAGACGGTTGAGCGGTCCGTTCCCACACAGAAGTCATGGTGGGGAAACGACGTGATTCGTATCCTGGACCCCGATAACAACGAGCTTCTTTTTCCGCTTTCAAACGAGTGAACCGGGAGCAGGCCTGTGCATTGGCGATAGGCCCGCTCCCGACCCATGGCGGACATTCGCTACCATGTGGTGGTAAGTCGTCTCTACGGCAGCACAATCGAATCGGAGGAAGTATGCGCGGCCTCATTTTCTGTTCGATGATTTTGGCAATTTCATGCACGTCTTCTTGCGCAACCGATAGTCCTCATCAGCATGCTGATGACGAAGCCCAATGTGCTGGATACGGTTACCAGAAAGATACGGATAAGTTTGCGGATTGCATGATGAAGCTGGACTCGCGGCGTCGTGATCGCGCGGACTCGCAGAAGCAGAGCGACAGCGACATGAGGGAGCGAAGCATCCGGCGCAACGGTGATACGCGATTCCCGGTGTGCAGTGCCTCCATGATGGATGCCAACTTAGATACGACGAATAACGCCTGGTACGGGCCCAACTGTCGCGAGAAATAAATCTTTTTGGAGGCGGACTGGGCGAATGTCCGCTTTCGACCCAAGGCGGACACTGAACTAAAGGGGTGCAGATGCGGCAGCGCCACCGGTTAATGCGACGGCGAACTCCGACTCTTCATACCGAAGGCGAACGGGCAGAGTTATTTCAACTCCTATAGTCTGCGCCGGGAACGAGTCATGTCGAGATCGTGGAACAACACCCCCAAAGGTGGCTATCGAACCCGATTCGATCTTTCTCCAAAGGCTATGGACGACTTCATTACGTACCTGGAGGATCACGACTGGATGTCGGTGATGTAGCTGGGTAGATTTCGGAGTGTCCGCTTCCGAGCCATAGCGGACGTTCGGGCAATAGAGGCTGGGTCATTGACTACGGATCGGCGTATGGACACACCGCAGCACAGTCGCCCACTTTGGATAGGTTTGCTCGCGTGCGCGCTCACCCCTACGTTCCTCCTGGTTGTGGAGCTGATGGGGTCTTCTGCGCGGGTCATGATCCCTGTCGAGGTGGTTCTGGTCGTTTCACTGCCAGCGTCACTTCTGGCGACCTATGTGGTCGCATGGCCTTACGCGCTGTGGCTTAGGCGCCGGGGAAAGCTCAGTTCTTTGAGGCTTTGTGCCGCCGGCATCTTGGCTGGGGCGGCCGTGCTCGCTGCATTCAACTTCTATATGAGCTGGTATCCCCAAATGCAGGACCACTCACTGGCAATCTCGATTGCACTTCAATCGGCAAGGAAGGGAGCCACTGGCGGAGCCGTCCTTGGCCTGCTTTCCTCCATCGCACTGGTCGTGGGAGCGGGGATTCCGTTCCGTCGTTCCGGCCGTGCAAAGCCAGTTGCCTTATAGGCTAAGCGCGGGGTCCGCTTCCGACCCATGGCGGACGCTGCGTTGGAGAGGAAATGGCGCCTTAGTTGGCTTTCACCTTGGCCGACAGCGAAAGGCAATAGCCGAGCGTCACCGCGATCCCCGCCAAAACCGCGCTGGATCCGCCCCATATCGCCACCGGGATCGGGGCGAACGCCCACAGTCCGGCATAGACGAGCCCGCTCAGCACCATTGACCAAGCTGAGATCCGTTGGGCCTGGCGTCCTTGGGCGCTCCGGACGAAAGTTTTGGGCAGCCGGTTGCCATACCAGGCGAGCCATAATCCGATCGCGCCGATGACGATCCTCAAGACCATGTCGCGGTCGATATAGCCCGATCTGTTCGCGAAAGTTGCGCCAAGCGCCAGGGCGAACATGACGCCCGCCCATGCGAGAGCTCCGGTCAGTTCCTTCTTCATCGCTCAGTCTCCTCGTTGGGCTCCGATGTCTTTGTGCCCACGTCGAATGAATGGACAAAGCCCAGTAGCGCCTCTTCGAGCACCGAGAGCTTCAGGTGGTAGATGACGGACTTGCCGGCCTTCTCGGTGTGCACCAGGTCGGCCTCCTTCAGCACCGCGAAGTGCGCCGACATCGTTGGCTTGGAAACATCGAACTGGTCGCTGAGCTCGCCCGCGCTCAGGGGCCCTTTGCGCAGAAGCTGTAGCACCTGCCGGCGGGTGGGATCGGAAAGGGCTCTGAATACCTTGCTCATGGTGAGATGATTAGCTAATCATCTAAATGATGTCAAGAGGCGTGGCCGCTGGGCCAGCCAGGTCTCCTATCGCGACGGCCGGCCGGGACCCGGATCCGCGCGGTTACCCCATCATCAGCGCCATGACAGAGAGGACCGCTGTTACCGCTCAGAAGGCAGGATAAGTGTCGAAGCCACGGAAGCCGCAAGCGCCGCCCATAAGGCCGCCCTTGGCGGGCGGGGCAGGTCGGCCACAATTGCTGGAGTTGGATCGCTTTTCAGCAGCCAACCTGGAAAAGTGGAAGCAACTATCAGGGGATCTGGATGAACTAAGCGACATCCTTTATTCCGGCATCGAGCCGCAACGGCAACGCTACTACGGCGAAATGATCGAGGCTCTGCAGGCAGTTCCTTCCTCGCCGTTGACTTTCAATCGCTGGACTCGCCTGGTGTCCTGTCGCTTCGCTTTGAGCCCTCTCTCAGCTGCAGGGAGCCGACTTAACCCACTGCATGAAGCAACGTTAGGAGATTTCCAAGATGCCCGATCTGCCGCCCAATGGCCTGCCTCGATATCGCTTGCTCACGGGCAAGGATGACGCCGCATTCTGTCAACGAGTGTCCGATGCACTAAGCCTTGGTTACGAGCTGTACGGCTCTCCCGCGGCGACATTCAATGGGGACCATGTAGTCGTCGCGCAAGCAATGCTCTGGCCCATGGAAGACGAGGGTGTCAGGTGAAGTGCTGCAGCACTTATGCGACATCCGCTTTCGATCCAATCTATGTGAGATTGCTCACGAGTAGCGGATAGATGCAGGCCTTTAAGTCCCTGACATCGCGCAACTGCGTACTGAACCATAGTTTGGCCGATGTGGCCAAACTATGAGATTCCAGAAGCAAGGTCGGGGGCTCGGGGTTTCCCTAGCCCGGCAGGCTGACCACCGCCTTGAAGCCGCCGAAGATCATGCGCTTGCCGTCGAAAGGACAATCCGCGGCGGCCTCCATGCGCGGATCTTTCATGAATTTCTCCATGCCCGCATCGCGGGTGGCCTTGTCCGGCCATTCCACCCAGGAGAACACTACTGTTTCGTCCTCCTTCGCCTGCACGGCGCGGCGGAAATCGGTGACTTTGCCATCGGGCACGTCGTCACCCCAGCACTCCACCACTCGAATGGCGCCGAACTCCACGAAAATGGCGTCGAAGGTGCGGGCGTGCGTGATGAACTTATCGCGGTTGGCATTGGGTACGGCGATCACGAAACCATCGATGTAGGACATGGCAGTTTCCTCAGCGGGAACGGGCGGCCGGCATGGTCGCCTTCAAGTATGCGACGAATGGGCGCGCACGGAATCGACACAGACGATCAGCCTCGACCAGCGCGGCCCATCGCTCAGGAAGTCCGCCGGACCAGCCCGTCGATGTAGTCCTGGAGCGTGATCGTGCCGCGCTCAGATGCTGTGGGGCGTTCGAAGCCCTCATCGACGCTGACCGCGGTCATACGGGCGTACGACGCAGCCGCGGCCTCGGAGAATCCGAGCTCGCGATACTTCGCTTCCCAACGGTCGCGAGGAATGACTTCCACGGCGACCGGCTTGCCGATCGCTGCAGAAAAAGCTGCTGCGACATCAGTTGTCGAATAGCGCTCGGGCCCCTCGACATAATGAATGCCGGATTCGCCGCGCGGCCCGGCAAGCAGCCGGGCCGCGGCCTTGCCCAGATCCTCCGGCGCAACCATTGGAATAGCCAGGTCGGCCGGGAACATCGATTCGAGGCGACCTTCCTTGCCGACCATCGCCAACGATGCATCCCAGTTGCTCATGTAGTACGCGGCGCGGATCACGCTGGCCGGGATCGGTTGGCTGCGCAGGCCTTGCTCGAAGCCGTAGAGCACGCTCAGGTCGCCAATGCGCTCGCCGGGCTGCGCACCCATGGCCGATTCGGCCACCACCTGCTCCAGGCCGGAGCCGCCCAATGCCTCCAGGATGGCGGCGACGCTGCGCTTTTCCTGGGTATCCGTCTCAGTCGACGTATCGGCCGGCGGATTGAGCAGGAATGCGCGCTTACCTTTGCGAAAGACATCGCGCAGTGCAGCCGGATCGAAGACATCCGCGACCGCCAATTTGGCGCCGCGTTGTT
>Ga0157369_10003564_pt1 | contig 18497 bp, 19 predicted proteins | sample C25metaG_FD_113461 | JGI IMG/M metagenome (GOLD analysis project Ga0157369, IMG submission 113461) | Corn rhizosphere microbial communities from Kellogg Biological Station, Michigan, USA - C2-5 metaG | ecosystem: Host-associated > Plants > Roots > Rhizosphere > Soil | place: USA: Michigan... | reverse complement strand
TCGGGCAGCGCTCCGGGGGTCAGCGCGAACTTCGCCGGGTCGTCGTCTTCGAGCACGAATGCCCCGTCGTGCGTGATGCCCACGGGGATGACGTCGTAGCGGGTGCGGTCAAGCGCGGCGAGAACCCCGCCCGCCGTCGCGCAGCTGATCGAATGCTCGCTTGAACGCCCCCCAAACAGCAGCGCCACCGTGAGCTTGTCCGTCATCTATCGTCCTTTCGCCCTGCGGTTCCGCCGAGTCGGTGGTGAGGTGGGGAGCGATGTCCCGCGGGTCCAGCGTACCGGCCAGCACCTGCCGCACCTGCTCGGCGATGGGCATCTCCACGCCCTTGGCGTGGGCCAGTTCGAGGATGGGGCCGACGGAGGTGAGTCCCTCGGTGGTCTGCTGCATCCGCTCCACGACATCGTGGTATCCGTACCCCTGCCCGAGCAGGCGACCGGCGGTGTTGTTGCGCGACAGCGGCGACTGGCAGGTGGCGATGAGGTCGCCGAGACCGGCGAGACCGGCGAGGGTCTCGGCCTGCGCGCCGTAGGCGACGGCGAAGTCGGTCATCTCGACCAGGCCGCGGGTGACGATCGAGGCCTTGGTGTTCTCTCCGTAGCCGACACCGTCGACGATGCCGATGGCGACGGCGACGAGGTTCTTCAACACTCCGCCGAACTCGGTGCCGATGACATCGGTGTTGACGTAGGAGCGGAAGTAGCGGTTCGTGGCGAGTTTCGCGACAGCCTGGGCGGTCTCGAGGCTGGCCGAGGAGACCACGGCGGCTGTCGGCTGTTCCTTCGCGATCTCGAGGGCGAGGTTCGGGCCGGAGATGACGGCGATGCGTTCGGCCGGGATGGGCAGCACCTCGGCGATGACCTCGCTCATGCGAAGGCCGGTGGAGCGCTCGACGCCCTTCATCAGGGAAACGATGACGGCCGCCGGGTCGAGGAGATCGCCTGCGGCGACGAGGTTCTCGCGGAGCGACTGGCTGGGCACCGAGACGAACACCTGGCCGGCCCCGGCCAGCGCCTCCTCCAGCCGGGAGGTGGCGCGAAGGTTCGCGGGGAGGTTGACACCGGGCAGGTAGTCGCTGTTCCGGCGGCCCTCGCTGATCTCCCGTGCCAGTTCGGGCCGGCGGGCCCACAGCACGACGTCAGCGCCGCCGTCGGCGAGGATCTTGGCGAAGGTGGTGCCCCAGCTGCCGGCACCGAGCACAGCGACCCGCGTGCCGGGGGGGACGGCCGGTTGCGGTTTAGCCCTCAAAACGACCCGTTTCGTGCTGGTCGTGCTCGGAGGGGTTCCAGCGCTCGGCGGGTGCCTTCTCGCCGCGGATGTCCTCGAGGAGGGCGGTGATGTCGTCCATGACGACGGCCGTCGCGGCGGCGAGGGTGGCGCTGTCGAGCGCGCGGCCGGCGAAGGCGGAGAGGTCGACGGGGTCGCCGATCTTCACACGGATGGTCTTTCGCGGGAACAGGCTGATGCGCTTCGAGTAGCGGCCCATCAGCTCCTGCGCTCCCCAGTGGGCGGCTGGGATCACCGGGATGCCCTGCTCGAGGGCGATGCGCACGGCACCGCTCTTGCCGCGCATCGGCCAGAGGTCCGGGTCGCGGGTGAGTGATCCTTCCGGGTAGACGATCACGCCGCCGCCCTCACGCGCGAGACGTTCGGCCGCCTGAACCGGCCCCTTGCCGCGCGCAGAGCCGCCCCGCGCGACGGGGATCTGCCCCGAGGTGCGCAGCAGCCACCCGAGCACGGGAACGTCGAACAGGGAGGCCTTGGCCAGGAAGCGCGGCAGCCGGCCGAGTTTCCACGAGACGACGCCCATGACCACCGGGTCGATCTCGGTGTAGTGGTTCGGAGCGAGCACGAAGGCTCCCGAGCGCGGGAATTTGTCTGCGTTCTCGATCTCGAAGCGTGCCGCCAGGTTCATGATGGGCAGCACGATCCCGGCCAGCAGCCAGAAGATGGAGGGTTTCCGCGTTTCGCGGGCGGTGGGTGACGTCGCGTCTGGCACGGCAGGCTCAGCCCTCGAGGTCGAAGTCGGCCCCCAGGAGCTGCAGCTTGGTGATGAAGTTCTCGTAGCCCCTGCTGATGATCCCGACGTTGCTAACGGTCGACGTGCCTTCGGCGCTCAGCGCCGCGATGAGGTGGCTGAACCCGCCGCGGAGGTCGGGAACCTCGATGTCGGCGCCGTGCAGCCGGGTCGGCCCGGTGATGACGGCCGAGTGGTTGAAGTTGCGCTGGCCGAAGCGGCACGGGTGGCCGCCGAGGCACTCCTTGTGAATCTGGATCGTGGCACCCATCTCGATGAGGGCGTCGACGAAGCCGAAGCGCTGCTCGTAGACGGTCTCGTGCACGATCGACACGCCCTGCGCCTTGGTGAGGGCGATCACGAGCGGCTGCTGCCAGTCGGTCATGAAGCCGGGGTGCACATCCGTTTCGATGACGACCGGCTTCAGGTCGCCGCCGGGGTGGTAGAAGCGGATGCCGTCTTCGTGGATGTCGAAGGCGCCGCCGACCTTGCGGAAGACGTTGAGGAAGGTGATCATCTCGGCCTGACGGGCACCGCCGACGTAGATGTCGCCCTCGGTGGCCAGGGCCGCGGCGGCCCAGCTCGCGGCCTCGTTGCGGTCGAAGAGCGCCCGGTGGTCGTAGCCCTGCAGCCTGTCGACGCCCTCGATGCGGATCACCCGGTCGGTCTCGACCGTGATGATCGCACCCATCTTCTGCAGGATGTTGATGAGGTCCATGATCTCGGGCTCGATTGCCGCGCCCTTGAGCTCGGTGATGCCCTCCGCGCGCACCGCGGTGAGCAGCACCTGCTCGGTGGCACCGACGCTCGGGTACGGCAGCTCGACTTTCGCGCCCTTCAGGCCGCCCGGCGCCGACATGCGGATGCCGTTGGGCAGCTTCTCGACGATCGCGCCGAACTTGCGCAGCACCTCAAGGTGGTAGTCGATGGGGCGGTCGCCGATGCGGCAGCCGCCGAGGTCGGGGATGAAGGCCTCGCCGAGGCGGTGCAGCAGCGGCCCGCAGAAGAGGATCGGGATGCGTGACGAGCCGGCGTGGGCGTCGATGTCGGCGAAGTGCGCGCTCTCGACGTCGACGGGGTCGAGGTGGAGCTCACCGGGCTCGGCGCCGTCGGAGACCTTCACGCCGTGCACCTCGAGCAGGCCGCGCACGATGCGCACGTCGCTGATGTTCGGCACGTCTTTCAGCACGCTGGGAGTCTCGCCGAGGAGCGCCGCCACCATTGCCTTGGTGACGAGGTTCTTCGCACCCTTCAGTTCGATCCGTCCGCTGAGCGGGATGCCGCCGCGGATGGTGATTCGGTCGCTCTGAAGTCCGACGGCTGCGCCGTGGGTCTGTGCGTCCTGGACGAGTGTGCTCACGTAATACCTACCTTGCGGGAAGAGTGCGTGGCCGCCAGGGCTCACGCGTGGATTCGAATTCTGTTATCCGCGCCTCATCACGCAGGGTCAGGCCGATGTCATCCAGGCCTTCGAGTAGCCGCCACCTAGTGTATTCGTCGATCTCGAAGTTGACTGTGAGTTCACCGATCCGGGCACTTCGTTCAACGAGGTCGACCGTCATTTCTATTCCCGGGTTCGCCTCGAGCGCTTTCCACAGGCGCTCGGTGTCGTCCTCGGAAATCTGCCCGGCGAGCAGGCCCTGCTTACCGGAGTTGCCGCGGAAGATGTCGCCGAAGCGGGGGCTCAGCACGGCCCGGAAGCCGAAGTCCCGCAGCGCCCAGACGGCGTGCTCACGAGAGGAGCCGGTACCGAAGTCGGCGCCGGCAACGAGCACGCGCGGCGACTGGTAGGCCGGCTGGTTGAGCACGAAGTCGGGGTCCTGTCGCCACCCCGCGAACAGGGCGTCGTCGAAGCCGGTCTTGGTGACGCGCTTGAGGTAAACGGCGGGGATGATCTGGTCGGTGTCGACGTTCGAGCGGCGGAAGGGCACGCCGACGCCGGTGATGGTCGTGACTTTCTCCACGGCTACTTCGCTCCTTCTTCACTGGGCGCGCCGACGCCGACGCTGATCTGCTCCACACCGGCCTGCTCGTCCTGCAGCAGGTCCCAGGGGCTGGACAGCGTGCCGCGGATGGCGGTGGCTGCGGCGACCAGCGGGGAGACCAGGTGGGTGCGTCCGCCCTTGCCCTGCCGACCCTCGAAGTTGCGGTTGCTGGTGGAGGCGCACCGCTCCCCCGGCGCCAGCTGGTCGGGGTTCATGCCGAGGCACATGGAGCAACCGGCGAAGCGCCACTCGGCACCGAACTCGAGGAAGATCTTGTCCAGTCCTTCCGCCTCCGCCTCGAGGCGCACGCGGGCGGACCCGGGGACCACCATCATCCGCACGTTCTCGGCCTTGGTCTTGCCCTTGATGATCTCGGCGGCCGCGCGCAGGTCTTCGACCCGGCTGTTGGTGCAGGAGCCGAGGAACACGGTGTCGACGCGGATGTCCTTCATCGGGGTGCCGGCGGCGAGGTCCATGTACTCCAGGGCCCGCTCGGCTGCGGAGCGCTCGTTGGCGTCGGTGATCTCCGCCGGGTTGGGAACCGACTGGCTCAGCGACACGCCCTGCCCGGGGTTGGTTCCCCAGGTGACGAAGGGCTCGAGCTCGTCGGCGTCGAGGATCACCTCAGCGTCGAACTCGGCTCCCTCATCGGTGGCCAGCGTCTCCCAGTAGGCGACGGCGTCGTCCCAGTCCTGGCCCTGGGGTGCGTGGGCGCGGCCCTTCAGGTACGCGTAAGTGGTCTCGTCCGGCGCGACCATGCCTGCGCGCGCACCGGCCTCGATCGACATGTTGCAGATCGTCATCCGGCCCTCCATCGAGAGCGAGCGGATGGCGCTGCCGCGGTACTCGAGCACATAGCCCTGGCCGCCGCCGGTGCCGATCTTCGCGATGACGGCGAGGATGATGTCTTTGGCGGTCACTCCCGGGCGCAGCTGCCCGTTGACGGTGATGGCCATCGTCTTGAACGGCTTCAGCGGCAGCGTCTGGGTGGCCATGACGTGCTCGACCTCGCTGGTGCCGATGCCGAACGCCATGGCGCCGAACGCGCCGTGGGTCGAGGTGTGCGAGTCGCCGCAGACGACGGTGATGCCGGGCTGGGTCAGGCCCAGCTGCGGACCGACGACGTGCACGATGCCCTGCTCGATGTCGCCCAGCGAGTGCAGGCGGATGCCGAACTCCTCGCAGTTGCGCCGCAGGGTCTCGATCTGGGTGCGGCTGGTGCGATCGGCAATCGGGCGGTCGATGCCGATGGTCGGCGTGTTGTGGTCTTCGGTCGCGATGGTCAGGTCGGGCCGGCGCACCGGACGACCGGCCATCCGCAGGCCGTCGAAGGCCTGGGGGCTTGTCACCTCATGCACCAGGTGCAGGTCAATGTAGATCAGGTCGGGGTTGCCGTCTTCGCCCTTGGCGACAAGGTGCTTGTCCCAGACCTTCTCGGCCAGGGTGCGCGGGCGGGCGGGTGCCTTAGTTGCGTCAGTCATGATCGCTCGTCTTCCTCAAAATACGGTGGTCAGCCATCGACGAACTCCGCGACGAGAGCGGCCTCAGGACAGGGGCTCGTCGCGGCAAAGAAGAAGTCGACCGAACAACACCGCTCTAGGATAACATCGCGCGGACCACAACCACGCTGACGTTGTCGTGTCCCCCATTGTGCAGGGCGGCTTCGACCAGCGCATCGGCCGCCGATGACTCGTCGTCGGCGCCATGCGCGGCCAGCACCCGGGCGATCTGGTCGTCGTCGAGTTCTTTCACGAGGCCGTCGGAGCAGATCAGGAACGCGGGATGTTCCCCGGGCGGCAGCAGCCACACGTCGGCGTCGACGTACTCGTCTGCGCCGATGGCCCGCGTGATCACGTTGCGCTCCGGATGGTTTTCAGCGCGCTCCGGATCCAGAAGCCCCGCATCGACCATCTCCTGCACCGCGGAATGGTCAACGGTCACCTGGCGGAGCCGATCACCCGACCAGCTGTAGACGCGGGAGTCGCCGACGTTGAAGACCATCCACTGGCATCCTTCGTCGGCGCCGGCGTCGACGAACGCGACACCCGCGAGGGTCGTGCCCGAAATTGCGGTGCCGATGTCGCCGGCCGTGCTGAGGTCGCGCACCGCGTCATTGGAGGAGTGGATGGCGTCGAGGATGCGCTCGGGCGTGGATGCGGCTCCCGGTTCGATGTGCTCCTCGAACACGCGCACCACGGTCTGGCTCGCCGCGTCGCCGCGCGCGTGTCCGCCCATGCCGTCGGCGACGAAGAACACCGGGGCCTGCGTCAGGACGCTGTCTTCGTTCGCCTTCCGCACCGACCCGACATCGGTTCGTGAGCTGAAGCGGATGCGCAGGACCGAACCCCCGCACGCGATGTCGCTCTCGCCGATCGTCACGGCACCCAGCGTATCAACTGTCACTGCCGGTGTTCGGCTCCTCAGCGGGAACCGAGGAGGTGAGCGGCCCCTCACGTCGTGCCTTGATCAGGCTGGCGATCGTGGCGATGGCCATCGACACGATGATCACGCCGAGCGAGGTCCACGTGTTGATCTCGGGCGCCCACTCCACGCCATTGCCGCCATTGATGAACGGCACCTCGTTGGTGTGCAGGGCGTGGAACACGAGCTTCACGCCGATGAACGCGAGGATGAAGGCGATGCCGTACTTGAGGTAGTCGAGGCGCTCGAGCAGGCCGCCGAGCAGGAAGTACAGCTGGCGGAGGCCCATGAGCGCGAACACGTTGGCGGTGAAGACGATGAACGGGCTGGTCGTGATGCCGAAGATCGCGGGAATCGAATCGAGGGCGAAGATGAGGTCGGTGGTTCCGATCGCGATGAAGACGATGAGCATCGGCGTGAACACCTTGCGCCCGTCGATGATGGTGCGGATCTTCGAGCCTTCGAACGAGTTGGTGATGCGGAGGTGGCGGCGCAGGTAACGGACGAGGCCGTTCTCGCTGCTCTCCTCATCTTCGCCCTCTTCACCGGCGACGGCCTGGTGAATGGCGGTGAAGAGGAGGAAGGCGCCGAAGATGTAGAAGATCCAGCTGAAGTTCTCGATGAGGGAGGCGCCGAGGAGGATGAAGATACCGCGCAGGACGAGGGCGATGATGATTCCCACCATCAGCACTTCCTGCTGGTATTTCCGGGGTACCGAGAACCGGCCCATGATGAGCACGAAGACGAACAGGTTGTCGATGCTCAGGCTGTATTCCGTGAGCCAGCCGGCGAGGAACTGCCCGGCGTGCTCGCCGTCGGCGAGCAGGAGCATGAGCACCGTGAACACGAGGGCGAGGGAGACGTAGAAGGCGACCCAGAGGCCCGCTTCCTTCATCGAGGGGATGTGCGGACGCTTGAAGACGTACAGCAGATCGCCGACGAGGATCAGGGTCAGGATGACCAGGGAACCGATTTCGAAGGGAAGCGGGAGGGCGAGTTCCACGAGGAGCCTTTCTGGGTGAGAAGTGCTGCCGTGCAGCACGAGACCCGAAAGTCTCTCCCGTGCCTGTCGGCACCGCCGTGTCCGGGAGCGCGGCTGCGCGCTCCGTATTGACGATCACGGCGTAGGGCCCGGTGTGGACCCAGAGGGATACTCCCCTTCGCGTGGCCAGTCTAGCCGCCGCAACCCTCCATCGTGGGAGCAAAAAAAAGAAGCCCTCTCGCGCCGTGGCGCGAGAGGGCTTCTGCGGTTGTGACCCCAGCGGGATTCGAACCCGCGTTACCGCCGTGAGAGGGCGACGTCCTAGGCCGCTAAACGATGGGGCCGCATTTGCAACTTGTCGAGTATGCCACACGAGCGAGCACTCGGGCAAACCGGGGCCGCGTTGCGAGAGCGTGCCATTGGGTATTAGCTCGAACCATGAAATTGACCAAGATGGAGCACGCGGCGCTGGTTCTCGAAAGCGCCGGGCAGAAGCTCTTCATCGATCCGGGGTCTTTTACGACCGCTCTCACCGAAACCGCCAACGCCGCCGGCGTGGTGATCACTCACGAGCACGCCGACCACTGGACTCCCGAACAGCTCGATCGCATCATCAGCATGAACTCTGAGCTGCCCATCTTCGCTCCCGCCGGAGTGGCTGCCGCTGCCGCCAACTACGACATCACGATTGTCGCCGCGGGCGACACGGTGGAGGTCGGGCCGTTCACACTGCGCTTCTTCGGTGGAAAGCACGCCGTGATTCACGAGTCGATCCCGGTCGTCGACAATGTCGGCGTGCTGGTCAACGACGAGCTGTACTATGCGGGCGATTCGTTCGTCGTGCCGGAGGGCGTCGAGGTCGGCACCCTGGCTGTTCCTGCCGGAGCGCCGTGGCTCAAGATCTCCGAAGTCATCGACTATGTGCTGGCGGTCAAGCCGCGTCGCAGCTTCCCCACACACGAAATGGTGCTGTCGCGGGCGGGCAAGGAGATGTCGAACGGCCGCATCAAGGCGGCGACGGAGCAGAATGGCGGCGAGTTCTTCCCGCTCGAGCCGCACGAGTCGCTGGATCTCTAGCTGGCGTCTTCGACGCATCCGTTCAGGACTGAGATATCGGTCGAGGGGCAGGTCAGGTGCGCCCACTCCCCCGCGCCGTACCGGTCGTATGAGCCGTTGACGTACAACTCGAACCCGGGTGAATCAGCGGATGTTCGGTAAAAGGTGACGATTGGGTCGCCTTCCGTGGTCGGTGTGATCACTGCGAGCTCGGCATTCGTGGCCCCGATCGCCGCATTCATGCAGCTGGCGGCGTCGGACGGGAGCAGTTCCCCCTGCCCCAGCCTGACGTCGCCACACGAGGTGCGTTCCACGTCGTCGTGAAAGCCGGCCGGCGCAGCATCCGATTGCCGGGAGGCGGTAAACAAGTCGCCAGGCAGCGATTGCGGCTGAGGGAAGGCGGAGACGACGCCGCAGCCTGCGAGCGTGAGCGCCAGGCCCGCTGCCGCTGCCGCCATGAGGGCGAATCGTCGCATGCCGGGAGTTTCTCACACGTTGCGTCACCGCAGCGCGACTCGTCATCGATTTGTGACCTGACGAGCCGCGTTGCGGGACGCGGCTGCCTGCGGGGCCGGTTCTACCGGTACCCGCCCTGCTTGCTCGCCTTGACCGCTTGGAAGTACTCGTTGGCTGGGCGCAGCCAAATCAGAATGGTGGCGACGATCGCGGCCAGCGCCTGGAGGGCACCCACCCCGTAACTGCTGAGGATGTTCAGCAGCGAGAGAGCGGCGAGGATCGTCAGGACGATGCGCGCCCAGTTGGCGCCGCGCTTCATGAAGAACGCGAACAGCACGTACACCGCCACCCAGATGATCGCGAAGATCACACTGATCACGACGCCCGCGGTGATGATGGCGTCGAGCGTACTGCCCGAGACGGGTTGCCCGCTCGCCTCCAATTGCCGTTGCGCCGCCTCGCGCTGCGGACCGAGGGTCGCCAGCGAGATGATCAGGCTGACGATGCTCAGGGCGGCGGCCGCGACGTACAGCCAGAACGCAATGTTGACGTGCGATGGAACCGCAGGTCGGACTGCTGATCCTGGGCCGGGGTGGTCGGCCTGGTAGGGCGGGAGATGCGACTGGTTCGAATAGTGAGAATCGCTCATGCTCGCATGGTATCCCCAGCAAACGCTCAGTGGGGAATTTTTCTTTCGCCTGTGCAAACGAGTGGGCCCCTGCCGACGGCTGATGCGCGCTGGGCGCGGCCGTGCCATGCTCGTGATACCCACCGGCCGACCGTGGATAGGAGACAGATCATGTTCGCTGACGAGAAGGCAATAACCAACCTGAGTCGAACGGAAGCGTGGGAACTCCTGCAAAGCCGCACCATGGGGAGGCTTGCGGTGAGCGTGGCGGGCCAACCCGACATCTTCCCCATCAACTATCACGCCGACGACAACTCTGTTCTTATGCGTACCGCGTCTGGGACAAAGCTGCTCGAGGTCACCATCAATCAGTCGGTCGCGTTTGAGACTGACGTCTATGGGCCGCACGAGGCGTGGAGCGTGGTGATTAAAGGGCAGGCGGTGATTCTGGAGAATCCTGCTGACATAGCAGCCGCTGAGTCACTGCCCCTGCGCTCCTGGATCCCCACCGAGAAGCCGGTGTTCATCCGGATCCTGCCCAGCGAAGTCACGGGGCGACGCTTCCGCCTCACGTCGAAGTCGTAGCGCGGAAGACCGGGTCTTTACTGCTGGGGTACCTGGACTCGAACCAAGAACAACTGAACCAGAATCAGCCGTGTTGCCAATTACACCATACCCCACTGTCCACCCGGGCAACCGGGCCGACGTGCAACTCTAACCCACCGGGCAGCGCCCCGACAAACTGAGCCGAGGTCAGAGACGCTCCCGACCCTCAGTCGAGCGGCACGTCCCGGTGCACATCGAGCAGCGATCCAAGGAGGTCCCGGTTCACGGCGGCCGCGGTCCGCGCCCCGGTTCCTGCGGCCACCATGAGCTGTCCGGCTCCCGGCGCGATCGAGTCGCCGGCGGCGTAGAGGCCGGGCACTGAGGTGCGCCCGTGGTCGTCGACGACGATGAGGCCGTCGGCATCCGTTTCAACCGGCACCGCCTCGAGGAACGAGAGCGCGGCGGGCGTCCACTGCGGACGCACGAACCCGCCCTCCCGCTTGACGACCTCCCCGTCGTCGAGCTCGACGCCGGTCATCGCCCCCTGCTCCCCCACGATGTCGACGATCCGGCGCCGGTCGACCTGGATGCCCCGGCGGCGGAGGGCGTCCTCCTCCTCCGGAGTGACCTCGCCCGCCCCGTTGGTGAAGACGATCAGGTCGCGCGACCACTGCGAAAGCAGGAAGGCGCGCTCGGCGAGGTCGCTGCTCTCGCCGATCAACGCGAGCGCGGCATCCGCTTTCTCGTAGCCGTCACAGTCGATGCAGCTGTGCAGGTTGGTGCCGTACCAGGCTCGGATGCTCGGGAGCGCGGGCAGCGTCTCGACCAGGCCCGTGGCGATGAGCACCACCTGCGCGGTGACCTCGAGGTTCTTCTCGCCGCGGATGCCCTTGGTGGTCACCGTGAAACGCGCGTCGCCCGGCTCGTCGATGGGAACAACGGTCCGCACCATCCCGCTGTGGAAGGTCGCTCCCGGGTACCCCTCGAATTCGGCGCGGCCGAGGCGGCGGAGCTCCAGCGGCGAGATGCCGTCACGGGTGATGAAGCCATGCGCGTGCAGCGTGGCCGAGTTGCGGGGACGGTTGCTGTCAATGAGCAGAACGCTCCGCCGCGCCCGCACCAGGCTCAGCGACGCGGCAAGACCCGCCGGGCCGGCCCCGATGACAATGACGTCGTAGTGGTCGGTCATGCGGGGAGTGACTGCGCCAACCGCGAGAGCCGGTCGAGGGAGTCCGACTTGCCGAGGATCTCCATGGACTCGAACAACGGCGGCGACACCCGACGCCCCGACACGGCGACGCGCAGCGGGCCGAAGGCGACACGCGGCTTCAGCCCCAGCCCGTCGATGAGCGCCTCCGTGAGCACCGTGTGCACGCGGTCGTGGGTCCACTCGTTCTCGGGCACCACGTCGAGCGCCTGCTTGGCGGCAGCGAGGATCTCGCCCGCGTTCTTCGGAAGCGACGACAGGGCGTCCTCCTGGTAGTCGAGCTCCACGCCGGGCGTGAACAGGAACCCGAGCATCGCCGGCGCCTCACCGAGCAGGGCGATGCGCTCCTGCACGAGCGGTGCCGCCTGCGTGAGAATCTCGCGCTCCCGGTCGTTCAGCGGCTCCTGCACGATGCCGGCGGCCACGAGGTAGGGAATGGTGCGCTCGGCGAAGTCGGCGGTGTCGAGCAGGCGGATGTGGTCGCCGTTGATCGACTCGGCCTTCTTCAGGTCGAACCGGGCCGGGTTCGGGTTCACGTTGACCACGTCGAATGCCGCCACCATCTCGTCGACCGAGAACACATCGCGATCGTGGGTGAGCGACCAGCCGAGCAGGGCGAGGTAGTTGACCAGCCCCTCGGGGATGAATCCGCGGTCGCGGTGGTGGAACAGGTTCGAGGAGGGGTCGCGCTTCGAGAGCTTCTTGTTGCCCTCCCCCATGACATACGGCAGGTGGCCGAAGCGCGGCACGAACGTGGTCAGGCCGATGTCGATGAGCGCGTGGTAGAGCGCGATCTGCCGCGGCGTCGACGACAGCAGGTCCTCGCCGCGCAGCACGTGGGTGATGCCCATCAGTGCGTCGTCAACCGGGTTCACGAACGGGTACAGCGGATGCCCGTTCGGGCGCACCACGACGAAGTCACTGAACGAGCCGGCCGGGAACGTGATCTCGCCCCGAACCAGATCGTCGAAGCTGAGGTCGGTGTCGGGCACTCGGAGCCGGAGCGCGGGGGAACGTCCCTCGGCGCGGTACGCCTCGCGCTGCGCCTCAGTGAGGTCGCGCTCGAAGTTGTCGTAGCCCATCTTCGGGTCGCGGCCGAGGGAGACATTGCGTGCCTCGATCTCCTCACCGGTGGCGAAGCTCTCGTAGATGTGGCCGGACGCCTTGAGCTTCTCGATCACGTCACGGTAGATGTCGTAGCGCTCCGATTGCCGGTACGGCGCGTGCGGGCCGCCCTCGCCCACCCCTTCGTCCCAGTCGAGGTGGAGCCAGCGCAGTCCCTCGATGATCTGGGCGAAGCTCTCTTCGCTGTCGCGCGCGGCATCCGTGTCTTCGATGCGGAAGACGAGCTTACCGCCGGTATGGCGGGCGTAGGCCCAGTTGAACAGGGCGGTGCGGATGAGCCCGACGTGCGGTGTGCCTGTCGGTGACGGGCAGAAGCGAACGCGAACGTCGGCTCCGGTGGCGGTGGAGAACGGGTGTGCAGTTGTCTCAGACATCGCTCACGATTCTAGTTGGCCGCCGTGCGCGGGGTCGCAGGGCGGGGGTAGCGTGACGAACGAGGCCCGGCTCACCGACAAGGAGGAACGATGCCCGCATCGGAGGAAATGCCCGACACCATCCGCCGTTCGCCGAAGGACGCCCAGGACCTGTGGTCGACGGTGCACGACTCGGCCGTCAAGGAGTACGGCGAGGGTGAGCGCGCCCACCGGACTGCGTTCGCGGCGCTGAAGAACCAGTACGAGAAGGTCGGCGACCACTGGGAGGCCAAGGAGGAATCGGGGCCGTCCGACGCGCGCGCCGCCGGTGACCCCCATGCGGACACGGCCGGCGGCGTCAACGCCAACGCGTCGAAGGAGCACCTCTACGACATCGCCAAGCGCCTTGACGTCTCGGGCCGCTCGGAGATGAACAAGGACGAGCTGGTGAAGGCCATCGAGAAGGAGAACGCGAAGCGCACCCGCAGGAGCGACTAGCGCTCAGGCGCTCCGCACCGGGTTGGTCAGTGCGCCGATGCCCGCGATCTCCACGGTGACGGTGTCGCCGGCGGCAAGCTCGCCCTCGTCTCCCCCGGCACCGGCGACGATGACATCGCCGGGCAGCAGGGTGAAGACCGTGGAGAGGAAGGCGACGGCCTCGTGCATCCGCTGCATGGCCTTTGCCGTGTCGCCGCTCTGGAACGCCTGGCCGTTGATCGTCCCGGCCACGGGCGGGCTGCCCTCGAGTTCGGTCTCGATCATCGGCCCCAGCGGGCAGAACGAGTCGAACGCCATCGCCCGCGATGATGCGAGGTCCTCCTCCTGCAGGTCGCGGGCGAGCACGTTGTTCGCGACGGTGTAACCGAAGATCATGCCAGCGGCATCCGCTGCCGGCACGTTCTTGGCGATACGACCGATGACGGCCGCGATCTCCCCGTGCGCGATGACGTCCTCCGACTGGCCGGGCAGCACGATCGGGTCGCCGGGGCCGATGACCGTCGTGTTCGGCTTCAGTGTGAACGCGAACGCGTCGTCGTCCGTAGCCTCCTCGAGTACCACGACCTTGGAGCGCGGGATCACCGGTGCCAGCAGCTTGGCGTCGGCGAGCGGCACCCGCTCCCCGGTCGGTTCGTACCCGGCGAACATGGGGTCGCCCTTCAGCACCACCAGGGCGTCGTCGTCCACGACGCCGAACGCGATGGCGCCGTCATGGCTGAATCGTGCGATCTTCATGCAAAGCGCCTTTCGGGTCAGGCGTCGAGCCGGGTCAGCCAGCCGTGACGGTCGGGCACCCGACCGTACTGGATGTCGGTGAGCTCCTGCCGGAGCGACAGCGTGATCGGCCCCGCCGGCGCGTCGGGGTCGCCGATCTCCAGGTCCGTGCCTTTCAGCTGTGAGATGGGCGTGACCACGGCGGCGGTTCCGCAGGCGAAGACCTCGGTGATGGCACCGGATGCGACACCGTCACGCCACTCGTCGATCGTCACGTCGCGCTCCTCCACGGTCATCCCGCGGTCCCGGGCCAGCTGCAGGAGGCTGTCGCGGGTGACCCCCTCGAGGATGGTGCCGCTCAGGCGCGGGGTGACGATCCGGTCGTTGCCGTACACGAACATGACGTTCATGCCGCCGAGCTCGTCGATGTGCTGCCCGGTCTCACCGTCGAGGAACAGCACCTGGGCGCAGCCGTTCTCGTACGCTTCCATCTGCGGCAGCAGGGAGGCGGCGTAGTTGCCGCCGCACTTGGCCGCGCCGGTGCCGCCGCGGCCCGCGCGGGAGTATTCGGTCGACAGCCAGATCTTCACGGGGGCCACGCCCTGGCTGAAGTACGCGCCAGCGGGGCTCGCGATCACGTAGAAGCTCACCTTGTTGGCGGCGCGCACCCCGAGGAACACCTCGTTCGCGATCATGAACGGGCGGAGGTAGAGGCTCGTCTCGCCGCCGGTGGGCACCCAGTCGCCGTCGACGGCGATGATCTGCCGGAGGGATTCAAGGAAGTCCTCGGTCGAGAGCTCGGGAAGGGCCAGCCGGCGGGCGGAGCGCTGCAGTCGCTCGGCGTTCTTCTCGGGTCGGAAGGTCCAGATCGAGCCGTCCTCATGCCGGTAGGCCTTCAGGCCCTCGAAGATCTCCTGGCCGTAGTGCAGCACGGATGACGCGGGGTCGATCTGCAGCGGTCCGTACGGGACGACACGGGCGTCGTGCCAGCCGTCTTCGATGGTCCAGTCGATCGTGACCATGTGGTCGGTGAAGTGCTTGCCGAACCCGGGGTCGGCGAGGATCTTCTCCCGCTCGGGCTGCTCGCGCACCGAGGTGGACGGGGTCCGGGCGAACGCGAGCGGGTAGGTGGTGGGGGTCTGGGTGCCAGTTGGGGTCATGCGAGTGCCTTGTCGTTGAGGTGGGCGACGATGGCGTCACCGATGTCGGTGGTGCTACGTCGCGAAGAGGTGTCTGCTCGGGCCGCGATGTCAGCCGAGACGGCCGCTCGCACGCGCCCCGCGGCATCCGTCAAACCGAGGTGGTCGAGCAGGAGGGCAACGGAGAGGATCGCTGCCGTCGGGTCGGCCAGCTGCTTGCCCGCGATGTCGGGCGCTGAGCCATGTACCGGCTCGAACATGCTGGGGAATCGGCCGTCGGGGTTGATGTTGCCGGAGGCCGCGAGCCCGATGCCGCCGCTGATTGCGCCGGCGAGGTCGGTGAGAATGTCGCCGAAGAGGTTGTCCGTGACGATGACATCAAACATACCGGGATTCGTGACCAGGAAGATCGTCGCCGCGTCCACGTGCAGGTAGTCGACGCTGACCTCCGGATATTCGGCGGCCACGGCGTTGACAGTGCGCTGCCAGAGGCTCCCGGAGAACACCAGCACATTGGTCTTGTGCACCAGCGTCAGCTTCTTGCGGGGGCGGCTCTTCGCGGTCTCGAATGCGAAGCGCACGACGCGCTCCACGCCGTAGGCGGTGTTCACCGAGACCTCGTTGGCGATCTCGTGCGGGGTGCCGGCCCGGATGGCGCCGCCGTTGCCGACGTAGGGACCCTCGGTGCCCTCGCGCACCACCACGAAGTCGATGTCGCCGGGTGCCGCGAGCGGGCTCGGGACCCCCGGGTACAGCACGCTGGGCCGCAGGTTCACGTAGTGGTCGAGCGTGAAGCGGAGCTTCAGCAGCAGGCCGCGCTCGATGTTGGCGTCCTTCAGGCGCGGGTCTCCGGGCACTCCGCCGACGGCGCCGAGCAGGATGGCGTCGTGGGAGGCGATGGCCGCCAGCTCGTCGTCGGGAAGCACTTCGCCGGTCTCGAGGTAGCGGGCCGCGCCCAAGGAGAACGGGGTCTTCTCGAAGGTGACGTCCTCGCTCGCGGTGACCCGGTCGAGAACCTTGACGGCCTCCGCGACGACCTCCGGTCCGATCCCGTCACCGGGAATGAGGGCGAGCTTGACAAGACGAGGCATAGCGCTCCTGGGTCGAGAATATGGGTAGCTAAACCTTACCGCCGCCGGAACTTGTGCCTATGCTGGGCGAAACCTGACAATCAGACGAAAGCGGGTCACCATGAGTATCGGATTCGGCATCTTCCTGTTCGTCGTCGGCGCGATCCTGGTCTGGGCGCTGAACTTCAGCGTGGACTGGATCGACCTGGACCTCGTCGGCTACATCCTGATGGGGGCCGGCGTCGTCGTCGTCATCATCGGGATCGCCCTGCTCGCGCGTCGCCGCAGCAGCATCAGCACCACCCGCACCGGCATCGATCCGGTCAACGGGGAACGCGTGACACAGCAGGAGCGCTCCGTCGACGACATCTGATCTGAGACAACGGATGCAGGCCCCGGCTTTCCGGGGCCTGCATCCGTTAAACACGCGGTCGCCTGCGACTACTCGCTGAGGTCGATCTCCACGAGCACGTCGGCCGAGATCGCATCGCGGAGCTCCGACAGCAGCCCCGACGGAACCGGTGAGTCGACGGTGAGCACGCTGAGGGCGGTGCCGCCGGCCACGTGCCGGGCGATCTGCATGCCGGCGATGTTGATTCCGGCGTCGCCGAGCTCGCGGCCGTAGACGGCCACGATGCCGGGGCGGTCGGCGTAGAGCATGACGATCAGGTGCTCCGCGAACGGAACCTCCACCTCGTATCCGTTGACCTCGACGATCTTCTCGATCTGCTTGGTGCCGGTGAGCGTGCCCGACACGGAGATCTGCGAGCCGTCGGCCAGGGCACCGCGCAGGGTGATGACGTTGCGGTACTCGGGCGACTCGGCGTCGGTGAGCAGGCGAACGGCGACACCGCGCTGCTCGGCCAGAAGCGGGGCGTTGACGTAGGAGACCGTCTCGCTCACGATGCTGTCGAAGATGCCCTTCAGCGCGGAGAGCTTCAGCACGCTGACGTCGTAGTCGACGAGCTCGCCGCGCACCTCGACGTCGACGCTCGTGAGCGGGCTGTGCTGGGCGAGGCCGGAGAAGACGCGGCCGAGCTTCTCCACGAGCGGGATGCCGGGGCGCACGTACGGGTCGATGACACCCCCGGCGACGTTGACGGCGTCGGGAACGAGCTCGCCGGAGAGCGCGAGGCGAACCGACTTCGCCACCGAGACACCGGCCTTCTCCTGCGCCTCGTCGGTGGATGCCCCGAGGTGCGGGGTGACGATGATGTTCTCGAGGCCGAGCAGCGGCGACCCGGTGGGCGGCTCGCTCACGAAGACGTCGAGACCGGCGCCGGCGATGGTGTGATCCTGCAGCGCCTGGTACAGGGCGTCTTCGTCGATGAGACCGCCGCGGGCGACGTTGACGATGAACGCGGTCGGCTTCATGAGCGCGAGCTGGTCGGCGCCGATCATGCCCGTGGTCTCGGGCGTCTTCGGCATGTGGATGGTGACGAAGTCCGACTGCTTCAGCAGTTCCTCGAGGCTCACCGGCTGCACCCCGAGCTGCTGGGCACGGGCGGAGGTGATGTAGGGGTCGTAGGCGATGACGTTGGTGCCGAACGCCTGCAGCCGCGCGGCGATGAGGGCGCCGATGCGGCCGAGGCCGATGATGCCGATCGTCTTCTCGTACAGCTCGACACCGGTGTACTTCGAGCGCTTCCATTGCCCCTCGGCGAGGGCGCCGTGGGCGGCGGGGATGTGCCGGGCCAGGCTGAGGATGTGCCCGACGGTGAGCTCGGCGGCCGAGATGATGTTGGAGGTCGGGGCGTTCACGACCATCACGCCGGCCGTGGTGGCGGCCTTGATGTCGACGTTGTCCAGGCCCACGCCGGCGCGCGCGATTACCTTGAGCTGGGGCGCGGCGGCGATGGCCTCGGCGTCGACCTTGGTGGCGGAACGGACGAGGATCGCGTCGGCGGTGGCCAGTTCGGCCAGCAGCGCCGGACGGTCGGTTCCGTCGACCTGGCGTATCTCGAAGTCGGGCCCCAGGGCGTCGACGGTGGCGGGGGAAAGTTCTTCGGCGATCAGGACGACTGGCTTCGGCACGGAAAAGGAACCCTTCGGTGGCAGACGGGATGGACGCTTGCGCCGCGACCATGAGGCGCCAGATATCACAAAATCCTACCGGCTGCGCCATCCGTTGCCGTTCAGTGTGACGCGCCTAGAAGGGTGGGGGTTCGTAGGGGAGGGGTGGGGGTGGGGTGTTGTGGCCGGTGTAGCCGGTGGGGGTGGTGATGGTGATGGTGCCGTCGGTGTGGCGGTCGTAGTGGGTGGTGGTGAGGGTTTTCAGTCGGTGGTCGGCGGCGCAGAGG
>Ga0157369_10003563_pt1 | contig 18499 bp, 16 predicted proteins | sample C25metaG_FD_113461 | JGI IMG/M metagenome (GOLD analysis project Ga0157369, IMG submission 113461) | Corn rhizosphere microbial communities from Kellogg Biological Station, Michigan, USA - C2-5 metaG | ecosystem: Host-associated > Plants > Roots > Rhizosphere > Soil | place: USA: Michigan... | reverse complement strand
TTTCAAGAAGGCTTTCATCCGCGGCTCGGCTCGCGACGCCATCCCTTCCGTCCAGATCGATCCGCGCCTTCCGGTCATTCCGGTGCGAGCGCTCAAGAACCGCGAGATGGAGAAGTTCGCCGCCAAGCAGCGCGAGGTCGCCGACCTGCTCGACAAGGGCGACATTGAAATGGCGGAAGCGCAGCTGCAGATAGAGCATTACTGGGCCGGCGCACTCCGCCGCGCGGTAATCGATGGCGATGTCGAAACCGGCTCGGTGATGGCCGGCCAGTCGGTCGGAATGGTTTCCCGCGAGGAGCCGGTTGCGGAAATCATCCGCGAGCTCGTCGATGAAGCCGCCGCTGCGCTGGAGAGCCGAGGCTAAGAATTAGCCCGATGGTCGACAGGGATCGCGACCACCGGGCTGCCGAGCAAGGATAGCCTGGCTCAGAAGTTTCCGCGGATGCCGACCAGGAATAGACGGCCGGGATTGTAGTAGGTGAATGCCGCATTGCTGAACTGGAAGTGCGAGCGTTGTTTCGCGTTCGTGATGTTCTGAACGTCGAAAGTCAGTTCGGGCATGCGGTTCCCCCCGATGAAATTTCCGAGCTTCACGGAGCTCGCAAAGTCCCACTGTCCGTAGCTGTCGCTATAGAGTGCGGCGAGCGGAATGCCGTTCTGGTTGAATCCCGAGGAGATGAAGCCCTTGTTCCAGGTTCGAGACAGCCGCAGCGAGATTCCGTAGTTTTCGTAGTAGCCCGTGACGTTGTACGACCGCGGCGGCACGCCGGTGGCAACGGCCTGGGCCGAGCCGGAGCCGCTCTGGTCGACCAGCGTGTAGTTGGCGTTGAAGCCAAAACCGTTCAATCCGAGATAGCGGCCGAGCAGGAAGTCGAGGGGCTGAACCCACGTGAGCTCGAGACCGTTGATTGTCAGCTTGCCCGGCGCGTTCACTTGTTGTTGCAGGACAACACTTGCGGAATTCGGTCCTCCGCGCTGATTGATCGCGGTCTGTTGCGTTGGGCTCAACGTGTCGAATGTCACACCGTAGAAGCCGAGCGCCGAGAACGGAACGGTCGTGCTGCCGTTAACGGTGAAGCCGGTGATGGACTTCCGGAATGCAGCAAAGCCGAGATAGCCTTCCTTGCCGGTATAATACTCGAAGCCCAGGTCGATATTGTCGGAAAGATAGGGCTTTAGGTCGGGATTGCCGACACTGCCGACATCCGCCGACGGACTGCTGAAGTTGAGACCCGGAAGCATGTTGGCCGGGTTCGGACGAGTCATCGTTCTCGACACTGCCGCCCGCACCACCGCATTGCGCCCGATATGATAGGAGGCGCTCGCCGATGGCAGCCAATCGGTGTAGGTCCGTTCCTGGAGGACAAAATTGGTGAGGTTCGGATAACAGGCGCCGCTGTTCACACCGCCGGTGCCGGGACACCCTCCATTCGGCATTAGGGCGTTTCGTGTATCGGGGATGGAGACGTTCCCGCCGATTGACTGCCACGTCTTCACCCAGCGCACCCCGCCGTTGAACAGCAGCTCATTGTCGCCGAGCATCCAATCCCCGTTGATTTCGGCAAACACACCCCACGTTTTTTCCCGCGTTAGCCCGCCGGCAGCACCGGTGTTGGTACCGCCGCTCGTAGGTTCGGAGTTGTGGAATTGCGCGTAGTTGGAAGCCTTGCTGAAGCTGTTCCAATCGACCGTGATGAACCCATCGGGTCCGGGCTTGAGAAAATTGGCGAGCTCGCTCACCGGGATCAGGGAACCAGCGTAAGTTACTGGCCCTGTTTGCCCGGCCGTGTAGCCCATCCCGAACCCGGGATAAGTCGGGTAGCCCGCGGGGGCGGCTCCAACGACGTCCAAGCCGTTGCAAGAGGGTTGCGTGTTAGGCGACGGAAGGAACACGCTAGGTTGGTCCCCGCAGACCGCGTTCTGCCACGCTTGGCTATTGTCGTAACCAATGATCCAGCGCTGAATGACGTCGTAGGCACTACCGACATGCAGATTCAGATGCTGGCCGCCCCACGTCAGGCTTCCGCGTAGGCCTTTGGTGTAGGTCGAGCGACGCTCGTCCTGGATGTTCACGCGACCGCCGGACCACCCGAAATTTGCGGGGTTGTTCAGGTCGACATTGCTGGTGATCGTCGGAAATGTGTTGCCGCTGTTGTCGTAGGTGACGGTTAGGCCGGAGTTCGCCGGCGTGATCACGAGGACGGACGGGGACTCGCGATGGAATTTGCTCCTGGTGTAGTTGCCGTTCACTTCCAGCTTCAGCAGGTCGCTGAATTTATATTCGAGCCCGGGATTAATACCCCAATAATTCAGATGCTCGATGAACGGGCGGTACTCTAGGAACCATTGCGCATTGTAATAGGTGCCGCCGGTAACGGTGCAGCCTTGCGAGCAATCCGTTTTGTCATAGGTGGTGTTGACGGGAATGCTGGCGCCGTTGCGTCCGACCCAGTCCATATCGATCCGCTGCAGGTCGTTGACCGTGTGCGCGTACATCGAGTCAATATAGGCGTGGAGCCTTTCACCCCTATATTCCAGACTGGCGATGCCGTTGACGCGATCTCTGGTTCCGAATTCGTCCATAGGTCGCCCAAGACGGGGGATAATTCCGTTGTCGATCTGCTGGATCGAGGCGCCCGGGTTCAGCTGCAGAAGCAAAGCTTCATCAATCGGAGTGCCCGCGGCAACTCCCGGTATGTTCGCATTGCTCGGGACCGTGGCCGGAATTGTCCAGTTCCCGCCGCCGGTGGGATTGCAGCCGACTGCGGCGCCGCATTGCGCCGCCGAAAGGTTTGGATTGGTCCAGCCGATCGTTTCGAAACCGGTGGTCCGCGTCTGGTTGCGCACTCCGGCGGCGCCGACCAGCACTCCGAAGTTCCCGAACGTGTCGCTCGCGAGGATTGAGCCGCGATACCCCCACTTGTTCGCGGTGCTCTGCTTCGTCGCCTGCAAGGTGTAAGCAACATGCTCGCCCGGGTGGTCAAAAGGCCGTGCGCTGCGCATGTCGACATTACCCGCCGCGCCCCCCTCGAGCATCGCCGCCGTTGGCGACTTGTTGACCGTCAGTTTGGTGAACAGCTCGCTCGGAAAGAGGTTGAGATCGACAGCACGATCGGTGCTCTGCGCGTCGGTGCGCCCCGTAGAGCCGATCAGGATCGGGGCGCCATTGAGAGTGACCTGCGTGAAATCCGGCCCAAGTCCGCGGATTGAAACCTCGAGGCCCTCGCCGGTAATTTCGCGCTGGATTGTGACTCCGGGGATGCGGTTGAACGATTCGGCGATGTTGGTGTCCGGAAACTTGCCGATGTCCTCGGCAAAAATAGTGTCGGTGAAGCCGACTGACCGCTTCTTCGCGACTGTCGAGCTCTGGAGGCTGGCGCGGTAGCCGGTAACAACGATGCCTTGATCGCTGCCGGTGGTGTTCGGCGCCGGATTGGCCGATTCCTGCTTCTGGTCCGGAGTTTCCGGCAGCTGCGCCGAATTTGGGGAGGGCGTAGGCGCCGTTTGCGCCACTGCGGAGCCCGCTGACATCAATGCCGGAAGTGCGACCGCGACGAATAGCGAGCGACGGATGCACGACAACCGGCCGCGGCCGGAATCATACGGATAATACATTGAGAACTCCCCTCTGTTGCCCCGGCCTCGAAGAATTGTCCTGAGGACCAGCGAGGCAGCCGAGTGGTAAACTTTTGATGTCTTCTTAGTCAATAGTGGGAATACCTGTGGTCATACCACTTGCCGCACAGTGGATTTCCGGTAGAAGCAGTGACGGCTGGGGACGTATGAGCGGGAGGGGCGCGCAATGGCTAAAGACTCGCGCCAATCGAGCGGCAGGCTCTATCTGGCGGTTGTCGCGCAGTTGCAGGAAGCGATTGAGTCGGGCGTTTACCCCGTCGGAGGTCGCTTACCCTCCGAACGTGAGCTGTCCGACGAGCTCGGCGTCAGCCGTCCGGTGGTTCGAGAGGCTATCATCGTGCTTGAGAGCCGAGGGTTTGTCCAAACTCGTCATGGCGCGGGTGTTTTCGTGCAGTCGGACCTGGCGGCGGCGAACACGACGGCGCTGGATGCCGATGCAGGTCCGTTTGAAGTCGTTGAAGCCAGGCGGCTTTTGGAAGGAGAGATTGCCGGGTTAGCAGCTGGTATCGCCTCCGACCGGCAAATTGCCGAGCTGCAACGCTTGGTCGACCGTATGGGAGATATGAGCCTAAACGAGGATGTCCGAGAAAAGGCGGACCGCACGTTTCACATCGCTTTGGCCCGGATCACTGAAAACGACGTTTTGGTTGGCATCGTCGAGATGCTCTGGGATTTGCGCTACAAATCGCCATTGTGTGAATATTTCTTTCGTCGAGCTCGCGAGGCGGGAATGGCGCCTGCAGTTGATGAGCATGAGAAGGTGCTGGAAGCACTGAAGAGCCACGACGCCGAAGCTGCTCGTCGTGCAATGCGGGATCACCTGACACGAGTGACGGAAAATTTGTTGATAGCAACGGAAGAGGATGTCCGCGACCGAGCCCGCCTGCGGGTGGAGGAGCGGCGATTCGATTTTGCCCGGAGAGCCGGGGTCAAAGTTGGCCGCTCAAGCTAGCCCAGTGCTCTTGCTGAGGCCGCATGGTGTGCATGAGTGATCGCCACCGCAAGCGCATCCGCCGCATCCGGTCCGGTGATTTTCGCGCCGGGCAGCAGCCGTTCGACCATCGCGTGCACCTGAATTTTCTCCGCTGAGCCAGTCCCCACGATCGCTTTCTTCACCAGCCGCGCCGCATATTCCTCAACCGGAATGCCGGAGCGAGCAGCGATCATCAATGCCACGCCCCGCGCCTGGCCGAGCTTCAGCGTCGATTGCGGGTTCTTGTTGACGAACACTTCCTCGACCGCGGCGGCATCGGGGCGGAGTTCCGCGAGCAAGGCCTCAAGCTGATCGGCAAGCCTCGCCAGCCGCTCCGCAAGCGGCGCGGAGGCAGAGGTCTTCAGCTCGCCGTTGGCGACGTGCGACAGCCGGTTGCCATCGGCACGGATCAGCCCCCAGCCGGTCGTTCCAAGCCCGGGATCGAGACCAAGGATCAGTTGCACCGCGCCCTCCCGAAGGATTGGATAGCATGCCCGCAATCCCTGACTAGGCGGGAGCGATCTCGCGGTAATCGAAATAGGGACGGATCCGGGTGTTGAAGAATGCTCCCTTCGACGCCGCCGCTCGAAAAGCGTCCACGAGCTCTTGCGGCACATCAAAATAATCGTAGCGGCGACCGGTTATGAAGGTCACTTCCAGTTCACGGCATTCGGGCAGGTAATAGTGGGCGCGGATTGCGGTCGATGGCATAAGCCATCAACGCATTGATCCTGCGAAGTTTTCCGATTTTTAGATCAGGCGATCTTCGCCAGTTCCTCGTCGGAGATACTTTCGTTGCCCCAAACTGTCTGGACGTCGTCATCTTCTTCGAGCGCGTCTATCAGCTTCACCAGCTGCTCGGCTTCATGGCCGCTGACCTCCACCTCAGTCTGCGGTTTCCAGGCAAGCTTGGTGCTCTGCGCTTCTCCAAGATGGGATTCGAGCGATTTTGCGACCCCGTGCAAATCCTCGATCGTGGTCCAGATGCGGTGGCCGTCCTCGTCCGATTCGACGTCTTCCGCCCCGGCCTCGATCGCGGCTTCGAGCACCTTCTCCGAGTCACCCGCAGCGGCCGAATATTCGATGAGGCCAAGCCGCTCGAAGCCGTGGCTGACGCTCCCGCTCGCCCCGAGATTGCCGCCGTTCTTGGAAAAAGCGGTGCGCACATTGGTCGCGGTCCGGTTACGGTTGTCGGTCAAAGCCTCGACAATCAGCGCCACGCCGCCGGGACCGAAGCCCTCATAGCGGATTTCTTCGTAATTCTCGGCGTCGCCGCCCGATGCCTTATCGATCGCCCGCTGGATATTGTCCTTCGGCATCGACTGCGCGCGAGCGGCGATCACGGCGGCCCGGAGGCGGGCATTCGCCTCAGGGTCAGGCAAGCCCATTTTCGCAGCGACGGTAATTTCGCGGCTGAGCTTGGAGAACAGAGCAGAGCGCTTCTTATCCTGAGCGCCCTTGCGGTACATGATGTTCTTGAATTTGCTGTGACCTGCCATCTGCCCCTCATGTACCCCGGCGAAGGCCGGGGTCCAGTCCAACAATCAAAAGTCCGGGCTCCTGCCTTCGCAGGAGCACAGGCATTACTGCAGCCCCAGCGCCTGGCGATAGGTCTCCAGGATCGCATCCTGCTCCTGGCGCGTGTGGGTTTCCATCTTCCGAAGCCGGACGATCATGCGCATGATCTTGGGATCGTAGCCGTTGGCCTTGGCTTCGGCATAGACATCGCGAACGTCGTCGGCGATTCCCTTCTTCTCCTCTTCGAGCCGCTCGATGCGCTCGATAAACAGCCGCAGTTGATCCGCGGCGACGGTTCCGTCCGCCATTCTTTTCTCCATGTCTCGGAATTTGCGAGCGCTGTAGGCGAGGGGCGGGAAAGGCTCAAGCCGGTCGGGCAAGGAATGGCGATTCGCGCAGCACTATGAGCCGCCAATCTTCCCTAATCTTCGCAGTGACTGCAGATGGAAGCGACCCGCCCTTCTCCTCGGCGGTTGACTAGCCTAGCGGCACATTCGCTGGGTGCGAGGGTGGCATGCTCCCGCGGCTTGGTTCGCGAGCAGAGGTGCAGCGCTGGGGACAGTAGAGATTGATCAACTTAGTCTCTGAGAGCGTCGAACGGCCAAGCCGCTACGCAAGCACAGGAGAGGCGCTGTAGGACAGCGGAAATTTGGGAGACGCGGAATGCCTGCTTTCCACCGGCTTGCCGCCGCCGCTCCCGATAACGGAGGGGTAGCGCTAACAAAGCGGGTTGAACCGAAACGATCTGGGACTATTGCCCGGGGTTCAGCAGAAGGAAGCGAAGTGAGCGAAACCCGGGTCCCCCGATTGCGGAAGGTGAAAATCCTGGCGACCCTTGGGCCGGCGAGCAGCAGTCCGGCCATGGTCAAGAAGCTAATGCTTGCCGGCGCCGACGCCTTCCGGATCAACATGAGCCACGGAACGCACGCCCAGAAGAGCAAGCTGGTGGAAGCCATCCGCGGCCTGGAGAAAGAGCTGAAGCGCCCGACCACGATCCTGTTCGACCTTCAAGGGCCGAAGCTTCGAGTCGGCAACTTCGAAGGCGGATCGGCTGAGCTGCACAAAGGCCAACACCTGATCCTCGATCGCGATCGGTGCCTCGGCGGTTCGGATCGTGTCGAACTGCCGCATCCGGAGCTGTTCGAGAGCATCGGTAAGGGTGACCGCCTGTTGATCGACGACGGAAAGGTCCGGCTGAAGGTGCTCGAATCGGACCAAGAAAGGATCGTCACCGAGGTTGTGGTCGGCGGCCGCGTTTCAGACCACAAGGGCGTCAACGTCCCCGACATCGTCGTTCCGATCCCGGCGCTTACCGATAAAGACCGCGAGGATCTCGCCTTCGCGCTCGAGCAGAAGACGGACTGGATCGCGCTGTCGTTCGTTCAGCGGCCCGAAGACGTCGCTGAGGCCCGCGCCCTGATCGGGGACAAGGCGCTGCTGATGGCCAAGATCGAAAAGCCGGCGGCGCTTGACCAGCTGACCGACATCATTGCGCTATCGGACGGGGTGATGGTCGCTCGTGGCGATCTTGGAGTCGAGCTTCCGCCCGAGGACGTGCCGCCACTCCAGAACCGGATCGTCGCCACTGCTCGCCAGTTCGGCAAGCCAGTCGTAGTCGCAACGCAGATGCTGGAATCGATGATTACCTCGCCGACCCCGACCCGCGCGGAAGTCAGCGACGTCGCCACCGCAATTTATGAAGGTGCGGACGCGGTCATGCTGTCGGCGGAAAGCGCGAGCGGCCAATATCCGCTCGAAGCCGTGACGATGATGGACCGGATCGCCGCCAGCGTCGAACGCGATCCCATCTATTCGTCGCGAATCCACTTCACCGAAACGAAGCTCGAACCGACCACAGCCGACGCGATCGCGGGATCCGCCCGGCAGATCGCAAGCACCGTGTCGGCGGCGGCGATGGGCTGTTACACCAGCTCCGGCTCGACTGCCCGGCGCATCGCCCGGGAGCGGCCATCAGTGCCGATCATGGCGATGAGCGCATCGATGACGAACACCCGGCGCATGGGTCTGATCTGGGGTGTCTATGCCGTCCATACGCGCGACGTTTCCAGCTTCGAAGAGATGGTGGAGAAGGGCAAGCGAATGGCGCTTCGCCACAAGCTCGCGACCGGCGGTGACCGGCTGGTGCTGATGGCCGGCGTTCCGTTTGGGGTCTCCGGATCGACGAACGTGATCCATGTCGTTCGCCTCGTCGGCGACGAGCTGGAGCGATATTCGCCCGGTCACTGACCGGCGAGGAGCGCGGGAATCTCGTCGGGCAGCTCGCTAGCCCGGAAGCCGACCGGCCCCACCTTTCGCGACAGCGATTCACCTGCCTCGCCGTGCAGCAGAACACCCCAGAGTAGCGCCGTCAGCTGATCGGCACCGCGCGCGAGCAGGGCTGCGACGATGCCGGCGAGAACGTCACCGCTGCCCGCGACGCCGAGCCCGGGAACGCCACCGCGCCAGACCCAAGTCCGCTCGTCGGGAGCAGCGATGAAGCTGGTGCTGCCTTTGGCGAGAACGATGGCGTTATAGTGGCGGGCGGCCTTACACGCGGCGGCGACGCGATCGCCCTCTACCTCCGCTTCCTGGCATTCGAGCAGCGACGCCATCTCCTTCGAATGCGGCAGCAGGATCGGCGGGGTGGCTGCGACCCGGCACTGCTGCGTGATGTCGGTGAGGGAGTGCAGCGCGGCGGCATCCAGCACAAGCGGGGACCCGGACTCGAGAAGCGCACAAAGCATCGCCGGCATCGACTGCCCGCCCCGCATCCCGGGTCCGCTTAGGATGGCATCGGCGCGGCGCGCTTCGTCCTTCAGCACATCCACCGCACTATCGGCGAAGCTTCCGTCGTCCGCTTCGCCAAGGCCGATCACCAAGAGTTCGGGGATCAGGAGAGCGATCCCCACGGCAACGCTCTCGGCGGTCGTCAGGCGCACCTTGCCCGCGCCGGTGCGGAACGCGGCATTGGCGCCGAGGATGGCCGAGCCCGGGACGGTTGGGCTGCCGGCGCAGATCAGCAGCCGCCCATGCTCGTCCTTGTCCGCGTCCTTCCACGGCGGGAGGGGGAAATCCCGAAGCGCGGCGCGATTGAGCTCTCGCGGTTGGTTCATCGCGATCCGGTCATCGCCTCGGGCTCGGCGGTCTTTGCGGCGCCCTTTTCCTCCAGCGGGGCTCCGTGATTCCACAGCGCGAGCTTCGGAACGCACAGGCCCTTGGCGTCAGGATCGAAATCATAGGCGCAAATACCGCAGTTCAGCATCTCCGCCTGCTGGTCGATCGCGAGGATTTCCTGCTCGTCGAGTTCCTCGAGGATGTAGCGGAAGCAGAGCACCACCACCTGGTGGCAGACGACCAGAACTCGGCGGTCGCAATAATGGAGATTGATCGTGTTCAGCATTGAGCGGAGGCGCAGGATCACGTCGGCCCAGCTCTCTCCGCCCGGCGGCCGGTGGTAGAATTTGCCGAGCATCTTGCGGTGCGCCGCTTCCTCGGGGAAGCGTGCCCGAATTCCTGCCGCGGTGAGGCGGTCGAAGATCCCGAACTCGCGTTCGCGGAGGCGTTCGTCGACGATAGTGCGCGATGGTCCGCTGGCGAGGGCCCCTGACTCGCAGATGATCTTTGCGGTCTGGCGAGCGCGGAGGTAAGGCGAGGAGAGCATCACCTCCGGGCGCTGATCTTTCGCCATCGCGGCGAACCACTCGCCCGCCGCCTTGGCCTGGCGCTCGCCCAACTCGGAGAGTGGGACGTCGACATCGCGCACGGTGATCGCGATCTCGTGAAGCCCCGCTTCGTCCGCGGCATCGCGAGCGACGTTGCCCTTGCTCTGCCCGTGCCGGACGAGCCATAGTTTCGCGGGCCAGTTCTGCCGTTCCATTCCAGTGAGAAAGCCTGAACGCGCGAATATTTCCAGAGCGCTACTGCAGTTCCCTCAGCGGCTCGGCGGAGCGCATGAAGTCGTCGAGCGCCAGTCCAAGCGGCCGAAGCAGCAGCCCCCGATTGCTGGTGAGGCTCGTATCTGCGGGCCATTCTTCTTCGGAAAGGATGATCTGCCGGCGGTCCAGCTTCGCACGATCGGCGAGTTCGGCGGCGAAATCGTGCCAGCTGATCGCACCCTGGTTCGTCAGGTGCCAGATCCCTTTTTCCTCGTCGAGCAGGAGGTCCAGCACCGTGTGAACCAGATCAGGAAGGTAGGTGGGAGAAACCACGGTCTTGCCGCTCGCCGCGACGCGGTCGCCTCTTTTCAACCCCGCCAGTGTGGCGAACAGAAAATTCTGCCGATCCCAGGGACCGAAAAAGGTGCTGGTGCGAACGATCAGAGTCTGCCCGTCCATCGCAAGAAGGCGCTGCTCGGCCTCGGCCTTGCACTTTCCAACGGTGCCGGATGGTGCGGGACGGTCCGGCTCGACATAGGAGCGGCCGAGCGAGCCGTCGAATACCAGGTCAGATGAAAAGCTGACGAGCGGCAGGCCGTGGAAATTGCAGGCGCGCGCAAGCAATTCGGGGCCAGTCACATGAATCCGGAAGCATTCGTCGGCAGTCTTGTCGTCGGTAGGGGTGAAGCCGGCGGCATTGATGATTGCCCAAGGTTTGTACCGGTCAATAGCCGCAGCGATTGAGCTCTCCTGAGTGATGTCCAGATCCGGCCGTCCGGTGAGCACGAAGGCAAGGCCGCGGTGCGAGCAAATTCGAGCGAATGCCTGGCCCAGACTTCCGGTCGCTCCGGCGATCAAAAGCGGCCGGTCCTTGGCGCCCAGCCTCGGCGGGAGGGTATCAAAGCGGCGCCGGGAATAGGTCCGTCCTGGACGGCGCCACCAGCCGGGCTGTTGAAGCACGGGATGATCAAGCTTCTCACCCCCACCCAGCCGAGCAGCAGCTTTCGCTACGAGGGTCGGGCGCGGCACCGGCGAGCGGATGTCGAACGCGCCGGGTTCATGGATGCCCTCGCGACGGGTGAGCAGCGAGCGCCAATCGACGACACCGAACAGCGCCCATAAGGTGACAGCACGAATGTCGGCGCCGCGCGCACGTTGCCGTTCTGCTGCGGTCCACATTTCCTGCAGCCACCGCACCTGCTCTTCGCGCGTGCAGCCGTGATGGACTTCCGTGATTGCGATCGGCAGCCGGTATCGTTCCCACAACTCCGCCAGCCGCTTCTCCGGACCAAGCTGCCTTTCCAGGGCGGCGATGCGGACCGCTTCGACATCGACATAGGCGTCGCGGCCATTGGCACCGATCGGCTCCCCTGGATAGCGATGCGTGCTGTGATCGAGGTAGCGTTCGCTGGTCAGATAGTGATCGAAGCCGAGAATGTCAGGCGTTGCCGATCCATCCGCGAATGAGTCGATCTGTTCTCTGGGCACGCCTGTGCGGATCATCCAGCCGTAGAAAGGATGGCCCGGACGCACCCGCCCGGAGAGAAGGTCGAAGGTCAGCCATCGGCGGTCGTTCTCGTGGTCCGCCTGGTAGGCGAGCCTTTCGGTCGCGAAGGTCTTGCCGACATCCTCTGTCTGCACTAGCTTCGCCGAAGGATTGACCTCCCGCACTGCGTTCATTGCCGCCGCAATCCCGGCGCACTGGTTGGCCAGCGCGCGCAAGGTGAGGTCGAAGCTTCGCTGGTGGGGATACCAGGTGCCGTAGAGGAACGACATGCGCGCGGTCGTCAGCGGCTCGTTGATGGGCGTCCAGCAGTCGATCCAGGGGTAATGCTCCGCGACCGCACGCGCGTAGCGGGCGAAGAGCCTGGGGAATTCGGGATCGAGGAGCTGGGTATAGCGGGGCCCCGATCCATGATGAAGCAGGCCGGCAATCACGCGGATCCCGTGCTTCTTGAGCCGCTCGATCCGGGCATCGTGCCAGGTAAAGTCGAATTCGTTCGGACTTTCCGGCGCTATCGTTTCCCACAAGATCGGGTAGCGGACCGCCTTGATCCCGAGCTCCGCCATCGCGTCGATATCGCTCAGCCGGGCGGAATGCCCGGTTTCGACGACCTGGTTGCGAAATTCGTCACCGACGCGAACCAGCGAACATTCGACTCCGCCCCAAAGGTCCAGGGGCGCAGCGTTCATTCAGCCGCTACCGCTGTCCACTGCGACTCCCCCAGGCCCATACTCCGGGACTGGCGGAGCTTCTCATCCATGCGCCGGAAGGTTGCGAGTGCCTGTCCCACGATCTGGTCCATGTTGTAGTAGCGGTACGTCGCCAGACGGCCGACAAACGTCACATCATCCGTGGCGTCGGCGAGCGCCTCGTAGCGCTTGAACAGTTCCTGATTCTCGGCCCGCGGGATCGGGTAGTAGGGGTCTCCCTCGGCAGACGGATATTCGTATGTGATCGTGGTCCGCGGATGCTTTTGCCCGGTCAAATGCTTGTATTCGCTGATGCGGGTGTAGGGCACATCCGGCGAGGGATAGTTGACCACTGCAACGGGTTGGTGTTGGGCCTCATTCAGCGTCTGGTGGTCGAACTTGAGGCTCCGATAGGGAAGCTTCCCGAAGCGAAAATCGAAATACTCGTCGATCGGTCCCGTGTAGATCACGTGATCGGCGATCTCGAATGCTCGATCCTTGATATCGCGGAAGTCGGTTCCAAGCCTTTTGTCGATCAAAGGATGGTCGAGCATTTTCTCGAACATCGCGGTGTAGCCATCGAGCGGCATCGCCTGGAACTTGTCGCCGAAATAACGGTCATCGGTGTTGGTCCGGGTCGGGATCCTCGACGTCACCTGCTTGTCCAGCTCGGACGGGTCCAGCCCCCATTGCTTGCGGGTGTAGCCCTGGAAAAAGAGCTCATAGAGCTCACGTCCCACCGCGTTGATGACCACGTCCTCCGATGTCTTGATATCGTCGACCGGTCCGGCCCGCGAAGCGAGATACTCAGCCGCTTCCTCGTCTGTCTGCAGGTCGAGCCCGAACAGCTCGTTCAAGGTCGTCCGGTTGATCGGGATCGGCACCAGCTTGTCCCGCACCACCGCGCGCACACGATGCTCATAGGGCCGCCACTCGGTGAACTGCGACAGATAGTCGACAACCTGGTCGCTGTTCGTGTGGAAGATGTGCGGTCCGTATTTGTGATACAGGATGCCATCCTCATTCGGCTCGTCGTAGGCGTTTCCGCCGACGTGAGGCCGCCGATCGATCAGCAGGACACGAGCTCCATGCTGGCTTGCGAGACGCTCAGCAAGAACGGAGCCGGCAAAACCGGCTCCGACTATCAGATAGTCATAGCGCCCTTTGGCGCGCTGCAGCCCGCTCATTCGGCAGCCACCAGAAGAGCCGACATCTCTGAACCAGCGCGCTCGCCGAGCTTCTCGGCGATTAGCGCCTCCATCCGGCCTTGCGTGGTGCTCCAGCTGGTGGCTGAAAGCAGTAGGTCGGCCTCGGCGAGCCATTCGCCGTTCCTCGGCAGCTTCAGCATCCGCTCGCATTCCGCCGCGAAATCCTCGGCCGTGGAAGCGATGCCGACGCCCTCGAGCTGGCCGTAATGACGGACCACGTCGCGGACGGGGGTCGAGACGACGGGCTTTCCGCCGGCAAGATATTCCGGAGTCTTGGTCGGCGAGATGAATTGCGTCGATTCGTTCATCGCGAACGGCATCAGCGCCACATCCCATCCCGCGAGATAGCTCGGAAGCTGCTCGTACTTCTTGCCGCCGAGATAGTGGATATTCGGCCGCTTCGGCAGGTCGTCGTCGGAAATCTTCACTACCGGCCCGATCATCACGAACGACCAGTCGGGACGAAGGTCGGCGATCTGGCCGAGAAGCTCGGTGTCGAAGCGCTCATCAATCACGCCGTAGAAGCCGAGGCGCGGCCTTCGGATGTCCGACTGGTCCTGGGGTTCGGCCAGGGTATTGCGCGCCCTTGCGAAATGCTTGCGGTCGACCGAAGAGGGGAACAGGTGGACGCTGTCGTGCCGGTTCTTCTTGGCTTCGTAGAGGCTCGATCCGCCGGTAAAAACCAGATCGGCTCGGTCGATCAGTTCCTGCTCAAGCTGCAGAAGCTTGGGCGGGGCGAAGCGGAACTTAGACAGCTCATCCATTGCGTCGAATACGGTGACGCTGACATCGAGATGCCGCGAGAAGGGCAACATCATCGGCGTGTAGTACCAGGCAATGAGGGGGCGGCTGAGACCCGAAGAATAGGCATCCAGAAGCCGCTTCAGCGCAGCATTGCGGTCATCCTCACTCATTCCCGCGGGAAGATGCGGAGTAACGATCCGCACGTTCGGATAATCGTCGGCCGAACGCACCTTCAGCAACGCGGTATCGCCATGGCCGAGCTCCATCGGCTCTTCCCAGAAGACCACGGTCATCGACTCGGCAAAGCGGCTCATCAGATGCTGCGGCCGCTGGAAAACGAAATCCCATCGCAAGTGCGAAAAACAAAGCAATGTGGGCTTGTCTGAATCCGGCACCGAGGGCTCGGCCGTCGACTCAACTGGAACCCCGACGCTCGTAAGCATTTCGCTTCACACTCCTCTAGTTATTGGAAACCCACTTGCTCAACGGGCCGAAGGCGAATGCGGTTCCGTAACACTGATTTGTGTCAACAAATGGCACCCTGTTGCACTGCAATATGTTGCGCCATCGCAACAAATGCAAATTCATGCCGCGGACAGCCGTAATCTATACGGACTACTCCTTAGCCCCTGATTTTTTGGGCCCGCGGGAGAGCTATGAACAGTAAGCTTGGCAGACTTGGCATCGCGTTCGTGTCGGCTTGTGTTGGTTGCGCTGGAACGGGTGCGAACGCCCAATCCCCCTCGACAGTGCCCGACTATTCCAAGCCGGCGACGTGGCTCTGCCTTCCCGGTCGCAGCGACGTTTGTTCAAGCGCCTTGCCGACCACCTCGCTCAGCGCGAAGGGTTACGGATCGAACGGCCCCAGCGCCATTGCAAAAAATCCGGCGGTCGACTGCTTCTACGTCTATCCGACGGTTTCACGCGACGATGCACCGAACAGCGATCTTTCCGCCAGCGAGGAAATCGGTATCGCGCAGACCCAGTTCGCGCGCTTCGCGTCGGTTTGCCGGACCTTTGCTCCAATCTACCGGCAGATGACGGTAAGTTCGATCGCGGCCTATGTGATCGGAAGCGATCTCCATCAGTCTGCTGAGCTTGCCTATTCGGACGTGCTGGCGGCGTGGCGGACCTATCTTGCAAAATACAATCATGGGCGGCCCTTCGTCCTGATCGGCCACAGCCAGGGATCATTGATGCTTCAGCAGCTGATCGCTCGCGAGATCGACGGCAAGCCGATCGCGGCGCGCATGCTCCGGGCGATCATCCCCGGATATGACGTACTAGTTCCGCAAGGGAGACTGGTCGGCGGGACATTCAAATCGATCCCGCTCTGCTCGTCGGAGGCCGAGACCGGGTGCGTGATGACTTGGACCAGCTATCGCGAAGGTGCGGTCCCGCCCGGAGGCGCGATGTTCGGCTGGGCGAATCAGCCGGGCATGACGGTCGGTTGTACCAATCCCGCGCATCCGGGGTCGACGACGTGGCAGCCGCTCGACGGCTATTGGTATACACACTCCGCCGCCGAGGTACCCGGCGGCCCGATCCAATGGTCGAGCCAGGGGCCGCCACCGACGCCTTATCTGAGGACCGAAGGCCTCGCGTCCGCCCGCTGCGTCAACAACGGTCAACGCGGCTATCTCTCGATCCGCACAAACTCGCGGCCGGGTGAGAAATGGACGGACCGGATCGGCGGGGAGGTGGGGGTGTTCGGGTTTTTCCTGCCCGGCTGGGGAATGCACTTGGCGGACTTGGAGGAAGCCCAAGGCGATCTCATCCGCGAGATTGGCGAGCTCCCCAACGAGCGTTGAGTTTGACCCTGCGACTCTGCGCTCGCTACAGGGCCGATCAATGAGTGGATCGGACCTCGATCATCCTTACCGCGGCGGGTTCGTCGGCCGCGAACATCGCTTTGCGCTGACGGTCTATTACGAGGACACGGATGCTGCTGGGATCGTCTACTACGCCAACTATCTGAAATTCATGGAGCGCGCCCGCTCCGACATGCTTCGCGCCGCCGGAATCGATCAGCAGGCGGAGATCGAGAAGAGCGGGAGCGTCTACGCGGTTGCCGATGTAGCGATCCGCTACCGCCGGCCTGCGCGTCTGGGCGACGATCTCGTCATCCTCAGCAGGGTGGAGACAGTGCGGGCTGCGTCTGTGGTGATTCAGCAGCGAGTCATGCGGGGCACGGAAGAGATTACGAATGCGCGAGTTACAGTGGCCTTCCTTTCTTCCGACCTTCGGCCGCAGCGGCAGCCACGAGAATGGATGGAGCGGATTGCTGCCTTTGCGGGGGAGGCAAACGATGAAGCTTAGGCTGTTGCTCCTGGGTGCCGCGGGCGTGGCGTCGGCGGCGCAGGCGCAGCCCGTGTCGCCGGCCAATCCCGATCCCACCGGGGCGACCGTCATCGCCATCCCCGTGCTCGCTACCTCCAGAAACCTCGAGACCCCCTCCGGCAGCACCTGGACCGTAGCCAATCAGATGACCGAAGTGATCGCTGGCGATCTGAGGAGCACGACCAGGTTCATTGTTGCCGACGTGAAAAGCCTGCGCATCCCTTCATTCCCGGAAGTCACCGCGCCGACCTATTCCGAATGGAGCGGAGTCGGAGCGAAGGCCCTGCTGACAGGTTTCGTGGAGGCCCGTTCGGACGGGCGGCTTATGATCGGCTGTTACGTCTACGACGTCCGCCAGCAGCGGGAACTCGCTCGTGCAGGATTCCTGGTGGCACCGGCAGACTGGCGCAGAGCGGCCCACAAATGCGCGGATGTCGCTTACTCCGGAGTGACGGGCAACGGCGCGATGTTCGACAGCCGGGTCGCTTATATCGCGCAGAGCGGGGCGGCATCGGCTCCGATGAAGCGAATAGCCGTCATGGATCTCGACGGTTCGAAGCTCACCTATGTGACGACCGGGACCACGCTCGCGATTACGCCGCGTTGGTCGCCCAAGACTCGCCGGCTCGCCTACACCAGCTTTGAAGGGGGGGAGCCGCACGTGGTGGTTGTGGATCTGGCCAGCGGCAAGGAGCAATCCTTGCTCCCGGGTGGGACGAGCTTTGCGCCGGCTTTCGCTCCGGACGGGCAGAGCCTCGCGCTTTCGGTCAGCGTCAACGGCAATACCGATATCTACGCGGTCAACTCCGATGGCACCGGCCTTCGACGGCTGACCACGTCTCCAGCCATCGATACCGAGCCGGAATTCTCGCCGGACGGGCGGCATATCGTCTTTTCAAGCGACCGATCGGGGTCGCAGCAGCTTTATGTCATGAGTGACGATGGGACGGGCCAGCGGCGGATCAGTTTCGGGCCCGGGGAATATGGTGCTCCCGCCTGGAGCGAGGACGGCAAGCGCATCGCTTTCACGAACATCAACGGCGGTTCGATGCGGATCGGCACGATGAACGTCGATGGCACGGATCAGGACATCCTGACGTCGGGGCCTTACGACAGCCAGCCGACCTGGGGCCCAAGCAGCGACCATGTGATGTTCGAGCGCAAGAACTTCGGCACGGGTCACACCTCGCTGTTCATCACCGCGGTAGATCGCCCCGACCCGCATCCGGTCGCGACTCCGCAGGATGGCTCCGATCCGTCATGGATCGGGAGGGAGCAGTAAGATGCGAATACCTTTCCTGATCGCCCTCACAATCTCGTGCCTTGTCGGCAGCGGCTCCGCCGACGCCCAGATCTGGCCGCTTCGGCGCTACGGCTCCGCTGCGGCCAAGGGAGCGGCAGCGATTCCTGCAAATCCGCAGGCGAGCCTGGTCGCGACCGCCGGCACCGACACCATCTATTTCGCTCGACGCGGGATCGCGCTCGATCCCCGGATCATCCCCACGCTTTCGGCCGAGGCGCGGTGGCTGATCGCCAATCCGACGATGACGGCGCGCATCGAAGGCTATTCGGATCAGCAGGACACGCGGTCCTATGCTGTGGCAATTGGGGAGGAGAGGGCGGCCGCGGTTCGCGATTTCCTGGTGCTGCACGGTGTGGCGCCAGACCGGCTGAAGGTGGTCAGCTGGGGCAAGGAAAGTCCCGGAACTGTCCCGCAGGGCGCTACGGCAGGGACCGCAGGCGCGCGCGTGGTGACGGTCGTCAGTGACTCAGGCGGCCCACCGCTGTTGGGTCGTCGATAGCCACGCACGCGCCTGGCGCTGCGCCTCAGCGATTTCGCGCGCAGTCATTTCGATCGAGATTTCGGCCCGGCACTGCTGGCCCTGAGTCGATCCGGAAAGCGCCGCAAGGTTGAACCATTTGTGGGCTTCCACGAGGTCCACCGGAACTCCGCCGCGACCCGTGGAGTAATCGATCCCGAGTTCGAGAAGCGCGTCCACATCGCCCCGCTC
>Ga0157369_10003562_pt1 | contig 18502 bp, 20 predicted proteins | sample C25metaG_FD_113461 | JGI IMG/M metagenome (GOLD analysis project Ga0157369, IMG submission 113461) | Corn rhizosphere microbial communities from Kellogg Biological Station, Michigan, USA - C2-5 metaG | ecosystem: Host-associated > Plants > Roots > Rhizosphere > Soil | place: USA: Michigan... | reverse complement strand
TTCCGCATCGCGCCACCCGCGATGTCCGACGCGGCGCTCCTTGGCGTGTCGACCCTGCTGCTCTGGATCGGGCTCGGCGTGCTGAACATCGTGTACGAGGCGTGCCGCCGTGAACCGGCGGCCGCCCCGCGCGGCACGCGGGGTTGACAAGTGTCAACATCGCACGCAGATGACAGGTGTTGAATGGCGGTGGGAGCTGGCTTCTCCGAATTCCAATTTCCTTCCGGAGGTCCCGATGTTCAAGCGCATCCTGGTTGCCCTGGACGGCAGCGCCGCGTCGAATGCCGGACTGAAATCGGCGATTCAGCTCGCGATCGACCAGCAGGCGACGCTGCTGGCATTGCACGTCGTGGACAATGCCGCCGTCGCGATGAGCTTCGAGGGAGCCTATGTCCCGACTGGCGACGTCGACAGCCTCTACAAGGGACTGCTCGAGCGCGGCCGGGCAACGCTGGCGAAAGCCGAAACCGCCGCGCGCAACGCAGGCGCCGACGTGAAGCCGCTGCTCGTCGAAACGCGCGGACAGACGGTGGCCCACGCGATCCTCGGACAGGCGCAGAAGACCAAGGCCGACCTGATCGTGCTCGGCACCCACGGACGGCGCGGTCTTTCGCGCGTGCTGATGGGCAGCGACGCGGAAGCGGTCGTCCGGGAAGCGCGGGTGCCGGTGCTGCTCGTGCGCGCCCGGGAACGCAAGGCGCGCAAGGCGGGCGCAGCGGCGAAACCGGCGGCGCCTGCGACGCGCAGCCGCGGGGCCGCATGAAGCCGCCGAACCTGCAGTTCACCGATGACGAAGTTCACGGCGCCCAAGACCTCGACATCGGCTATCCGCTCGCCGGGGTGAAGGCCGTCGCATTCGCCTGAGCGAAAATACGCGACGCTTGCAACCGCTGAAGAGGGCCTGATGCGCTGCGAATCGATGTGGACCGCCGCCCTCGCCGTGGCGCTCGCCGGTCATCCGTTGTCGGTGATGAGCGCCGAAACGCACATGCACGACCCGGCGTCGGCCGCGGCGACCGACGCCCGGCAGCTCGTCACGTTCCCGGAGCCGATGCGCATGCACACGATCGCGAGCATGCGCGACCACTTGTCCGCGCTGCAGGAAATCAATGCTGCGCTGTCGATGAACGACTTCGACAAGGCGGCCGGCATCGCGGAACGGCGCCTCGGGATGAGCTCCCTCGAGGCACACGGGGCCGCGCACGTCGCACCGTTCATGCCGAAGCGGATGCAGGACATCGGCACGCAAATGCATCGCGACGCGAGCCGCTTTGCGATCGAGGCGCAGAACGCCAGCGTCGGCAACGATGTGCGCCCGGCGCTTGGCGCCTTGTCGAAGGTGATGGCCCAGTGCGTGGCATGCCACGCGGCGTATCGGCTTCACTAACGGCGTCGCGGTCGAGCGCGACCCCGGTCGCAATGCACACCGCCCGGCGTCAGCTGCTCGCGCCGCGTGCGGTAATCGGCCAGAGCGCCTCGACGCGGCCGTTGCGCACGGCGACAAACCAGTCGTGCAGGTTGACCGTCGGATCGCAGTGGCCCGGAATGAGGAGCACCTTTTCGCCGAGGTGCAGCGGAGCGGCCCGTGGCGCGACGCGCAGGTTGCCGTGCTCGTCGGAAGCGCCCGTGACTTCCACGTCGACGCGGCCGTGTATCCACGGCAAGCCCTTTTCCGTGCTGTACGACTTGAGGCCTGCGTCGACGATCGCGCGCTCGCGCGCCGGTACGCTCATCACGGTCGCGAGCACGAAAAGGCTGTGCTGAAACTCCGTGTAACGGTCGCCCGTGCTTCCGCCGATGCGCGCGTATTCGGTGTCCATGAACACGTACGAGCCTGCCTGCAACTCGTTCCAAAGCCCGCTCTCGCCCTCGATGCGGAACGTTCCCGTGCCCGCGCCGGCGACGATCTCGCATGGCAGCCCGGCACGCGCAATCGCGGCGAGCGTCTCCCGAACCGCCTCGGCGGCACCGGCAATCGCGCGCGCTCGCGCTTCGACGCCGTGCAGGTGCTGCGCGCTGCCGTGGTAAGCCTGGATGCCGCGAAAGGCGAGGCCCGGCGCAGCTGCGATCCGCAGCGCAAGCTCGCTTGCCGGCGCCCCGGGCGCGACACCGCAACGCTGCATCCCGACTTCGATTTCGACCAGACCGCCGAGGGTGACGCCAAGCTCGGTCGCCGCACGCGATGCGGCCTCGACCTGTTCGGCCGCATCGAAGCAGACACCGATGCTCGCCTGGGCCGCGAGCGCCGCAAGCCTGCGCAACTTGGGCATGCCGACGACCTCGTTGCTCACCAGCACGTCGCGTACGCCGCCACGGACGAGCGCCTCGGCCTCCCCCACCTTCTGGCAGCATTGGCCGACCGCGCCGGCCGCGATCTGGCGCAGCGCGATCGTCGGGCATTTGTGCGTTTTCGCGTGCGGGCGCAGGCGAACGCCCGCGTGCCGCGCGAACGCGGCCATGCTGCGCAGGTTGTGCTCGAACGGGTCGAGATCGACGATCAATGCCGGCGTGTCGATCTCGTCGATGGGTGCGCCGACCTGTGCCGGGATGATGCTCATGCGATGCTCGGGCGAAGACCGTCCGTGGAATCAATGTCGTCCAGCCAAGACGCCTGCTGCCACGCCGTTCCCCGGACGCTCCTGCCAAGGATCGCATGCGCTCCTTCGCTGTTCCCCGGCGTCATATTGTAGCCACGTGTCCCGCCCAATACGGTTCGCGCAATTCACGCTTGAGGATCTTGCCGGCAGCGCTGCGCGGGAACGCGGGGAGGATCGTCACCCGGCTGACGCGCTGGTAGCGCGCACCGACGCGTTCGTTGATCCAGTCGCGCAGCGCCTCCGCAGTGATCTTCGCACCGTCGCGGAGAACGACCGCGGCGAGCGGGCTCTCTCCCCATTTCGTGTCCGGGACACCGAACACGGCAACCTCGAGAACGTCGGGGTTGCGCACGACCACCTCCTCGATATCCTTCGGGTATACCTTGATGCCGCCGGAGACGATCATGTCCTTCTTGCGATCGACGAGGTACAGATAGCCGTCGGCATCGACGTAACCAAGATCGCCCGAATACAGCCAACCGTCGCGGATGGCGTCGGCCGTTATGTCCGGCCGGTTGAAGTAGCCGTTCATCAGGATCGGGCCCCGGCCGATGATCTCGCCGACTTCGCCGGGCTCGCAGTCGGAACCGTCTTCGCGCACGATGCGCATCCGATAGAACACCGGCGGCTTCCCGACGGAGCCGGCCTTGCGGATCGCGTCGCTGCGATCGAGGATCGTCACGAAGCCCTCGGTAAGGCCGTACAGCTCGTAGAAGCGGTTCGGCAGCAGGCGCGAGAGCCGCGCCCTGTACTCGTCATGCAGCGGTGCACCGAGCGAAAGCATCATCTCGAGCGATTCGAGCTTTTCCTCGCGAAGTGCGGGCGACTCGAGGATCGCGATGATCTGCGAGGGCACCAGCATCACGTGCGTCACGCGCTCGCGCTCGATCGTCGCGATCGTGCGCGCGGCATCAAACTGGCGGTGGAGAACGTACGTCCCTCCGTGGTAGAACGCCGGCATCAACGTCACAAACGCGCCGTTGAACACGATTGCGCCACTGTGCAGCACGACCGATTCCGGCGTCATCCGCCACGCCGAACCCATCAGCAACGCATACATCGCGCGAATGAAATGCGTGTGCACGATGCCTTTCGGCTGCCCTGTCGTGCCGCTCGTGTACATGATGTTGAAGATGTCGTCGGCGGACACCGGCGCGGGTACCAGGCGATCGCTCGCGTTCGCCGTGGCTGCCGCGTAATCACCGGCCTCGCAGTCGGCGCCGTCGATGACGAGCAGCCGCCCGGAGGGGACCCATTGCTGCTCGCGTTGCGCGGCGTCGATCGTCGCCAGCATGGCGCGATCGGTGATCAGGCACCGCGGCTCGCAGTCGCGCAGCAGGCTCGCGAGCCCGGCGGCGGCGAGCAGCGGGCTCGCGGGAACGAGGACAGCGCCGATCGATGGCGCCGCCCAATACACGTCGAGCAGCTCGCGACAGTTGCCGAGCACCGTGACCACTCGATCGCCCTTGCGCACACCGCGGTCGAGCAACGCGTTCGCGCAACGCGCGACGCGCGCCGCGAACTCGCGCCAGGTCAGCCGGGCATCGTCGAGCACGACGGCGATCGCATCGGGCCGGTACCGCGCGTGATAAGAGACGAGCGAGGCGAGTTCGAGCATGGACACTTCAAGGTGTCTGGCGGGAGGCCGCGCAATCCGTTGGCGCCTTGATCGCAGGGTTCATCACGGCAGCCTCGGCGAAGCCCGGTCGCCGCGCGGCGTTCCGCCCGCACGCGCGGCATCCTCGCGTGCGACCCGGTCGCGATGGATCGCGGCGCGCACGAGCAGCATGTAGGTCACCGGTGTCGTCAACACGACGAAGACGGCGATCACGATCTCGTGCACGACGGGACGCATCGCCAGCGTCGAGAACAACAGCATGGATGCGAGCAGCACGCAGCCGACGCCGAGCGTCGTCCCCATCGTCGGTGGATGGATGCGCTCGTAGAAGGTGCGCAGGCGCAGGAGCCCGATCGAACCGATCAGCGCGAATGCCGCGCCCGCGAGCGTGAGCACCGCGACCAACCACGCGACGAGCGGCGGCACGTCGGCGAGGTGCGTCATTCGATGACCTCGCCGCGCAGCAGGAACTTGGCGAGGGCGGCCGTCGACACGAATCCCAGCATCCCGATGACGAGCGCCGCCTCGAAGTAGAACGTGCTCGCCTCGCGCATGCCGAAGATCAGCAGCAGCAGCATCGCGTTCACGTACATCGTGTCGAGTGCCAGCACGCGATCGTGTGCGCGCGGCCCGCGCAACAGCCGCCAGGACGCCAACGCCATCGCCAGCGCGGTCATCGCCTGCGCGACCAGCAGCGCGGCGTACAACATCGAACCGCTCATCGGAAGATCTCCATCAATCGTCGCTCGTAGCGTCCCCTGATCGTGTCGCGCATCGCCTGCGGATCGGCGAGATCGAGCACGTGCATCGTGAGCACGCCGGAGGCCGCGTCGTATCCCGCCCACGCGGTGCCGGGTGTCGCCGTGATGATGCAGGCCAGCGCCGCGAGACCGGCGGGATTTCGCATCGTCAGCGGTATGTCGACGAATCCCGGCGTGCTGCGCGCATTGCCAGGAAACAACACGATGCGAGCGACGGCAATGTTCGACTCGACGACATCGATCAGCACGACGCCCATCAATGCGACGGCCGTACGCAGCGAACGCAGCGGCGCCCGGGGCGCCCGACCCGGCGCGCGACCCGGCGCCTGCAGTGCCGCAAGCCCCAGAACGCCGCCCGATGCGACGAGCACGCCGATGATGACCTGGCCGGGGGAGCGCGTATCGTTCAGCACGAGCCACATCGCGACGAGCAGCACCCACAGCAACGGGAACGCAAGCGCGCGCTTCATCGGGGCGAAAGCACGTCGTCGATGTAGTTGCGCGGCGCATGCAGCCCCGCCGCGGCGTCGCCCAGGTAGCGCAGCACCGGGGCCGCTTCGATGGTCATCGCGGCGCATAGCGCGAGCAGGAACGCGACGGGCACCATCTCGATCACCCGCACGCGGGGGACGGCCACGTCGGGCGATGCCCAGAAGCGGCGGACGCCCGCGCGCCCCATGCCGACGATGACCGCAAGCCCCGAAACCAGCAACAGGACCAGCATCGCCCAGGCAGCACCCGGAATGGGGGTCGTGCGAAGCAGCGCGTCGAGCAGCGCGAATTTGGCGACGAAGCCGGCGAGCGGCGGCAGGCCGGCGAGCATCAGCGTGCAGCCCACGAAACTCGATCCAAGCAGCGCCATCGTGGCGGGAATCGCGACTCCCGCTTCGTCGTTCTCGTCGAGCGGCGCGGCATCGGCAGCGAACGCTTCCGCGGTCACCGCGAGCACATCGGCACCGGCCGCGCGCCCGCGGTCGGCGAGCTCGATCAGCAGGAATAAAGCAGCGCCCGCGAGCGTGGAGGCCACCAGGTAGTACAGCGCGGCACTGGTGACCGCCGCGCTTTGCGCGGTGATCACCGCGAGCAACGTGCCCGACGAGACGAGCACGCTGTAGCTCGCAAGGCGCGCCAGATTCTGCGACGCGACGACGCCGAGCGTGGCGAACGCTATCGTCGCCATTCCGCCAAACGTTATCCACGTGCTGCCGAAGCCCGGTGAAGGCCCGCTGCTCCCGGCGAACAGCAGCAACCAGATGCGCAACACGACGTAGACGCCGACCTTCGTGAGGATGGCGAACAATGCACCGGCGGGCGCGCTTGCCGAAGCGTAGGCGCCGGGAAGCCAGAAGCACAGCGGCCACATGCCGGCCTTCGTCAGGAACGCGACGCCGAGGATCGCCGCGGCCGACTCGACCAGCCAGCGGTCGCCGGCGGGAACCGCGGCGACGCGCACGGCGAGGTCGGCGAGATTGAGCGTGCCGGTTGCGCCGTACATCAGGCTCGCGCCGATCAGGAACAGCAGCGAGGCGGCGAGATTGACGACGATGTAGTGAAGCCCCGCGCGCACCCGCAACGTGCCCGAGCCGTGCAATGCGAGTCCGTACGATGCCGCGAGCAGCACTTCGAAAAACACGAACAGGTTGAAGAGGTCGCCGGTGAGAAGCGCGCCGTTCACGCCCATCAGAAGGAAGTGCACGAGCGCATGGAAGCGCGGCCCTTCGCGCTGCCAGCGCGCGAGCCCGAAAACCAGGCATGCGAGGCCGAGCGTGCTCCCGAGCAGCACCATCGCCGCGGACAGGCGGTCGGCGACGAGCGCGATGCCGAACGGCGCCGGCCAATCGCCGACGTGGCAGACCCGCGTACCGGAAGCATCGACGAGCGCAACGAGGGCGATCGCCGCCGCCACGAGCGCAAGCGTCGACACGATGCTGACCGCCGCCTTCGCCGCCAGGCGACGCTCGTCGATCAGCAGCGTGGCGGCGCCCGCAACGAGCGGCAGCACGATCGGCACGACGACGAGCTGATCGGCAATGGTCACGCCGGTGGCTCCTGCCCGTCCACGTGGTCGGTTCCCGTGAGCCCGCGCGCCGCAAGCAGCACGACGAGCAGCAGCGCCGTCGTCGCGAAGCCGATCACGATGGCAGTCAGGACGAGCGCCTGCGGCAGCGGGTCGGCGAATGCGGCCGGATCGGCTGCGCCACCGGGCGCCACGATCGGTGCAACCCCGATGCGCAGCCGGCCCATGCAGAAGATGAAAAGATTGACCGCATACGAGAGCAGCGACAACCCGATCGCGACCTGGAACGTGCGCGGGCGGAGCAGCAGCCACACGCCGGACGACGTCAGCACGCCGATCGCGGCGGCGATCACCACCTCGTTCATGCTTCCCGCTCCTCGCGCCGCGCCCGCACCGACTGGTGCGCGAGCGCGATCAGGATCAACGTCGTCGCGCCGATCACGAGCAGAAACACACCGAGGTCGAACAGGATCGCGCTCGGCAGGTGCAGGTCGCCGAACAGCGGCAAGCGGACATGCGCCACGTGCGAGGTCAGGAACGGATGCCCGAAGAACCATGCGCCGGCGCCTGTCGCCGCCGCGAGCGCCAGGCCCGCGCCGATCAGCAGCACCGGACGGATGCGCAGCCGGTCCTCGACCCACCGCGTGCCACCGGCCATGTATTGCAGGATGATCGCGACGGCGAACGTGATGCCGGCGACGAAGCCGCCGCCCGGCAGATCGTGGCCGCGCAGCAGCAGGTACATTGCCAGCACGACGATCGCGGCGAACATCGCGCGCATGATCACACCCGGGACGAGCAGGTCGTTCACTGGCGTGCGTGCGCCCTGCCGGCGCTGCTGCGGCAAAGGTTCCATGCTCTCGGGCGCCGGACGAAACCGCCGCAGCAATGCATACACGGCGATCGCGACGGCCGCCAGCACGGTGATCTCTCCCAGCGTGTCGAACCCGCGAAAATCGACGAGGATCACGTTCACGACGTTCGTGCCGCCGCCTTCGGACGACGCGCGCGTCACGAAGAAGCTCGAGATCGTTTCCGGGATGGGCCGCGTCATCACGGCATAGGCGATCGTCGCCAAACCGCCGCCGGCGGCAAGCGCGAGCGCCAGGTCGAGCATTCGACGAGGCAGCGCGGCGCGCGCGCCGGCGAGCGTCCAACGGACCGGGACGCGCTTCGGCAGCCAGCGCAGGCCGAGCAGCAGGAGCACGGCGGTGACGATCTCGACGAGGAGCTGCGTGAGCGCGAGGTCCGGTGCCGAGAACCATACGAAGGTGATGCACGTGACGAGTCCCGCGCCGCTGGCGAGGATCAGCGCAGCCAGCCTGTGGTACTTCGCCTGCCACGCGGCCGCCACGGCGCATGCGGCGCCGACGGCCCACGCCAGCGCGAGCGCGGGATCGAGTCGCGATGTCGCGGCCAGCAAGCCCGGGCCACGTTGATACGCGGGCCACGCGGCGGCGCCGATCGCAAGCACGACGATCCAGCGCAACTGCGACTGCAGTCGGCGCGTTCCAAAGCGCGCCTCGAGCACGCGTGACCAACGCCACGACACCGTCACCAGCAAGTGATCGAAAATGCGCCGGCTGTCGATCGGCGGCAGCCATGGCGTTACGTCGGTCCCGCGCGCGAGATAGCCGCGCAGCAAGTAATACAGCACCGCGCCGCCACCAAGCGCGACGACGCTCATGAGGAGCGGCAGGCCGAAGCCGTGCCATAGCCGGAGGCTGTATTCCGGCGTCTCGCTGCCCAGCACCGCGTGCACGGCGACGGCGAGCAAAGGACCGATCGTCACGGCCGGGAATACGCCGACGACGACGCATGCGAGCACGAGCACCTCGATCGGCAGGCGCATCGAGCGCGGCGCCTCTTGCGGCGTGCGCGGCAAACCGACCGGCTCGGGCCCGAAGAACACGCCGTGAATGAAGCGCAGCGAATAGGCGACGCTGAACGCGCCCGCGACCGTCGCGAGGTAAGGCAGCGCGCGATCGATCAGCGGTGCCGGACCCTCGACCTGCAACGACTCGGCGAAGAACATCTCCTTCGACAGAAAGCCGTTCAAGAGCGGCACGCCCGCCATCGCGGCCGCGGCGACCATCGCGAGCGTCGCGGTGATCGGCATGAAGCGCACGAGCCCGCTCAGGCGCCGGATGTCGCGTGTGCCGGCCTCGTGGTCGATCACGCCGGCGGCCATGAACAGCGAGGCCTTGAACGTGGCGTGGTTCATCATGTGGAAGATCCCGGCGACGGCGCCGAGCGGACTGCCGATGCCGAGCAGCAGCGTGATCAGTCCGAGATGACTGATGGTGGAATACGCGAGCAGGCCCTTGATGTCGTTCTGGAAGATCGCCGCGAACGCGCCGAACACGAACGTGACGAGGCCCGTGGTGCCGATCACCCATATCCATTCGTCGGTGCCCGACAGCACCGGCCACAGCCGCGCGAGCAGGAACACGCCCAACTCCACCATCGCGGCCGAGTGCAGGTAGGCCGAGACCGGTGTCGGCGCCGACATCGCGTTCGGCAGCCAGAAGTGGAACGGGAACTGCGCGCTTTTCGTGAACGCGCCGATGGCGATCAACGCAAGCGCCGGCACGTACAAGGCGTGCGAGCGGATGGCTGCGCCGGAAGCGAGCACGCGGTCGAGGTCGTAGCTCCCCACGATGTGGCCGACGACCAGCACGCCCGCGAGCAGGCACAGGCCGCCGGCCGACGTGAGCACGAGCGCCATGCGCGCGCCGTTGCGCGCCGCCTCGCTGTGGTGCCAGTAGCCGATCAGCAGGAACGAGAAGAGGCTTGTCAGTTCCCAGAAGAACACGATCTGGATCAGGTTGCCCGAGACCATCACGCCCAGCATCGATCCCATGAACGCGAGCAGGAACGAAAAGAATCGCGGCGCCGGGTCCCGCGGCGACATGTAGTAGCGCGCGTAGATGATGACGAGCAGTCCGATGCCGGTCACGACCAGCGAGAACATCCACGCGAAGCCGTCGATGCGCAGCGTGAAATCGACGCCCGGCAGCCACGCGAACGCCACGCGCGTGACGCCGCCTTGCGCGACCACGTCGTAGCCGGCGGCGGCGGCGATGAGCGCGATCAGCGCGATGCCGCCGGCGAGCCACACTTCGGCATGACGCGCGTTCGGCGGCAGCAGCATGGCGACGACGCTGCCGACGTACGGAAGTGCCAGAAGCAGGATGGCCAGGTTCTGGTGGGACATCGATCGTGATGGGGAACGTCAGCGCGGACGGCGGAGTCTCGCACGAAGCGAGCGAACTCCACGAACAGGCGGCAGGTTGCGGCGTGCCTTGATCACGTTGGCTGGCGACGCGCCCTCGCCTTCCGGACCTGCGCCTCGATCGCCTGGCACTCCTCGCCCGTGAGCTCCGCGGCAACGGCATCGACGAACGCGCGCGTGTGTGCCGGCATCAGCCGGCGTCCGGGAAAGACGGCCCATGCGGTCACCGGTGGCGTGCTCCATTCGGGCAGGATGCGAACCAGCTCGCCGCGCTGCACGTACGGCAACGCGAAGTGATCGCTGATGCATGCGATGCCCGCGCCGGCTAAGGCCATGCGCATCAGCAGTTCCGGTGAATTCGCCGTGACCCGCGTCGTCGGGTTACCCTCCCAACGCGCATCGCCGCGCGTCAGTATCCAGGGCAGCGGATCGCCCGCGCGCGAAAGGATGCGCAGCGCATCGTGCGCGAGCAGCGCCTCGGGCTCGCCCGGCGGTTCGCGCCGCGCCGTATACGAGGCGGCCGCATAGAGGCTGCCGCTGAACGTGGCGAGGCGATGCGCCGTGAGCGTCGCGTCGTCGCGCAATTCCCCCATCCTGACCGCGACGTCGAAATTTTCCGCGATCAGGTCGACGAAACGTGCGGACAGGTCGACCTCGAGCACGACGGCCGGGTAGTCGAGGATGAACTGCGTGAGCAGCGGCGCGAGCACGAGGTTGGCCATATCGCTCGGCATCGACACGCGCAGGCGGCCGCTCGGCTGCAGCCGGCGGTGCTGCGCGAGCGATTCGGCCGCCGCCACATCTTCGACGACATGGTGCGCATGCTCGAGCACCGCACGTCCGAAATCGGTGACCGTCAGCTTGCGCGTCGTGCGCCGCAGCAACCGTTCGCCCAGCTGTGCTTCGAGCGCTGCCACCCGTCGCGACACGGTGGACTTGGGGAACCCGAGGCGCTCGGCCGCGCGGGAGAAGCTGCCCTCGTCGACGACGCGGGCGAACAGCAGCAGGTCGTTCGGCTCGAGGTTCATCGTCGTTGCTTGAATGCCGCGATTGTGCCGCCAATGGAACAATGTTATCCATTTTCAGCCCTTCTGTATCGCCAATGCGACAACTATATTGAGTGAAGGCGCGCGGTACGGCGCCGGAACCGGCGGGCATTACGCGCCAAAGCTCAACGCATGGAGCACCCAATGACGATCAGCACACCGACGATCCCCCATCCCGACGTGGTTGCCGAGCCGCGCACCGTCGAACGCCTGGTCGAGGGACAGCGCACCAGCGACGGCGCGGGCGTCAAGCTGACGCGCGTGCTCACGCAGCCGCTGCAGCAGCGCCTCGATCCGTTCCTGATGCTCGATGCGTTCGGGACCGACGATCCGCAGGACTACATCGGCGGATTCCCCGATCATCCGCATCGGGGTTTCGAAACGATCACGTACATGATCGCCGGGCGCATGCGTCACCGCGACAGCGCGGGACACGAGGGGCTGCTGCGCGACGGCGGCGTGCAGTGGATGACCGCCGGACGCGGCGTGATCCATTCGGAGCTTCCCGAGCAGGAGAACGGCCGCATGGAGGGGTTCCAGCTCTGGCTCAACCTGCCCGCCGGCGACAAGCTGCGCGCGCCGTGGTATCGCGACATCCAGAGCGAGGACATCCCCGAGTTCACCACCGCCGAGGGTGTGCGGGTAAGGGTGATCGCGGGCCGCAGCCATGGCGTCGACGGTGCCGTCCAGCGCGACGCGACCGAGCCGCTGTACGTCGACCTCGCGATCCCGGCCGGTATCGCGTTTTCGCAAGCGCTGCCGTCTTCGCACAATGCTTTCGTGTACGTGTATCGAGGCGAGCTGCGCATCGGCGGCACCGCCGTGCCGGCGCAGCGAATGGCCATTCTCGCGAACGACGCGAGTGCCGATGGCACGCTCATGACGGGGACGAAGGATTCCCGGGCGCTGCTGATCGCGGGCAAGCCGTTGCGCGAGCCGATCGCGCAGCACGGCCCGTTCGTGATGAACACGCACGACGAAATCGTGCAGGCGGTGAGGGATTACCAGTCGGGCGCGTTCGCGCAGATCCCGCAGCGCTGACGATCCCTGGGCGGCGCATGAAAAAGGGGAGGCGTTGCCCTCCCCTCTTTCACCGCCATGCGAGCCGGCGCATGTAAACGGGGCAGAAAGATCCCTCCCCGTTCGACGTGCTTACGCGGTGGCGCTATTGCCCCCGGTACCGATCACCGTCGGGGTCCCAATGCCTGTCGTAGTAGCGATCATCGTACGAGCGGTCCCATGCGGGTCCCGCGTACGGGCCGCGATCGCGATAGCCGCGCTCGTCGCTTTGCCCGTACTGCTCGCTTTGCCCGTACTGCTCGAGCGGCCGGACCGACGAAACCTGGTCGTTGAGCCCCAGCGAGCGCAGTGACGGATAGTTGCCCGGGCGCAATACGATGCACCGGCCCTGGAAATAGGCGTCGGTGCAAACCTGCCAGGCGCCGCCACGCACTTCCGCCGACGACACCGCGTCGTTGAAGTTGCGATCCGCGAAATTCTCGACGGGCCGATCCGCACGCAACTCACGGCCGTGGAAGCCATCGTCCTGGAAGAGCGAGATTTGCGCGGCCACGGGTCCGGCAAGCACCAAGCCGGCTGCAACGAGCAATGCATTCATCTTACCTTTCATGGACACCTCCATTGGCGGTCACGCGGTGGATGCCAGCGCGCGACTTCGATGTCAGGATGGTGCACCGAAAGCGACGGGAATTCGCGCAGCCGCGCACCGTATCTGATGTACGACGCCGTCTTACCCGATGCTTGTACGCGCCGACAGCAAGATGTACGCATTGCATTGCGCGCTGTCCGCTGCCGTGGTGGCCCGATCCACCCGACGCTCGAGCACCCGGCGATGCGGCGGCACGCCGGTCGATTCAGGTCGCCACGTCGGTGTTCCGGCGCGCCCAGAACGTGACGCGTCGCTCGATCAACGCGAACACCGCGTACATCGCGACGCCGAGCACGGCGAGCAGGAACACGCCGGCGAACACCAGCGGCACGTCGAACGTCGAGCTCGCGAGAATCATCATGCTGCCGATGCCGATGTTCGCGGCGACGGTCTCCGCGACCACCGTGCCGACGAACGCCAGCGAAACGGCGATCTTCAGCGACGCGAAGAAATAAGGCATCGAGCGCGGCAATCCGACGCGCCGCAGGATGTCGAGCTTGCTGGCGCCGAGCGAGCGCAGCACGTCTTCCAGTTCGGGCTCCGTGGTGGCGAGGCCGGTTGCGACGTTCACGACCACCGGGAACAGGCACATGATCGCCGCCGTCAGGATCGCCGGGATGGTGCCGATGCCGAACCAGATGACGAGAATCGGAACGACGGCGATCTTCGGAACGCTGTAGAAGCCGATCAGCAGCGGGTACGTGACGCGGTAGACGAAGCGCGACAGCCCGATGCACGCACCGATGGCCGCGCCCACCAGGACCCCCAGCGCGAAGCCGACGATCGTCGTGTACAGCGTCTGGATGGCGTTGGGCAGGATTGCGGGCCACTTCTCGATCAGCACCCCGAGGAATTCGCTCGGCTTGGGCAGGATGAAGACGGGCACCTTGAAAACGCGGCACGCAATTTCCCACAGAACGAAAAACAGGATGATCGCGAGCAGCGGGAACGTGCGGTCGACGGCGAACAGCTCACGCAAGCGCATTGCGAGGGTGTCGCGAAGCCGCGGCGACGCCGCGCGGTCGGACGGCGCGATCGCGTCAGGTGCGGCGCCGAGTTCGTGAACGGATCGCATTCGGAAGGTCTCCCCTACACGCCACGATCGTGGGAAATGTGGCTGCGCAGCTCGTGCACGAGGTGCGATGCGGCATCGGTGAACAGGTCGTCGAGCGAGCGGGGCCGCCTGATGTCGACGCGGTGCGTCGTGAGCACGCGTCCCGGCCGCGCGCTCATCACGTGCACGGTGTCGGCGAGGAACACCGCCTCCCGCAGGTCGTGCGTGACCAGGATCACCGTGGGGCTGCGTTCCATCCACAGCTTCTGCAGCACCTGCCACAGGTCCTCGCGCGTGAAGGCATCGAGCGCGCCGAACGGCTCGTCGAGCAACAGCAGGCGCGGGTCGTGGATGAGCGCACGGCACAGCGATGCGCGCTGCAGCATGCCGCCCGAAAGCTCCCATGGATACTTCTCGACGAAATTCCCGAGGCCGACCTCCGCCAGCAGCGCGCGCGCCATCTCGCGATACTCGTCCTTGTGCGCGCGAAACCGGCTGCGATGCGGCTCGACGATGCGCAGCGGCATCAGCACGTTGTCGATCGTGCGCAGCCAGGGCAGCATCGTCGGGTTCTGGAACGCCATCCCGACGATCTTGATCGGCTTCACCACCGGGCTCCCGCCGACGATCACCTCGCCCTGCGACGGCCTGCGCAGGCCGGACGCGAGCTTCAGCAGCGACGACTTGCCGCAGCCGCTCGGTCCGACGATCGCGACGAATTCTCCGCGGCGAAGCGCGAGGTTCGTGTCGTCGAGCGCCAGCGTGGAGTTGTTGTCGCCGACCTTGTAATCGAGCCTGACGTTCTGAATGTCGACGAATACGTCGCGATCTGCCGCGTCGCTGCCCGGTTGACCGGCGACGGCCAGCGCGGCGTTGCCAGCGCTCATTGCGTCATTCCGGGGTCTTGAGCTCATGGATGTTGCGCACTTCGCGCGCCGGCAGGAACTTGCGTGTGAACACTTCGTCGGGCGCCGGCGTGCGCTTCAGCTCGTACGCGTCGACGACGATGCCGATGCCCTTCTTCAGGTGGGCGTCATCCACATCGCCGATGCCGATCCGCTTCGATTCGGGCGAAAGCATTTCGATGTTCACCGTGGCGATCAGGTTCTCCAGCTCGATCTTGCGGTCGAGCAACGGCTGGCGCTTCAGCGCCGCGTCGACGCCGATCTCCGGATTCGCGAGAACGTCCTGGAAGCCTTTCCCGATCGCCCGCAGGAAGCCGGCAACGGCCTCTGGATGCTCCTCGAGGAACGCCTTCGACACGATGATCGCGTTGCTGTACAGATCGAGGCCGTAATCGCTGTACTTCATGATGTTCACCTTCTCGCCGGGATTCGGGTAGATCTTGCGCAGGCTGAACCACACGGTGTTGATGTATCCCGAAATGGCATCGACCTCGCCGCGCACGAGCATCTGCTCGCGCAGGCTCGGCTGCATGTGCTTCCACTTCACCTTGCTGGCGTCGATGCCGGCGGCCTTGGCGAACGCCGGGAAGAGCTTGAACGGAGCGTCGTCGACCGGCGCGCCGAGCGTCTTGCCCTCGAGCTGTTTCGGTGACGTGAGCCCCTTGTCCTTCAGCGAGTAGATCGAGAACGGCGAGACGCCGTAGACCATGAACACCGCCTTGGGCGAGTCCTCCGGATGCTGCGCGGCGAACACCGTCAGCGCGTTGATGTCGCCGAAGCCGATGTCGTACGCCTTGCTCGCGACGCGGGTGACGGCCGCGCCGGAGCCCTCACCCTGATCCATCTGGACGTCGAGTCCTTCGGCCTTGAAATAGCCCTTGTCCTGCGCCAGGAAGAACCAGGCCTGCGGCCCCTGGTACTTCCAGTTCAGGATGAACCGGATCTTCACCGGGTCGGCGGCATGCGTGGCATTTGCGAAAAACATCGCAGCCAAGGCGATTACGGCGGCGCGTACGACGATGCGCATCGACATTGCAGATCCTCCTCGATCGGTTTGACTGCGATAACGCCGGGTCACATCCACTTCGACGCCATGACGGGAGCGAACGAGCGAAACGCGTCGAGGAGATCCTCGGGATCACGCTCGGCGATGATCATGTTCCGGTGCGACGCCGGCAGGAAACCCTCGGCGATCATCGTGTCGATGAACGCGAGCAAGCCGTCGAAAAATCCGCCGACGTTGAGCAACCCGAGCGGCTTTGCGTGGCCGTCCAGTTGCGCATCGACCCACATCTCGAGCAACTCCTCCAGCGTGCCGACGCCGCCGGGCATTGCGATGAATCCGTCGGCGACGTCGGCCATCCGTCGCTTGCGCGACGAGCGGGTGTCGACGATGTCGGTGCGCGTGAGCGCCGGGTACTGCTGGCCCTTCTCGACCAGCGCGCGCGGGATGATGCCGTGCACGATGCCGCCGCCCGCGAGCACGCGGTCGGCGACGACCTTCATCAGGCCCTTGTTCGTTCCGCCGAATACCAGCTCGATGTTGCGCGCCGCAAGCGATCGGCCCAACGCGGCGGCCGCGTCGCAATAGATTTCCGACTTGCCCGGATTCGATCCGCAAAATACGGCAATCTTCATCGTCGCGACGCTGGTACGGACCGGAATGCGATCGTAGACGCGATGCGAATCACCGGCCGCGGCGCGATCGGCGCTACGGCACGGCCCCGTGGAGGGCGGCGAGGCCCGCTTTCGCCACTTCGAGATCTTCGTCCCCGGTTTGCGAGCCGACGCCAATGCCGCCGATTGTGATGCCATCGACGATGATCGGCAATCCGCCCTTGAGGTTGACGAGGCGCCCCGATGTCGCATGGGCGAGCCGGAATTCGAGCTCGCCCTGAATGCCTCCGGTGGGCGCGCGGCTCGATGCTGCCGTCGCTGCCTTGCGGATCGACGATTCGATGCTGAGCAGCTTGCCCCCGTCCATGCGCGTGAACGCGAGCAGGTGGCCGCCCTCGTCGACGACGGCGATGCATTGCGGCTTGTTCATCTCGGCCGCCTTCGCGACGGCGGCATCGAGGATCTTCATCGCGCCGGCCTGCGTCAGCCGCAAATGCGTTTCGACGTCCATGCCTGCCCCCCGGATGATCTATCGCCTGGCCTCGGCGATGACGCAGACCAGGTTGGCGCCTGCCGGCCCCTGATGCTCGGCGCCCGCCGACGCGAGGAACATCGTGTCACCGACGATCGTCGCCACGATGGCGTGCGCGACCGCCTTTGCCTGGATGCCGCTGAACGGCGACAGGAAATCCGAATGCAGCACGTGGCGCCGCCCGCGCACGCTCGTGACGTAATCGGCACCCGCATTCACCAGCACCGCGGCGATGCGCGCACGATCCTGCTCCGCGACGCTGCCGTCCGACAATTCGAGCCCTGCGCGGGAGAACGCCTTGCGCGCGCCGGCGATGTCGAGCTGGTCTTCCATCACGCCGTGCGCGGCAACGAGCTTGCCCGGCGCGCCGTCGACATTGCCGATCACGAGCACCCGGCACGCGACCTGCTCGCCGCCCGCCGACGTCGACGCGACCGACGAAAAGAGCGACTTGTCGACGTTGATCATCCCGTCGTTCAATTGCGCGCGCTCGACTTCGCCGGTGGCGACCGCCACGCCCAGCGCGCACGCGCCCTTGGCCAGCGACGACGCGACCGCGGGGTTCGTGCTGGCCACCTTCTTCCCCCGCTTCCCGGCGTCGGCGACGCGTGCCGGCGTCATCGCCGGACACTTGACCTCGACGCATTCGATCTGCGACGGATCGGTGATCCCCGCGTCGCGCATCGCCTCGCGCACCGCCTCGGCGACGAGATCGACCTGGATCATCGTGCCGTATTCCTCCGGCGCGAGCACGCGCGAGCTGGCGACCCCGAGCGCCAGGCGCTTGCCGCGTCCGCCCTCGCGTCCCGGCTGCCGGACGAAGAGAATGATGTGCGGGCACATGATGCCGCCCACGCCGCCGATCATCATCATCGGGATGTTCTCGAACACCTCGCGGCGCGAGATGCCGAGGCGCTCCGACAGCAGCACCTCCATGGCGAGCGTGGCGTAGCCGCGGGCGTAAGGGTCGCCCTCGGTCTGCTCCATGATGGCGACCACGTGCCGCGGATCGACCTCACGGCTGTCGAACAGCGCGATCACGCCCGACACGTCGCCGGGAGAGTGCATCGGCACCCGGATGACTCGCGCTTCGAATCCTGCGTTGGACATTCGTCAGCATCCCGTCGTGCATTATGCGGAACCGGCCGCGTCGTCGCGCCCGTCCCGCGGTCGCTTGGGCTGTCGCGAAAGCGCGTCTGGCAAGCGCCGGCGGCGATCAGTAAACTGACTGTCGGTCGCAATGTCAAGATATTTCGAAATTCCGTGGCACTTGCGCTTCCGCATCGAATCGCGGTCGACTTGCGGCGCGTCGATTTTGTGCGCCGCGGCGGGCGAGGCGTCCCGGTGTCGCGCCCGCGCGACCGAGTGCCGGTGCTCGCGAGCCGGGGAGATAATTTCGAAATTCCGTGTGGCATGCGCTATTATTGGCAACCTCGACTGCGTCGCGCGCG
>Ga0157369_10003561_pt1 | contig 18502 bp, 19 predicted proteins | sample C25metaG_FD_113461 | JGI IMG/M metagenome (GOLD analysis project Ga0157369, IMG submission 113461) | Corn rhizosphere microbial communities from Kellogg Biological Station, Michigan, USA - C2-5 metaG | ecosystem: Host-associated > Plants > Roots > Rhizosphere > Soil | place: USA: Michigan... | reverse complement strand
GCCGCGAGCAGCAGCACGCCGACGAACGCCTCGTTGTGGTGGAATGTGCGCGAGTTGAAAAGGATGTAATAGCCGAGCCCGCCGATGGCGAGGAAGAACTCGGCCACCACGGCGCCGATCAGCGCGCGCCCGGCGGCGAGCCGCAGGCCCGCCAGGATGTAGGGGGTGGAAGCCGGCAGCACCACTTCCATGATGGTGCGCAGACGGGTCGAGCGAAACGAATTGGCGACTTCGAGATGCTCGCGCGGCACCGCGCGCGCGCCGTCGGCGGTATTGAGGATGATCGAGAAAATCGCCGCGAAAACGACGGTGGCAAGCCGCGCGCCGCCGGTATAGCCGAACCAGAGCGAGACCAGCGGCAGCACGACGACCATCGGCATGGCGTTGAAGAAATTGATGTAGAGCCGCAGGATGCGATCCGCCACAACGCTGCGGCCGATCAGGAGGCCGATCAGATGCGACGACTCCGGCGGGGAGCTCGTGATGACGCAGTCGTAGTCGCTCCGAGCGAGCAGACCGCGAACCGCGAAAGCCGCCTGGGGCAGCCATGCCGCCACGTTGAAGTCGGGAACGAGGACCTGCGTGAGCAGCCGGCCTGGAGGCGCCTCCACCAGCTCTTGATCTCCCTCCTGCCGCAACTTCCCGCGCCTGAGCAGCGATCGGAGCGCGCGAGAGGACCTCAGGTCGCGCACACGCACGACGTCGAGCTCGGCGTCGTCCGGCAGAGTGCCCCACGCGGAGCTGGCGACGATGGTCACCGAGTGACCCAGCCCCCTGAGGTGGCGTGCCATCGTCAGCCAGCGGGTGCCGGCGACACCCGGCCGAGGGGGATGCTCGGCCGAGACGACGAGCAGTCGCCGTGCGGGCGAGTCCGACCCACTCGACGGCGCCACGTCTGTCAGAGCGGGCTACCTGTCGCGTTGATCTCGGTTCCCGAGGGGCGGCACGCCATGCCCGGGAGGGTAGGGGCTCCGGCGGCGGTCCTCCGCCGCCAACGCCACACTTGGGCTGTGGACGGGCAAGTCGGCAGTCGTTCCGGTGAACCAGCGAAGCCCGTTGGCGAACCAGCGAAGCCCGTTGGCGAACCAAGGGGTAAAACTCGCGTCACTCTTGTCGGACCAGGCCCGGGGACGCGGGGAGGGATCGCCCAGTTCAACGCCGAGCTGACTCGACGGCTCCGGGAGGAGGGCGTCTCGGCGAGGATCATGGCCTATCGGCGGACGTATCCGGTCTTCGCGCGCGCGGGCCGCCAGGGCGCCGACTCGAGCGCTCAGCAGGAAGACGTGCCGTCGGACAGCCGGCTCGTCCCCTGGCTTCCGTGGACCTGGGTCGGTGCAGCGTCCCTTATTCGGCGCGAGCCGCCGGACGTCCTCGTCGTCCAGTGGTGGCACCCGATAACCGCCCTCTCGTCGTGGTACCTCGCACGGCGAGTGCGACGCGCCGGGGCCCGGGTCGTGTACGTGTGCCACAACGCGTGGCCGCACGAAGGCTTCCCGTTCGCCCGAGCGTTGACGCGCCTCGCGCTCCGGGCCGGCCACTCACTGCTCGCGCTGTCAGACCCCGTCGCCTCCGAGCTCAGGCAGCTCCTTCCCACGGCGACCGTGAGCGTCATTCCGCATCCCGTGGTCACCGTGCTGGAACCTGCGGCCGGCTCGTCACCGGACTCGTGGCGCCGGCGGATCGACGCGGCGCCCGGCGCGAAGATCGTCCTCTGCTTCGGAAACGTGCGCCCGTACAAGGGGGTTCGCGACCTGATCGAGGCGTTCCCGCGGGTAAGAGCCTCGGCGGACGCCGTGCTCGTGGTGGCGGGTACGTTCTTCGAACCGATAGGGGAATACCGCGCCCGGATCGACGAACTCGGCGTCGCAGACTCGGTGCGTCTGTTCGACGAATACGTTCCCAACGAGGACGTCGCGCCGCTATTCGAACTCGCCGACCTCGTGGTGCTTCCTTATCGCTCGGCGTCGCAAAGCGGCGTCATCCCGCTCGCCGCCGCGCTGCGGAAACCGGTCGTCGCGACGAGCGTCGGGGGCCTCCCGGACGCTCTCGCCGGGTCGGGCAAGGTGGTGCCTCCCGAGAACCCGGAAGCGCTTGCCGCGGCGATCGTCGAAGCACTGGACGAGACGCCCTTGCCGCCGCCCGTCGAGCAGGACCTCTGGACTCGCTGGTGCGACGCCGTCCTCTCGCCATGAAGACTCCCGCCACATGAAGCTCTCGCTGCTCGTCGTGACGTTCAACCGGCCGGCCGACTTGCTCGATCTGCTGCACAGCGTCTCGGAACAGGAGGGAGCCGAAAACGTGCTCGCGGAGATGCTGATCCTCGACAACGGGACGACGGCCGACTACGCGGAGTGCTGGGACTTCGTGCGGCGACATCCGCAGCTCCCGATTAGAACTCTGCGCTCCGAAGAGAACCTCGGCGCTGCTGCCGGAAAGAACCTCCTGGTGCGAGAGGCGCGCTCTGACGCTCTTTTCTTTCTCGACGACGACGTGATCTTCTCCACGCCGCGCGACCTTGCCTCAGCGGCGGCGGTGCTAGAGAAGGACTTCTTTCGCGAGGCGAACGCGGGGATCGTCCAACTGAGAGTCGTCCATCACGACACCAAGGAGACGCAGAGATCCGCGTATCCCCACAAGAGGCGGCGGCCAACGTCGGAGGACACGGAGTTCCTGACCGTATTCATTGCGGGCGGTGCCACGCTGATGAGGAGGGAGGCGCTCGACCGAGCCGGCCTGTATCCCGAGTCCGCGACGTACGCAATGGAGGAGTACGACCTTGGGTATCGCGTGATCGATGCCGGCTATTCGGTCGGCTACGACCCGAGCGTCACGATCGAGCACAAGGAGTCGCGAGAGGGCCGAGTTTCGAACGACGCGAAGCTGAGGCTGCAGTGGGTCAACAAGAGCGCCATTGCCTGGCGGTACCTGCCTCGCCGCTACTTCGTCACGACCGCCTTGATGTGGAGCCTCGAATACGTCCGCCGCGTGAAGGGTCGACCTGGGACCTACGTCCGGGCCTGGCGCGACATCGTCCGGATCCCATTCGTCGAGCGCCGCAGGCCGATCGGCGCCAAAGCGCTGGACTATCTACGGAGGGTGGACGCGAGGCTCTGGTACTGAGCTCTAACGCTTGTGCAGCACCGTGATTCCGTGCGAGGAATAGACGATCTTCCAGGCCTTGCCGTTCTCGTACTTGCGGAACGACCGCCTGTAGCGGCGGGGGTTGGTGTAGGTCGCGTCGTTGACGTCGACGACGATCCAGCGCGAATCGCCCACGTACGGGAACGTGCGGATGTAACGGCGCTCCGACAGATGTGCGCCGATCTGGTTCGATGCGGTGACCTGAGCGTTCGCCGGGATCAGGCTCGAGGCCTGTTGCTTCGCGGCGACGACTTCCGACCCGAGTGCGCGGGCGTCATGCACGGCGAAGTAGATCGGGCTGTAGATGGCCACCGCCGCAGTGGCGGCGAGTACCCATAGAGGAAGCTCGGGCGCCCGGCGAGTGAGGCGAGCGGCCCCGTAGATGCTGCCCGCGACCAGGAACGGGAGTATCCCGGCCGTGTACTGAAAGGTCAGCGTGGTCTGGTTGGGATTGTTCGAGAGCAGGTTGATCGCAAGATCAGGCACGGCCCCGAGGAGCAGCAGCGGCTCGAGAAGCCAGAGACCGAGGAACGGGACGAGTAGCAGGACGAGATAGACCGCCTTGTGCCCTGTTGCGACCGTGTGAAGGAAGGCCGCGGGGTCGGTCACGAGCTTGTGGGCCATGCCTCCGGGCGTTCCTCCTCCGACGGCGTGGTACCGGCCGGCGAACGGATTGACCCCGCTGGACGAGAAGTGCGGAACGACCCAGAGGAAGTTGAACAGCGTGAGCGCGAGACCGATTGCGAAGACGCTGAGACCGAATAGGCGCCGGCCCGTCCGGACCGCGTACCAGATCCCGAGGCAGCCGACAGCGAGCGGGATCTCCTCCTTCGTGGTGCAGGCGAGAAGTGCCACCAACGAGAACGCCAAGAGCCGGTCCTCGTCGAGGAACCAGACGGCGTAGAGGATGAGGGGGACGGCGAGGGAGACGGAGTGGAAGCCGGCACCCGGAGTGAAGGCGTTGAACTGGGTCGCCGGATAGAGGAGGTACGCGAACGCGAAGAAGGCGCCCGCACGCGGGGAGCTCAGATGCTTCCGTGCGAGCCAGAAGACCGGTAGTGCTCCGCTCGCGACCGCGATCGACTGCACGACCAGCAAAAGCAGCGGGCTCGACCAGACCCAGTAGAACGGGGTTAGGAGAGCCAGAAACAGGTCGACGTGAGCGCCGAGTCGGCTCCCCTCACCTCCTGCGAGCCCCGACTCCATGAAGAAACGTCCATGCGCGGTGTTCCAGACCGTCTGAACCATGTTCCCGAGATCGTCCCGAGGTGTCTGGAATACGACGTAGTGGACGACCGTGGCGAAGGTGAACACCGCCGCATAGACAGCGGTTCCTACATAGACGACCCGCGAGGCGATCGCCGCTTCGCCGGCGTCCAGTCGCATCCGCGCTCGAACTGCCGCGAACCCCGCCATACCGGAGGTGCCCTTCTCGTCAAACGCCGTGTCGCTCACCGCGGGTCGGCTCCCGGCGGCTCAGCGGAGCACGTCACGAACGTGCGCCGGGCCACTCCGAGTCGCCTGAATCTTCTCCTCGTGCTGGCTGGTCAGCATCTCGCCGATCAGGCCGAGCGACAGGAACTGGATCCCGACGACGACCAGTAACACGCCGAGCAGGAGGAGGGGCCGTCCGCCGATCCCGGCACCCCCGAGCTTGAGGACGGTCAGGTATCCGAGGATGGCCGCGCCGGCGACCGATGCCATCACGCCCAGCGCTCCGAACAGGTGAAGCGGCCGATGGCTGTAGCGGCCCATGAACACGATCGTCAGGAGGTCGAACGGCGCGCGCAGGTAGCGCTCGATGCCGAACCTCGAGTTTCCGTTCGTTCTCGGCCGGTGGTTGACGGGCAGCTCGGTGACGCTGAAGCCAAGGTGGTGCGCGAGCACAGGGACGAAGCGGTGGCGCTCGCCGTAAAGGCGAACGTGCTGGAAGACCTCGGCGCGATATGCCTTCAGCCCGCAGTTCATGTCGTGCAGCTTCACGCCGGTCGCGAGCCGGGTAGCGGTGTTGTAGATCCGTGACACGAACCGCCGTACGAGCGGATCGTGGCGGTCGCACTTCCAGCCCGAGACGACGTCGAAGCCGTCGTCGAGCTTCGCGAGCAGGTTCGGGATCTCGGCCGGGTCGTCCTCCAGATCCGCGTCCATGGTGACCACCACGTCGCCGGCCCCGACCTCGATGCCCGCGGAACGCGCCGCGGCCTTGCCGAAGTTCCGGCGCAGCCGAACCACCCTGATGTTGAGGTGCGCCGCGTGCAGCCGCACGAGCTCACGGTAGGAGCCATCGGTGGATCCGTCGTCCACGAAGACGACCTCCCACTCGATACCCAGCGGCATCAGCGCCGCCTGAAGCTGCTGGTACAGCGGATCCAGCGTTGCCTGCTCGTTCAGCAGCGGCACGACGACCGAGATGCCTCTCCGCGCGGCCGTCGAGCCGGGAGCAACCGACGCGTCGGACGAAATGCCGATTGCCTCGGGTTGCCGGGTACGAGCCGCTTCGCCGCCGGAAATGGCCACATCCGGAGCCTAGAAGGAGTAGGGAAATCAGCCCGCGCCCATTCGGACGGGCAGTGCCAACCCTTTGGACAGTGTCCGCGCGCATCGTTCCTTTCGGCGAGAGGGAATCCCGGCCGAACGGTGCGGCAGCCACTAGCCCTTCTAGGCTGGTGAGCACGGCATGGCTCGCCTTCGATCCAGGCAGATGAGCAGCGAACAGGCTACGGCCGCGCAGCCAGCCCAGGCGAGCAGAGTCGGCGCTTTTCTGGAGGAGAACGGCCTTGTGGTCATCGTCCTCGGGGCCTTTGCGATTGTGCTCGTCCTCGCCCTGCGCAAAGACCTCGTGATCGACGGCTGGATGGCGCTCGTCTCGGGCCGGTGGATCGCGCATCACGGGTTGCCGACACACGACGCGCTCACCGTCTGGACGCATGGCCGGCGCTGGGTCGACCAACAATGGCTCGCCCAGATTTCCCTCTACGGGCTCTGGCGCCTCGGGGGTGTCAAGCTCGCGCTGCTGATCCACGCACTGCTGGTCATGAGCGGCCTCGTCGGCGCAGCGCTGATCGCCCGTAGCCACGGCGCGACGCCTCGCTCGGTGACCTGGGTCGCCATTCCGGTCCTCATCGCCTACTACCCGGTGGCCTCGGTCATGCGACCGCAGACGTTCGCCTTCCCACTGTTCGCGGCCACGCTGTGGTTGGTTCTGGCCGACGCTCGGCACCCGTCCCGGCGGGTCTTCCTCACGCTGCCGCTGCTCGTGCTCTGGGCGAATCTGCACGGCTCGGTCCTATTGGGGGCGGCGCTCGTGTCGCTCGGCGCCCTCGTGCAGATGGTCGCTCGCCGGCGACCGAGCCTGCGGGGACTCGCTCTGCTGCTTGCTCCGTGGGCGTGCGTATTCGCCTCGCCGTATGCGCTCCACCTCCCGGCGTACTACGAGAAGATCCTGGTCGGGGGCAACCTCAAGGAGTTCGTGACCGAGTGGGCGCCGACGACGCTCTCCGCGACCACCGCTGCCGTCTACCTGCTGATACTCGGCGGGTTGTGGCTCATCGGACGCGCCGGGCGCGGCGTGCCGGCAATGGATCAGCTCGCATTCGTCTTCGCCGCCGTGCTCGCGTTCGACGCCGTGCGCAACACTGCGTGGATCGGACTGGTTGCCCTGGCCGTCCTGCCGCAGCTTCTCGACCGGCTGCGGACGCCTGCCGTCGAGCCGCGACAACTGAACCGGATCCTTTCCGTGACGATCGTCTGTCTGGTCGTCATCTCGGTCGTCGGCGTGGCCGTGAAGCCGGTCAGCTGGTTCACGAACGGCTTTCCGCCCGCCGCGGCTCGGGCCGCCACAAACGCCGCCGGACCGAAGGGGAGAGTCTTCGCCGTGAACGACTACGCCGACTGGCTGCTCTGGAGTCGTCCTGAGCTGACGGGTCGAGTGGCGGTCGACGCCCGCTTCGAACTCCTCTCCACTGCCCAGGTCAAGCGTTTGGTGCGGTTCGAGCCCATGGCGGGCAACTGGCTTCGTGCGACGCGCGGATATCGGGTCTTCGTTGTCAGTCGTGACTCGAAGGCGCTCCTGAGGGCGCTCGTCCGACGACTACCCGCGCGCGTGGTCTTCCGGTCGCCGCAGGTCATGGTCTTGCGGCGGACCGGTTGACCGGGCGCGGCTGAGGCGAAAAAAGACATTCGGACTGGAATACCCACCCGTCCCGCCGTGTCTCCGCTGCCCATCCCGTTGTAATCAACAGAGCAAGTCTCGAAGAGGAGAAAAACCCTGTCATGACCGAGCTACAAGTGAAAGTCGTTTCCGCCTTCTCCGCCCTACTCGAGCGCGAGGAAGGGCAGACCATGGTCGAGTACGCACTGATCCTTGCCTTGGTCTCTGTCGCCGGGATTGCGCTCTTGACCGCGATCGGCGGCTCAATCTCCGGGGTCTTCAGCAAAGTCAACGCCGACTTCAACCTCTAGTCGGGACGAAGGACCTGACCGGACCCAGCCTTCCAGCGGAAGCCGGGTCTACATCAGGGGTTTATCAGTGTTGTACGCCACGAGCTGCGTGGCGGAATCGGACGGGATTCCTGGGACTAGGCGCTGCGGCGCAAGGCTCCTGGACCCCGAAAGGAGGCACCAAGTGGAGAGGATCAAGTATCTCCCGATGCGGTTGTACTTCGCATTCCAGGACCTGCGGGACGAGGAGTCCGGTCAGGCCATGGTGGAGTACGCGCTCATCCTCGCCCTGGTCTCGGTTGCCGCGATTGGCATCCTCAAGATCCTGGGTGGGACGGTCTCGGGTGTGTTCAGCAAGATCAACAACGACCTGAACATCTAGGCCAGGACCGAAGGACGCTCGTCTTGGCCGGGGAAGTTCTCGGAACCATGTTGGTTCTCGATTGCGCCGATCTTCCCCGGCCTAACGGGCCTCGGAACACGTTTGCCGGCCGTCTCGCGCCGGCGTTCTAAGAAGGAGAAGAGTCGTGGAAAACATCACGTCGAGCAAGCTGTTCACGACGCGGCAGGGCACCATTTTGCTCGGCGTGATCGCAGCGCTGATCGCGGCCGTTGCGCTGATCGTGTATCTCAACCACTACCGCAAGGGCGCGACCGCGACGGTTTCCGTGCTTGTCGCGCAGAAGCTGATTCCGCAAGGCACCAAGGGCGACACCCTGCGTACAACGCCAGGTTTCTACGCGCCGACGAGCGTCGCGAAAGACCACGTCGAAGGCGGCGCCATCACCGACCCCGCAGTGCTCTCGGGCAAGATCGCGGTGGCCGACATCGCGTACGGCCAGCAGCTGACGCAGGCCGACTTCACCGCTGCATCGACCTCTGTCGTAGGCGGAGTTCCGGCGACCAAGCGGGCCGTCGTGATTCCGCTCGGCTCACCGCAGACGGTAGGTGGGCAGGTCGTCGCGGGCAGCCACGTCGACGTCTGGGTGGCATACGGCGGCAAGAACCGTGAGCTGTTCCAGGATCTCAACGTACTAGCGGTCAATGGAGCGAACGTCACGTTCGAGGCAACGCCCACACAGGCCGGAACATTGATCTATGCCTCACAGAACGCGGCGATCTGGCTGGTGCTGCGGCCCACACCTGGCACTCATCCCAAGCCGCCCGTGGTCGGTGCCGGCAACCTGGTGAAGGGCTAACCGTGGACGCTCCCATCCGCATCCTCGTAGCGCTCGCCGAACACGCCGACGAGGCGCTGGTCGAGTCGGCACTCGAGCACGAGATCTCCCTCGAGCTGGTCGCGTACGCGGATCATGAGGACGACTGGGGCGACCTCCTCCAGCGACAGGGCGACGTCATCCTCGTCGCCTGCGGCCGGGAGGACGCGAATGTCGCGCAGGTTGTCGGACGCATCATCGGGAACCGCCCCGGCCGCCCCGTCGTCGTCTTGAGCGAGGGCTCGCCCAACGGGTTCCTGGGGCAAGCGTTCGAGGCCGGCGCGGATGACGTGATCACGCTGCCGCAGGCCCCGGGCGCGATCTCCTTCACGCTCGAGAAGGTGATCGCTCGCCGCAAGGGCCTCGTAGTGCCGGGCCAGGTGAGCGCTCCGCTCATCACGGTTCTCGGACCGAAAGGCGGCACGGGGAAGACGCTCGTCGCGACGAATCTCGCCGTCGCCCTTGCGCAACGTGACATGAACGTGGCCCTCGTCGACCTCGATCTGCAGTTCGGAGACATCGGCCTCGCACTGGGCCTCTCGCCGGAGCTGACGCTCTACGACCTGATGAAGGCCGGGGCGCCGTTCGATCACGAGAAGGTCGACCAGCACATGATGCGCCACTCCTCTGGCGTCAGGGTGCTGATCGCGCCGACGCGGCCCGACCAGGCGAGCAGCGTCTCGATCGATCACATGCGCGATGTCTACGCATCGCTTCGGACTATGGTCGACGCGGTGATCGTCGACACCCCGCCGGGCTTCACGCCGGAGGTGATCGCGACGATCGACGTCTCGACGGAGATCTGCATGATCGGGATGCTCGACTCGCTTTCGCTCAAGAACACGAAGCTCGGCCTCGAGACCCTCGACCTCATGGGCTACGACACCACGAAGCTGGCGCTCGTGCTCAATCGCGCCGACTCGCGCGTGGGAATCACGCCCGACGACGTCTCCACGATCGTCGGCCGCGTGCCCGACGTCCTCATCCCGAGCGACCGTGAGATTCCGCGCTCGACCAACGAGGGCCTCCCCATCGTCGCCTCGAAGCCGCACTCCGGTGCAGCAAAGGCGTTCCGCACGCTCGCCGACAGGTACGGGCAGGCCTCGAAGCCGGCCTCGCAACCCGCGTCGTCCACCGGAGTCCGTGCCCTGATCGGGAGGCGGCGGTAGTGGACCTGCGCGAGCGCCTCAACAGCTCGAAGCCGGTCTCACCCGAGCGGGACCCGTTCGCGGAGGTCAAGAGCCGCGTCCATTTCACCGTCATCGGCGATCTCGGGCCTCAGCTCTACAACGTCAGCATGGATCCGGAGGCGCTCCGCGAGCGGGTGCTCGCGGACGTTCGCGACCAGCTCGCCCAGGAGACGGGGATCTCGCGGGACGACCGGCAGCGGATCGCGCTCGAGATCACCGACGACATCCTCGGGCACGGTCCGCTCGAGCGGCTCCTCGCCGACGAGACCGTGACCGAGATCATGGTCAACGGTCCGTTCGAGATCTGGATCGAGCGCGGTGGACGCCTCTACCCGAGTGATGTCCAGTTCAACGACGACTCCCATCTTCGCCGGATCATCAACAAGATGGTCGCGCAGGTCGGCCGTCGCATCGACGAGAGCTCGCCGATGGTCGACGCGCGCCTGCCGGACGGTAGCCGCGTCAACGCGGTGATCCCGCCGCTCTCGCTCAGCGGTCCGCTGATCACGATCCGGAAGTTCAGCCGCCGTCGCCTCACGTTCGACGACATGGTCAAGCTCGGCACGCTGAACCAGGAGACGGTCGAGTTTCTCCAGCGCTGCATCAAGGCGCAGCTGAACATGCTCATCTCGGGCGGGACCGGCTCCGGTAAGACGACGCTGCTTAATGCGCTCTCGACCGCGATCCCCGACGAGGAGCGGATCGTCACGATCGAGGACGCGGCCGAGCTCCGGCTCAACCAGACGCACGTTCTGAGGCTCGAGGCGCGGCCGAAGGATCTGGCGGGGGAGAACGAGGTCCCGATTCGCGCGCTCGTCCGCAACTCGCTCCGCATGCGTCCCGACCGGATCATCGTGGGCGAGGTTCGCGGAGCGGAAGCACTCGACATGCTGCAGGCGATGAACACCGGACACGACGGCTCGCTCTCCACTGTCCACGCCAACAGCTCGCGCGACGCGCTCGCCCGCATCGAGACGATGGTGCTGATGTCCGGCTACGACCTGCCGGTGCGCGCCATCCGCGAGCAGGTGTCGTCGGCGCTGGACGGGATCATCCACCTAGAGCGACTCGAAGACGGCTCGCGCCGGGTCACCTCGATCACCGAGGTGCAGCGGATGGAGTCCGACGTGATCACGCTGCAGGAGCTGTTCAAGTTCGAGGTCGACGAGGTGACGCGCGAGGGGACGATCCTGGGCGGCCTCCGCGCGACGGGCCTTCGGCCGACATTCATCCAGAAGTTCGAAAAGCGCGGAATCGCACTACCGCTGAGCCTCTTCCGCACTTCCGAGCCCGAGCAGCAGTTCGGCACCGCCGCGGTCGGAACGGCCGGGCAATGACGCGCCTAGCGCTCGTCGCGGCGGGCGTGCTCGCCGCCGCAGCGCTCTTCGGCGGCGCGGGCGCTGCGCGTGCGGCGTCCGGTCTGCAGGTCAACGCCGTAAACGACGCCCCGTTCCCGAAGCGGACGCTGGTGCTCTCGCTGCCGACGAGCCGCCAGCTGAAGACCCGCGACGTTCAGGTCACCGAGAACGGCGCGCCGGTGCTCCGCCCGCGCCTGACCCCGGGGAGCCAGGCGTCCAGGCGTGCGTTCGGCGTGATGCTTCTGACCGACACGAGCTACAGCATGGCCGGCAAGCCGCGCGAGGCGGCACTTGCGGCGGCGCAGACGTTCGTCGCCCAGCGCAATCCCAACGAGGCCGTCGGGGCAATCAACTTCAACCGCGACGCATCGGTAGCGCTGCCGCTCTCAACCTCGCAGAAAGACATTTCCGGGGCGTTTGCGTCGCTACCCCGGCTTTCCGGGGGCACGCACATCTACGACGCAGTCGCCAAGGCCGAGGCGATGCTCGAGGCCGAGCACATCACCTCGGGCTCGATCGTCGTTCTCTCGGACGGCGCGGATACCGGCAGCACGGCGACCAAGGCCCAGGTCGCTCGTTCCGCTCGCGCGGACAACATCAGGATCTACACCATCGGACTCAGGGACGCGTCCTACAAGCCCGCCACCCTCAAGGCGCTCGCGGCCGCGGGAAACGGCCGGTACGCCGAGGCAAACGCGCAGGCACTCACACCGCTCTTCGCACAGCTCGGCCAGACGCTCTCGAACGAGTACCTCTTCCGCTACACGTCGCAGCTGGGGCCGAACGTGCCCGTGCGGATCAACGTCGACGTGAAAGGCGTAGGGAGCACGCAGCCTGCGGGATACAGGACGCCACCGTTCCGGGTCGCCGGGGCAGCCCCGGCGGTGTCGTCTGCGACGAAGAACGGCTTCTGGAGCTCCTCACTCGCGATGATCCTGATCGCGTTTCTCGTGGGAGGTGTCATTGCGTTTCTCGTGATTGGCGTTCTCCAGCCACGGCGGAGCGGCTTGCCGACGCGGATGGCGGAATTCGTGTCGATCCCCGAACTCCAGCGGGACCGAAAGGGGCACGGGACGGCTGCAACCGGGTCGGGTGCCGACGCTTCGGTGAGTCAATCCTCGTGGGAACGGTTCGAGGAGACGCTCGAGATTGCGGACATCAGGATGGAGCCTGAGTTGATCGTTGCCCTCACGTTCGGCGCTACCGGACTTACCTTCCTGCTTCTCTATGCCGTGACCGGATCCCCGTGGTGGGGGCTCCTAGCGCTAGCCGTGCCTTTCATCGTTCGCGAGTGGATCATGCGGACGTTGAAGCAGCGACGGGAACGGTTTGCCGAACAGCTTCCGGATGCGCTTCAGGTTGTGGCCTCGGCGCTCCGTTCGGGCCACAGCTTCGCCGGTGCGCTGGCAGTGGTCGTGGACAGCGGCTCCGAGCCGATGAAGAGCGAGCTGCAGCGCGTCGTCGCGGACGAGCAGCTCGGTGTGCCGATCCAGGATTCGCTCGAGGTCGTCGCGCAGCGGATGGCGAGCCGCGAGCTCGAGCAGCTGGCGCTCGTCGCCGAGCTGCAGCGCGAGGCCGGCGGCAACTCAGCCGAGGTGATCGACCAGGTAGCCGACACGGTGCGCGAGCGGTTCGACCTGAAGCGCCTGATCAAGACGCTGACGACGCAGGGCCGGATGTCGCGCTGGATCGTGTCGGCGCTTCCTGTCTTCATCTTTATCGTGATCCGGCTCGAGAACCCAAGCTACTTCAGTCCGATGACGGGCACGACCGGCGGGAAGATCGTGTTCGGCCTCGCTGCCGCATGGGCCGTCGTCGGCTCACTCGTGATCAAGCGAATCGTCGAGATCGAGGTCTGAGGCGTGATCGTCCTACTCCTGCTTGCGATCGTGCTTCTGGGAACGGCCGTTGTCCTCGTCACGCGCGGACTTATCTCCCATCGGCTCCGGACGATCGACACGCTGGGCCAGATCGGCCGGTACGGGTTCGCAGGAACGCCCGACCTCGAGCCTCCGAGCGGCTTCCGCGGCGTCGTCGATTCCCTCGCTTCGGGGCTCGGCCTCCTCCTCACCGACCGGCTCAAGCTCATGAGCGAGGACCGCCTGCAGAAGCAGCTCGCCGCCGCCGGGATGTACCAGAGCACGCCGGGCGAGGTAATCGGCTACGGGCTGATCCTCGCGCTCGGTTTGCCGGCGCTCTGGATCTGGCTGGCAGTCTTCACCGGCGTCTCTGCCGCCGGGACGGTCCTCGTCACGATCGTTCTGGCCCTCCTCGGCTGGTTCGCGCCCGGGTTCGTGATCCAGCGTCGTGCCGAGAGTCGCCTCCACCGGATCGACCGGAGCATGCCCGAGCTGATCGACCTGCTCGTGGTCATGGTCGAGGCCGGCCTAAGCCTTCCCGCCTCACTCCAGCTCGCCGGTGAGCGCATGAAGGGACCTCTCGGTGACGAACTGCGAATCGCCCTGCAGGAGCAGCGCATGGGCCTCGGGCCGATCCAGGCGCTCGAAAACATGGTTGGTCGCTGCCCCACGCCTGCCGTCGAGGCGTTCGCTCGTGCGATGGCGCAGGGCCAGGTGCTTGGGGTTTCGGTCGGGCAGATCTTGCGTAGCCTCGCCGTCGAGATGCGTAAGCGGCGCCGCGCGGCGGCGGAACAACAGGCGCAGAAGGCTCCGATCAAGATGCTCTTCCCGCTCGTCCTCATGATCTTTCCGGCGCTCTTCGTCGTGATCCTCGGGCCGGCTCTGGTGTCGATTCTCCAGGCTCTCAAGGGCGCATGAGCGTGCCCGCCCTCTCAGTGCAACAGCCTGCCTCCGAGCCGCCTGCGGCGGCTCGTCTTCCGCTGCGGGAGCTCCTGCCCACCGGCACGTGGCGCATGCTCGTCGGGGCCGGAATGGTGGCAGGCGTCGTTGCGAGCTTCACCCACTTCGGCTTCACCGGCTACGCAGTCGTCGGCGCTGTCTTCGTGCCGACTCTCGTCTTGCTCACCGCGATCGACGTGCAGCATCGACTTCTGCCCAACGTCATCGTCCTACCCGCAGCAGTCCTGGTGGGACTGATCCTCGCTGCGAGCGACCCCCGGACCTTCCTGGGGCATCTGGCAGCGGCAGCGGCGGCCGGTGGGTTTTTCTTCGCCTTCTCCGCGTTCTTCCCCGGAGCGCTGGGAATGGGGGACACGAAGCTCGTCTTCCTGCTGGGCCTTGCACTCGGCGGCAGGGTGCTCGGCGCGATCTTCCTGGCCTTCGTGGCCGTTCTCGTGGCAGCGCTCTACATCATCGCCAAGCGCGGAGCCGCGGCGCGGAAAGAGACGATTCCCTTCGGGCCCTTCCTCGCTCTTGGCGGTCTGGTGGCCTTCTTCCTCGGTTAGGAGTTCGACGATGGCAGACGTGATCGCCGAGAAGAGCATGATCCGTGAGGAAGACGCCGCGGAACGGCTGAGCGAGCTCCTCGCCGCCGCGCGCCTGGAGGTCTCGAAGGCCGTCATCGGTCACGACGACACAGTCGAACTGATCCTGATCGCCGCGCTCGCCCGCGGTCACGTGCTGCTCGAGGGGCCGCCCGGGACCGCGAAGACGCTGCTTGCACAGGCCATGGCGCGCGTGCTCGGCGCCAACTTCCAGCGCGTGCAGTTCACTCCCGACACAACTCCGAACGAGCTGATCGGCACTCTGGAGATGCGCGGCGGCGAGCTGTTCCTCGAGCGCGGGGTGATCTTCACCAACGTCCTGCTCGCTGACGAGATCAACCGTACTCCGCCGCGCGTCCAGGCGGGTCTGCTCGAGGCGATGCAGGAACGACACGTGACCTTGCGCGGCCGCACCTTCTTCATCGACCCGCCGTTTTTCGTCATGGCGACCCAGAATCCGTACGAGCACGAGGGGGTCTACCCGGTAACCGAGTCGCAGCTCGATCGCTTCCTCGTCAAGCTCGACCTCGAGTACGGCGACGAGGATGCGGAGGTGCGTACGCTCGACCTTCCTCATCGCGGGGTTATCCCGGACATGCTCGGCGACATCTCTCCGCTCCTGGGCGAGCGAGCCTTCATCGTCGCCCAAGAAGTGGTCGACGAGGTGAGCGTACCGGAGGACGTCGTGCGGCTTTGTGTGCGTATCGTGCGAGGGACGCGGAGCGCGGATGGAATCGAGCTCGGCGCCAGCCCACGTGCGTCCCGGCACCTGCTGACGGCGGCGAAGGCACGCGCAGCGGCCAGAGGGAGGAAGACCGTGGAGGTCTCAGATGTGACGGATCTCGCGCCTTTCGTCCTCAGCCACCGAATCAGCACCGGCGAAGCCTCTCCGCGCGACGTCATCCTGCAGGCGATCGACCAGTCCCTGGCGCGCTAGAGACGTGACTCGTCACCCCCGCTTCGTAGGACCCCGAACCACACCGACGGGTGGGGCATTTCGCCAAGAGCCGGAAATACTTAGCAGGAATCCTGTGGTCAGCTAAGAAACTGGAGGTCCGATGGTTACCTACGTCATCCTCGCGGTCATCTTCGTCGTCCTGCTCCTCGCGTACATGCGTGTGCGGAGCCGGCGCGTGACCCGCTAGCGCCCCGTTCGAAGAGACAGCGGCAGTCGAGTCAGCGGTTCGCGAGACCGAACCCGCTGCCATCGGCCAAAGCACGACCTGGGGAGGGGTCATGTCAGTTCGCGTCACCATCGAGGCCGCCTCGAGGGCTGAGGCAGAGCTCATCGCGCAGCGCCTACCGTCGGAGGCGCGGGTGCAGGCGTGGAGAGGGATGGGAGTGATCCGCCTCGGCTCGCGGAGCCGGGAGGAGACAGACAGCCTCATCGATGCTGTCTCCCAGAGTTTTCACGAGCACAGGCTGCGTTGGGCGCGCGTGCGCTACGACGACGACGAGCGCGTCTTCCGCTCGAACGGCCACCGACCGACCTAAGCCACTCCGCGCGGCGGGGTTCGGCTCGGCGAGCCCTGCAATCCATAGGCTCTTGCGCCCTTCTCGCCCGTCGCCCTCTTTGGTGGCGCGGCGAGGTGGTCCCAGCGCGGTTGCAAAGGATTAGGAACCGGCGCCCCGGAGCAAGCCTCTATCACCGTGTCAAGTGCTCGCAGACGCGCCGACCGCCTCCGCTGCGGCACCCGCTCGACCCCGCTTCTCAAGGCTGCAGCGCGGGCCGCCGATACCCCGAACGTGGAGGCACGCGACAGAACTTCACGGTTGCAGCTGGTCATCGGCCGCAGTGCCGTGATGCCAACAATTGTTCTCGGACTGATTTTCGGGGTGATCGCCGCTCGCGCGGGAATTCCGATTGTCGCCGCGTGCGCAGTCGGTGCAATCGGCGGCCCGTTCTCGCTGATTGTCCACGAACTGGGGCATGTGCGGGCGGCTCGGAGGTGCACGAGCGTGCGCCCGGTGGTGATTTCGCTCGGCTGGTTTGGCGCAGCGACCCGGCTCGAGGGACACTACGCCAGCGCCGGCGAACAGGCACGCGTGGCCATCGCCGGACCAACTGCATCCTTCACGCTCGCCGTCTCGATCCTCGTGTCGATGCGAGCCCTGCCGATGCCGCTCGTTGAGCGGGAAATCGCGATCATGCTTGCCCTCTACAACGTTGCAGTCGGGGTGCTCAATCTGATCCCGGTGAGCCCGCTCGACGGCTACAAACTCCTGGTCGCCCTCTTCTGGTCGATGTTCGGCTCCGAGGAGGCCGCGCGGCGGCTCATCCGGCGAATCGGCTTAGCCCTCGCAGTGCTCGAGATTCCCGGAGCGGTCTTCCTCACCAGCGAGAAGCCTGTGCTCGGGCTGTTCGTGATCACGCTCGCCGCAGCTCACTTCGGCCAGAAGCGCCTGCTCGCCCACATTCACCGCTAATTTCGTAGCGCGAGTACCAGGCGCCTCTTGGGCTTCCGGTAGCGCCGCTCTTCGCCGGGGCTACTCCTTGCTGGTCGGGAGGGGCTCCGCGGGCTCGTCCATCAGGTTCTTGCGGATGTACGAGCGATTCTCCGCCAACCGCGCAGCGATGCTCTCCTTGCGCACGCCGACGAGGTACCCGATGCACCAGTCGAGCATCTCGAGCGCTTGAGTTGCTGCCTCCTTGTAGCGGTCAGCCTCGCTCGACCGGCCGTTTCCATTGTTACTCGGCATACGCGTCGCCTTCCCGAACCTCCGCAGGCGGAAACTGCCCAACGGCTACACAGCAGCTCTGAATGCCTCGATGAAACGCGGAAGCAGTCGGTCGCGAACCACTGCGGGTGAGTTCTTGGCCATCCATCTGCCGACTTCCTCCGCGGCGGCCTCGGCGAGCGGGAGAAGGGAATCGGAAGTCGACTCCAAAGCCGTCATCACCAGAGAGAGGCTGTGCGGGCGGCCGTTCTCATTGTGCGCCTTGCGCAGTCCGTACACGGTTGCGGCTACAGCCGCCGCCACGGCTGCGCACGCGAGTGCTCCATCCTTCTTGGCGATTGCGCCGCTCGTCTGCTCATCTGCCACGGTCGTCGTGCCTCCTCGTCAGAGAGAGCAACGGCGTGCCGCAACGGGTGGTTACGGCCCGCCTCGGCTTCCAGATTCGCCGGGCAGCCGGGCGTGAGCAGCGTTGCGTCCTCGCGCAAGCCGCCTCGCGACGCGCCGGTAGCCATTACTGGCCAGGTATTCGATGCACCAGTCGAGCAAGGTGAGCGCATCGGTCGCGGCCTTCTTGTAGCGATCCGCTTCACGCGAACGAGCACTCTTGTTCACCGCACGACCTCGGCGACGTTGTCGACAGCCTCCTTGGCAGGCTGCTCTACCTCCTGGTCGGCAGCTTCGACGGATGAGTTCTCGGCGGATCTCGGGCGTGCCATGGGGCCGGTTGGACCTCACACATATGGGCGGCACCCAAACCACTCGGGGCGGTGGGTAACCGCCCTTCGCTTGCCGCCGTGTGCCATTCTCGACCGGATGGCCCGTGCATCGCTCGCGCGTATCCGGCGTACGGCGGACGGCGCCGTCGTCTGCGAGCGCTGTGAAGTACCAGGGAGCGCGTTCGGACGGATGCGCGGCCTGCTCGGGCGCAGCGGCCTCGAGCCGGGGGCCGGAATGCTCATCGACTCGGCCCCATCGGTGCACATGTTCTTCATGCGCTTCCCGATCGACGTCGTCTTCCTCGACCGCGAGTGGCGCGTGGTGGGAATCAGACACCGACTGCGCCCCTGGCGGGTG
>Ga0157369_10003560_pt1 | contig 18507 bp, 17 predicted proteins | sample C25metaG_FD_113461 | JGI IMG/M metagenome (GOLD analysis project Ga0157369, IMG submission 113461) | Corn rhizosphere microbial communities from Kellogg Biological Station, Michigan, USA - C2-5 metaG | ecosystem: Host-associated > Plants > Roots > Rhizosphere > Soil | place: USA: Michigan... | reverse complement strand
GCGCGCGCCGCCATGCGTAGACGAGCAATGCCGCTGCGACGACGACGAGCGGCAGGTCGGTCGCCACCGCGAGCCCGGCGCACGCACCCGCGAGCACGGGGCTCCGTCGCTCGTACAACAGCATGAAGGCGGCGAAGCCGAGCAGCGCCGCCGGCACGTGTGCGAAGAGGAGCGTCGCGAAGGGCAACACGAGTGTTCCGAGACCGAGCACGACGGCGACCGTCCTGCCGGTGCCGGGCTCGACCGCGTCCGCTGCGCGCCGCATCAAGAGCAGCAACAGCAGTCCGGGCAGCACGACTGCCCAGAGGCCGATCTGCCAGATCGCGCGCAGCGGCACGCCGACCATCGCCGCCGGGTAGGACATGCCGGCGTTGCGATTCGCCGGCACGGCATGCACGGCGTGCAGCAGCAGGTACCAGGGCGCCGACCAGAAGTCCATCGCAGGCCCCTTCGCCGCATAGAAATGCCCGTTGCGGCGGACCAGGTCGCACGTCTCCTGCGCGTACCTGTCGACGTATGGGTGGCCCTGGGCAATCGAGCGGGTCGCGGCGTAGTGCGCGTTCTGTCCGCAGCCGACCGATTGCATCGGCCACGCCCACGCGAGCGCCACAGCCCCCAACGCAATCCACCAGCGCACGCCGGGACCCTAATCCGCAGCCGCCGCCGACCTGAGCGGCGGCGGCTCACTCAGGCCCGCCGCGGCAGCGGGTGCGCGCAAAGCGCGCACATCCCCGAGGCGGAAAGCGCAGCGAAGCGGAGCGGGCCGAGGGAGAGAACAGGGCCGGGCTGGCCGCACACCTGGGAGGGATCACTTAGCGCTGCTTCCTCCCGGACCTGACGCGGTTCGCGAGCTCCCACTGCGCGGAGCCCGACCCGCCCCCAAAATAGCCAACGCGTCACGGTAGTGTTGCCCGCCGTGGATGACGCCCGGCACGCGCTGCTGACGGGACTCTTCGACCACGCGGCGATGTTCCCGCCGGCGAGCCTGCCCCTCGGCGAGGCGCTCGCGGAGGACGATCGGGCGCGCGCGTCCGAGCACGCCTGGCTGCTCGGGCGCTTTGTCGTGCCGAAAGGCGTAACCGTCGACGACCGCGAAGTGGCGATCGTCGGCGACGGCGTCGAGCAACAGGACGATGTCGTGTTCGTCGAGGGTCGGACGAAGATCCGCTGCGGCGGCGCACACGTGCCGAGCGTCGAGGAGGTCGCCGCGTTCGTGCGGAGCTGCCGAGAACACGGGCGCCTGTTCAAGGCGACGGCGGGACTGCACCACGCATACCCGACGCCTGCCGGCGAGCACGGCTTTCTCGATCTCCTTGCCGCCGTCGTCTTCGGCGACGAGGAGCAGGCGCTGCGCGCGGAGCCCGGCGCATTCGAGCTCGACGAGCACTCGTTCCGCTGGAACGGTCGCGAGGCCGGTGCGGATGCCTGCGCGACGGCGCGGGCCACGCTGTTCCACTCGATCGGCACCTGCTCGTTCTTCGAGCCCGTGGCGGAGCTCGAGCTGCTGGGGATCCTGTGACGACAGGGTTCGCCGCCGGCGACAACGGATTGCTCTGGCGCGGCGAGCGGGGCATCGTCGACCTGAGCGCCCTCGGAGACGTCTTCGCACAACCGACGCTGAACCCGCTGCTCGCGCTCGGACGCCGAGGCTGGCGACAGGCGCTCGAGGCCGCACGGGGTCATGACGGCCCGGCCGCGCACGAGCCGACGAGGCTGCCGTTCGAGGTCGCGGACTACGTCGACTTCTACTCGTCGCTCGAGCACGCGTCGAACCTCGGTCGCATGTTCCGGCCCGACTCCGAGCCGCTGCTGCCGAACTGGCGCTGGCTGCCGGTCGGCTACCACGGCCGCGCCGGCACGGTGGTCGTCAGCGGCACCGACGTGACGCGGCCGCACGGGCAGCTGAAAGGAGACGGCGACCCGGTCTACGCGCCGAGCCGACGCCTCGACATCGAGCTCGAGCTCGGCTTCGTCGTCGGCGTCCCGACCGAGCTCGGCCGGACGCTCACCGCCGCCGACTTCGAGGACCACGTCTTCGGCGTCGTGCTCGTCAACGACTGGAGCGCGCGCGACATCCAGGCCTGGGAATACCAGCCTCTCGGCCCCTTCCTCGGCAAGTCGTTCCAGACGTCGATCTCCGCTTGGGTGACGCCGCTCGAGTTGCTGCACCACGCCCGCGTCGAGGCACCGCAGCAGGATCCGCCGCCGTTGCGGCACCTCGACGGCGGCCGCGACTGGGCGCTCGACCTCGCGCTCGAGGTGGAGCTCAACGGCGAGACGATCTCGCGCGGCAATGCGCGCGGGCTCTATTGGACGATGCCGCAGCAGCTCGCGCACGCCACCTCCAACGGGGCGGCATTGCGCACGGGCGACCTGATGGCGTCCGGCACGATCTCCGGCTCGGAGCCGGGCAGCGAGGGCTCGCTGATCGAGCTCTGGCGGAACGCGCGCTTCCTCGAGGACGGCGACGAGGTCGTGCTGCGCGGGCGAACGCGCGAGGTCGAGCTGGGCGAGGTCCGCGGCCGCGTCCGTCCATGCCGAACTCATACGTAGCCGCTACCGCCGTTCCTCCCGGACGGTGCGAAGGTCGGTACGTGGCAATGGCGAGCATCCTGGTCAGCGAGGTGGATCCCGACGTCAGGCGGCTGCTCGTGACCCTGGTCGAGCGCCTCGGGCATACGGCGAGCGTGCTCCAACACGACGTCGTGGTTCCGCCTCGCGCGGATGTTCTCGTCGTCGATCCGATCGCACGGTCGAGCGTCGAGCACACGCGACTCGTCCGTGCCCATTTCCCCGAAGTGCCCGTTCTCTGCCTGAACCCGTTGCCGGACGAGGCAGGCTTCCTCGGCCGCGGCCCGACGGCCTTCCTCCCGAAGCCGTTCACGCCGGATCAGCTGGCGACGGCCTTGGACGCCGTCATGGCGTCACCCGTTTAGGGGACGACGCGTACGACGCGTCGCGGATGCGCGGCGTGCGTTTTCCGGCCGATGCTCTGAGGATGAAGGACAAGCTTCTCGTACTCGTCGCGGACGACGACCCCGACATCCGCCAGCTCGTGCGGCTCCGTCTCGAGCGGTCAGGCTACGACGTGATCTCGGCGGAGGACGGGGTGGCGGCCCTCGAACTGGCGCGCGACCGCAGCCCAGACCTGGCGATCCTCGACGTCTCGATGCCGCACATGAACGGGCTCGACGTCGCGCGGACCTTGCGCCAGGAGAATGCCACGCTCCCGGTGATCCTGTTGACAGGACGCGTTCGCGACGAAGACGTGCTCGAAGGCGCGAACGCGGGCGTCGACCGTTACATCACGAAACCGTTCAGTCCGCAGGAGCTCGAGTCGCAGGTCCGCGAGCTCGCCCATGCCTGACCGGCTCGCTGAGCTCCGCGCCAAATCCCTCGCCACCGAGCACGGCTTTCCGATGGTGCGCCTGCGCGACGTGGCATTCGATCCCGACGCCGTGCGCGCGATCCCCTTCGAAGCGCTCCGGCGTCATACCGCGTTGCCGCTCGCGATGATCGGCGACCTGCTTCGAGTCGCATTCGCCTCTCCGTCTCCGGAAGCCGTCTCCGAGTTGAGCCGTCTCGCCCTCTGCGAGATCGAGCCGGTCCTCGCGCCACGGAACGAGATCGCCGCGATGCTCGCGGAAATCGACCGAGGCGGAGCGCTCCAACACGAAGAGTTGCTGCTCGAAGGCGCACACGGCGTGGACGCGCCGGCGGTGCGCGCCGTCAACGACATCCTCAAGCAGGCGATCGCCGCACGCGCGAGTGACATTCACCTAGTTCCCTCCGAGGACACCTTCAGCCTGCGCTTTCGCATCGACGGCGTCGTGGAACAGCACGGATCGATGTCGGTGGCCGACGCAGGCGCTCTCGTCCTTCGCGTGAAAGTGCTCGCAAAGCTGGACATCGCCGAGCGCCGCCGACCGCAGGACGGCCGCTTTGCGGTTGGGACGACGAACGGCCGCACGGTCGACGTGCGTGTCACACTGCTGCCGACGCTGCACGGGGAGGGCATCGTCCTCCGCCTGCTGGAAAAGACGAAGAAGGCGCCATCGCTGACCGAGCTCGGCCTCGAGCCTAGGATGCAGATGGAGATCCAGCGTGTGGTCGACCGCGGCGTCGGCGCCCTGCTCGTCACCGGCCCGACCGGATCCGGGAAGTCGACGACGCTGCACGCGGCGCTCGTCGATCTCGCGCGACCGGACCGGGCCGTGATCACGATCGAGGACCCTGTCGAGTACGAGGTTCCGGGCGCGTACCAGCTCCAGATCCACAGCACGGCGGGCATCACGTACGCCTCGGCGCTGCGCTCGGTTCTGCGAGGGGATCCGGACGTGATCATGGTCGGAGAGATTCGCGACTCCGAGACCGCGACGCTTGCCCTCGGCGCGTCGCTCGCGGGACACATGGTGCTCTCGACCTTGCACACAAACGACGCGCCTGGTGCGCTGACCCGGCTCGCAGAGATGGGCGTCGACTCGTACGTCGTCGCGGCGGGCGTTTCAGGCGTGCTCGCGCAGCGTCTTGCCCGCCGGCTCTGCCTCTACTGCCGCGAGCCGTTCGAGCACGAGGGGCGGACACGATTTCGAGCAGTGGGCTGCCAGTGGTGCAACGGCGGCCATTTCGGCCGCGTCGGCGTGTTCCAGCTGCTGACGATGGACACGCGCCTGCGCGCGCTCGTCGCAGACGGTGCGTCGAACGACGTCGTCGCGGCGGCTGCCGCCGAAGGAGGCCTGCAGTCCCTGTGGGCCGACGGCCTCGCAAAGGTCGAAGCCGGGCTGATCACCGAGGAGGAGCTGCACCGTGTCGTTCCTCGCTGACATCCGCTTCGTGCGTGCGTACTTCGCGATCGGCATCGCGGCCGTCGCCACCTACCACTGGACGAGAGGCTACCCGTACATGTACGAGGTGATCGGGTTCTACGGCGCGCTGGGCGCCATGGCCGGCGCACTGCTGCGCAAGGGGCCAGAGCGTCTCCCGTGGCTCGCGTTCTCTGCGGGATTCACGCTGATGGTCGCGGGCGACCTCGCGTGGAGCCTTTGGCCGTCCGCCGGCTCCCCGAACATCTCCGACGCGTTCTACATGGTGGCGTATCCGTTCATCGCCGCCGGCCTGCTCCTCCTCACGCGGCGGATCACGGGTCGGGGAAACGTCATCGACACGCTGTTCGTGGCGGGCTCGTTGTCGACAGTGCTCTGGCCCCTGCTGTTTGCGTCCTTCCTGCACGGCGGGCAGAGCTGGGGCCAGCGGCTGACGCTCGGCATCTACCCCGCTTGGGACCTCCTGTTCATCGCGGCCGCCGTTCGCATCGCGTTGTCGCGCTCGCTCCACACGCCGCGGACGATCCTGCTCGTCGTGTCGGTCATGCTCTTCCTCGTCGGGGACGCTTTCTGGTTCGACTCGGTCAACACGTACGTGCTCGGTAACTGGGAGGACTTCGCCTGGCTCGCGGCCTACGTCTGCTGGGGCACGTCCGCACTGCACCCGGCGCCGCTCGATAACGGCGAACGCCCGGACGCGTCGCCGTTCGCTCGCTTCGCGCTCCTGACGATTCCCGTTGCGTTCCTTCCTGCGGCGATTCTCATCGGCATGACGCGGAACGACGCGTACGAGATCGTCGACGGCGCGGTGATCTCGGTCGTCCTCGGTCTTCTCCTCTTCCGGTTCGCGAGCGTGCTGCGCGGGCTCGAAGGGGCTCGGAAAGAGCTCCGGGAGCAGAACCGCCTGAAGGACGAGCTGATCTCCGTGGTCTCGCACGACCTGCGAACGCCGCTGACGTCGATCATGGGCTACCTGGAGCTCGCGCTCGCGCCGGACACAGAGGCAGCCGACGCGCGCCAGTTTCTCGAGGTCGTGCAGCGCAACACGGGCCGCATGCACAGGCTCGTCGAGGACCTGCTGTTCGTGTCGCGCGTCCAATCCGGCAAGGACTCGCTGGACTTGGGCGTCGTCGTCCTCGGCCAGCTCGCCGACCACACGGTGGCGGCCGCTCTCCCCGCAGCGGAAGCGGCCGAGGTCGAGATCGTCTGCGACATCCGGTGTCACGAGTCGACGATCGGCGACGAGCACCGCCTCGCGGAGGTGCTCGAGAACCTGCTGTCGAATGCGCTCAAGTTCACGCCGCCCGGCGGCTTGGTCACCGTTTGGGTGGGCCGCGTCGGCGACGCGATCGTCACCCGAGTCAGCGACAACGGAATCGGGGTCTCCGAGGCCGACCGGCGCCACCTCTTCGATCGGTTCTTCCGGGCGTCCGGCACGGACGGTGTCCCCGGTGCCGGCCTCGGCCTCTCGATCGTGAAGGCGATCGTCGACGCCCACGGGGGCGAGGTCTCCGTCCAGAGCCGGCTGGGCTCCGGGACGACGTTCGAAGTGCGGCTCCCGCTGCTCACGGACGAGGAACCGGCGGTCCTCGCGCCGGCCGCGTGAGAATCCCCAATTCGGGTGACGGCGACTCGTCGCTTCGACGTATGTGCGCGGGGCAGTCCGTGGCGGAGCATGGAAGGACAGCCATGAATCCCCAGGAACTGCTCGAACGCCTCCCGCTCGTCACATACGTGTTGGATCCGGAACGCGGCTTCGTGTACCTGAGCCCTCAGGTCGAGGCGACGTTCGGTTTCCGCGCAGAAGAGTTCGTCGACGATCTCGACTTCTGGCGCAGCCGGATCGCGGACGCGGACAGGGCCCATCTCCTGGCGGCGCTCGAAACGCTGAAGGCGAGCGGTGAGCTCACGTGCGAGTACCGGATCCACCACGCCGACGGCCGGGCGGTGTGGGTCCGCGACACGGGCTCCTTCGCGGCCGGCCGCGTGCACGGATACCTGATCGACATCACGCACGAGAAGGAGCTCGAGCGAGAGCTCGCGCGCGAGCGCGCGACGCTCGATGCATTCTTCCGCGAGTCCTCGATCGGGCTTGCGATCACCGATTCGGAGGGGCGCTACGTCCGCATCAACGACGCGTTGGCGGAGCTGAACCAGGTGCCTGCAGAAGCGACCATCGGCAAGACCCTGGCCGAGATCGCGCCGGAGATCGCTGCGCTCGTCGACCCGTTCCGCGAGCGCGCCGGCGAAACCGACCGGTTTTTCGTGGACGTTCCACAACGCGATCGCGACACGATGCTGTCCTACTTTCCGTTCACCGTCGACGGCGAGCGCCATCACGGACGCGTCGTCGTGGATCTGACCGAACAGCGGCGCGCAGAAGTCGCGGAGCGCCGTCTACGCCATCTGATCGAGCAATTGCCGCTCGTTGCGTACGTGAACGAGGTGAGCGGTACCCGCCGGGCGCGGTACGTCACGCCTCGGATCGAGGAGGTCACCGGCTATTCGGCAGAGGAGTTCGTCGCCGATCCGGAGCTGGGCAACCGGTTGATCCACCCCGCCGATCTTGCTGAGATCGTCGCGCGCGAAGAGCTGGCGCGCGCGACAAACGAGCCGTTCGAGCACGAGTATCGAATCGTCCGCGCCGACGGTGAGGTCCGCTGGGTCCTCGACCGGATGGAGACCTTCCAGGACGACGGCGGCGTCGTGCGCGAACAGGGCTTCCTGGTCGACGTGACGGCGATGCACGAGACGACGAGCCTCCTGCGTGCAGTCTGGGACTCCACGCTCGAGGCGATGCTCGTGGCCGACGACGACGGCGGCTACGTCGATGCCAACCCCGCGGCGTGTGCCTTGTTCGGCCGGACCCGCGATGAGCTCCTGAGCTCGAATGCCCGGGACATCGTGGGCACCAGCGAGCTGGCGTGGCGCGCCTTCCGCGAGCGGGGCCGCGACAGCAGCGAATCGACGATCGTTCGCCCCGATGGGGAGCGCCGCGAGGTCGAGGGGACGGCTCGGGCCGATGTCCTCCCGGGACGGCACCTGACGGTGCTTCGCGATGTCACCGGACGCCGGCGACTCGAGGAGGAGCTGTGGCGCGCGCAGAAGCTCGAGAGCGTCGGCCGCCTCGCGGGAGGTGTCGCACAGGATTTCAACAATCTGCTCACCGCGATCAGCGGCTACGCGGAATTGCTCAAAGCGCAGACGTCGCCGGGCACCCTCGAGAACCACCACGCACAGGAGATCGATCTCGCGGCCGGCCGCGCCGCTGCGCTGACTGCACAGCTCCTCGCCCTCGGCCGCCGGCAGATGCTGCAGGCACGTCCGGTCGACCTCAATCGCAAGCTCCACCTCATGCGCAACCAGATCTTCGAGCTCGTCGGATCCGGGGTCGCCGTCGTCTTCGATCTCGACCCCGAGCTCTGCGCCGTCCACGCCGACAGGGGCCTCGTCTCGGGAGTCATCCTCGACCTCGTCGCCAACGCGGCGGAGGCGATGCCCGAAGGGGGGAACCTGACCGTCGCCACGACGGTCGAGCAGGCCGTCGGACGAGATGATCTGCCAGACGGCCGCTATGCCGTGATCCGCGTGGCCGACGAGGGCAACGGCATCGATCCGGCGGTCTTCGACCATCTCTTCGAGCCGTTCTTCACGACGAAGGGGATCGGGGAGGGCAGTGGGCTCCGCCTCGCGAGCGCGTACGGGACAATCCGCCAAAGCGGCGGAACGATCACCGTCGAGAGCGCCGTCGGGCAAGGCTCGACGTTCTCCATCTATCTGCCCTGCGCGGCGGCGGGCGACAGTGCGCCTCCGGCCGCGGGGGGAGACGAGACCTTGGTCGTCGTCCAGCGCGATCCGGCCGTCCGCGACGTTCTCTGCGGGATCCTGACCGACGCCGGCTACCGCGTCATGGCTGCCCGTACCGCCCACGAGGCATACGCGCTCGCGATCCGGGAGGATCTCGCCGTCGACCTCGTGATAGCAGACGACGACGACGAGACCGGCCGGTTCGGAGCCGATCTCGAGCGCGCGAAGCCCGGCCTGCGACTCGTGCGCCTCGAGAAACCGTTCACCGCGAGCCGCGTGCGGCAGAGCATTCGCTCCGCCCTCGACTCCCCCGTTTCGGGGGAAGCGCCCCAAGAATTGATCCAGGCCCCGGAATGAGCGGTAGGGTGCGAGACAGTGCGGTGTTGCCAGCCGCTCACTTCTGTCAATCTGGGATGACCCCGATGACCACGCTGGACGAACCACACGGCACACGCGGTCCGCCGCGAACCGCCGATGTGGCAGGCGAGGCCCGCTTCACGGCGCTGTTCGAGAACGCCGCGGACATCACCTCGATCGTCTCGGCCGAGGGGACAATCCTCCAGGTCAGCAGCTCGGTCGAGCGTCTCGGCGGCTTCACGCCCGCCGAACTGGTCGGCCGACCGATCTACGACTTCGCCAGGCCGGAGGACGCGGTTCCGCTTCGGCGGTTCGTCGCGGACGCCTGTTGTCGCGCGAGCGCGACGAGGGGGCCGCCCTTCCACGTCCGGGACGCTCATGGAGAGTGGCACGCGCTGGAGCCGGTCGCGGTGAACCTCCTGGACGACCCGGCGATCCGCGGGCTCGTCATCACGTGCCGCGACGCGAGCGCCCGCCTTCAGCTCGAGGCGCGCGTCCGTCAGATGGAGCGTCTCGAGGCCGTCGGCCAGCTCGCCGGCGGCATCGCGCACGACTTCAACAACGTGCTGCTCGTCATCCGGGGCTACACGAGCATGGTGCGCTCCGCGCTCGACGGCTCGGACCTCGTAGCTGATCTCGACGAGATCGCAAAGGCGTCCGACCGCGCCGCGGACCTGACGCAGCAGCTGCTGGCGTTCGCGCGGCGGCAGGTCTTGAGGCCGTCGGTCCTCGACCTCGGTGAAGTCGTCTCCGATCTCGAGAGCCTGCTTCGGACCTCCGTTCGCGAGAACGTCGAGTTGGACATCGAGTTGGGACAAGACGCTTGCGCGGTGCTCGCCGACTCCACCCAGCTGGACCAAGTCCTGATGAACCTCGTGGTCAACGCGCGCGACGCGATGCCGGACGGCGGGCGCATCGTCGTCTCCGTCGCGCCGGCGGTTCTCGACGCCGACGCCGATGTCTCGCCGCCGGTCGCGCCCGGTCGCTACGTCGCCCTGACGGTGACCGACACCGGCTCCGGCATCGACCCCTCGTCCCTGCCGTACATCTTCGAGCCGTTCTTCACGACGAAGGGTGAGGGCGTCGGGACCGGACTGGGCTTGTCGACCGTTCACGGCATCGTCGGTCAGAGCGGCGGCGGGATCGAAGTCGGAGCGCGGCCGGCTGGCGGCACGCGTATGACCGTCTATCTGCCGGCCGCGGAGGGCGCAGAACGGCCGGACGACGACATCGGCAGGCAGCCGAGTCGCCTCCCAATCGGGACCGAGACGATTCTGCTCGTCGAAGACGAGGACGCAGTCCGCGAGCTCGTGCAACGTGTGCTCGAGGGGGCCGGCTACAACGTTCTGTCCGCGGCACGCCCCAGCGACGCACAGCGGCTCGCCATCGATGAGCGCATCCACCTGCTGCTCACGGACGTCGTCATGCCCGAGATGAGCGGCTACGACCTTGCCGTGCGCATCCGCCTTGCGCACGCGGCTGCGCAGACGCTCTTCATCTCCGGCTACGCCCACTCCGCACTCGCCGAGACGGCGGAGCCCCCGGCCGGCGAGCTGCTCCGAAAGCCGTTCTCTCCCGATCAGCTCTTGCGCGCCGTGCGCGCCGTGCTCGACGGCGAGGCGCTGGTGGACGTCGGATGAGCCCGAGCCGAATCCTCTGTGTGGACGACGACGCGCAGGTGCGTCGGTTCATCGCACGTGTGCTGGGCTCGGCCGGGCACGAGTGCGTTCCTGCCGCGACCGCGGCCCAGGCGCGCGTGCTGCTCGCCGAGAAGCCCTTCGCCGCGGTGCTGTGCGACATCAACCTCGACGGTGAGTCCGGCCTCGACCTTCTACGCGACCTCCGGGTGGACCATCCCGACGTCGCGGCCGTGATGGTCACGGGCCGCGACGAGCCGGCTCTTGCCGACAGGGCGCTGGATCTCGGAGCCTTCGGCTACGTCACGAAGCCCTTCAACGCCAACGAGCTGCTCATCGACCTGGCGAACGCGCTGCACCGGCGTGAGTTGGAAACGGCAAGCCGCACGGAGCGAGACGACGCCGTGCGGGAGGCCTACATGGAGACGCTGCGAAGGCTCTCTCGCGCGGTCGAGTACTACGACGGTCAAACGGCAGCTCACGTCGAGCGCGTCGGCGCGCATGCGGCGACGATCGCGGGCGCGCTGCATCTCGCGTCGGATCACGTCGAGTTGGTCCGTCTCGCCGCACCGCTGCACGACCTCGGCAAGATCGGCGTGCCGACCGGAGTGCTTCGCAAGCGCGGTTCGCTCGACGACGTCGAGCGTGCGGTCATGAAGCACCACGCAGAGCTCGGCCGTGAGCTGCTTGCGGGCTCTGGCAACGAGCTGCTCGACCTGGCCGCGCTCATCGCCTGGACGCATCACGAGCGCTGGGATGGCGCAGGATACCCGCGGAATCTCGCAGGTCGCGAGATTCCGCTCGAGGGCCGGATCGTCGCCGTCGCCGACGCGTTCGACGCCATGACGAACGACCGTCCCTACCGTGGCGCGCGCAGCGTCGGCGATGCAATCGCCGTGCTCGATCGCGAGCGCGGCGCCGCCTTCGACTCGGACGTCGTCGATGCGTTCCTCGGAGCGCGATCGTGAGCATCACGTGCGTGATCGCGGACGATCACCCGCCCGTTCTCCAGTTTCTCTCCCGTTACCTGAGCAGCAACGAGATCACCGTCACGGCGAGCGCGCGCGACGGGGCCGAGGCGCTGCAGAAGATCGAGCAGACGCGCCCGACTGTGGCTGTCCTCGACTCGCAAATGCCGCACCTCTCGGGCATCGACGTCTTGAAGGAGATCGGCGCCCGCGGGTTGCCGACGCGCGTCATTCTCTACACGGGCTTCGGCGACGGCGCGCTGCTCAGCGACGCGCTCGACGTCGGCGTTGCCGGCATGCTCGACAAGGATGCACCGGTCGATGATCTGGTACGTGCCATCCAGGTCGTCGCAGCCGGCGGCACGTATCTCGATCCGACCGCGGTGGCCGCTCTCATCTCGAACCGGCGGGGCCAGGCGCGGCCCTTGACGCAACGCGAGCGTGAGGTGCTTCGTCTGCTTGCCGACGGGATGTCGAACGAGAAGATGGGCGCCGAGCTCTTCATCTCTCCTCAGACCGTGCGAACACATGTGCAGAAGGCGATGGAGAAGCTCGGCGCTCAGACCCGCGTGCAGGCGGTTGCGATCGCCCTGCGCGAGTCGCTCATCTCTTAGGAGCCGGTCGAGAAGCCGAACGGCTGGAGACCCTTGGACTTCGCATAGAGCGAGGCAAGGACGAGTGCGAGAAAAAGTACGCGGCGCACGGTTTCACCTCCTCTCAGAAGTGGATGTCCTGCAGGAGCTCGGTCGCGCGTCGGTAGAGGTCAGCTGCTGTCTCGGCGTCGTTCGACGCCCGTGCCAGATCGCCCTGGGCGACGAGCACGAGAGCGAGATGGCTCGACGAACCGAGTCGCGTGCATGTGTCCGCTGCACGTTCGAGCCAGGCTGTCGCCTCTGCCGGCTCGCCGTCTGCTTCCAATGACCGGGCGACGAGGAGCTCGGCGTTGCCGAGCTCGTCGAGGAAATCTGTGCGGTGCTCGAGAAGCTCGATGGCACGCAGCGCACGAGCCCGTGCCTCGGCCGGGCGACCGCTGTCGAGCAAGACCCGCGCGAGGGAGTTCACGGCCTGCGCGAGGTCGACGTCGCTCGCCGCCTCGGACGCGCTGTCGATCGCGCCGAGCAGCGCTTCTTCTGCCGCTTCGACGTCGCCGAGCAGGAAGTCGATGCCGCCGAGGTTGTTGAGGAGGCGCGCCGTGCAGAGCTTGTTGCCGAGGTCGGAATACAGCGCGAGCGCGCGTTCGGCGTAGCAACGAGCCAGCAGCCACTGGTTCTGCCGCTCGGCGACGATGGACGCCTGAAAGAGCGCGTGGGCGTGCGCCTCTGGGTCGCGGGCCTCCAGCGCGAGCTCGATTGCCCGCTCCACGTCCCGCCGTGCGGCGTCCCAGTCGCGTGCGCGGACGTGGCAGCGCGACCGCCATTCGTGCGTGCGTGACGCAAGAGCAGCGCGCGGCCTCGGTGCGCGGTCGTTCGAGTCGAGCGCCCGCGTAAACAGGGTGGCGGCGTCGGCGACGCGGTTCTGCTTGAGCGTGACGCAGCCCTGGCGGTAGAGCACCTCAGAGCGGTCGGCCGCGTCGAAGTGGGGGGACGCTGCGATCGCCTCCGCATGCGCGAGCAGCTGCTCTGCCTCGTCGAGCTCGCCGAGATAGAGCTCGGCCCAGGCGAGCGTCAACCGCTGGCGCAAAGCCCGCGGGGGATCGTTTCGCACGTCCTCCCAGATCGACGCGAGCTCGACCGCGGCGTCCGCGAAACAGTGAGCGGCGACGAGCCGTTCGGCGCGCGCGAGCATCTTCTCGACGTCCTGAGTCGGGACGAGCGAGAGCGTCGTCACCAGGGGGAGCTCGTGGAATACGGCTGTGGCTGCCATCACACACAGCATTCGGTGCCGCCGGATCCCGGTCGATCCTCCGGTCTGCTCGATCTGACTCACCCTATGGCGTCACGGGTCCGCCGTTTTTCGCGTGGATCCTCGTTTTGCGGGTCTGGGGGGACTCGCCTCCGCGACAAGGCGCATCCTCGGGGCGGCCACTCGCCGGCGCGCGAGATGGACGACGACGGGAGAGATGCTTCTGCGGCGCTCCATCCCCGTCTTCCTCGCGGCGCTCGCGCTCTCGTCTTCGGCGTACGCGCGCGGCGGCAATTATATGTTCGACGGCGGCACGCGCGCAGAGCAGGGACAGGTCGAGGCGGCGCTCGACGCAAGCACGTTCGACTTCTCTGTCGTCCACGCAGCAGTGACGATCCACATCGGCCGCGGGCTGTCGTCGTCCGCCGCGCCGGGCCAGGTCTGGCTCGACGCGGACCTGCTCGACGCCGGTCGCTTGTCATGGGGCGTCGTGCAGCACGAGTACGGCCATCAGGTCGACTTCTCCGTCCTGACGGATGCAGACCGCTCACAGCTGCAGCAGCTCCTCGGCGGGTCGGCCTGGTGCTCGGGCGCCCCCCACGGCGAACTGACCTGCGAGCGCTTCGCAGACCTGATCTCGTGGGCGTACTGGACGAATTCGGACAACGTGCTGCGACCTGCCGGGAAGGCCGATGAAGGCGGTGAGGTCTCGCCCGCTGCGTTCCGCGCCGCTCTGACGCGGCTCCTCCCGTCCCCGATACGGGTGATGGCGGTCACGCAACAACGGGGATCCATGCGTGGGTGATGCGGGGCGATGACTAGAGCATGATCACCTGTGTCCTCGCCGACGACCATCCGCCCATCCTCGATTCGATCTCCCGTTTCCTCGCCGGCAAGGGCATCGACGTCGTCGCGACCGCGGCGGACGGCGAGGCCGCGGCCGCCGCCGTGCGCACGCATGCGCCGCATGTGTGCGTTGCCGACCTGAAGATGCCGCGTCTCGATGGGCTCCAGCTTGCAGCCCGACTCCACACCGAGGCGCCGGAGACGGCCGTGCTCCTCTACTCCGGCGTCGCGGACGCCGCGCTCGTGTCGGATGCACTCGACGCGGGTGCGCTCGGCTTCGCACTGAAGGAGGGGCCGCTCGAAGACGTCGTCCGCGCGATCGAAACCGTTGCGAGCGGGACCATCTACGTCGATCCCATTCTCGCGGCCACCATCGCGACGAGCCGCCGCAGCGATGGGCGCGCTCTCTCTCCGCGCGAGCGCGAGGTGCTGCGTTTGCTAGCGGCTGGCGGCTCGTACGCAGAGATCGGCGGCGAGCTCTTTCTGTCGCCCGACACGATCCGCGCGCACGCGCAGCGCGCGATGGCGAAGCTCGGCGCGCGCACGCGCACCGAAGCCGTCGCCGTCGCGATGCGCAGCGCGCTGATCGCCTGAGCCGACTGATTCGTCAGTGAGCGCGTCTCCCGGGTTGAAATCCGATCCGCCCGGGCGCTCGTATGGGAGAGCGATGCGTATTTCAGCCGTTCTCCTCCTGGCCCTGACCTGCACCGCCGTCGCGGTCGCCGCGCCGGCGCGCACGCAGGTCTCGATGCGCTCGACGACACTGGGGTCGGTGCTCGTCGACTCGCGAGGCCACACGCTGTACGTCTTCGACCTCGATCGCGGCACGAAGAGCTCGTGCTCCGGCACGTGCACCGCGTTGTGGCACGCATTCCTCACCTCGAGCAAGCCGGTCGCACTCCGCGGCGTCGCCGTCTCGAAGCTCGGCATGGCCAAGCGGGCGAGCGGCAGGTTCCAGGTGACCTTCATGGGGCACCCTCTCTACTTCTTCGTCGGCGACAAGAAGGCCGGCGACGTCCGGGGTGCATCGATCGCGCACTGGGCGGCGTTCTCGCCGACCGGCACGAGGCTCCGCAATGCGGCAAAGACACCGCCGCCACCGCCTACTCCGACGACGACCGCTCCGGGGTACGACGCCGGCGGCGGCTACTAGCCGGTCCAGCGACTCCCGCCTGTTTCACGGCAGGCGGGAGTCTTTCGCCTATGCGGCGCTGTACCCCTCGCGCCGCAGCAGGGTGCGCGCAAGCTCGAGGTTCTCGCTGCCCGCCACGAGCACGACCAGCACGCCGCCGTACTCGGGGCTGACGTGCCGGAGCTCGAAGTCCTCGATGTTGACGCCGGCCGCGCCGAGTGTCTGCGTGATCCGCGCAAGCACACCCGGCTTGTCGGGAACGCGCACGCGGATGCGGTGCAGTTGCCGCGCGTCCGTGCGGTAGGCCTGCTCGTCGAGCTTCGCGCGCGTCGTCGCCGCTTCGCCGATCCAGCGCTCCAGGAACACACGGTCGCGTTCGCGCAGCGCGTGCACCACGTCACCGGCAGAGCCCGCGTGCGCAGTGAGCGCATTCGCAAGCTCGTCGGCGTTCTCGAGGAAGATGTCCGCCCAGATCGCCGCATTTGCGCCGGCCACTCGTGTCATCTCGCGGAACGCCGGCCCTGCGTATGCGCCCGCGTCGCCGACGCTCTGCACGAGCAGGTTCGCAACGGCGTGGGGGAGGTGGCTCGTCAGTGCGAGCATGCGGTCGTGGGTCTGCGCGTCCAGCTCCGTCACGTGCGCGCCGAGCGATTCTGCGAAGGCGCGCATGCGGGCGAGGTGATCGGCGCCGGTCGCCGGGGTCGGGGAGAGGATCCACGTCGCCCCGTCGAACAGATCGGCCGTCGCGCGCGTCGGGCCACCGGTCGACCCGCCTGCGAGCGGATGTCCGGGAACGAACCGCGCGTCCTCGATGGCGGCGACGCCCCGCTTGGTCGAGCCGACGTCGGTGACGGTCGTCTCGGGCCCGACCGTGTCGAGTGCCTGCAACACCGCCGCGTGGAGCGCGCCCACCGGGACCGCGACGACCACGAGCTCGGCGTCGCGGACGGCTTCGGCGAGCGAGGCGCCGGCGGGGACGTTCGACTCCGCGAGTGTCCGCCGATCCACGTCCCAGCCCCTGACGGCTGCGACACCCGAGCGCTGCGCGGCGCGCGCGATCGACGTGCCGACGAGGCCCGTGCCGATGACGGCGAGCGAGGAGACGGCCGCCTTTCGCGGGCCGGCGGCGCCTCCGGCCGGCGCTCTGCTCGTGCGCAGCTCCTGCTTGAGCACGTCGAGCAGGGCGGAGAAGGCCGTCCGGACGCCCTGTTCGGAGAGCGGTCCGCGGTTCGCGGCGACCAGATGGGCGAGCAGCTCCGCTTCCCGTCGGGCGTCGATCGCAGGCGCCCCGGTCTCGGCCTTGTGCTCTGCAACGCGGCGCACGAGGTCGAGCCGACGGTTCAACGCGGCGAGCAGCTCGCGGTCGAGCGCGGCGATCTCGTCCCGCAGATTGGTCAGCTCAGGGTCGGCCATGCCCCAAGTCTGCCCTGGAACACCCCTGCAACGCGCCGGAAAACGCCGGTTCCGCCCGCCGCCGTCCACCCTATTTGCTTGGATTGGACGCGGAATTGACCCGGAGGAGGCTCTGAATGGCAATGACCCAGACGCAGCTCGCCGACGCGGTCGCCGAGAAGGCGGGCCTGTCGCGTGCAGATGCGAAGAAGGCGATCACGGCGCTCGAGGACGTCGTGATCGAGCAGATCGGCAAGGCAGAGAAGGTGAAGATCGGCGGGATCGTCCAGATCGAGGCACGGATGCGCCCCGCGACGCAAGAGCGTGAGGGTCGCAACCCGGCGACGGGCGAGACGATCACGATCTCCGCAAAGCCCGCGTCGGTCGCCGTCAAGGCGCGCCCGCTCGCGAAGGCGAAGAACGCCGCGCCGCCCGTCTCGGCTGTCCAGGGTCGCTAGCCGCAAGAGCACAACGGGGACAGACCCCTTTCCATCGAGGGTCTGTCCCCGTTTCCGTTTCCGCCGCCTGCTTCGAAGCAGGCGGCAGCTGTCTCACTCACGCGTCACGCCGTCGCTCGGGCGGCAGACGTAGACCGTCGCGCCGAGCTCTCGCGCCGCCGCACTGACGGCATCGACCGCCTGGTCGTCGACGAGGCTGACGGTGCACCCGCCGAAGCCGCCGCCGGTCAGCCGCGATCCGTAGCAGCCTTCGACCGCGCGCGTCGCCGCCGCGAGTGCGTCGAGCTCGGGCGGGACGATCTCGAAGTCGTCGCGCATGCTCACGTGCGATGCGTCCATCAGCTCGCCGAACGTCACGCAGTCGCGCGACTCGAGCGCGGCCGCCGCGCGCAGCGTCCGTTCGTTCTCGCTGACGACATGGCGCGCGCGTGGCAGGCCGGCCACCTGCTCGGGCGTCGCGTCGCGCAGCGAGGCGAGGCCGAGGCGTGCGGCCGCGGCCTCGCACTCGGCGCGGCGCTCGTTGTAGCCGGAGTCGGCCAGCGTGCGCCTGACGTGACTGTCGCAGACGACGATCGCAACGCCGTCCGGAATCGGGATGTGCCGGTAGCTCAGGTCGCGACAGTCGAGGAGGAGCGCGTGACCGGCGCGGCCGAGCGCGACCGCGAACTGGTCCATGATCCCGCTCCGTACGCCGACGAACTCGTTCTCGGCCCGCTGGCAGAGGAGTGCAAGCTCTTCGCCCGCGAGGTCGGACAGCGCTCGGCCGACCGCCACCTCGAGCGAGGCGGACGACGACAGCCCGGCGCCGCGCGGGACGTCGCTCTCGATCCGCAGCGACGCGCCGCGCTCGAGGTGCAGCCGCTCGACGACGCCGCGCACGTAGTCGCGCCAGGTCCCGGTGCGCTCGACGGAGCCGAGGGCGAAGTCGTCGCTCTCGCCGAGGCTCTCGACGTGCACGGTCGGGTCGTCGCGCAGCTCGGCCTCGACGGCGGTGAAGCGATCGATCGCGCACGGCAGGACGAAGCCGCCGTTGTAGTCCGTGTGCTCGCCGATCAGGTTGACGCGCCCCGGGGCGCGGGCGCGGATCACGCCGCACGCAGCCGTTCTGCCGCCTCCTCTGCGGTGAGGTCGCGCTGCGGCTCGGCGAGCAGCTCGTAGCCGACCATGAACTTTCGCACGCTCGCAGAGCGCAAGAGCGGCGGATAGAAGTGCACGTGCAGATGCGACGTCTGGTGCAAGCCCATC
>Ga0157369_10003559_pt1 | contig 18509 bp, 20 predicted proteins | sample C25metaG_FD_113461 | JGI IMG/M metagenome (GOLD analysis project Ga0157369, IMG submission 113461) | Corn rhizosphere microbial communities from Kellogg Biological Station, Michigan, USA - C2-5 metaG | ecosystem: Host-associated > Plants > Roots > Rhizosphere > Soil | place: USA: Michigan... | reverse complement strand
AGCATCCATGCTGCGGCTAGAATCGCCGCCGAACGAACCAGAACGCTCGCCCAAACCCACGCCATCAGCGCCCTTCCTGCCTGGCTTTCTCGATGAGTGCCGCCAATCGATCGAGCTCTTCCGTTGTGAGGTCGCGGCCCGAAACATCGAGTAGCGTTGCGACCGCCTGCTCCGGCGAGCCATCGAAAAACGTATCGAGCACATGCCTCACCGCGGATCGGCGCGCCTTCTCCCGCGGCACCACCGGCATGAACACATAACGAAGGTCTTTCTCTTCGTGCCGGATATGTTTCTTCTCTTCGAGGATGCGCAGCATGGCGCGCACCGCCGAATATCCAGGTGGGTCGGGAAGGGCCTGATGCACTTCTGCCGCTGTCGCGCGGCCCAGCCGATAGAGTACATCCAGGATCTGCCGCTCGCGCCGGCTGAGCTTGTGCTGTAATATTAGCACCATGCTATAAAAATAGCACCTATGAGCACCCCCGTCAAGCGGGTCTGGGATACTCTTTTGCGGAATCGCAGCCATGAATGCCGCCGATTTCCGCCGCATTGCGCTGAGCCTCGAAGGCGCCGGAGAAAGCTCGCACATGGGGGCGTCCGATTTTCCGCGCCGGAGGCCGTATATTCGCCACGTTAGCGTCTGAAGAGCGGGGCTACGGCAATCGGATGCTCACGCCCGAGCAGCAGCGGACTTCGTCGCGAGCAGCCCGACATTTTCGTGCCCATCACCGGCGGCTTGGGAATAATGGGCGCAAGCCACATTCGCCTCAGAACAAGTTTCACTGCAGGAGGAAGCGGCATCTGCATTCAGCATGCCTGGATTGCAACAATTAGTAAAGATAGTTCTGAAACAACACACTAGCCTACGCGTAAGTAACCACAGACACTCGATCGAACTTCAACACGTTTTCGTAATCGCACCGCTCAGTTCCGCTGCGGACGATCGGCACAATCGTCAGCGTCAGTTCCTTTCCCCCGCTCCGCTTGATCTCCCGGCGAAGCGCGTCGGTCGCGATTACTACTTTGCGCATCGGCGTCAAGGGATGTGCCGGCCGCGGATCGTAGGGGCGGGGAACGCCGCGTACTTCGCAATGGCCCACGTCCCCAAAGCAACCGCCGTGGCCGAAGATATGGAACCGTCCCGCATACCGGTTCTGCGCGGTCAATTCGGTGCTTGCGTCCGCATCCGGATTGTTAATGAAAATGCGAGCCTCGAACGATGCGCCCGAATGGTCCAGCCCATCGAATACCAGGTCCGCCCGCACAAATCCGGCGGCCAGACATTCGGTGCTGATGCCAGTCGTTACTTGCTTCTTCGCCGTGACTCTCTTTCTCGATTTCGTGGTAGGCGGCTTAGTTGGTTTAGGCATGGAAATTCCCTCACTTAGTCATGACTAGAAGATGCCTGGGCATATTCATAGCCAAGACGATGAATGTCGAGCACGTCTCCAACCGTAAGTGGAAACGGAGCTAAAGGCTTGTTCATATAGTCCGGCGGCACGTTCTGCACTCCATGCCGCAGCTGCCACAGGTACCAGATGCGGTCGATCATGCAATGATGAGCCCAGAAAATCGGGTCGAAGCCGGCGAATACGATGGTGCCCATATCGCCGTTTCTCCCGCCCGTCCAGCCGTGCACCTGGTCGTGAATATCTTGCAGTTGTTCCGAAAAATCCACGAAATCGGTCAGCGCGAGTACGCTGTTCACTTGGTCGGCCGTGGGGAGATCGTCTGGATTGCCGGGGGAGCGCGTGGTATTGCGCCCCGCACTCGCAGGCAATCCGGGCACGCGTCCCGAACGCACTTCCGGAACCGGCCCGCTCGCTAGTGGATTGGGATTTTTTCCGATTCGGCGCGTCGAATAAGCCACGGGAACGCCAACTCTATGAGAACCGGGTGATGTCCAGTCCCACCACGGTAGCGCTGCCGTCCCGTTCTGGTCCCGCATCGTATGCTCCATGGTCAGCAGATACGCCCGGTGCCAGGGCAGAAACAAATCGTAAGCAAGAGCTTGCTGGCTTAGGCCGATGCGCCCTCCATGCCAGCATTGAAATTGCGGAAATCCGTGAAATCCCGCCAGGTACATCCAACTGCGATTATCGTCTGCGCTGAGCGCCTGCATCTTCCCAATTGCATCCCGCAACGCGACCAGACCGCCGGAAGTGAGTTCGATACTCTCGACGTTTTGTCGCAGAGTCAATCTGTTTGCCATAAGTGTGCGCCTTAGCGACTTCCAACATTATGTAGAAATCAAGCGTAAGTCAAGCAGATTTCATGCAAATTACCTACTCGAGTACGATACGTACGTCGTCGAACGTTATCGGTTCCGATTCCGCCCCGCCGGGACTCCCTGCATACACCGGAACCACCGTCACAGACACTTTCGCGCTCTTCGCGGCGGCCGCGCGAACGGCCTCTGTCGCGATGACTGACTTATGAATTGCTGCTTTTTCCGCCAGCGGCACGCCCAAGCCATACACGTGGAACGAGCCTGCATATCCATGTTCCGGTGTGCGCGGCGTGTTCGCATCCGCCGCCGGATTGTTTAGGAAAACCCGCCCTTCATAGGCAGGCCCCGCCTGTTCTACGCCATCGAACTGTATATCCGCGCGCGCAAAACTCGTGTGGCTTGGTACGTCGAGCGGAGATGAGACATATTTTTTCAGAGCAGGTCCTCGCGGCCACTCTTTTCCAGCATTTTGACGATCTTACTGACATCCTGCGCCCGGCTGCGGTTCGCAACCAGCAGCGCATCCGGTGTATCGACGATGACCAGGTTCTCGACCCCCACCAGCGCAACTGTCTTTTGCGCGTCCACATAGTTTCCGCGGCTGTCTTCCAGAACCAGGTTTCCGCTGCGCGTGTTTGCTTGCGCGTCTTTCTTAGCCAGATTGTATACTGCTTCCCAGCTACCTACGTCGTTCCATCCGATATCGTCCACCGCCAGCCCCGCCACGCCCTGCGCCTTCTCGATAATTGCGTAGTCCACCGATATGTTTTCACACAACGGATACGCCGCCGCCAATTCCTTTGCAAAATTCTTGTTCTGGATGGCAGGCAATCCTGCGAGCAGGGTCGCTATCTTCGGCTGATGGCGGCGCATCAGTTCTAACACGGTCGCCGCACGCCAGAAGAACATTCCCGCGTTCCAGAAAAAATGTCCGCGATCGACAAACGCCGCTGCGGTCTCCGCGTCCGGCTTCTCGCGAAAACTCGCCACCGGCAGCGGGTCCAGTTTCCCGGCCCGCACACCTTTCGGAAATTCTATATAGCCATAACCCGTCTCGGCCCAGCGCGGCTGAATGCCCAGCACCACCACGCCATGGGCCGCTGCCGCCTGGAAGGCCGATCGTACGAACTTGCGGAATTGGTTCTCCTTAAGGATCAGGTGATCTGCCGGGAAAACGCCCATTACCGCTTCCGGATCGATCGCCGCAAGAATTTGTGCTGCCAGCGCGATGCACGGTGCCGTATTTCGCTGTGCCGGCTCAGCGAGAATCTGTCGCTTCGGTACTTGCGGCAGTTGCTTGCGAATCTCTTGCTGCAGAAATTCGTTCGTGATTACCCATATATTTTCCGGAGGAATCACCGGCTCTAGCCGGTCCACGGTTTGCTGGATGAGTGTGCGCTCGCCAAAGAAGCGAAGAACCTGTTTGGCGTTGTGTTTGCGGCTGCGCGGCCAGAAGCGCGTACCGCGGCCGCCGGCCATGATCAAGCCGTACCGATGATTTGCCATACAGTGAATTGACCATCCAAGCGAGGCGCTTTTGGCCGCCGCTTACGGATCCGGATTGCCCTTAGTCGGGGGTAACTCGTGGTCGGCCAATTGCGAATCCGGGAACCCGCGAATGATGCGGAGTGTGCGGCTCCAACGCGTGCGCGTGAAGAAGTGCTCTCCGAGATCCACCATGTGATGAGCCAGGGAGCCGATGGAAGAGCCTGCCAAATCCTCGGTCGAAGCCTTATACGACCAGTAGATCAGCAGAGGCTTGCCGATAATGTTGTCCCGTGGAACGAATCCCCAGTAGCGGCTGTCTAGCGAATTATCGCGATTATCGCCCATCGCGAAAAACGAGTTGGGTGGAACGATCACTTCCCCGTTCACGACGTTGTGTTCCAGCATGTCCCGTTGCAACTGCGCCTGCAATCCCTCGGCAAACGGCGACGGCGATCCCGGGAAATTGTCCCTGCTTTCGTCATACGGAAACTTATGGTACACATACGGCTCGTTCAGTTGCACCCCATTCCGGTAAATCGTGCGGTGGATCATTTTCAAATGGTCCCCGGGCACGCCGATCACTCGTTTCACGAAGGTCTGCGTAATATCGCCCGGATAGCGGAATACGATGATGTCGCCGTGTTTGGGCTCTTCGTACGGCAGGACGTACTTGCTGATCGGCCCGGGAGCCGAATATGCCAGCTTGTCCACTAAAAGATGGTCGCCGATAAGCAGCGTGTCTTCCATTGAGCCCGTCGGAATCACGAACGCCTGCACCAGCGTCGTCGTGCCGAACAAAAGCAGCAGAATGGTCACTGCCCATTCCGCGATACTGTTCCGGGCCTGCTCCCGCTTTGCCCCCGTCTTTTCTTCGGACTTGCCCGCCGGCACGGTCGCTGTGTCTTCTGCCATCGAACCCTTATTGTATCTTCCGGCTATGGTACAGGCTTTTTTTGAGTTGTTTGTCTGGGTTTTCTTGTTGGGTGCCGGCGTTAACCTGGAAGTGTTAGGAGGATACATTTTTCGCATGTTTAGGATAAGGACTGCGCTGCTTGCCGTGGTGGCCCTGGGGTGCCTCACGCTGGCGTGCGGGCCCAAGGGACCCAATGATCAGGCGATTACCAGCGACATTCAAGCCAAGCTCTATTCAAACGATGCAACTCGCGCCGCAAACGTGAAAGTTGCCGTCTCGAATGGCGCCGTCACCCTGAGCGGCGATGTGCCCAGCTCCGACGTAGAGTTGCAGGCCATGAAGATTGCCAATGCCACGGCCGGTGTTCACGGCTTGACGGACCGGATGACGATAAATTCAGCAATCGCAGCCGCTCCCGCGACTACGCCCGATGCTGCGCCCGCGCCAGCTCCCACCGCCGAGCCTTCAACGACCGCAAAGCCTGCCCCGGAGCCGGTGAAACAAGCTGCCGCCGAACCTCCTCCGCCGGGCCCCGGCGAGGCGATGAAGGCGGCCGCTCCGCCGCGTCCCACTACGCGGACCTATACGATTCCGGCTGGCGAGCGTGTGTCGGTTCGTATGATCGACGGCATTGATACGGGCAAGAATAAGGAAGGGGAGACCTTCCGCGCGTCTCTCGACGCACCGCTGACGTCGAACGGCCGGGTCGTTGTGCCCGTCGGCGCGCCTGTGACGGTGCTACTGGCGGCGGCCAAGGGCGCCGGTCGAATTAAAGGGCAAAGCTCACTCGAATTGCGCGCCGTCAGCCTGGGTATCAATGGGCGGGCCGTTCCGATAAACACAGCGGCCTATAGCGCCGAAGGCAAGGCGCGCGGCAAACAGACCGCCATCCGAACTGGCATCGGCGCCGCAGCCGGCGCGCTGATCGGCGGCCTGGCAGGCGGCGGCAAGGGTGCCGCTATTGGATCGCTGGCTGGTGGAGGAGCCGGTGTCGGCCTACAGGCCGCGACACATGGCCAGCAGGTCAAAGTCCCGTCGGAAACGCAGCTTGCTTTCCAATTGGAAGCGGCGCTGAAGGTTACCGTTCAACGCCAACCGCAGTCTCAATAAACTTGACCCGACTAGTCGCGCAAGCGGCTGGTCGGGTCGTTTGAAGCTATCTTCTCTTAGGCCGGTTGCGGGCTTTCGCCGCCCATCAATCCGGGCACTGGTCCCGGATGCGGCGCGATCGTGATACCGCCGTCCGGCGTCGTTGGCGTCGGCTTCGAAGTGCTGCCGGGCTTCGGCAACTGCTTGCCCGCGATGAGATCCAGCACTTCGGCGCCATCCAGCACCTCGCGTTCGAGCAGAGCTTCGGCAATCTTCACTAGCGCTTCTGAGCGATTCTGAATAATAGACCGGGCACGATTGTAGGCATCTTCTACCAGCTTGCGAACCTGTTGGTCGATCTTGATGGCTGTCTCTTCGCTGTAGTCGCGGTGCTGTGCGATTTCACGCCCCAGGAAGATCTGCTCGTCTTTCTTACCGAAACTGAGCGGACCGAGTTCGCTCATGCCCCATTCACAGACCATCTTGTGCGCCATTTCCGTTGCGCGCTCGATGTCGTTGCCAGCACCCGTCGTCATCTGGTCGAGAAAAATCTCTTCCGCGATACGACCGGCCATCAGAATCGCGAGGCGCGATTCCAGATACTTTTTGTCATGCGAAAGCTTGTCGTCGAGCGGCAATTGCATCGTCAGTCCCAGCGCCATACCGCGTGGGATGATCGTCACTTTGTGTAGCGGATCGGCATCCTCGATGAGGGCCGCCACCAATGCATGACCACCTTCGTGATAGGCCGTCATCCGCTTTTCTTTATCGCTGATGATCATGCTCTTGCGTTCTACGCCCATCAGCACCTTGTCTTTCGCCAGTTCGAAATCGAACTGCGTAACTACTTTCCGGTTCTGCCGTGCCGCCACCAGCGCTGCTTCGTTGACGAGATTCGCCAGGTCGGCGCCCGCGAAACCAGGTGTCCCGCGCGCAATTACTGAGAGATCCACATCGTCCGACAAGGGAGTCTTCTTGGTGTGTACTTTGAGAATGCTCTCGCGTCCCCGCACGTCTGGCCGATCCACAACCACGCGTCGGTCGAAACGACCGGGGCGGAGGAGAGCCGGATCCAGCACGTCCGGACGGTTCGTCGCGGCCACTAGGATTACGCCTTCGTTCGATTCGAATCCGTCCATTTCGACGAGCAGTTGATTTAACGTCTGTTCACGCTCGTCGTGCCCGCCGCCAAGACCCGCGCCACGGTGCCGTCCAACCGCATCGATTTCATCGATGAAGATGATGCACGGGGCGTTCTTTTTGCCCTGTTCGAACAGGTCGCGTACGCGGCTGGCACCCACGCCGACAAACATCTCCACAAAATCCGAACCTGAGATCGAGAAGAACGGGACGTTCGCTTCGCCCGCAATCGCCCGTGCCAGCAGCGTCTTGCCGGTGCCGGGAGGTCCGATCAAAAGCACGCCTTTGGGAATGCGCCCGCCGAGTTTCTGGAATTTCTGCGGCTCACGCAGAAATTCGATGATTTCCTGCAACTCTTCCTTCGCCTCATCTACTCCCGCTACGTCCTTGAAGGTGACCTTCTTCTGTTGCGAGGAGTGAAGCCGCGCGCGGCTCTTTCCAAAGCTCAACGCCTTGTTGCCGCCGCTCTGCATCTGGCGCATCATGAAAATCCACAATCCCAGCAGGATCAATACCGGAACAGCGTTGAACAGAATTCCGATCCAGCCGCTTCCGGTCGATTCTTTCCAGGTATACTTGACGCCCTTGTCCTGCAGCATCTTGTAAATGTCGGGATAGTTGGGAGGGATCACCGTGTGGAACGGTTTCGCAATGCCACCTTCGGTCATAGTGCCCTGCACGTCGCTGCCGGTGATGTCGGCTTCTTTGACCTTGCCGTCCTGCACGTAGGCGACGAAGTCAGAAACTTTCAGGGTTGTCGGAGTGGGACCTCGGCCAGTCCGGACGGCCATATAGACCAATACGACCGCGCAGATGATTACCACCCAAAAGACTGCCGTTTTTACATTTGAACTCATGAACTACTCCAACCCTCACTTATTAAAGACGCCGAACCTACACCTTTCGGTTCACGGCGCGGTATGCCAATCGCACGATTTTCCGATTTTCGCTGGAAACACTAAACTTGGCGGCTCCGCCAAACTGACGCGCCCAAACGACCTCTGCTCCGGCCACGACCACCGGCCAATGCCTGCGTTCCCAAAGCGGCACGCGATATTGCTGAAACAGCGATTTAATTTTTTCCGCGGTCTGATGCCCGGTGCGATGTAGTTCGTCGCCAGGACGCCAATTCCGCACGCTCAGCTCCTCGCCGGCCAGGACGCTCGCGTCCAGGTCTGAAACTTCCCCCTCCAAATCCTGCTCTTTCTTGAAATTAGCACAAAAATGGTCGAGAGTAATCGTGCCCGCTCCAAAAGGCAATTCGCACTCCTGCGCACACTTGAGCGCCAGCCGATAATTCCGCGGCCGGTCGCCAAGCGTGCCCGGCCGGGACAGCAAGAGTTCGTCGAAGGAACGCAGCGCATCCACGCCCGGGATGATTACCCGGTCATGTCCGTGCCGGCTGCTACATAAGCTTAGGACGGCGTCCACATGAGCTAAGTCGATGCCGGCCAGGTCGCCTCTCACTCCTTGGATGGCGCGGCGGAGGAACCGTCGCTGCAGCGCCGGATGCAAGGCGCTCAATTGGTCGATTTGAAAAAACGAACCCAATTGGTTTCGTTTCGTAATTTTTGAATAGATCGCTTCAACTTGTTCATTCCAATAAGACTCTTCCGTCTGCGCTAAACCCGCCAGCCCGGCTAGAACACCCTCGAGGTTCGGATTGTAGGCTTGCGTGAGTTGGGGTACGGTTTCGCTGCGGAGCCGGTTCCGGCTGAACCTGAGGTCAGAGTTCGAAGAATCCTCCCGCCAACTCAGTCCTTGTTCGCGAGCCCAGCGCCGCACTTCGTCACGGCTGGTCGTGAGCAGCGGCCGGATGAACCCATCGTCGCTCGCCGGACGCATCCCGGCCAAGCCGGTCAGACCCGAACCGCGCAACAACCGGAACAGCACGGTCTCGGCCTGGTCGCTGCGGGTGTGTCCCAACGCCACACGCTTGAGATCGAGTTCCTCACGGCAGCGCAGAAAAAATGCACGCCGCCCGCGCCGCGCCTCCTGCTCGAGATTGCCGGCTGGCGGAACCGCATGTTCCACCACAATAGTCAGACCGAGCGACTGAGCCAGCTCGCGCACGAATGCTTCATCGCCATCGGATTCTTCGCCACGTAAATGGTGGTTGACGTGCAACACGACGAGCTCGCTCCAGAGGCCCCGGAGAATGTGCAAGAGCGCGACGGAATCGGCGCCGCCAGAGACCGCTACACCCACGCGGCCCCCTGCCGGCAGCATGTTATAACGAGGGATGATTTCGCCAACCCGCTCTGGTAGTGTGCCCGCCAATACCGACATTGTAAGTGTCTAATGCAACCTAATTCTCCGGTCACTGAAGAAGAGCTGCATCGCCTTGCGGCTAATATCAAGATTTTGTTGATGGATGTAGACGGCGTGCTTACTGATGGACGCCTCTACTTAATTCCGAATGGCGATGGAAAATTGGTCGAGACAAAAGGCTTCGATTCGCAGGATGGCATCGCGCTGCGCTGGCTGAGCTGGTTCGATATCAAGACCGGGGTTATCAGCGGACGAGAATCTCCGGCTACTGCTGAACGAGCGGCTCAGGTTGGAATGAAATGGGTATTCCAAGGACACATCGAAAAGATCCCGCTGTTCGAGCGCATCCTGGCCGAAGCGCAGGTTACGCCGGCTGAAATCGCTTATGTCGGAGACGATCTCACGGATGTTGTAATTATGAAGCGCGTGGGATTGTCCTTCGCGACGGCTAACGCGCGCTGCGAAGTGAAACGATCCGCGTCGGCGATTACCGAAGCGGCGGGCGGCGCGGGAGCGGTTCGGGAAGTCGTGGAATTGCTTCTTAGGGCACGGGGTGTCTGGAACGATTTGTTGAAGAAATACGAGGTATCGGTCTGACCGAGGAATCGTCGGGCAAGGTCGGGCTGGTCCTGACGACTGTCAGCGGGCCGGGGGTTTTGCATCAGCTTACGGGCGTGATTCTGCGCCACAGCGGAAATATCCGTTCGGTGTCGATTATCGAAGACCAGCCGGCGGCCACGCGGATCTATTTTGAACTCGACTTGCCCGGTCAGGCGGACGCCCTGACGCACGAGATCAAAAGCCTTGACGTCGTGCGCGAAGTGACACGCGTTCAGTCGCTCCAGAAAATCTACGGCAAACGCATCATCATTATGGGCGGCGGTGCGCAGGTCGGACAAGTCGCGCTCGGAGCGATTTCGGAAGCCGACCGGCACAACATTCGTGGCGAGCACATTTCGGTGGACACGATTCCCCTGGTGGGAGAGCAAACGCTGGCAGCCGCAGTGCGCGCCTGCCGGCGCCTGGCCCGGGTGAGAGCCTTAGTGCTTGCCGGATCGATCATGGGCGGAGATATCGAACTAGCGGTACGCGAAGTGCGGGCCGAAGGATTATTGGTGATCAGTTTGAATATGGCGGGCAGTGTGCCGGACGCAAGCGACCTGGTGGTGACAGATCCGGTGCAAGCCGGCGTAATGGCGGTGATGGCCGTAGCCGACACCGCCAAATTCACGATCGAGCGATTACATCGCCGGGTTTTCTAGATTAGGACGTCTTAGTTTAGAACTTCCACTTCACCTGAAAGGCGAATTCGCGCAGCAGATCGCCTTGCGGATTGTACAAACGGAGATAGTGGGTTCCGGATTGCGTAATGCGGGGGAGGTGAACGTCTATAGCGTCGTGTTGAACGGTGGCAGAGCCCTTCCAAACGGGCGACCCCAGCCGATCGACGAGTTCGACCTTAACGGGGCCTTCGTTCAAGTCCGCCGCATTGAGACGCATATGCAGCGGGCGCCATTCGGACACGATGGTCGTTTCCGTTCCGCGATAGGCCGTCATGGCGACGTCGTGCGGGACGGAGAGAAAAATTGCCCCACAAGCCAGAGCGGCGGCGCCGCTGGCCAGGGACAATCGGGGAATAGTAAACCAGCTCTTCCATGCGCTGACGGCGTTGGCCGCTTGCTTGCGCTGCGGCATCGCCTCCAAGCTTTCGAGAGCCATCTTGGTCGCGGCAATGTCCAGTTCGAGAGTTTCGAGCTGCGCGACGCACGACTCGCAAGCGAGAACATGCGTTTCAACAATTTCGAGTTCTTCTTCCGAACACTTGTGGAGAATGAAACGCTCCAGCGCTTCTTCGTCCGGATGATCGCGGTAACAATCGTTCATCTGTGTGCGGAAGGCTTCCGCTATTTCCATGTCTAGACAGTGCGAATCAGCTTGCCTGTGCTCTCACGAGAACCGAGAAAATTCCACCACTGGTCAGTTTTTTTCTACCAATATCGCCGAACTTGGCTTTAGCGCGCGACTTCAGTAACCGGAATTGCGTTTCAGTCAAGGACATCTCGCGGCAAATTTGCTCCTGCGGTTGCTCCTTCAGATAGAAGCGCACGAGGATGTCTCGGTCCCGCTGGGACAGTGCAGCGAGGGCGCTTTGCATCAGCTCGGTTTTCTGGCGAAGCATGGCTTCCTGTTCGGGATTCTGCTTCCGGTCGGCGACCGTGATCCCGCTCTCGAGGTCGGTCTGCTCCCGGCGAGTGTGCACCGCAGTTTCAATGTAAGCTGCGACTTGCCGGCGCACCACAGTGCGCACAAAACCCATGAGACGCTCCGGTTCGCGAAGATCGCCACGCTTGATTGCATTGACGACAATCAAAAACGTATCGTGCACCTTATCCTCAAGCTCTTGAGGGCCGAGCTGGCGGCATAAATAATAACGAATGCCGCGGCTGAACAGCTTGTACAACTGCTCCATGCCGGCATCATCGCCGGCCTTGATTTTGTCGACGAGTACGCCCCACTCAACAGGGGAATATCCCGCTCTCGAGGTTTTATCTTTGACCTCTTGAGTGCGCTGACCACCGTCAGTTGCGGGTGCCGGATAAAGTTTGGGCTGCGTTGCCACCATAAAAGAGTTTCGAAGTTACTCCTTGGAAATGATCGAATAAGCCGCCCAAAAAGAGGGCGATCGGCTGTAATCGCTATTCCGCTGCATGTCTAATTGAGCTTGCTGCAAGGCGACGGCTGCTCGGTTGGCCAGGGGGACGGCTGGCCTAGATTCAATATTAGCCTGTAAATGCCTGTAAAATTCAGAAAAAAACCGTCCGGAATCGTCGGGCGTGGGCCAGGCGCTGACCAAAACGGCGTCGGCGCCAGCCAGAAGCCAAGCGCGGCTCAGACCGACCAGGCCGGCACTCGGCAGCGTCTTCCCCTGTTCAGAGAAGCAGCCGCTCATGACTACGAGACTGCCGGGTAGATGATAGGTAGCGATCGTCTCGGATGTGAGCAGTTCAGGTATGCCATTTTTGAGGCTGAGCGCCAGGGCCGCTTGCTGGCCCTGGCCTTCGGGACTGACGACATGTACCGCGAAATGAATGATTTCGGGGGAAGCGGTGAGACTCTTGCGCAGATTTTGGATGGTCGCGCGGGTGCCGACGAGCAGTTCCTCGTCTGACATCCGGCTCAACAGGGCAGCGGTGCGGACTTCCCGCTCGCTTCCCACCAGACGGGCGAGAGAGACGGACGCACCATCTTCGCTCGACTCCGCTCTGGCGCTCGGGGCCAGTCGTGAGTCTGCCAGATTGTAGATCGGATCGGCAACTCCAAGAAAAGACGGGACGGGGCCTTTGCCGGCGGGGACGAGAAGCAGCAGTTCACTAGGCAGAAAGCGTAAGGCGTGGGTCGCGATGAGCGGGGTGCCCGGCCGCGATAGGTCTGGAAGACCAGCGAACGGAACTCCTTCTAGAAGGGAACCATCGCCTACAATCAGCCATTCAGATTTTCCCGAAAAATGGGGAGGAAGCTTACCGAACAAGGCTCGCGCGAGATCGATGCCGGCATCGGCGCCGACGTCCCGACCACTTCGGCCAGCGCGTGCGGCAGCCGTCCAGCGGGCGGCTTTTGCCGCTATTGCGCTCTCCGGATCTAATTGATAAACGTTCACTTCTTTTCCCGTAACCGCCCATAGAAAAGACTTCTCTTTGCTTAGGCAAAAACTGAGCAACAGCTGATTATTACTTAATCTATTCTGGATATCTCTAAGTGAATTCCTATGGAAATTTTTCTCGCCTTGTAAAAATTTCTTATCGGGTTCTAAGCCAATTTGATTTTCGAGTTGTCCGAGCTCGGCGTGAATTCTGGCGAGGGCCTGCCGGTCTTCGTCTGTGTTTCGCCCCAAGGTAACCCGCGCCTGGGCCACCTGGAGCTCGGACAGCTTAGCAAAGTACTGTTCAGGAAGCTGGAATTGCCTTCCAAGTGCAGAAGTGAGCTGTTCGCGCAAGCTGGCGGCCCTATTCTCGGCGAGAACTTCGAGACCTTCCCGAAGAAGCGAGGCATCGTGGCGTTGCAGGGAAATGTCGGCTGCCAATTCAGCGAAATCGGCATAGGTTTCGTGCAGGCTGGACACTGTCTGGGTATTAGTGGTGTCCCCAGGCAAAGCTCCGCGACGCCATAGGTCCGCTGAATTCACCGCGCGCCGAAATTCAGATAATGCTTCCGATTTCCTGCCCAATTTTAGAAGAATTTTTGCGCGTACGTGAATAGGGTAGTATTGGGGGCTCGTTTTGAATGTTGGGCTGGGGGCCGCAAATGCCTCATCGATCAGCCGCAGGGCTAAGGAATAATCGGCGGAAGAGGACTTGGCCAATTCGAGTTCCGCCAGATGCTCCTTGGTGATTGCCAGACCATCCTCATCTCGTGCTGACTTACGCAGAGAGTACTCGCGCTCGAAAGCATCACGGGCGGCGGGTGCGCGATTTTGACGGAGGAACGTACCGCCAAGCATTTCCCAGGCTAGTGCTTCCAGTCGCGGGTCACCTGTCTGATGGGCCAGCGTAATAGCGGAATGAGACCATTTCTCTCCAGCGCCACTTTTACCTTGTAAGAGGCAGATGGACGCACGGCTCACCAGGGCTTTTACAAGAAACTGCCGAGTGCGAGCATCTTGCTGGGGGGCGTGTCCGAGAAGGTCAATGGTCCGACTGACTTGCTGTTCCGCAGACGGGAAATCGCCCACTTGCATATAAATTGTAGTGATATTGCCACTGGCAGCTCCGGCGACGAGATAATTGTTGTTCCGGCGGGAGAGAGTCAGCGCCTGTTGAGCATGAGTTAAGGCAGACCGGTAATCGAAGGTAAGAACCTGAGCGCCGGCCAAGAGAACCAAAGAGCGGGCTTCGCGATCGGTGTCTTGTGTTTGGCGAGCCGCACTGACCGCGCGAGTGAAGTGCTGAATGGCCTCGTCCAAGTGTCCGGCATCACGTTGTGATTTGCCTTGAGCGAGGGCAGAGTCTATAAGATTAGGTGGCCGCTGAGTTTGGTTTGCAGCCAGCAAACCGAGGTGCAAAAGACTAAGCACACTCAGCGAACCAAGTACCGTAAACAACCATTGGGCAAGCTTACGGACAGTTCGCCTGGGCGGTGGCAGAGGTTCTTCCCGATAATTAGGTTTGAGAATACTCTACCACCTTTTTCATAGTTCTAGGAACCCGACGGCTTAGGACAACGCCTTAGTTCTCCAGCGGAAAGCTAGTAGCTGACGACGACGACGGCAAAGGGATCGTACAGAATCGGAGGTAGCATGTGTGTGTTTTTCCTTCCCGCACACACGCTATCGGTTGAAAGTGTTTCTCGGCTGGAAAAATCGCCGCTAAGTGATTGTAAAAAAAGGAAATAAAAAATCGGAGATATTTGTGAACGGCCGGAGGTGCTGTTCGAGCTACGACCCTGGAAGGGCTTGGTAATTGGGAAGGGAAGCCGACGAGTTGGATCTCAGAGGATGCGATACATCACGTAGGTATCTACATATCCGGCCGAGGGATGAGAAAAGGCTTCGGGAAGGCGGCCGACGATTTCAAATTCGAAACTCTGCCAGAGCCGTAGCGCTCGTTCATTCGTGCTCACCACAAAATTGAACTGCATGACTCGAAATCCGAGGCCGCGGGCGCGATCGAGAGAGTGCACGCACATGGATCGGGCGACTCCTTTCCCAGACGATTCGTTCGCAGTGACGTAACCGGCGTTGGCGACATGGGCGCCGCCCCCAGAGTGATTGGCACGAAGGAAGTGGGTCCCGGCCGCCTTGTTTCCCTCGAGTGCTATGAAGACGTCGTGGGTCGGCGCAAACCAGTAGGAGAGCGCCTCGTCGCGCCGCATGTCACGGGGCAAAGCGAACGTCTCTCCTGCCCGGATCACACGTTCGAGAATTGCCCAGATAGCGTCCGAGTCGGAGGCCAGCGCTGCACGAATGGTCATCCTTCACCGTCCAACATTGCCGTCTGCTATTCCGAGCAGCGAGACCGAGTCGCAGAGACACTGAATGCGGAGATCGCCGCTTCGAACGAGCCAGTTCTCATGAAAACAACAGCGTGCGAATGGCTGCCCTTCCTATGCAGCCGAGCGTGAGGGGAACACGCTGGACCTTGGGAACGGAGCTGGCGAATTTGCGGCGGTCTTCGCTATCATGAACTAATTTTGCCGAACTGTTCATGCAGCTGACTTGCGCCGCCATACTTTTCGATATGGACGGCACGTTGGTCAATTCCACGCCGGTGGTCGAACGTGCGTGGGGATGGTGGGCGGAGCGCCATCGATTGCCGCTTGGCGAGATATTGACTTTCTCGCACGGCAGACCGACGATCGGCACGATGGAACATTTTCTGCCAGGAGCGGATGTGCGAGCGGAGGCGGCGGAGATGGAGAAATATGAAGAAGACCACACGGACGGCATTGTGGCAGTAGCGGGTGCGGCGGCCGTGGTGCACGAAGCGCAGAAGGGCGCTTGGGCGGTGGTTACTTCCGCGCCACGATTGCTTGCGGAACGGCGTCTAGCCGCGACCGGCTTTCCACTGCCGCACGTCCTGGTGCCGGTGGATGAAATCGATCGCGGAAAACCGGATCCGGAAGGTTATTTAAAAGCTGCCAGGCTGTTAGGCATCGAACCGGCTGATTGTGTCGTTTTTGAAGATACGCGGCCGGGAATACAATCAGCACAAGCGGCGGGCATGACGGCGATAGGGCTGCTAACCACATTTCCCGCCGAGGTCCTCGGTTCTCCGTGGGCTATTCGGGATTTCCGAAACATTCGTGTGGAGCGTGGCGGCAAGGGGTTTCGGATTTTCACCGCATCGTTACAATAGGGCGATGTCTGAGGAGAGAGCAGCCTCTCTAAACTTTGAAAAAAGCCTCGAAGAGCTTGAGCGGATCGTGAAGGAACTCGAGAAGGGTGATCTTCCGCTCGAGCGCAGCCTCGAATTATTCGAAAGCGGGATGCGATTGAGTTCTGAGTGCAAACGGCTGTTGGAAGAGGCGGAGTCGAGGGTGGAAGTGTTGACGAGGCGCGGATCGGAAGTAGTCGCGCTGCCATTCAATCCCGACAAGCCGGCGTGATGACAAAAACGCAGCAGTTCAGTTTGCAAGAATATCTGGCCGAACAGGTGAAGGTTGTGGATCGCGCGCTCGATGAATGGGTGCCCGTGGAAACGGTGGCGCCGGAATCGATTCATCGCGCCATGCGCTATAGCCTGTTTGCGGGAGGGAAACGGATTCGGCCGATCCTGGCGATAGCCGCCGGGCGGGCGATTCGCGAAGACACTGTTGGAATTGAGAATGCGGCGTGTGCGCTCGAATTGATCCATACGTATTCATTGATTCACGACGATCTGCCGGCGATGGATAACGACGACCTGAGGCGCGGCCGACCGACCTGCCACAAGGTATTTGGCGATGCGCTGGCGGTGCTTGCCGGCGATGCGCTACTGACGCTTGCTTTCGAAGTACTCAGCCGCTTGCCGGGTGTAGCGGCGGAGCGAAAAATCCGGCTGGTGGAAGAGTTGTCGCGAGCATCTGGAACTGTTGGTGGAATGATCGCGGGACAGGTGCACGACATTGAAGGGGAACGGCAGACGCCCACAGCAATGCTACTCGAGTCGATCCATCGCGCGAAGACAGGCGCGCTGCTGCGGGCCAGTGTGCGGATGGGCGCCATTTACGCCGGGGCAAGCACGGCGGAACTGGCATCGCTTTCGGAATACGGTGAGCATGCCGGTCTGGCCTTTCAGATTGTGGACGATGTGCTGGACGTGGAGGAATCGTCGGAAGCGTTGGGCAAAACGGCAGGCAAGGATCAGGCGCAGCAGAAGATTACTTTTCCGGCGGTATATGGCCTGGAGCGCTCGCGGCAGATGGCGGAAGACGAACGCGAGGCTGCTCACGCAGCGCTGGCTCTGTTCGGGGATCGTGCGGGGCGACTTCGGCAAATCGCCGATTTCATCGTGAAACGTAAGGCTTGAAGAAACGCCTGGATATTGTCCTGGTCGAGCGAGGCCTGGCCGAATCACGCGAGAAAGCGCAGGCGTTGATCTTGGCGGGCAAAGTGATGGTGGATGGCCAGAAGGCCAGCAAGGCCGGCCACGCGATCGCACGGGACGCACGCGTCGAGGTAAATGAGCCGCTCAAATACGTCAGCCGTGGCGGATTGAAATTGGAAGCGGCGTTAGCTGAGTTCAGTATTTCTCCGGTGGGTAGGGTTTGTCTCGACATCGGCACTTCGACCGGAGGATTTACCGATTGCCTGCTGCAGCATGGAGCGGCGCGCGTGCATGCAGTGGATACGGGGGCCGGGCAGATCGATTGGAAGTTGCGGACCGATCCGCGAGTAGTTTTGCACGAGCGGATAAATGCTCGCTATCTTTCCAAGGATGAGATCGGCGAATCGGTCAGTTTGTTGGTCTGCGACGTAAGCTTTATCTCTGCCACGCTGCTTATTCCAGCGCTTGTACCGTTAGTCGATCCGCATGGAGATTGGATCATCTTAGTAAAACCTCAATTCGAAGCGGGCAGGGAGTTTGTCGAGAAAGGCGGGATCGTGCGTGATCCCGCGGGGCATCGCTTTGCTTGTGAGCGAGTATCAGCGGCCATGCGGGCGTTGAGCTTTGACGTGACATTGCGGGACAGTCCGATTTTGGGTGGGGAAGGGAATCGGGAGTTTCTGCTACACGCACGACGCCCAAAGATCGAACGATTCTCAACCTAATTCGAGTTCACGTTCTTGGCGATAACGGCCTTCACCTTGGTTTCGAAGTCTTTCAGCGGCATCCCTTCATAGGGGGACGCGTCTGCGACGGTACCAATTGGAAAGACGACGTCATCCTGGACTAAGTACGCTTCTGAAGCTACATAAGTGTCGATCGACGTGGCGGGCTTCCATACGAAGAGAAGGTATTTCTGGCCGACTTCTAGAAACCCATGACGGGCTAGGATGAAAGTTCCCATGTGCCCCGATGGAAAGCGAATTCTACCTCCGAGCTCCATGGCAGCGATCCCCGACTCTTCTTGAATATCAGCCTTTTTGCTCCTTTTAAGAACTTCGAATACCTGCAAGGAGAACCGAGAATAAACATAGGTGCGGTCCTTGGAGATGTGGACGTCCGCCCTAATCGGGCTTGCGATCATAACTGCATCGCAGCTGCGAACGGGCAAAGCTGATGCCTGGCCAACCGTATCAATAAAGTTTGTGAGGACGGATGTCGCTTCGGACGGTTGCCGCGCTCCAGGATCTGCGATCGCCCTAGCAGCGTGTGGTGAAACGCAATCGGTCAGTCGCCTATGAATCTGACGTAAAGGTGGACCTCGTCACGGCAGCGAAGGGCCAGTTCCTCGACTTTT
>Ga0157369_10003558_pt1 | contig 18510 bp, 20 predicted proteins | sample C25metaG_FD_113461 | JGI IMG/M metagenome (GOLD analysis project Ga0157369, IMG submission 113461) | Corn rhizosphere microbial communities from Kellogg Biological Station, Michigan, USA - C2-5 metaG | ecosystem: Host-associated > Plants > Roots > Rhizosphere > Soil | place: USA: Michigan... | reverse complement strand
CCCCTTAGCATTGTGTTGCCGGGCAGCGAACTTGCGATCCGCGAAGGGGATGGCTGCCTGCTCAGCTGCCAGCAGGAAATGAGCATGGTCCGTCATTCGTCCGGTCGCGTGATCATCGCGCGCTTCGATCGATCCATCCTTGCAACGCTGGTGCCCGACCTGGACGCCTTCCTGGGCCATGTGATTTTGCGGGGCAACGAGGCGCTCTGGCTTTTGACCAGCTATCTGGCGGCGCTCGACGGCAAGCAGTCCCTGAACACCGAAGGACTGCGTGCGCTGGTGGTCGACCAGATATTCGACCTGATCGCGGAGGCGCTTGTCTCGTCGCGCCCCGATGGGAGCGTGAAGCGCGACGACGCGCGGGCCACCGCCCGGCTGCACGCGATACACAAATATGTCGCCGATCACCTGAGCGATCAGGACCTCGCGGTCGCGAACGTCGCCCGTGCCAACCGGCTTTCTGCGCGCCAGCTGCAACGGTTATTCGAAGCCAGCGGAACGACGCTATCCGAATTCGTGCTTCTCAAGCGTTTGCAACGCGTCCATGCCATGCTGACCCAGCCAGGCGAGAACCATCGTGGCGTCAGCGACATCGCGCTCGAATGCGGATTTGGCGACGTATCCTATTTCAACCGCGCCTTTCGCCGCCACTATGGCATAGCACCGTCGGCCGTGCGCAAAGGCGCGTCGGTGCCGGGCTAGAGACCCAACACCGCCTTGGCGATGATGTTGCGCTGGATCTCGTTCGATCCGCCATAGATCGAGGCCTTGCGCATGTTGAAATAGCGACCGGCGGCGCCAACCGCGTAATCCGGTCCTACCGGATATTCGTTGCTGCCCAGCGCGCGATCGTTCGGGAACGCATAATAGCCGACCGCTTCTTCGGTCAGCTCAGTGATGCGCTGCTGGATTTCCGTGCCGCGGATTTTCAGGATCGAGCTTTCCGGACCGGCCATCTGGCCCTTCGACTCGGCGGCCAGGGTGCGCAGCTCGGTATATTCGAGCGCGGTGAGTTCGACCTCGAGCGCCGCAACCTTGCGCGAGAAATCATCGGTCTCGATCAGCGGCTTGCCGTCCACGAGTTCGGCTTTTGCGATCTCCTTGAGCCTGTCGACCGCGCGCTTGGACCCCGCCACGCGCGCGATGCCGGAGCGTTCGTGCACCAGCAGGAATTTGGCGTAGGTCCAGCCCTTGTTCTCTTCGCCCACGCGGTTGGCGACCGGCACCTTCACATTGTCGAAGAAGACGTCGTTCACCTCATGTGCGCCGTCGAGCACGATGATCGGCTTCACCGTGATGCCGGGCGTCTTCATGTCGATGAGCAGGAACGTGATGCCTTCCTGCTGCTTCACGCTCGTATCCGTCCGCACGAGACAGAAAATCCAGTCGGCATATTGCGCCAGAGTCGTCCATGTCTTCTGGCCGTTGACGATATAGTGGTCGCCGTCCAGCACCGCGCGCGTCCGCACGCTGGCGAGATCGGAGCCCGCGCCGGGCTCGGAGTAGCCCTGGCACCACCAGTCCTCGCCAGACATGATGCGCGGCAGGAATTTCTTTTTTTGCTCGTCGCTGCCGAAGGTGAAGATCACCGGCCCGACCATCGAGAGACCGAAAGGCAAGGTCGTCGGTGTATCGGCCTTCGCGCATTCCTCACCGAAGATGTAGCGCTGCGTCACGCTCCAGCCCGGGCCGCCATATTCCTTCGGCCACAGCGGCGCGACCCAGCCCTTTTTGTAGAGAAGCTTGTGCCAGGCGAGGTAATCGTCCTTGCTGCGCGTCGCCGATTCCGGCGCGCCGAGGCTCTGCGGCAGCTTTGTCCTGGCGTCGGCGATGAAGGCGCGCACTTCGCTGCGGAAGGCTTCTTCTTCGGGCGAAAAGCTCAAATCCATCGTCGGCGTCCTTCGGGTCCGGCGCGGATGATACAGCCGGACCTTGCAAGCTCAAGCCTGCCGCCGCGGCACGTCCGCCAGCGCTTTTGCCGCGTCGCCAACGACATCCGCCCAATTGTCGAGCGTTTTCTGGCGAAAAAGCCGCATGGCCGGATACCAGGGCGTCGTGTCGCCGCCGCGCTGCCAGCGCCAGTCCGGCGAGGCGTTCAGCAGGGTCCAGACCGGCCGGCCGAGTGCGCCGGCCAGATGGCAGAACACCGTATCGACCGAAATCGTCAGGTCCGCGACCGACATGATCGCGGCGACGTCGTCGAGATTCTGGCTGCCGAGCTTCATCACATTCGCAGCGCGTGGAGCGTCGCCATCCTCCTGCTGGATCACCAGAAAGCGGACATTCGGTGTCTTGAGCAATGGGGCGATCTGGCCGTCCAGGATAGAGCGGTGGTGATCGTTGCGATGACTGGGATTGCCGCGCCAGGCTATCGCAACCGTAAGCCCGTCCCATCCAGCCAGCTTTTCGCGCCACGCTTCGATCCTTCCCGGATCGGCGCGGAGGTAGGGTACGTTGCCGGGGATCGTGTCGAACGTTGTGCGGAACAGGCGCGGCAGGCTTGGCAGCGCGCAGCTGAAATCGAAACCCGGAAGCGTATAGCTCGGCTCGACGACACGCGCCGCACCTTCGACCGTCGATGCCAGCGCCATGATCTCCTGCCGCACCGCCAACAGCACGGTCGCGCGGCACTCTGCAAGCAACGGCACATAGCGCAGAAACTGGATGGCATCGCCCAGGCCCTGTTCGCTATGGACGAGCAGCGTGCGGCCAACGATGTCCTCGCCGTTCCAGATCGGCTGAAGCGCCGGGGTTGCAAGCTTCGAACGCCGGTACTCGTAGTCGTCCCAGCCCTCCGGCATCTCGCCTAACGCCAGGCGAACGGAAGCAAGGCCGAAGCGGGATTCCGGCTCGACCGGATTGAGGCGTAGCGCGCTGAGATAAGCCTGCCGTGCGTCCTCCATGCGTCCAAGCGTACGCATCAGATCGCCCAGGAAGCGGTGCGGATCGACCGACGTTGGCGCGGCCGCAATCGCAGCGCGCAATTCAGCTTCGGCGCGGGCGTAGTCGCCCGTGCGCATCGATACGGCGCCGATGCCCAGATGGGCCGGAGCGGCAAGATCGGGATCGAGTTTGACTGATGTCTCGAACGCATGGATGGCCTGCCGGTAGCGGCCGCGCAGGTGCAGCACCGTGCCAAGGTTATGATGCGCTTCACCGAAACGCGGATTGCCTGCGATTGCGGCGCGATAGCTGCGCTCAGCGGCTTCCAGACGTCCCGCCCGCTGATAGGCGAGCGCGCTCTGATATTTTTCCTGCCACGTCATGTCCGGTCCACAACAGAACCGGGTCGCTTAGCAGCGCTGTTTGACAGTTCAGCGACGGATGGCCTCGTGATGGCGGATGACTTCCTGGACGATGAACGCCAGGAATTTCTCCGCGAAATCCGGGTCGAGCTTGGCTTCCTTTGCGAGCGCGCGCAGCCGTTCGACCTGTTGGGCCTCGCGCCCGGGATCGGCGGGTGGCAGCCCATGCTCGGCCTTGAAGCGGCCGACCGCCTGCGTGCATTTGAAGCGCTCGGCCAGAAGATGCACCAGCGCGGCGTCAATATTGTCGATGCTGTCGCGCAGGCGCAGAAGCTCGGATTCGGGTTCGGACATGGATTTTCCTTCGGCCGGCAAGCCTGCCGCGCAAGGTGCCGTTTGACAAGCGTGTGACGGCTTCGGACAACAAGCGAATAGCAATTTCGGGGAAGTGAAATGTCGGACCTGTTTTCTCTCAAAGGGCGCACAGCGCTCGTGACCGGCGGCTCGCGTGGCATCGGAAAGATGATCGCGGCGGGTTTCGTCGCACAGGGCGCACGCGTCTATATCAGCGCGCGCAAGGCCGAAGCCTGCGAGAAGACCGCGCAGGAATTGTCGTCCGGCGGCGGCACCTGCATCGCGATCCCGATGGATGCATCGAATGTCGAAGGGGCGAAGGCGCTCGCGGCTGCGGTGACCGCGCACGAACCGAAGCTCGATATCCTCGTCAACAATGCTGGCGCGGCGTGGCTCGCAACCTTCGACGAATTTCCCGAGAAGGGCTGGGACAAGGTCCTCGACCTCAATCTCAAGACGCCGTTCTTTCTGACACAGGCTTTGCACGGTGCGCTCAAGGCCGCGGCGAGCGCGGACCGTCCGGCGAAGGTGATCAATGTCGTCTCCATCGACGGCATCGCCGCCAATCCGCAGGAGACCTATTCCTATCAGGCGAGCAAGGCCGGCCTCATCCATCTGACACGGCGGCTGGCGCTGCATCTGATCAAAGACAACATCGCCGTTTCCGCGATCGCACCCGGCGCGTTCGCGTCCGACATGAACGTCCAGGCGCGCGATCATGCGGACGCCACCGCCAGCCGCATTCCCGCAAAGCGTATCGGCCGCGACGAGGATATGGCTGGGGCGGCGATCTATCTGGCATCGCGCGCGGGCGACTACGTCGTGGGCCACACGCTGGTGGTCGATGGCGGCGTGAACTTCGCGCACTCCTGGCCGTAGTCAGGCGCGGCGGAGCGCGGCCATGCCGAGTCCCGCCGCCACGAGCAGCACGCCGGCGACGCGGTCGGTGACGACCGCAAAGCGCTCAGCCGCCGCCATCTCGCGAAACCGGCCGGCGAGCACCGCATAGCCGAGCTGCACCACCAGCTCGATGACGGCTGTGGTGACTGCGAGGATCGCGATCTGCGGCCAAAGCGCGGCGTGCGGGTCGATGAACTGCGGCAGGAAGGCCGTGAAGAACAGGAGCACGTTCGGATTGGCCATCTGCAGCACAAAGCCTCCGGCGAACAGGCGCGTGGCGTCGGCCGGTCCCGATGCTGGCCTGAGCGCCGAGAGCTTCGAGGTGCGGAAGAACGTGGCGACGCCAAGCCAGATAAGATAGGCGACCCCGATCCATTTGATCGCGAAGAACAGATCGTAGGACGCGGTCAGCACCGCGCCGATCCCCGTCGCCGAGAGCACGAACCATGCGGTCCCCGCGACGATGATGCCCAGGATCGACCAGACCGCCTTGGCAGTGCCATGGCTCAGCGCCTGCGACAGCACGAGCAGCACCGCCGGACCCGGCACCACGCACAGCGCCGTCATGGCGACAACAAACGCGCTCCAGCTTGCCCAGGTCATTTCACGCCCTCTAGGCCATAGACTCATTAAAGCGCATCCAAATTCGAGCTGAGGCAAGTTTGATTGAGGCAAGGTAGTTGTCGTCTCGCTTGTCGTATCGTGTGGCGACGGCGCGGAAATGCTTGAGTTTGTTGAAGAAGCGTTCGACGAGATTGCGCTTTCGGTAGAGACGTTTGTTGAAGGGCGGCAGGTTGACGCGGTTGGGCATGAGCCGGACGTTGGCGCGGGCACCGCGCACAGCGAGGCTTTCGCGCAAGGCATCGGAGTCGTAACCGCGATCGCCCAGGAGCACATCGCCGCGGCCGAGCGAGCCCAGCATGTCGTGAGCACTGCGTCCGTCATGGGCTTGGCCTTCGGTGAGTTTGAGAAGGATCGGCAGGCCACAGGCATCGACGAGGGCGTGGATTTTGGTCGTCAGCCCACCGCGCGAGCGACCCATGCAACGGGATCGCGTCGCTTTTTTTGGCCGTTGGCGGCGTGCTGGTGCACCCGGATCGAGGAGGAATCAATCATCTGGATGTTGCCGTCATAAGCCTTTGAAACCGCTTCCAGAAGACGATCCCATACGCCGGCTTTGCGCCACCGGTTGAAGCGGTTCACGCAGGTCGTGTACGGCCCGTAACGCTCCGGAATGTCCGCCCAAGGCGCTCCCGTCCGCAGCCGCCAGAATATCCCGTTCAGCACCCGGCGGTCGTCAACCCGCGCCACGCCGCGCACCTTGTTCGGCAAGAGCGGAGCTATCACAGACCACTCAAAATCCGTCAGATCGAAGCGAGCCATCCAAACCTCCAGAGTTGGAAGTTTGAATCACTGTTCGCCAAATTTGGGAATCCCTTTTATGAGTACGTGACCTGTCTGGCATCAAGCTAAAGGCGCGGTTACCGCAGGGGCAAGAGCCATGGATTACAGTGCAGCATTGAAGGATTACACGGCCTTCGATTTCAATGACGGGCGATGGACGCGGCCTGTATTCCGGCGCGGCACGGGACCGGGCGTGATCGTGATTCACGAGATGCCGGGCCTGCATCCCTTCGTGATCCGCTTTGCGGACCGCGTCGCGGCGGCGGGCATGACGGTTTACTGCCCAAGCCTGTTTGGCGACCCCGGCCGCCCGCTTTCGACCGGCTATGCGCTGGGCCAGATGTTCCAGGGCACGTGCATCCGCCGCGAGTTCAACGTGTGGTCGGGCGGCAAATCGAGTCCGATGGTCGACTGGCTGCGCGCGCTCGCCCGCCAAGTGAAGGAAGATTGCGGCGGCAAGGGTGTGGGTGCTGTGGGCATGTGTTTCACCGGTGGCTTTGCGCTGGCGATGATGACGGAGCCCGCAGTCGTGGCACCCGTGCTTTCCCAACCTTCGATGCCGGTGCCCTTGTTCGCAGGCAAAGGCGCGATCGATACCTCGCCCGCGGAGATCGCGTGCGCGCGCAAGCGGTTCAATGACGAAAACCTTTCGATGATCGGGCTGCGCTTTAAGAGCGACAAACTCGTGCCAGACGAGCGCTTTGAAACCTACCGGCGGGAATTCGGCGACAAATTCGAGGCGTATGAATTCGACGACGCCGACTCCGCGCCGGGGCCGATGAATGCGCATTCGGTCCTGACCGTGAATCTGATTGACGAGCCCGGCAGCAAAACCAAACTGGCCGAGGAGCGTGTCATCGCCTTCTTCCGCGAACGCACCGGCGCCGCATAGGAGACTGCCCATGGCTTGCGCATCCCGTTACGCAGCCCTGCTTGCTGCCGCCGTTCTGGGCGGTTGCGGCCAGGGCCATCCGCCGCCGAAATCGAATTACGGTGCGCATCCGGTTCTTCCGGCGCCCGTGGCGCAGACGATTCCGACCATGTCGGTGAATTCGACCGCACCCTGGCCCGATGGTGCTGCGCCAACAGCGCCCGCCGGTTTCACGGTCACGCGCTATGCGGAGAATTTGAAGCATCCGCGCTGGCTCTATGTCCTGCCGAATGGCGACGTGCTGGTGGCGGAAGCCGCGCCGCCGATGACGTCGATCGGCTCGATCGAGACGCTCGTCGAGCACTGGCTCGACACCAAGAACGGCTCCGCGCCACCGAGCGCCAATGAGATCACGCTGCTGCGCGACACCAATGGCGACGGCAAGCCCGATGTGCGGACCGTCTTCCTGAAAGGGCTCCATCAGAATTTCGGCATGCTGCTGTTGAATGGCTGGTTCTATGTCGCCAACACCGATGGCGTGGTGCGCTGTCCTTATCGCGATGGCGAAACGCAGATCAAAGCGAAGTGCGAGAATATCCTCGACATTCCCGTCGGCCATCACTGGACGCGCAACCTGATCGCAAGCGAGGACGGCAAGAAGATCTATGTCACCGTCGGATCGGGCAGCAACATCGCCGACAAGGGCATGGATATCGAGAAGCGCCGGGCCGACATTCTGGAGATCGATCCCGACGGGAAGAACGAGCGCATCTTCGCAAGCGGGATACGCAATCCCAACGGGCTGGGCTTCGAACCCGTGACGCACACGCTCTGGACGGTCGTGAACGAGCGCGACCAGCTCGGCGACGACCTCGTGCCCGATTATCTCACCAGCGTGAAGGATGGCGCGTTCTATGGCTGGCCGTGGTCGTATTGGGGCCAGAATCTCGACACGCGCGTGCAACCGCAGAACCCGGCGATGGTCGCGAAAGCCATCGCGCCCGATTATGCGCTCGGCGCGCATGTCGCGGCCCTAGGCCTTGTGTTCTACACCGCCCATGCGTTTTCCGCGCATTATCGGAGCGGCGCCTTCATCGGCGAGCATGGTTCCTGGAACAGGGCGCAGATGTCCGGTTACGAGGTCGTTTACGTTCCCTTCAGGTATGGCAAACCGGCCGGGTTGCCCGAGCCTTTCCTCACCGGGTTCCACCCCGATCCGAAAAGCGATCTCGCTTATGGTCGTCCTGTCGGGGTTGCAATCGACACGTCGGGCGCACTTTTGGTCGCGGATGACGTGGGAAATATTGTCTGGCGGGTTGCGCCCAAACCCTGAGTTTAAGCGTTTGCGTCTGGCATCCGTCGAAGGGGCGTGGCAGGGTTCCCTGTAACCACTTTTTACCCTATTTCGGCGGACTATCGGCTGGATTTGGAGGATTGATCATGGCGAACACTGACATGCCGGAAACCGAACGGAACGTGGACTCCCTGGTCAACGAATTCCGGCAATTGAAGACGGAATTCGCGCGGATTGCGGGTCTGCTCGACCAGACCGCCCGTGCCGCGGGCGCCGAGGCGGCGAGCCGCGCACGCGCCGCCGGCGAACAGGTCTGGGCGAGGACGGAATCCTCCGCCGACGACCTGGCAGACCGGATCAAGGAACAACCGCTGGCATCCGCCGGCATCGCGTTCGCCGTGGGCCTCCTTGTCGGGCTTATCCTCGGCCGCCGCTGAGATCCTGAAACATGATCAGCCGCCTCCTGACGCGTCTTGCGATCGGCGCGGCCGCGATACTCATCGCGGCCGCGGGCGGCATCGTGGCCGTTACCTTCGTCATCATCGCGATGTACGAACTGCTCGAGACGGTGATGCAGCCCTGGCTTGCCGCGCTCGCGACGTCGGGACTCGCGGTTCTGTTCGCGGTCCTCGTGCTCGTGCTGGCGCGGGTCGCCATGCGCATGATGGCAGCGCCGCCGCCCAAGACAACAGCGCGGTCCAGCCTGGGTGGATTGGGCTTCACGGCGGAGATCGGAACGTTGCTCGGTAAGGAAGCGCGCGACTTCGTCGAGAACAACTCGATGTCGACGCTCGGCATTCTCGCGGTTGTTGGATTCGCGCTCGGCGTCAGCCCCAAGCTGCGCAAGCTTATCTGGAAGCTGCTTTAGCGCCGCGCGCATCGCGCGGGTTCGATCCGGTCCAACGCTTGAAGGCACGGCTGAAGGCCGCCGGATCGGAGAAGCCGACCAGATAGGCCGTTTCGTTGACCGACACCTTCTCCCCGCTCAGATAGTGCAGCGCCAAACGATGGCGCAGTTCGTCCAGAACCCTTTCGAACGTCGCGCCCTCCGCCTTCAGCTTGCGGAACAGGGTCTGCCGGCTCATGGCAAGTTTGCCCGCAATCACATCCATACTGGCGTCGCCCTTGTGCAGGGCGGGTAACAGCAGGCTTTCGACGCGGCCGCGCAGCGTCCTGGAGCGTTCCAGATCGCTCAAGAGTTTCTGCGCGTGCTGGCTCAATATGCCGAAGGCATAACGCGGCGCCTGCTGGATGCGGTGTGCGGTCCAACGGGAATCGATCAGGATCGCGTTGCGTGCGGCTTCGAACGTTACCGGCGCGCCATAGATGCGCTCGTATTCGGATGCGTAGGCCGGCGCCTTGTGGGTGACATGTACGGCTTTGGCGAGCTGCGTCACGCCAAAGGCCCGCGGGCCGCAGATCATGCGTGCGAATGTGGACTCAGTCAGCTCGAAAAAATCGTTCGGGTTCTGGCGCGTGTCTACCATCCACAGATCGCCATGCTCCGGCATCATCATAAAGCGATCGTTGCCGCCGCCGAATTCCACCACCACCCGCCCGTACCGGTTCAGCTGGAGGAAGGCCTCGGTCATGGTCTCGGACGCCATCCCGATCAGACCGACCACAGACACCTGGGCGAAATCGCTTGTTTCCCCGTAGTGCAACGCAAGCGCCGGATCGCCGCTCAGTTCCTTGCCCGCGCGCATGAGCATCACATAGCGCGGCAGGGGAATCCGATTGTCCTGATCGTCGAGATCGGCTGCGGCGATATCCGCGCGTGCAAGCAATGCTGCGCGGTCCGCACCCTTCGACACGGCTAGATCGAGAAGGCCCTTCGCCAGCCCGGCGGATACCGTCAGTTCAGCCATGTCCTTTGTGACCTGCGATCATGCTTTTGGCATCCGGTGTCATGGCGCCGCTTGAACCCTTCTATCTACAGTTAGGTTCCGCAGGGGCAAGCGCAATGGCACTGGTGTCACAATTCGATAGTGGCAACACGCGCCCCGTCGCGCGCGTTGCCGGCCTGCTTCTGAGCCGGGCGGCTGTGTTCTGGCTCGCGATTGCCACATTCGGGCAGTGGCTGTTCTTCTACTATATCGCCCTCTTCTACGGCCCATCGACGTTGACGGGCAATTTTCAGCTCTGGACCAGGAAACACAGCCTGCTGAAGGGCTATGTGCCCGGCGACCTGGCCGGCAATCTGGCTTTCGGCGTCCATGCTCTGCTCGTGGCCTATGTGACGCTGGGCGGCGCGCTTCAGCTGGTACCGCGCTTGCGCGCGATGGCGCCGCGTTTCCATCGCTGGAACGGACGCATCTTTATCGTAACGGCGATCGGCGTCAGCCTGACCGGCCTCTACATGATCTGGATACGCGGCGCGACCACGAACATGACGGGCGCAATCATCATCAGCGGAAACGGTCTCCTTATCGTTCTCTTCGCGGCGCTGGCCTGGCGCAAGGCCCTGGAACGCGATTTCGTTTCGCATCGCCGCTGGGCATTGCGGACATATCTTGTCGCCAATGGCCAGTGGTTCTTCCGGATAATGATTTTCGGATGGATATTGCTCGCGCGAGGCGAAGCCGGACTTGGCAAGAATTTCGACGGCCCGGTGGTGGTCGCCTGCGAGTTCGGCTGCTACCTGGCGCCGCTCGCTGTGTTGGAGTTGTACCTGCGCGCAAAAGAAGATGGCGGAGCACCGGCCCGTATCGCCATGGCGGCTGTGCTTACGATTTTTGCCCTGCTGATGGCCGTTGGAATCTTTGGCGCATACACAATCGCCTGGCATCCTGTTCTGAAGCGGCTGTAACGTTGCCGGGATGGTGCTGTTCCGGAAGCGTCAGGCGTCCCCCTCCCCTGCGATCATGTTTTTGGGTCCCGAAGCCATGGTTTGTGGAAATGGCGTCCCTATCTAGAGCTAGCCACGGAACAACCGATACAAGCCTGACGGGTGCGTCACCCACCACAGGGGGCAATCATGCTGCGCCGCATTTTCCCAAGGCAGTTCGACAACACTTTTCGCGGGCATTGGCTCGCGATCTGGATCCTGATTCCGGTGGTGCTGCTGGAACTCGTCATCAGCGTCAATTCGATCGTCAACGCGCGATCGGTCGCGATGGGCGCCGACGGGATTCCACTCGACCGCTTTGGAGCCGAAGCCGCAACGGAGGTCATTTCGCTCTTTGTGCTTCTTGGCTTTGCCCGCTTGCTGCTCGCGTTGCTGGGTGTGATGGCGCTGATCCGCTACCGCGCCATGATCCCGTTCATCTATGTTCTGCTGCTAGTTCTGCAGCTGGGTACCAAGGCGCTTCTGCTGTTGCATCCGGCCATCCGTTCCATCGGCCACAACAGCGCGGCAGGGTCTGCCGTCATCCTGGCCCTGATCGCGATGCTGCTGACCGGCTTTGTCCTCTCGCTGCTGGGAGATAACCGGCCTGATTCCGAGGGCCGTTAAGGGTTTTGGTTTGATTTAGCCCTCGCCGGCAGTTGCTTGACCGCCAATGCGGCCCTGAGCCTTGAAGCGGCGAAGTCGCTAAAAGCGCGGGTCTTAGGCAAAAGAAGCCGGTCTTTGGGGGCAACGAGATGCGCCGGCAACGGCGGCGGTTCGTATGCTTCCAACAGGACGATGAGGCGGCCGGCGCGCACATCTTCGGCAACCTGGTATGAGAGAAGACGTGCAACGCCGCGGCCCTCAATGGCCGAAGCCCTGGCCCCCGCGATACTGTTGATCGCCAGGCGGGGACGAAGTCGAATCGTGCGGCCTTCGGCAAAACTCCAAGTTGCCTCCTGCCGGGTCTCTGCCAGTCCGATTACGTTGTGCGAGGCGAGATCGGAGGGATTCTCGATTGGTGCATGGTCTGCGAGATAAGCGAGGGAGGCACAGACGACGCGGCGCACGCTTCCCACCCGAACCGCCACAAGGCTTGAGTCCGGCAATTGGGCGAGGCGCAACGCGGCGTCGAACCCCTCCTCGACGAGACTTGTCAGCCGGTCCAAAAGGAGCAGCCGCGCCTGGATTCCGGGATGGTCGTTCAAGAAGGCATGTAGGATTGGCCGCAAAATCTCCGCACCTGCCGCGCGTGGGGCCGTCAGCGTGAGCAATCCAGATGGTGCGCCGCCCGCCTGGACAAGGCCAAGAACATCCACCTCCGCCAGTACGCGGCGCGCCGCCTCGACGTAACGGGCGCCAGCCTCGGTGAGGCGCAAGCGCCGCGTGGTCCGCTCGAACAGGCGTATGCCCGCTTGTGCTTCGAGAGTGGCCAAGGTGCGGGTCATCGCAGCCGGAGAGCGGCCGAGCCGTCGGCCTGCAGCCGCGAGACTACCCTCATCGACCATAATCACTACGGCTTTAAGGGCGTCGAGCCGGTCCATTATTGCGTCAAACGAAATGGTTGCTTGCGAACGACAGGTATTCGCACGGTTTTCGCAAGAAAATATATGAAGCGGGGCAACAAGAAAAAAGGACAGCTGCCATGCCTTTTCCCTTCATCGTTCCTGCTGCGATTGCGGCGATCCTGGCGGTCTCCCTGCCGGCCGGACCCGCCGCAGCGGCGGCGACCCTGCCCGCTTCGGCCAGTCAAACTCATTACCCCGTCGCCCGCATTGATGGCATCGAGGTCGCATATCGGGAGGCCGGACCTTCCAAAGCGCCGACCGTGCTTTTGCTGCACGGGTTCCCAACCTCCTCGCGCATGTTTCGCAACCTGATCCCGGCGCTGGCGGACCGCTATCACGTGATCGCCCCGGATTATCCGGGCTTCGGTCAAAGCCCGGCGCCCGATCGCAACCGCTTCCGGTTTACCTTCGCCAACTACGCAAAGCTGGTGGATGGGCTTGTGACCCAGCTCGGGGTCCAGCGTTACGCTCTCTATGTGCAGGACTATGGCGCTCCGGTGGGCTACCGGGTGGCGCTCGCACACCCCGAACGTGTCACTGCACTGGTCATCCAGAACGGCAATGCCTACACCGAAGGCCTCAGCCCATTCTGGAACCCAATCCGTGCCTATTGGGCCGATCCTTCGGCGGAAAAACGCAACGCACTTCGAGCGGGCCTCACTCTGGAGGCGACGCGATCACAGTATGTAAACGGTGTGGCAGACCCCAGCCACATCGACCCCGAGAATTGGCTGGTCGATCAGGCCCTGCTCGATCGGCCCGGCATCGATCAGGTGATGCTCGACCTGTTCTATGACTATCGCACGAACGTAGCCCTTTATCCGCGGTTCCAAGCCTTCTTCCGTACGCGCCAACCACCGGCCTTGATCGTCTGGGGAAAAAACGACGCGATTTTCCCGGCCGGCGGTGCCCATGCCTATCTTCGCGACCTGCCCAAGGCGGAGCTACACCTTCTCGACAGCGGGCACTTCGCGCTGGAAGATAAGGGTCCGGAGATCGCTGCCCTGATGCGCGGATTTCTTGATGCATCGGTCAAGTGAGGTCGCGAACCATCTCGTCAGACGGACCTGCCAGCGCCGTCGATGTGCAACACCTCCGCGTTGATATACGCGTTGCTCAGCAGAAGCAGGATGGCCTCCGCCACCTCCTCAGCATGGCCGCCTTTCGCCGAGCACATCATACGAGGGCCGCAAGCGGCAATATCGCGACACTTGTCAAAGCCGATACCTTGTGACACAAGTATTGTGATACAATGATTGTGTCACAAGTTAAAGGCTCGACCGGATGCATAGGCTTTCCACAAGGCCCTTCATAGGTTTAGGCGCCGTCGCGTTCTGCGCGGCGCTATCTGCTGGGTCGGCGGCCGCGGAACCGCAACCAGTCTTCCCCATGCTAGGAAAAGACGCCGGGGCCTTTGTTGACGGCGTGGTGCTGGACGCGATGCGGGCCGATCACATCTCCGGCGTCAGCGTCTCGATCGTCCAGAACGGTCAGGTGCTTCTTGCAACGGGCTACGGGTTTGCGTCACGGGGGCCAGACAGGCCGGTGACCGAAGATACGCTCTTCAGGATGGGCTCGAGCTCAAAGACGTTCACTTGGATCGCCCTAATGCGGGAAGTGGAGAAGGCCCGGGTAAGGCTCGATGCTCCGGTCAACACCTACCTTCCGCCGGCCGCCCGGTTCCCGGAGGGACGCTTCACTCGGCCAATCCTAGTGCGCGATCTGATGAGCCACTCGGCAGGATTAGAAGACTTGGCCTTTGGCCATCTGTTCCCGAAGACCCCCGCGAGCACGAAGACCCTCGAAGAATATGTGGTCACTGAGCAGCCGCAGCGAGTTCGAGAGCCTGGCGGTCCGCCAAGCTATTGCAATTACTGCGCGGTGCTGGCCGGCTATATCGTCGCCCGCCTCGAAGGAATCGATTTCGAAACTCTGGTTGAGCGCGATATCACGGGACCGCTCGGGATGACGTCGACCAGCTTCAGGGACGCCGTTCAAGCGCACAGGGGTCTCCCCGCCCCGATGACGGCCCGCCAAGCCCACGCGCTATCACAAGGCTTCGAGTGGAGCGGTACGGAGTTCGAGGCGAAGCCGAATGAAAGCTTCGTCCAAGCTGCGCCGGCGGGTGGCGCCGCCACAAGCGCCAACGATATGGCGCGCTACATGCTGATGCTGCTGAACGATGGGCGCCTGGACAAAGCGACCATTTTCGGCCCGGAGACCGCACGGGCCTTTCGTACGCCCATCCTCCATACCGAGCTCGGGATAAGCGGCTGGGACCACGGCTTCATGCAGTTTCCTCTCCCCGGCGGCTTCACAGGCTATGGTCACGGCGGAGACACCACGCTGTTCCACACCCAGATCGTTCTAGTCCCCGCCCTGCGGCTCGGCGTGTTCGTGTCCACGAACACCGACAGCGGGGTACGGTTGGCCCGGCGTCTGCCGGAGCTTTTGATCCAGCGTTTCTATGGCGGCCGGAATCCAGCGCTTAGCGCACCAGCGAAGATCGACGCTGGGTTGCTGGAGCCCTATGTCGGTACATGGATCGGCATGCGCCGTACGACCCGCGGTGCGGAGGGATTCATCGACCTGCTGGCGCAAAGCGCGTCCACATCGGCGAGCCCGCAGGGACTCGTTACCGACAATGGCATTACCTGGGTTCCGGATGGTCCGGCAGGCCGTTTCCGACAGCGCGACGGAGTCCGTGTGATGAGCTTCGACTTCAAGGACGGCAGACCGGTCCGGTGGCGTACCGAACTCAATGTCGATCAAAACGAACGCACCGTGGCTTGGGAGGGACAAACGCCGCTTGTTGCGCTAGGCGGCCTCACGCTTCTCTCGGCATTCGCCACACTCGGTGGTTTTTTTGTACGTCGCCGCGACCTTCCCAAGAGCCGTTTCCAGTCGGTCGCCGGGATGGTCCAGGCGGGCGCCGCGCTAGGCTGGATAGCTTCGATCACCGCACTCGGGGCATGGCTCGCCAATGCTGACGACAACTACACCGCGTTGATGGGCTGGCCCGGACCCTTCATCACCACGTTCGTTTGGGCTGCCGCCTTGGCGGCGCTGCTAAGCCTGGTCTGCATGGCCCTGGCGATCGCGGTTTGGCGCGGGGAGGGGTGGACCCGATGGCGCAAGATGCGGTGGAGCATGACCACGGCCATCTTTCTGGGCTACGCCGGTTTGGTATTCATTCGCGGAGGCCTCGATGTTTTCTCGATTTGAGCCGAAGGTGTATCGATGAGCGAGGCGTCAACCGGCTCGGTTGAATCCCGCAGGGCGCAGTTGCTGCGCGGCTTGATGGAGATAGCGCTGCTCCGATTGCTGCGTGACCAGCCCGAATATGGCCTGGAGATTCTCGAGCGCCTGCGCCGGGATGCCGGATTGGAGGTGGCGGAGGGAACGATCTATCCCCTTCTCCATCGCATGGAGAAAGGCGGCTCCATTCGATCCGAGTGGCGGATTGACCCATCAGGCGGACGTCGCCGCCGCTACTACGCCTTGACCCCGCTGGGAACGGACGAACTGAAAACCCTCTCTGCTGAATGGCGCCAGCTGAGTTCTGCTCTGACAAATTTCTTGGAGGCCTGACCCATGGACCAGAGCCAACACCCAGAGGTGAAAACCTATCTTCGCCGTCTTGGATGGGCATTATCATCGCTCCCGGAAAAGGATCGCGATGACATTGTCGAGGAGACTCGATTCCATGTCCTGGCTCGCATCGACCAAGGCCAGTCTCCCGCCGATGCCCTCTCGTCATTCGGATCGGCTGAGGATTACGCTGCAGGCTTCATCGACGAGATGGAGGTTGCGAACGCGCTGGCGACCCAACGGCCCGCCGCCATGCTTGGAGCGGTGTCGCGCCGTCTGAACAAGAGTCTCGCCGCATTCTTAGCTTTCGTCATTGTGGTCACGCTGGGCGGCCTTGCCCTCGGCTGCATCGTCGGGGCCGTCATGAAACCGTTCGATCCCGGTCATGTCGGCCTCTGGGCCTCATCCCGCGGTTCATTTTTCTTTGGCTCAACTGAGCACCCGGAAAATTACTACGAGTTGCTCGGGCTCTGGATTTATCCCCTTGCATTCGTCTCGCCCGTGATCGCATGGCTTCTGTCCCGCATCGTCCTGAGGTGGGCGCTTAAGGCCGCTGTGCGTGTGTGACGGACCCCGTTAACGACGAGGCGTTTCGCCGGAAGTAAGGTCTGCATGCAGGTCCTTTCCCTTACGGATCCAGCTAGGGGAATCCGACTTCTCGACTTCAGTTGCCGCTGACCGGGTTTGTCCTTTCGCTGCTCGGAGAGGGCGATTTCGAGGGCCGCTAGCGGCAATTGCGCCGGGAGCGCTACAGCCGCTAAAAGGCGGCCCATGTCGCACCGCTTTTGTATTGCGCCGATGATGGACTGGACGGACCGGCATTGCCGCGTCCTGCACCGTCTCATCACGCGCCATGCGCTGCTTTATACCGAGATGGTGACGGCGGAGGCGGTCATCCGCGGCGATCGCGCGCGTCTGCTCGGGTTCGACGGCAGCGAGCATCCGGTGGCGCTGCAGCTGGGCGGATCGGAACCCATGCGTCTGGCCGAGGCGGCGAAGATCGGCGCCGAGTTCGGCTATGACGAGATCAATCTCAATGTCGGCTGTCCGTCGGACCGGGTGCAGTCCGGGCGCTTCGGCGCCTGCCTGATGCGCGAGCCGGCGCTGGTCGCGGATTGCATGGCCGCGATGCGCGCGTCGGTGGCGATCCCCGTGACCGTCAAGTGCCGCATCGGCGTGGACGATCAGGATCCGCAAGTGGCGCTGCGCACGCTCATTGCGCAGTGCGCGGAAACGGGCGTCGATACCTTCATCGTGCATGCGCGCAAGGCGTGGCTCGACGGCCTGTCGCCGAAAGAGAATCGCGATATCCCGCCGCTCGATTACGAACTGGTCTATGCCGTCAAGCGCGAGAACCCGCATCTCACCATTGCGATCAATGGCGGCATCGCGACGCTCGACGACGTCGAGACCCATCTTCGCCAAGTCGATGGCGTGATGATGGGTCGCGTGGCCTATCAGTCGCCCGCGATGCTTGCCGATGCCGACCGGCGCCTGTTCGGCGGCGAAGCCCGCGAGATCGACGAGGTGGTCGAAGCCTATCTCGATTACGTCGCGCGTGAACTTCGACGCGGCACGCCGCTGAACGCGATGACCAAGCACATGCTCGGCCTCTTCAATGGCAGGCCAGGCGCGCGCCTGTTCCGCCGTCATTTGAGCGAGAACGCGACGCGGCACGGCGCGGGCCTTCAGGTCCTGCGCGATGCGCTCGCGCATGTGCAGCCCCCAGAGCGCGTGGCCGCCTGAATGGACATCCTTCACTCGGGGAGCGATCTCGGCACGCTGGCGCTCGGGCTCATCATCGCTGGGACCGTGAGCGGGCTGACCGCGGGCATGCTGGGCGTCGGCGGCGGCATCGTCGTGGTGCCGGTGCTTTATCACGTGCTGGCGCTGATCGGCATCGATCCCGGCATCCGCATGCACATCGCGGTCGGCACCTCGCTCGCCACGATCATCCCGACGGCGTTCTCTTCCATGCGCGCGCATGACAAGAAAGGCGCTGTCGATTGGACGCTGTTGCGGCGCTGGGCGATCCCGATGCTCGTTGGTGTTGCGATCGGCAGTGCGCTGGCCGGCATTGCGCGCGGGCAGACGCTGGCGCTGATCTTCGCGCTGGTCGCGATCCCGGTCGCGCTCCATCTGGCGTTCGGCAGTGAGGAGCGGCGCATCGCCGATCATCTTCCCGAAGGCCCGGTCGGCCTCACCCTGCCCGCGCTGATCGGCGGGCTTTCGACCATGATGGGCATCGGCGGGGGAACCATCGGCGTGCCAACGATGTCCCTCTTCGGCATGCCGATCCATCGCGCGGTGGGCACCGCGTCGGCGTTCGGCGTTATCATCTCGATTCCCGGAACCATCGGCGCCATCATCAGCGGATGGGGTGCTGCGCATCTTCCGACCTATTCGATCGGCTATGTGAACCTGTTGGGTTTTCTCCTGATCGCACCGGTATCGTT